>Ga0180438_10000903_pt1 | contig 54370 bp, 40 predicted proteins | sample SS_ome_12_FD_132455 | JGI IMG/M metagenome (GOLD analysis project Ga0180438, IMG submission 132455) | Hypersaline lake sediment archaeal communities from the Salton Sea, California, USA - SS_3_D_2 metaG | ecosystem: Environmental > Aquatic > Non-marine Saline and Alkaline > Hypersaline >... | reverse complement strand
TGAGCAGGAAGGCTTGTTTCTGACCGGGCGAGATGAACGACTATCGGCCGCCGAAGCTGAAATGGCGGCGTGTTTTCGGCAGCACGAGGACGAGCAGCGCGCCCCCGGCCACTGCTGCGCCGGCGAACAGGAGGATCGGGGCGGCGACCTTGGAATCGCCCGCGAGGCCCGGCGCGAGCAACAGGACGAGGCAGCCCGCCAGACCGAGCGCGGCGCCGGCCAGCACGACCCAGTAGCACCACCGGCTGCCTCGGGCGAATGCCCCCCAGATCAGCCAGCCGAACACCGCGCCGATCAGCAGCCCGGCGGCCGCGCCGAACCGCCACGCGCCCGGCGAGGTCGGCGAGGCCGGCAGGGAGACCAGCACGAGCGCTCCCAGCGCCGCCGCGAATGCCGCGGCCCGGCCGACCCATGCGATCAGGGCCACGAGGGTCGGGCCCGCGGCCGTGCCGGTGGCCTCCAGCTCCCGCCGCTGGAACAGGGCGACTCCCAAGGCCAACACGCCCGTCGAGTACAGCACGCAGTACAGGGCGGCCGAGCCGACCAGCCTGAGGGGGACCGGACCCTCGAGGGTCAGGTCGTCCTGCGGGTAGAAGTAGGTGAAATTGGGCGTGACCCATCCGAGGAGGCGTGCGGCGGGCACGTCGTCGGCCAGTCGGCCAATGAGCTGCGGATGCGCCGACCCGACCAGGAAGACGCCCGTGCAGACCAGCAGCGTCATCGCCTGTCCGAGGCGCGTGCTGGCCGTCACGGCCAGCGCAGAGAAGATCACCGCGGCCAGGAGCATCATCACCAGCTCGAGCAGCCGCTGGGCGGGCAGCCCCGTGCCGAACGGCACGAGGTGCCAGTTCTTGCCGACGAACCCGATGGCGACCATGGCGGCCGACAGGCAGACCGAGCCGGCCAGCACGCCCGTCGACGTGAACGGCCAGCCGAAGAAGAGGTTGCCCACCATCGTGATCAGGACGGCCAGGCCGAAGGCCGACAGCCCCAGCACGATGACCGGCCAGTCCGCCTTGTCGAAGGCGGCGGGCATGACCTTGTGGCGTGCGAGCATGAGGAACACGAGGGAGCAGAGGTAGTAGGCCACGGCGACCGCGGCGGCCACGCCGGCGAACTTGCCCAGCACGAACGTCGCGCGGGAGACGGGCTTGGTCAGGACGATCAGTGCCGTCTTCTCCTCGATCTCCCGCCGCAGGACGCCGGAGGCGCTGAAGGCGGCGATCAGGAGGCTGGAGACCCGCAGCCACGCCAGCCCGACGTCCTCCATCATCTGCTGGTCGGTCTCGTGGTAGTCGACCGACAGGGTGTAGCCGGAAAACGGCAGCGTGTGGATCAGCAGCGCAAAGGTGGCGAGCACCACGGCGGTGTAGACCGGCTGGCGGATCGTCTGGACAAACGTGTTGGCGGCTATGGACCAGAGCTTGATCATCTTCGGCTCGTCACAGGTCGCGGCGTCCGAACGAACAGTGTTACGCCCGGCACGGGCGGGAGGTTCCCGCGGCCGGGCGGGATTGTACGGTCGGGAATGGCCCGTCCTCAAAGGAATCTCGTATGAAGACGCAGAGGCGAGGCAAGAACCTGTCGCTGGCCGGAGCGGTCCTCCAGGCGGGCTTCACCGTGGCGATGCTCGTGATCGGGACGGTGACCGACGCGAAGGCGGCGGTGGCGTGCGCCTGGCTGCTGGCCGGCGGCGTGGGCCTCTGGCTGATGGGGGCGATCCTCTTCTACTGCCGACAGCTCGAACGACAGGAACAGGCCGAGTTGGCCGAACTGGCCGGGGACGCGCAGACGGGCACGATCTTCGAGGCCGAACGCGACCTGTCGCTCCGCCCGGCGCGGGCGAGGGTGGCCTTCGTCGACCGATGGATCGTGCCCGGCTTCACACTGCTGCTGATCGGCTACCTCGTGGCGATGGGCGTGCTGGTGCTGATGGCCGTGCGGTTCCTCTTCGCCCAGAGGACGCTGCCCCCGATCACCCACCTGCCCCCCGGCGTGCTGTTCAGCGTGTTGGTGGGGTTTGTCGGCTTCCTGTTCAGCCGCTACGCGACGGGCATGAGCAGCCGCCTCGAGTGGCGCCCCCTCCGCGCGGCGGCCAGCTACCTGCTGCTCTGCACCCTCGCCGTCGCCGCCGTCATCGCCGGGCTCGTCTGTGCGTGGTGGGGCTACCGCCGGGTGGACCTCGTCATCGCCGCCGCCATCCCGATCGCCCAGTTCGTCCTCTCCGCCGAGATGCTCGTCGGCCTCATCCTCGACCTCTACCGCCCGCGCGTCCCCGGCCGCGAACGACGGCTGACCTTCGACAGCCGACTGTGCAGCCTGCTGGCCGAGCCCGGGCGCGTGGGGCACTCGATTGCGGAGACGCTGAGCTACCAGTTCGGCTTCGACGTCTCGGGCACGTGGTTCTACCGCCTGCTGAGCAAGGCGATCGTGCCGCTGATCGTCTTCGCGGCGGCGGTGCTGGTGGGGGTGACGTCGGTGGTGGTCGTCTACGAGGGCCAGCAGTGCGTCGTGCTGCACTGGGGACGCCGTGACGAAGGCCGCCTGCTGGGGCCGGGCGTGCACCTGAAGTGGCCCTGGCCGGTCGACACGGCCAAGCACTTCGACACGCGGCGGATCCACGAGCTTCGCGTTGGCGAGGGGGGCCAGCGCGAGCCTGTGGAGCGGAAGGGTCGCGAAGTGCGGCTGTGGACGGAGGCCCACGGCAGGTACAGGGAGTTGGACTTCCTGCTGGCGATTCCTCCGCGGACGCGCCGGGCCGGCGGCCCGGCGGCGGCGACCCAGCCGGCGGGGCAGGGCGCATCGGCGGCCGAGCCGCCGCCGGTCAACATCATCAAGCTCGTCGTCTCCGTGCAGTACCGGATCGCCGACGTGTACAAGTTCGGCTACCGCTACGTGGACGCGCCCGTGCTGCTGGAGGGGGTGGCCTACCGCGAGATGGTCCGCTACTGCGCCAGCGCCACGCTCGACACGGAGTCGGGCGCGGGCGGGGGGGACCGGCCGGAGGCGATCATGACCTCCGGCTGGGCGAAGGCGTCGAAGGCGCTGGGCGAGCGCATCCGCCGGGAGGTCGGACCGGAAGGGCTCGACCTCGGCGTGGAGATCACGTCGGTCCGGCTGATCTCGGTGCATCCGCACCACGAGGCGGCGGAGGCGTTCGAGGCCGTCCTGGCGGCCGAGCGGCAGCAGGACGAGATGCGCTATCGCGCCGAGGGGGAGGCAAACCGGATGCTGGCGAAGGTGGCGGGCGACCCGGACTCGGCGCTGGAGTTGGCGTTGGCGATTCGCCGGCTGGAGCAGTTCCGCAGCCTGGCCGGCGTGCGGGCCAACGGGGTGGAGTACTCCGCCAACCTCCGCCGCTACGTCCGGCAGACGGTTCGGGACCTCGCGGCCCTGCTGGCGGAGATCCATCGCGAGGGCCTTCTGGGCAAGCTTCCGCAGTTGGCGTCGTCGGCGACGCGGCGGGCCGACGCGGCCGCGGCGGCGGGCCTGGCCGAGTCCCTGGCGGCGCGGCTGGCCGACGTGGCCGAGGACCTCCGCAAGCAGGACGCGGACCTCCTGAGGCAGTTGGAGCAGATCGGGCGTGATCCGTTGCTTCGCACGCTGGACGCGCCGGGCGGGGCGGCCCAGCAGCGGCTGGCGGGGCGATACGCAGCGCACCTGCTGGATCTGCTGGGCGCATGGGCGGATTCCGAAGGGTTCGACTTTGCCGGCCGGGCCGAGGCGGCCCGGAATCGGGCCGACGCGCTGTTCGCCCGCGCTGGCGGGGCGTCGGCCAGCCTTGTCGCGGCGGCCACCAGCTTCCGATGGCGGCACGAAATGGGCGAGCGGGCCCGGGTCGAGCCGTTCCAGAAAGAGCGTCTGGCCTACGAGGCCAGCCCCGACCTTTACCTGCTCGACCGCTGGCTGGACGTCTGGGACCTCGTCCTGCCGAACATGACCAAGTACGTCCTCGGGGTGGACCGAGACAGTGTGGAGCTGTGGCTGAACTGGGAACGTCAATCCCGGGGCCTGGAGGGTGCCTTCGAGAGCGGCAGCGACGGGTCGGGCGGCTGAGCCCGCCCGGACGAGGATGCGAGCGTGAGACGACACGTGGATCAGACAAAGGGCGCAGAGATGCTCAGAGACAGAGGCCGGACGGGCAAGGTCGCCAGCGTCGCCATCGTGGCGCTGGTGGTGGTGCTGCTGCTGGCGTGGATGGTGACGTTCAAGGTGGAGTTCACCGAGTACGTGCTGGTGCAGACGTTCGGGAAGACGACGGCGGTGCTGGACGGATCGACCGACGCGGGGCTGCACTTCAAGTGGCCCTTCGTTCAGAAGGTCGTGCGCTACGACGCGCGGACGTTCGTCTTCGAGGACGCGATGCACGAACTGTCCACGAAGGACAAGCAGAACATCACGCTGACGACGTTCTGCGCGTGGCGGATCGCCGAGCCGCAGAAGTTCCAGACGGCGGTGGAGACCGTCGAGGCCGCCCGGGAAGGCATCCGCTCGAAGCTCCGCAGCGCAAAAAGCGCGGTCACCGGCGCCCGCAGGATGGATGAGCTGGTCAACACCGACCCGAAGAAGATGCGGATCGCCGACGTGGAGGGGGAGATCCTCTCCGTCGTCGCCGCCGAGGCGAGGCGGGATTACGGCGCGGAGGTCACCCTCGTTCGCGTGCGGAACCTCGGGCTGCCCGAATCGGTGTCCAACCGCGTGATCGAGGCGATGAAGACCGAGCGTCAGGAGGCGGCCGGGGAGTACGAGGCGACCGGGCAGGCGCAGGCGACGGCCATTCGCGAGCGGGCGCGGTCGGCCAGCGAGCAGATCCTGGCCTTTGCCGGCCGCAAGGCGGGCGAGATCCGCACCGAGGGCATCCGCGCGGCGGCGGAGCTTTACGGGCAGTTCAAGAAGAACTGGCAACTCGCCGCCTACCTGCGGTCGCTCGAGTCGCTCCAGAAGGAGCTGACCGGGCGGAGCGTGATCCTCCTGGACGGCTCGGAGATTCCGGCCGTCAAGTACTTCCGCGATGGCCCGTCCCTGCCGACGACCGCCCCGGCCGCGATGCCGGCGGCGCCGGCGGCGAAGGACCGGCCGGCCTCCGCGAAGCCCAAACCCGAGTAGCCCCGCAAAGGCGACGACATGACAGACGAACACGATCATCATCCCATCCATGGCGACGGGTGCTGCCCCCCGCACGGCGGGCCGGGCGCCGGTGACGACGGCGGGGGGGAGTTCATCGACCCGGCGGGCCGGCACCTCGCGTCGGCGCTGCGGACGAGCTTCCGCGTGCTGACGGGCATCATGATCTTCGGGGTCGCGGCGTTCCTGGCGATGGGGTTCTCCTTCGTCGAGCCGGGCGAGGTGGCCATCCGGACGGTCTTCGGCGAGGTCGTCGGCACGACGCCGGAAGGGCTTGCCTACAACTGGCCCGCGCCGATCGGGCGGATCGAGAAGATCCGCGTCGGCGAGCGGACCATCCGCATCGACGACTTCTGGATGAACGAGACGGACAAGGACCTCGCCCAGCGGGACCTGCGAAAACGCCAGGCCCCGCGAGGCGGACTGAGGTCGGGCCTCGACGGGGCGCTGCTGACCGGCGACCGAAACCTGCTGCATGTCCGCCTCGAGTGCACCTTCTCGATCCGTCGGCGGTGGGACCGAACCACCGAGGACGACCCGGTCCTCCAGTTCCGCCGCAACGTGCTGGACGCCAACGAGACCGTACGTGCCGCGGCGTGTGCTGCCGCGATCCGTGCCGCGGCGACGCGGACGGCCGACGGGCTTCAGTCCACCAAGCGGGCCGAGTTCGAAAACGAGGTCCGCCGTCTGACCCAGCAGGGGCTGGACGAACTCGCCTCGGGCCTCGGCGTGCGGACGGTGAAGGTGACGCGGTCGATCTGGCCCCTGCGGACGCTGCCCGATTACGACGCCGCCCAACGAGCCGTCCAGGGCGCCAAGGACGCCCGGAGCAAGGCGCTCGGGCTGGCGGTCAAGCTGCTGAACACCACCGCCGGGCCCGGGGCCGCCGAGAAGCTCGTCGGCAGCCTCGCCGACGTCACCGGGGCCGGCGAGGAATTGCCCGCCCGCCGGACGGCATCGGGCGAGGGGGACTACAACCTGATCGGCCAGTACTCAGACGCTGTGGCCGCCAACGACGAGGCCGCCGCGGCCGCGCTGCTGGCGCGGATCGACAACGTGCTCGTCGGCGAGTCGCTCGGCCAGGTCAGCCGCATCCTCGACGAGGCCAAGACCGAGAGCACGAAGATGACCCAGGGCATCCGAGAGCGTGTCGAGGAGTTCGAGAAGCTCCTGCCGGAGTATCTGAAGGCCCCCGAGTTCACCATCCGGCGGAAGTGGGACGAGACGCGGGAGAAGATCCTGTCGGCGCCGACCGTCGAGCGGTACTACATCACCACCGGCGGCGGGAAGACCGTGCTGAGGATCAGCCGCGACCCGGACATCGTGCGCGAGATCGACCGCCAGATGCTCCGCGGCGGCGCCGGCGGCGGCAGCGCCGGCAGCAGCAACGGCTCGACGAAGTAGCGCATGATCAGAAGCGAACGGTGAATGCCGAGCGCAAGAGACGGCCGCCCGCGGTGAACCCCGCGGGGCGACGGCGACCGAGCGAAGGCGCGAGCCCTCGCCACCAGGCCGCTGGTGCAGACGTTCCGGAACAAGCAGAAAAAGGCCCCCATGAGCGAAGCCACTGATGCCGTCGTCGTCACGCGGAACCTGACGAAGGTCTTCCGCGATTTCTGGTTGCGGGAGAAGGTCACCGCCGTGGCCGACCTGGACCTCGAGGTCCGCCCGAAAGAAGTGCTCGGACTGCTGGGCCCCAACGGGTCGGGCAAGAGCACGACGCTGAAGATGATCCTCGGGCTGCTGTTCCCGACGCGGGGCCGGATCGCGGTATTCGGCCGGCGGCCGACCGACGTGCGGAGCAAGGCCCGCATCGGTTTTCTGCCGGAGGAGTCCTACCTCTACCCGTTCCTCGACGCCCGGGAGACGCTGGCGTTCTATGGGCGGCTGTTCCACCAGCCGCGAATGCAGCGGCGGCGGCGAGTCGACATGCTGCTGGAGATGGTCGGGCTCGGCAGCGTGGCCCATCGGCGGATCGGCGAGTACAGCAAGGGCATGCAGCGGCGGATCGGGCTGGCGCAGGCGCTGATCAACGACCCGGACCTGCTGATCGTCGACGAGCCGACCAGCGGGATGGACCCGATCGGCACGAAGCAGTTCAAGGACCTGATCCGCACGCTCGCGGCGCGGGGCAAGACGGTGATCCTCTCCAGCCACCTGCTGGCCGACGTCGAGGACGTCTGCGACCGCGTGTGCATCCTCTACGGCGGCCGGCGCCAGGCGGCCGGGAGCGTCGACGAGCTGCTCAGCCAACAGTCGATGACGCAGATCACGACCGAGCGGCTGGACGAGCCGACGCTCGCGCGGGTCGGCGAGGTCCTGGCGGCCGCGGGGCGCGACGTGATGGAAGTGAGCACCCCGCGCGCGAAGCTGGAGGACCTGTTCCTCCGGATCGTCGAAGAGGCGAGGGAGCGTCGGGTGGTCACCGGCGGGGCGGTCGCCGGCGGGGCCGTGCCCGAGTTCCTGCGGACAGGGGAGGGCGAGCCCGCCGCGGCGCCCGCCGGACGCGAGGTCATCGAACAGCTCGTCGCCGCCGCCGGGCGGGACGGGTCCGCCGCCGAGGCCGAGACGCCCCAGGCCCTGCCCGACGCCGCGATCCCCCCCCCGCCGGCCGCGGAAGTCATCGAGGACCTCGTCGCCGCCGGACAGCCCGACCAGGCCGATGACGGGCGAGAGGCCGATCCCGATGCCGCCGATGCCGCCGGCCCGCCCTCGCCGCCGCCGGAGGCCGACCGGTTGGTCATCGAGGACCTCCTCGGCGGCGCCGGCGGCAACGAGGAGGACCCGCAGCGATGACGGGCGTGTGGACGGTGGCGAGGCACACGTTCTGGCAGTGCGTGCGCACGAAGGTGGCCGCCGTGTTCGCCGTCCTGCTGGCCGTCTCGCTGGCCCTGCTGCCCTCGCTGATGGAGGGCGACGGCACGCTGTCGGGGCGGATCCGGACGCTGCTGGACTACTCCACAACCGTCATCAGCGTCCTGCTGGCGCTGGCGGTGACGTTCCTGTCGATCGCCGTGGTCAGCGGCGACGTGCGGGACCGGCAGATCTTCCTGATCTGCACGAAGCCGGTCCACCGGTGGCAGTACATCCTGGGCCGCTGGCTCGGCGTGGTCCTGCTGGCCGGTTCCCTGCTGGCCGGCTCGAGCGCGGCGGTCTACGGGGCGGCGCAGTACGTGCGGGGACGGACGGACCTGGCCTTCAACGCCGAAGATCGCCGGGCCGTCGAGACCGAGGTGTTCACCGCGCGAACCGAGATCACCGCCGACCCGCCCAACGTCGATGCCCGCGTCGCCGAACGCATCGAGCAGCAGAAGAACTCCGGTGAGTGGGCCGCTTCGGTGGCGGCCTACAAGGACAACTTCAACCTGACCGACACGCGGGCGGCCGAGCGGCTCGTCGGGGACATGCGAAGGGCCGCCGCCGCCGAGATGCAGTCCGTCGGGCCGGGCAAGTCGCTGCGGTGGACCTTCTCCGACGTGCGCGTGCGAGGCGAGGACGTCCGCGGCAGCGGGGTGGTCCGCGCGCTGAACCGCTCGAGGGGGCAGGTCGTGATCGAGACGTCCGAGGACGTGCTCAGCCGGATGCTGATCTTCGGGCCCGTCTCCGTCGACGGCGTGACCGGGCGGGTCGAGGGGATCTGGAAGGAAGGCTTTCGCGCGCAGTTCGCGCTGGAGGACATGACCGGGCAGCAACTGACCGACCTGCTGCCCGGGCACCGAGTGCAAGTCGTCGCCGAGCCGACGGTGCAGATCACCTACCGCGTGAAGGGCGGCGCGGCGAAGGTGGCCTGGCAGGTGGAGAACGCGGCGACGGGCTTCGTCCACTACGAGCCGCCGCGCGACGTGGCGGTGAACATGCCCGTGACGGTGATCGCGCCCGCCCGGGCGGTGGATCGGGCCGGCCGGCTTCAGGCGAGCATGATCAACTACTCCCCCGCCAGCGTGACCGTCCTCAGCCGGGACGTCTCCGTGCTGTACGAGGTGGGCGGCTTCGAGGTCAACTTCGTCAAGACGGTCGTGCTGATGCTGACCGGCCTGGCGTTTCTGGCGGCGATGGGCATCTTCGCGGGCAGCTGGCTGTCGTTCCCGGTCGCCTGCCTCCTCTGCCTGACCATGCTGTTGCTCGCCATCGGCTTCCGGTTCCTGACCGAGGCGATCGGGTACGGGCTGGACTTGCCGGGCTACACCGAGCACGTCTGGGTATACCAGTTGGGCTATCTCCTGCTGGCGGTGATGAAGCTCCTCCTGCCGGACCTCGGCTCGCTGCTGGCGACGACGTTCGTGGTCGACGGGCTCGAGTTGACGTGGGGCTATTTCGCGGAAGTTGCCGCGCTGATGGTCGCCGTCCGCGGGGCCATCCTGTTGGCGTTGGCCTGTTGGGTCTTCCACCGGCGCGAGCTGGCGCGGGTGCAGGTGTAATGTTGGGGTAAGACGGAATGGACTCGGTGCGCATGAAACAGTCTGCATGGGTGGCCGCGGCGATCGGGTGCTTCGTCGCCGCCGGGCTGCTCCAGGAGACGCGCCGGACCCGCAGCAACCTGTGGGAGATCGTCCCGGGGCGGGCCTTCATCGTCAGCTACCTCTGGATCCGCGCCGATCGCCTCAAGGAGGAGGGGCGATACTACGACGCGATGCAGCAGGCCGAGTGGATCTGCCACCTCCAGAGCCGGTTCCCCAGCGTCTGGGGCTTCATCGCGTGGAACATGGCCTGGAACATCTCGGTGGCCACGCACACGCCGCAGGAGCGTTGGCTGTGGGTCCACAACGGCCTGAGGCTGCTGAGGGACGACGGCATCCGCCTGAACCCCAAGAGCCTGCTGCTGTACAAGGAGCTGGGGTGGATCTTCTTCTTCAAGCTGGGGGGCAACCTCGACGACATGCACTGGACGTACAAGCGGCAGTGGGCGGTGCGGATGCAGGACCTGCTCGGCGCGCCGCCCGAGGGCTCGACGGAGCAGGTCATCGCGGCGTTTCGCCCGATCGCCGAGGCGGCGCTGGACCGGGACCCCGACCGCCAGGGCCGGCAGACCGTCCAAGGCGACAAGCTCCTCGAGCTGCTGGCCGATCCGGAGGTCAAGGCGTACGCGGCTTTGCTCGCCGAGCACGGCGCGAAGGTCGACGAGACGTTCCTGAGCGTCCACACGCACTTCAGCCGGGACCCGGCCGTCACGATGGTGCGGACGGCCCTTCCGGAGCCGGCCGACGACCGGGACTTCGCCCTCTCGAAGCTGATCGGCGATCCGGCCCACGCGTCGGCCCGGCGGAAGATCCTGGCCTTTCTGCGGGCGCAGATCCTCTGGAACGAATACCGGATGGACCCCGCGGTGATGCTGAAGATCATGCAGCAGTACGGGCCGCTCGACTGGCGCCTGCCGGAGGTGCACGGGGTCTACTGGCTGGTCCACGGGCGCGACGTCTGCGGGGACGCCTCCCCCGACCGCTACGACGCGCTGAACACGGATCGGATCGCGCTGAGCTGCCTCCAGGACCTGACCTCGCGCGGGCGGCTGACGATGATCGACGCGCGCCCGCGAGGCACGACGGAGGACGTGCTGAGCCTCGAACCGACGAAGGCCACCGCCGACAAGGACCTGCCTCGCGTCCGCCTGTACCGCAACTACGACCTGCGGTTCGTTCAGGCAACGCATGACGAGTACATGCGGCGGATCACGGCCTGGGCGGTCAGCGAGGAGAAGGCCCGGGAGCAGTTCGCGAAGAACCCCCTCCGCAACGGCCATATCAACTACCTCGTCAATGCGATCAAGACGCTGTACGCCGGTCATCGGCGCGTCGAGGCCCAGCGGTGGCTGAACTGGATTCGCGAGAACTACAAGCCGGTCGGGCCCGAGTGGGTCCTCAGCGACGTGGAGGACTTCGTCCTCTGGGGCCTGCACCGGGACCGGGACGCCCCTCGCGGGCTGGCGGAGAGCCAGATCAGCGTCTCGCTGGCCGTGGCGTTGGTGGCGATGGCGCGGGGCGACCAGACGATCGGCGACGAGAGCTACCGGTATGCCCGGAAGGTCCACCGCATCTACAACGAAGACCGCGACGAGCGCACGCGGCTGACCGAACTGAACAACTACGCCTGGACCAACGCCCTGCGTCTGTTGGTGGCCCCGCGGGCGCTGGGGTACCATCTGACGTTGACGGAACGTTCGGCGCTGTACAAGGGGCTGGACGAGGCTTCGCGCGAAGCGGTCTACCCCCGCGCCGCCGGGGCGTTGAAGCAGTACTGCAAGGCCGAGGGCATGGATTTCGCCAAGGCCTTCCCCCCGCCGCCCAGCCGCCGGAAGAAACCCGCCGGCCGGCCGGCCGCCCCCGCCCTCATCAGCCCGTGATGCCCACTCAACGGCGGGCTGTCGCGTGCCGTGGTGCGGGTCCATCCGCGACCGCGCCTTCACCCTCCGCCCGCCATGACCGCCCCACAAGCCGGCCTATCGCAGCGCGTCTTCGAGCAGCTTGAAGCCGAGCAGCGACTGGGAGATGATCAGCTTGTTGCCGACGATCTTGATGTCGCCCTGCCCGTCCGGCTGCCACATGTCATCGCCGATCATCTTCTTGATGATCTCGATGATGGTCTCGCGGTGCTTCTCCTTCATCTCGGCGTAGTTCTGTTCCTTGTCTCTGTTGCGGCGGGAGTCGTCGTCGCCGAAGAGGCCCTCGTTGGTGCCGCCGCCGGTCTCGCTGGGAGACCGCTCGGTGGCGCTGTCCAGCTCGATCCTCGGGCCCTTCATGTCCGGAACGACCATCAAGGCGCTGCCGGCGTCGATGACGCGAGTGATGACCTTCCGGTTCAGCGTGTTGCCGCTGGCCACGAGGACGACCCCGCGGTCGATGACCCAGTAGATGCTGTCGAGCTTGCCCCGCCCGGCGTTGACCTGGTCGAAGACGAGATCCAGCGCCCGCGCGACGGAGATCTTCCTCACGTTCAGCGTGATCGGCGTGTCCGGATCGATCCCGTCCTGCTCCAGCGAACGCCAGTTGACGTGGAAGTTGATCTTCGTGACCGTCTTGAAGAACCCCAGCGCGTCGCGGAACGGGAGCTTGTTGAAGTTGATGTTCGGCATGACGTTCGGCGCGGCCGGGCGCCGCCGGGGCGTGGAACGGTCGGCCGGCTTGGTCGCGAGCTTCGCGGCCGCCTGGCTGGAGAGGCTCTCCATCAGCAGGATCCGCCGGTGCGTGGAGATGACGATCTCGCCCCCCATCACGCGATAGCCCAGCGGATGTCCGCTCTTGCCCGCGCGGGCGAGCATCACCTCGAGCAGTTGCTTGTAGGTGACTTTCTGCACCGAGACGGAGACGGGCTTCTTGGCCGTCACCCCCGTCTTCTCGAGGGCCTTCCAGTCGACGCGGACCTTCACGCCCGCCTGTTGGGCGTAGTCCGTCAGCGCCGCGCCCAGCGAGGCCTTCACCGAGTACCGGGCGACCTTCCGCTGAAGGGCCCGCTCGGGCGAGACCGCTCGCCGAGGCGCCGCCTCGACCTTCACGGCGGCCAGACAGACCGCCACCACACACACGCCTGCCAGGAGAATCCTGTACTTCATGACTGACCTCCCACCCAAAGACCCAAAGGACCGTTCACACTCGCCGCCGGTAGGTAAGGACCCATGATTGCCGTTTCGGCCGGGCGGCGTGGCCTGTCCGCCTATATCTTATCGGATCGCAACGGCCTCCGCAGGTTTTTTTCGGCTCATCTCCGTCCCTTTGTCATTCTGTGCGACGGACGCGGCAGAGCGGGATCGGTTCGGCTATACTATGCGCCCGGCGTGGCCGGCCGGGCCGGCGCGCCCGATCTGGAAGGAAAGGAGACCCCATGAGGCAGAAGGCAAAGGTGCAGGCAGGGCGGGCGGCGAGGAGCGCTCTGGCGGCTCTGGCCGCGCTGTGCTCCGCGGCCGCGGGGGCCGGGCCGGGCGGCCAGGCGGCGAGGCCAAAGCAGCGGGTCGTCGTCATGACCGACATCGGCGGCGATCCGGACGATCGGCAGTCGATGGTCCGCTACCTGCTCTACGCGTGCGATTTCGATACGGAGGGCCTGCTGACGGGCCTGGGCCACGGCCACAGCAACACCACGCGCCCTGAGCTGATCCGCCAGGCCGTCGCCGCCTACGGGAAAGTGCTCGGCCGCCTGCGCGAACATCGGGCGGACTACCCGTCGGCCGAGAAGCTGACCGGGCTGATCAAGAAGGGGCGTGACACGGACATGCACGAGGTCGGCGCGGGGAAGGACTCCGAGGCGTCCGACTGGATCATCAAGGTGCTCGACCGCGCGGACCCGAGGCCCGTGTGGTTCAGCATATGGGGCGGGCCGAGAGAGCTGGCGCAGGCGATCTGGAAGGTGCAGCAGACGCGCTCGGCGAAGGAGTTGGCCGCCTTCAAGCGGAAGATCCGCGTCCACTCGATCGCCGACCAGGACCGCACGGCCGGCTGGGTCAAGAAGAACCACCCCGACGTGTTCTGGATCTTCTCGAACCGGATGTTCCGCGGCATCTGGTCGTCGGGCGATCAGTCGCTGGTCTCGCCGGAGTGGCTCGCCAGGCACGTGCTGACAGGCCACGGGCCGCTGGGGGCGGTCTATCCGGCCAAGGCGGCCGGCAAGGTGGGCGTGAAGGAGGGCGACACGCCGTCGTTCACTTACCTCCTGCCGGACGGGCTGAGCGATCCGGAGCAGCCCCAGTGGGGCAACTGGGGCGGGAGGTTCCGGCGGGCCGGCACGGAGTACCTGCCGGCCTCGGACACGGTCGACGGCCGGCGGAGCACGCTGGCGACGATCTACCGCTGGCGGCGGGCCTACCAGAACGCCTTCGAGGCCCGCATGGACTGGTGCGTCAAGCCTCGCGGCCAGGCCAACCACGAGCCCGTCGCCGTCTGCAATGGAGACAGGACGATCCGCGTTCTGAAGATTGCCGCCGAGCCCGGCTCCAAGGTCAAGCTCAGCGCGGCCGGGTCGGCCGACGGCGACGGCGACAAGCTGGCCTGCAAGTGGTGGGTGTATCGCGAGCCGGGCAGCTTCCGGGGCGAGGCGGAGATCGGCGGCGCGGACGGATTGGAGGCAGTCGTGACCGTTCCCGCCGCGGCGGCCGGGCGAACCATCCACGTCATCCTCGAGGTCACCGACGACGGCAAGCCGCCGCTGACGGCGTACCGGAGGGCGATCCTGGCCGTCGGCGGCAAGCCGGTCGGCCCGCCGGCGGGCGCGGGCGACGGCACGCCCGTCACGCGGCTGGAAGGTCCGCCCAGGAAGACGGGGCCGTGGGCGTTCTATCGCGGCATCAACCTGAACGGCCCGGCGGTCGAGATCGACGGGCACAAGTGGGAAGGCGACAAGGCGGCGAACTTCTCCTGCACGAACCGGGCGGTCAACGACCCGAGCGTCCGCCTGAGCCCGCCGACCGACAAGGCCCGCGCGAAGATGATCCACGCCTTCCGCTGGGACCACCGCGCGTCGCTGACGCTGACGGCCGTGCCGGCCGGCACCTATGCCCTCTACGCCTACGTGTGGGAAGACAACAACCCCGAGACGTTCACCGTCTCGGTCAACGGACGCCCTGTCGAGCGCGACGTCGACAGCGGCACCGAAGGCCAGTGGCAGCGCTTGGGGCCGTGGGTCGTCCGCGTGGCGGACGGCAGGATCCACATCAGCAGCCGCGGCGGGGCGGCGAACTTCTCCGGCATTGAGCTCTGGCGCCGCGGCGGGCCGGCGAAGCCGTGATGCCGGCCCCCGAAGCGGCCGCCCGGCAGGAGCTCAACCTCGCTTGCCGAGCTTCTGGAGGACGGCACGGGCCTGGTCGATCTGCTTGAAGCGCTGCTCGGCTCGGCGGAACTGGGGCGTGTGGGCGGCCTTTCGGCCGTTGCGCCACGTCAGGCCGAGTTGCTTGTGAAGCAGCTCGTGGAAGACGATGTAGTCCACCACGAAGGCCGGCACGTCCGCGCGGTCGAGCGTCGAGCTGACCATGACCGTGTCGTGGGCGTAGTCGTAGTGGCCGAACTTCCGCATCGTGTAGCTTTGGCTCCACGCCAGGCGCGGCCGCGGCAGGCCGGCGTCGAAGTAGGCGGCGCTGACGCGGGCGAACGCCGCGCCCAGATCGTGGTGGGCCCCCGCCGTGCGGGCCGCCTCGCCGGCCAGCTCGTCCAGCTCGGCCGCGACGGCCCGGTAGCCCTCGGCCAGCACGTGCTGGAGGACCCGCTGCCTGCCTTCCCTGCGGAAGGCCATTGCCGCCAGGTCCGCCATCGCCTCGGCGCCCAGGCCGATCATCGCCGTCGGCATCGTCGCCCGCGTGCCGTCGGCGTAGCCCCTCAGCCGAAAGATGCCCTTCATCGGCACGAAGCAGACCCACACGGGCGGGGCGTACTTGCTGGAGGCGGCCGCCTCGCGGTCGAAGGCCGGCCGGGCGCGGGCGACCGCGCCGACGTACGCGTCGAAGTGCTCGCGGTCGGCGAAGTAGTTCAGCCACGCCACGCGACGCCGCGAGTCGTCCTTCAGATGCTCCAGCCGCAGCGACTCGACGGCCATCAGCTCCTCGATCTGTTCGGCCGCCGTGCTGATCTCCTCGTGGATCCGGCCGAGCTCCGCAGCGCCGGGCGCCTCGGCGACGCGGAGGGCGGCGTCGTCGACGCGCCCCTTCAGCCCCGTGATGCGGACGTTGCCCAGCAGATGCCCTTCGTCCTCGGCCGTTTTGGACGGCTCGACCGAATCGAGGTCGACGCCCTTGAGAAACTCGAGGGCCTTCCGGTTGGCCGGCGAGAGGGCATCGGGCTTGAGCCCCTCATCATCCAGCAGCAGCTCGATCTGCTCGATCGTATCGCCGACCTGCCTCCGCAGCTCCTCCAGCGCGGCCGCCGAGATCGGCGACCCCAACTGCCGCCGAACCAGATTTGCCAGCCGCACGATCCCTCGAACACGTAGCCGCTTCATGCCCGCCTTACGTAGCATCCAACGCCGGGCCGGTCAACCGCTCCGGCCAGACGCATCGGCCCCCGCAGGGAGGCGGCGGGGGCAGGTGAAGGCGCAAGCCCACGGAGGGGGCTGAGGACGTGGGTGAAGGCGAACGTCCGGGGCGCGCCTACCTCGCCCTGACGTCGTAGGCGATGAGGGCCTGGCCGTGGCGGATGTATAGCGTGCCGTTGGCGACGACGGGGTGGGCCCAGTGCTGCTCCTTGCCCTTGGTGACCTTGAACTGGCCGTGGATCTTGTAGGCGGTGGGGGACACCTCGATCAGCGAGACCACCCCGCCCTTCTCGTCGTAGGAGTAGATCCGTTCGTCGGCGTAGGTGATGCCCGCCTTCTTCACTTCCTTGACCTGGTAGACGACCTTTCCCTCGCGGGGGTCGAGGCAGAGGAACTTGCCCCGGCTGCTGGACCCGTAGATCCGTCCGCCGATCAGCAGAACGCCCTCGTGGTGGTTGTCGAGCTGCTTCTCGCTCCAGACGTGGGCGGCGGCCGTGCCATCGGCAGACAGCTTCAGCAACTGGCTGCCGAAACGGTACCCGCTGGTGGCGTAGACCATTCCGTCGAAGAACAGCGGCGTGTTCGGGTGGGCGCCGTAGCGGTTGCGGTGCGGGTGCTTCCAGAGGACCTTGCCCGTCTTCGCGTCGAGCCCGACGACGTGGTTCTCGGTCATCGTGATGATCGCTTGGGTGGGTCCGACGTTCGCGCAGATCGCCGAGCAGTAGGCGCTCTTGTCGGACAGCCCCTTGCTGGCCCAGACGCGCTTGCCGGTGGCCTTGTCCAGCGCGGCGACCGCCGCGTCGGGCCCGCCGGGGTGGCAGATCATCAGGTTGCCGACGATCAGGGGCGACTCGGCGATGCCCCAGCGGATGTTCTTCCCGCCGAACTCCGCCATCGTGTCGAGGTCCCACTTCTTCTTGCCGGTTTCGGCGTCGAAGCAGGCGGCCCATCCCATGCCGCTGTAGACGTACGCGTTTGCGCCGTCGATGGTCGGGCAGGTGCGGGCCTGCGGGAAGTTGGTGGTCCACTCGGGCCCGTAGACCTGCTTCCACTTCAGCTTGCCGGACAGGTCGAGGGCATAGAGGACCCCCTTCTTGCCCTCGGTGCCGGTCAGGTAGATCGTCTTGCCGACGACAGAGACGGCCGCATAGCCCTTGCCCGGCGTGTTGACCGCCCAGAGCTCTTTCGGCCCGCCGGCGGGCCAGCTCTTCAGCAGCCCGGTTTCCTTGGATATTCCGTCGCGGTTGGGCCCTCGCCACTGAGGCCAGTCGTCTCCGTGGCATACCGAGCTGATCTGAAGCCCAACAAGCCAAACCAGCCAATGCGCGCAGCGTCTCATTCGGTGTATCCTCTCTCTGTCTGCGTAGCCGGAAGTCCACGGCTCCATAGAGTACTAACGCGGACCGGCGCGCAGGTTTCGAGCGGATTGGCAAAATCGGCCCGGGCGGACAGAGACAGGTTGATCGGATCGCCCGACAGATGCGGGGGGGCGGCGCGGTAAGGGGGCCACGAGAAGGGCGGCCCCGGCTGGCCGGCTAGCGCCGCTCCACCCAGCGAATGCCCATCGCGCCGATCTCCTCGAGGTCCACTCCCCCGCCGAGCGTGGTGACCGTTCCCGACGAGTCCGTGTCGACGTGGATCGCCGCGCTGTTCTGGAGGAGGACCTCCCGCCCGACAAACGTGCCGCAGAACCGGGCAACGTCCTTTGCCGTCAGCTTGGCGTCGTAGCTTTGGACGTTTGTACACAGGATGCCCGAGTCGGCGATTTCGACGTCCCCCCCCAGGAGCATCAACTTCAGATCGGTCGGGTCGTAATCCCAGGGCGGAGTGTAGTTGACTGTCGCCCAGTGTCTTACGCTGACCTTGCCCCTGACGTAGAGCGTCAGCTCCGCCCCGGCCATCAGGCGGAGTTGACCGGTCCCCTGGGCCAGGAAGTCACCATCGCAGAGGATGCGCACGATCCCGCTGATGAAGACCCTCGCGTCGCCCTCGATCGTCAGCTTGCGGAAGTGGCAGTCGTCGGCGATGACGTGGTCGCCCGTACCGTACCAGCGGTCGCCGATCAAGGCGGGCATGCCGCTCGGCGCCACAGGGGAAGGGATGGGCACGGACAGGCTCAGTTGCCCGACTCCCCCCGTGATCGCCCCGCCATTGGAGATCTCGAGGACTTCGGCAATGAGTGCGTTCGGAGCGACGAAGACCTTGCCCCGCACAAGGCCGCCGGAGATCCTGATCTTCCCGGAACCCACGGCGTTGTTCGACACGGTGGCGTCTGAGTTGATGTTGCCGCCTCCGTAGGGGCCATCCGCCGCGCTGTACCCGTCGATGAAGGCCGTGCCACCGACCTCGATCTTGTCCCAAGCAACAACGCCGGGCAGAAGCCCCCTCCATCCGCTGCCGGCCCAGTCGAGCGAGCGCCGCAGGATCGTCCGCCCGTTGTCGTTCAGCGAGAGGATGGAGAAATCGAAGTTGTCCTTCCCCCACGGCAGGGCCACCCGGCGGGCGCGGGCCGGTCTGCTGTCCGATCCCAGCGCTCCGCATTCGAGGGCAGCCAAGGTGATCCGATCAGTCTCCGCGACCTGCGACGCGAGGCCCTGTGTGTCGACCGTGCTGCCGTCGAGCCGGACGAGGCTGTCGGCGACGGAGCAGATCGCGAGGTCCCCCACGGCAAACGGTGAGGTGATGGGGTGGACGACATTCTCGGTCATCGTGCCGCCGGCGCCGTCCGAAACCGTCCGCGTGAGCTGGAGGATCTCGATCGACGAGCCCTCGAAGCTGCTTGTGCCCTGCGAAGATACCTTGAGCTCCTTGATCACGTCGTTGTGCTCGGCGACGACGGGCAGGCTGAAGGCCTTAAGCCGGTTCTTGACGTCTGTCTCGAGTTTGGTGTGGGCGGGGAAGTAGACCACGTGAGCGTGTATGGCGGCGGCGTTGAACTCCGCCTCGGTCGCCTGGGCGCTCAGGCGGCGGACCTTCCAGCCCCAACCTCGCAGCAGGTTGAGCCTCTCGTTGTCCTCGACCTTCAGGTCGTCGGCGTCGGGGACGATCATCAGGGCCTGCTTGACGGGCGGGACGACGGCCCGGACGGTGTGCTTTGCCCCGCCGTAGGACCCCTCGGCCGTCAGCGTGAGCATGTCCGTCCAGTCGTCGGCCAGGTCGCCGTCGCCGTCGACCGTCCCGTCGCCGTCGATGTCCTCGCCGTCCTGCCCCGTGATCGAGAACGAGCCCCCGGCGAACGAATGGCAGCTCACCCAGAGGCCTTCGCCCTGGTCGGTTCGCCAGTCGTCGTAGTCGCGGACGTAGGCCAGGCCCATCGACAGGCCGGACTCGGCGATCATGCGGGCCTTCGCCCGGGCCCCGACGTTGCGGGAGACCTGCACCGAGACGCTCTGCGTGGCCAGGTACGTCGACGAGAGGATCAGCGCGGTGGTCAGGGCGGCCATCACGAGGATCATCGCCACGCCCCGGCGTCGGTGCAGCCGGGCGGCGGCGCGTCGATCGATTCGTCCTTGCCTCTTCATGCGGTCACTCGTTCCGCAGGAACGTGCCGTGGATGGTCGTCCGCTGCTTGCCCTCGACGGCGGTGGTGATTCGATAGCCGACATACGAGGCCCGGCGCGGGTCGGCGTGATTCAGCCAGGTCGTCCACTCGATCACGTCGGTCACCAGCAGGTTGCCGACCCAATCGGCGCTCACGCCGGGGCGGGTCTCCGCCTCGAAATCCGCGGCGGCCAGGTCGAACGTCGTGTCGTCCTCGGCAGCCAGGTCGCCCGCCGCCTCGTAGCAGCGGATCTCGCCCGAGTTCGCGTCGTGCTCGAGGCGGCGCAGCTCGGACAGGTCGGGCTGGCCGTTGGGCGTGGTCTCGGCGATCCACAGCACGAAGTACCCGTTGCCGTGATCCAGGACCATCCGCGCGCACCGCAGCGCCGGATCGATCCGCCCGCTGGCCGCCGCGTGGCGGACGACGAACCCGCGGGCCGTCGCCTGGTAGCTGCTCGCGCTGGACACCGACAGCAGCATCGTCGCCACCGCCGTGGCGATGATGCTCGTGATCGCCACCGCCAGCAGGACCTCCAGCAGCGTCAGCCCCGCCGCTCTGTTGGTTGTCGCGGGCATTGCCGTTATCCCTGCTCCGGGCCGGGGGGCCGGCCTCAATCCGCGGGCTTGGGGATGAACCGCGTCAGCGTCCAGACCCCTCCCCGGGCGTCCTGGACGACCACCGACACCGTCAGCCCGGTCACGTCTTTGCTCAGCCCCCCCAGCGCCTCGCTGATGTAGGCCGCGCTGACCGTGCAGGTCAGCACCCCGTAGCCGTCGGGGTAAGCCTCCCCCGACGGGTCCTTCCGGGGACCGCCCGAGTCGACGTAGCCGTGGAAGTCGTCTGCGTTATCGAAACCAACCAGGCCGACCTCGCCGGCCTCCGGCCCGAGTTGGCTGCTTCCCTGAGGGTCGTCATACGGATAGGAGAGGACCAACTCCATCATCGACTCGGCCAGGGCCATGGCGTACTGGCCTCGCTCGGCGTGCTGGTTCTGCATGTGGCCGGCGCTGAGGGCGACGGAGACGGCGACCACGCAGGCCAGCAGCACCGCCGCGGCCATCAGGCTCTCGATCAGCGTGAACCCGAATTGTCGATTGCTTCGTCTCACTGCCGGCCCGCGATCCGATGTACCCACCGTTCGCCCCAGCGGCAGGGGGGGAACCCCGCACCTCGGGGCCTCCATCTTGGTCCATCGGCCCGATCGGGGGGGCACTTCATCTAGGGAAGAGAAACCACCCCCCGCATGCTGCTCATCTCGCGAATCGAAGCAGCCGAATAGAAGAATGCGGTTCCGTTTCGTACGTCCGTGCGGGACAAGAGCAGTCGCCGACAGGGCCCTGATGAGCAGGCCGAGAATGGGCGAGGCGCGAGGTGAGCGGGCTTGAGGCGGGTTCAGCCGCCGGCGGGAGATCGGGGAGATGACTCGAACAGGGCTGACGTTGATCGGGGCGTTGATCGTGGTGGTGGCGGCGGCCATTCTGGCGGTGCTGGTCGTCCCACCGCTGGCGGACGCCTCGGAAGACGGTCGCGGGTCCGCCCTGGCCCGGGACCTCTACATGATCCGGGAGCAGATTCGGCTGTTCCGATCGCAGCACAAGGGAATCGCCCCCGCCCGGGACGGCAGGGGCTTCGTCGACCAGTTCACACGGAAGACAGACGACGACGGCAGGGTGGACCCGAAAGGGACCAACGGGCCGTACGTGCGGGTCTTCCCGACCAACCCGTTCACCGGCACGAATACGGTCGAGTGCGGCGTCGGCGAGCCGGGCGGCGGGGACCACGGGTGGTACTTCGACGTCGGGACGGGCCAGTTCTTCCCGGACGACGACGACCACAAAGGCTGGTAACCGGCCGCCGGCCGGGAGGCGCGTACGTCCGGTCTGCGTCCGTGTACCTGCCGGATTCACGAGGGATGGGCTTGCGTTCGATGGCGCGGGCCGGTAGACTACGTGGCTCACTATGGATCGAGCTTCGGCACATGGCATGGGCGTCTTTGGTTGGCTCTTCGCGGGGCTGATGCGGGCGCTGCGCGCCGTGAACTGGCCCGCCGGGGCGGCATAGCCGTTCGTCGCCCGTCGCCCGGCCTGGCCGAGGCTCGACAGCTCCCACCGAACCGCCCTCCCGGATGCCACCGGGGCCCCCAGAGCACCCCATGCAGCGCAAGAACATCCGCAATGTGGCCATCATCGCCCACGTGGACCACGGCAAGACGACGCTGGTCGACCAGTTGCTCCGCCAAAGCGGGCAGTTCCGCCAGGGCGAGCTGACGGGCGAGTGCATCCTCGACTCCGACCCGCTCGAGCGCGAGCGCGGGATCACCATCCTGTCGAAGAACTGCGCGATCGACTACACCGACCGCGGCGGGCGGACCTATCACATCAACATCGTCGACACGCCCGGCCACGCCGACTTCTCCGGGGAGGTCGAGCGGGTGCTGAAGATGGCCGACGGCGTGCTGCTGCTCGTAGACGCCTTCGAGGGCGTCATGCCCCAGACGCGGTACGTGCTCGGCAAGGCCCTCGCCGCCGGCCTGCCGCCGCTGGTGGTGATCAACAAGATGGACCGGACCGACGCGAGGCCCGACAAGGTCCACGAGGAGGTCTTCGACCTGCTGATCGAGCTGGGGGCCGAGGACCACGCGATGGAGCTGCCCCTGATCTACGCCTCGGGCAAGGCCGGCTGGGCCACCGCCGATCGCCAGGCCGCCCGCCGCGGAGACGCCGCCGACGTCCACGAGCTGTTCGACGCGATCGTCACCCACGTGCCCACGCCCGACCTCGACCCCGACGCGCCCCTCCAGGCGCTGATCACCACGTTGGACTACAGCGAGTACGTCGGGCGGATCGGCATCGGGCGCGTCTTCGCCGGGACGTTGAGATCGCCCGGCAGCGTGGCCGTCATCGACCGCGAGGGCGACCGGACCGTCCAGCGGATCGGCCAGTTGTTCCGCTTCCAGGGCCTCGGCCGCATCGAGGTCGACCGGATCGGCGCGGGCGACCTCTGCGCCGTCGTCGGGCTGGAAAAGGTGGACATCGGCGACACGCTGGCGGACCCGGACCATCCGGTCGCCCTGCCGACCGTCGCCATCGACGAGCCGACCCTCCGCATGACGTTCCGTTTCAACGACTCGCCCTTCGCCGGCCGCGAGGGACGATACGTCACCAGCCGACAGCTCCGCGAGCGGCTCGAGAGGGAACTCCAGTCCAACGTCGCCCTCCGCGTCGAGGACCGCGGCGACGAGTTCGTCATCTGGGGCCGCGGGCTGCTGCACCTCGGCATCCTGCTGGAGAACATGCGGCGGGAGGGCTACGAGCTGGCCGTCGGCAAGCCGGAGGTCGTCTTCCACACCGACGAGCAAGGCAGGCGGCTCGAGCCGATCGAACGCCTCGTGATCGACGTGCCCACCGGCACGGTCGGCACGGTCATGCAGCTCGTCGGCGAGCGGCGGGCGGAGATGGTGCACATGGAGTCGGCCGGCAGCCGGTCGCAGTTGGAATTCACCATCCCCGCGCGGGGCCTGATCGGCCTGCGCAGCCGCGTGTTGACGGCCACGGCAGGAGAGGTGGTCATGCACCACCGCTTCGAATCGTACGGCGCGGACCGCGGCGAGATCGGCGGGCGGGCCAACGGGGTGATGGTCGCCACGGAAGGCGGACCGGTGACCGCCTACGCGCTGGAGCAGCTTGCCGACCGGGGCGTGATGTTCGTCGAACCGGGCGACGAGGTCTACGAGGGGCAGGTCGTCGGCGAGCACTGCCGCCGCAGCGACCTGCCCGTCAACGTCGTTCGGCGGAAGAACCTGACGAACATCCGCTCCTCGACGAAGGAGGCGACCGTCACGCTGAAGGCCCCCCGGCGGATCACGCTGGAAGGCGCGCTGGAGTACATCGAGCTCGACGAGCGGGTCGAGCTGACCCCCGCCTCCGTCCGCCTGCGGAAGATCCACCTGAGAGAGTCCGACCGCAAGCGCGCCACCCGCCGCGGCGCCGCACGCGTGTAACGACGGCCGCACCGAGAAGAAGACGGGAGCCGATGGCCCGGAGCGACGACGCGGGCTCTCCTGCCCGCGCGCCTACTGCGGGGCGCCCGGTTGGGCGCGGACGACTTCCATCATCGCCGTCAGGTTCTCCGGCGGGACGTCGTAGGGAACGCTGTGCGACGGGGAGAAGATGTATCCGCCGCCGCGCCCGGCCTCGAGCAGGGCCGACGCCGCTTCGCGGACCTCCGAGGGCGAGGCGAACGGGAGGACCTTCTGGATGCTCATCCCCCCGTGAAAGGCCAGCCGCCCGTGATACCGGCGCTGGACGGCGAAGACGTCCATCACCTCCGGCTGAAACGGATTGAAGCAGTCCAGCCCGATCTCGATCAGGTCGTCGAACAGCTCCGTCACGCAGCCGCACGAGTGCAGGAAGACGTACTTGCCCGCCTCACGCACCGGCGCGAACATCCTCGCCAGCCGCGGTTTGATGAACCGCCGCCAGTGCCCGATGCCCATGATCAGGCCCGTCTGCATCCCGTAATCGTCGCCGAAGTACACCGCGTCGACGTCGTAGGTCAGGGCCTTGCGGATCTGCGCGAGGTCGTGCTCGACGATCGCGTCCAGAAACTCATCGACGAACTCCGGCCGCTCGACCATGTCCATCAGCAGATCGGGCATCCCCCGCATCGTCCACGCCCGCTCGTACAGCGAGAAGCCGATCCGGTAGCAGCGGAACAGGTCGCCGCGCTCGGCGATCAGGCCGTCGATCTCGTCGAACCAGTCGAATCGCGTCGGGTCGGGCCAGTCGTAGCCGTCCAGGTCGGCCGGGCGGCAGATGGGCCAATCGAGCGGCGTGCCGATGTCCCTGTCCACGCTGCGGTCCCAGACCACACCGTAGGCGTCGCGGAAGCGGTCCCCGCCGAGATCCTCGAATCGCCCGATGTCCGCGCCGAGCGGCAGGACGTGCGAGCCGATGAACTCCGTCGGATCGTCGACACCGAGGTGCTCGGTCAGCCGCTGCCGGCACTGCTCGGTCATGTCCCACGCCCACGGCACGTAGGCCGGCGCGCGAAACCCCAACGCGTCGATGACCACCTCACGCTTCGTCATGGTTTGGATGTCCCGGCTCGAGAACGGGGGCGGGCAGCTCCGCTGCGCCGCGAAGCCCGTGCCCGTTCTGGTCAGTCGTTCCTGGCCGCCCGGACCATCTGGCCGACGGTCGTCACCGCCGCGGCGCAGATCCGGTCGGCGGCGCCGTAGTAGACTGTCAGCGTTCCGTCGTCGTCGGCGACGAGGCCGTTGCAGAAGACGCAGTTGGCGTAGACGCCCTTCAGCTCGTAGTCGGCCTCGGGCTCGAGGACGGGTCGGCGGCTGCGCGTGAGGATTCGCTCGGGGCGGCCGAGGTCGCTGAGCATCGCGCCGAGATGGTATCGGCCGTCGGCGTCGGCAGCGTGGTAGATCTCCAGCCAGCCGTCCTCGGTGCGGATCGGCGGCGCGCCGCAGCCGGCTCGGCCGGCCTCCCACGTGCCGAGCGTCGGGGCCAGTGTCATCTCGTGTCGACCCCACGAGAGCAGGTCGGGCGAATACGCGGTCCAGATGGAGGCGGGGTTGAACTCGCTCTTGTACGGCCGGTGGCGGCAGACGTACATCCCGCCGACCCGCTCGGGGAACAGGCAGACGTCCTTCTGGTAGGGCGGGAAGATCACGCCGAGCCTGTCGAACGTGACGAAATCCGCCGTCTCGGCCAGCGCCACCGTCACCCCGCGGTCGGAGACGGCCGTGTAGGCGATCAGGTACCGGCCGTCGATCTCCGTGATCCGCGGGTCCTCGCAGCCGAACGCCTCGTACGGCGTCGACGGCGCGATCGCCGGGGCCGGGTCGAAGCGGAAGCTCACCCCGTCAGTGCTGCGGGCGATCCGCAGGTGCGACAGGCTCGTCAGGAGCATCCGCCCGCGGTAGAAGTAGCCCCGCGGATCGGAGGCGTCGAGGTCGGGATCGTCTGTCGCGATGCGCCCGACCTTCTGCTCGCCGGCCTCGGCGTCGTAGTACAGGTAGGTGACGTAACCGTCCTCTTCCGGCGCCCGCTCGCCGACGCGGACCAGCAGCAGCGTCTCGGTGCCGAATCGGACGGCCCCCGGGTTCAGCGTACACATAACCTTCAGTTCCGGTCGCGTCGGCGGGAGGTCGTCCGGCGTCAACAGGGGATTCTCGTCCAGTCGTCTGAGCATGGTCTTCCTTCACACAGGGTCGGATCGGCAGATTCTCTTTCCGGGCGGGGCCGAATGCAAGAACCGCCGCTCTGTTGCCCCTCACGTGACCGGCGGCACGGCTTGCCTGTCAAGCCATGGCCTTTGCCTCAACGGGCCGCCAAGCAGCCCGCGCCGCCCATCAGTTCGCCTTGGCTGGGCCCCCGGGCCCTCGCAGCGCCCGGTGGGGCCGGCCGAGGCGGCGATTCGGCTAACGCAAACGGCCCCCCCGGGACGATGAATGAAGATACGGGCCGGTTTGGCCCTGCGGCGTGAGAACGCGCTCTTTGGAAAATGGATCTCGTCGAGGAGCCGCCGACGGCAAAAAAAACTCGCGGAGGCCAGACCCCTAGATATGGCAGCGGAGCCCGCGGCAGCCCCCAGAGGTATGGTACTCCCCATCAATGCTAGGCGCACAGGCGGGGGCGCGGCAGCATTTCTGTTTTTTTTCCCTTGCCACTTTCCCTATTGGTGGCTATCTTTCCCTACGATTCGTGACCAGTGGTGACGAGGACACCTGGATGTCACTTGCTGGGAGCTTGCTTGCCGCTGCACTTCGCTGCCGGAAAGGGACCTGAAGCGTGCCGCTGTTCGTCGGGGAATTCGAGCAGGCCATTGATGCGAAGCATCGTCTGGCGATTCCCATGGCACTGCGGGAGCAGATGGACCCGGACGACGACGGCAGCAACTTCATCCTCGTGCTGGGCCCCGACCGCCACCTGTGGCTGTACCCCGACCAGTGGTACAAGCGGTTGTTGGCCTCGTTGCGGCGCTCGCCCCTGCCGGACCGCGACAGCGGCAAGCTCGACTTCCTGTTCGCGATGGCGCGGATCGTCAAGCCCGACAAGCAGGGCCGCATCGTCCTGCCCGAGCGGTCGATGAAGCGGGCCCGGATCGACGACCGCGTCACCCTTGTCGGCGGCTACGACCACATCGTGATCTGGCCGACCGGCGCCTGGGAGCAGCGGGTCGAGCAGCGGCTGGCGAACTACTCCGACGAATTCTACGAGGTGGCCGACAGGCTCAAGGAACAAATGACCGACCGATAGCATCGGCACAGGCCGTGGCCTCGCCGCTCCGGCGGACTTGGCTGGAATCCCCCGGTGGCGGTGAAAGCAACCCGATGAGAAGGGAGTCTCGAGACATGCTCATTCCTCAGCAAGCCCGGTGCGAGCCGGATCGGCCGCAAGGAAGCGGCCGGTGCCGACTCGCCGAATTGCGACACCGACTTGCGAACCCGTCGGGGATCACCGACGGGGACCGGCAGCGCCTGCTGGAGCTGGCAAGCCGTTTGGAGCGCGTTCAGGCGATGGGGAATGAGTATGTCCGGGTTGCGATGTCGGCCGAGGCGCTCGAGGCGATCGGCCCGCCGCCGGTCGGCTCCGGCGGGCGGGAGCCGGTGGCCGTGGCCTGACGGGGCGGTCGCGGGATGAGTCGGCCTGGCGGAGCCCACCAGCCGGTTCTCCTACCCGAGGTGCTGCGTCAGCTCCAGCCGGCAGGACGGAAGCGGCTGCTGGACTGCACTATCGGGCCGGGCGGGCACGCCGAAGCACTTCTCGAGGCCGCTGCCGCCGACGCGACGCTGATCGGCATCGACCGGGACGAAGGCAGCCTGAGGCGGGCGCGGCGGCGGCTGAAGCGATTCGGCGGGCGGGTCAGGCTGTTCCGGGCCGATTTCGCCGACCTCGCCACGGTGCTCGCCGAAGCCGGACGGAAGCACGTCGACCTGCTGCTGGCTGATCTCGGCGTGGCCAGCAGCCAACTGGACGATGCGGCCACGGGCCTGAGCTTCATGGTGGACGGGCCGTTGGACATGCGGCTGGGCGCCGCCGCGAAGCGAACGGCGGCCGAACTGGTCAACGAGCTGTCCGAGACGAAGTTGGCCGACCTGATCTACCGCTACGGCGAAGAGCGATACAGCCGGCGGATCGCACGGGCGATCGTCGCCGCGAGAAGGCAAAACCGAATCGAGCGAACGTTGGAGCTGGCGCGGATCGTGACGGGCGCGATCCCGGTGGCGGCGCGGCGCAGCCGGCGTGGTGTCCGGCCGCCGACGAGGACCTTTCAGGCCCTGAGGATCGCCGTCAACGACGAGTTGAGCAGCCTCGAAGCCTTGCTGGGGCTGCTGCCCGGTGTCCTGGCGCCCGGCGGACGGGCCGGCGTGATCAGCTTCCACTCGCTGGAGGACCGGCAGGTGAAGCGGTGCTTCGCCCGGCTGGCCGAGGCGGGTGCCGTCAGGCGGCTGACGAAGAAGCCCCTGACCGCCACGGCCGACGAGATTGCGGACAACCCACGGAGCCGATCCGCGAAGCTCCGTGTAATCGAGAGAACCGAATAGCGCCCCATGGCGGAGGCCGAAGAAGATGACAAAAGAAACGCGCATCGGACTACTGGTCGGTCTGCTGTTTATCGTCATGTTCGGGCTGGTGCTCAGCGAGCTGGCGGGCACGAGCACGATCCCGCCGACCCCGGCCGCCGCCGAGGAGAACCTGGACAACTACGTCCACACGCCGGTGATCGACGATCACCCCGCCTCGAACGTGCGAGGTCGGCCGGCCCGCCCGGCCGGTCCGGTCGCGGCCGCCCCCGCCTCGCCGGTCGCCCCGGCACCGGGGGCGGTGATCGAGTCGACCCTCAGGCCCCCGGGGGAGGCGGTCGGCAGGGGAGGGATCATCGAGACGGAGATCCACCCGCGGACGATCGTCCTGGCAGCCAGGCGAGAACAGCCTGACGTCAAACCGCCCGAGCCTGCCGTCGCCCCCGCGCCCGTCCCCGCCCCGCCGGCGCCGACGAGGCCCCGGCCGCGCGTCTACACTGTCGAGGCCGGCGACAACCTGACCAGGATCGCCCGCAAGGTCTACGGCCGCGAGGGCGAGAAGCACTACAAGCGGATCTTCCGCGCCAATCGCCGGACCCTGCCGAACGAATCGACGCTCAGCATCGGGCAAAAGCTGGTGATCCCGGCGCTGAGCGAGGCCCCGGCGCGGGGTCCGACGCCGGCGGCGGCACCCGCCACGCCCCGGCCGGACGTCACGCGGCTCCATCCGCCGGCCCCGGCCGGCGAGCCGACGGCGGCGAGGTACCTCGAGCTGGCCGTTGACGAGTTGGGCCGCCGCCTCGGCGGCCGGACGCCGAGCCGAAGCCGCAGCCGGCGGACCTATGTCGTCCAGCGAGGCGACAGCCTGACGGACATCGCCCGGCGGCTGCTGCACGACGACAGCCCCGCCGCCGTGCGGAAGATCTTCAACGCCAATCGCGACCAGTTGGCCAGTCCCGACCAGCTCTCGATCGGCATGGAGCTTCAGATCCCCAGCTAGCGCGGCGAGCGCATCGGGAGCTGCGGCCGGCCGCGGAGGAAGGACGGATGATGCGACACAGAGACGCAGAGCCGCAGAAAGCAAGGCATCTGCTCTTCTGTTCCTATGCTTCTGCGCGTCACCGTGTTGAGGCTCTCGGGCCGGTCGGCGCGGAGCGGGCGGCCCTCCGGAACGGAGCCCTCCGATGAGGATATCTCTGGTCATCGTGGCGCTGGCGGCGATCGCCGTGACGATGGTGCACGTCCGCCGCGAGGAGACGCGCATCCGGCATGCCGTTCAGCGGTTCCAGATCCGGCAGATCGAGCTGAGGCGGACGCTCTACGACCAGCAGGCCGAGCTGGGCCTCTTGACCGCCCCGCCGTGCGTGCAGAGGCGGGTGGAGATCCTGGACATCTCACTGACAGAACGCGGCGCGGCACAGGAGGCGCTGGCCGAGACGCCGGCGCCCGTCGGCGGGGGGGGAAGGCGACAATGACCGACAAGGCGCCGGTGACGTGGCGGTACAACTTCGTGTTCCTGCTGCTGACGGCGGCGGCGGTCGGGCTGTGCGCCCGGCTGGCGCTGCTGGTTCGCGGCGGGCAGGCGGAGGCCGACTCCGCCGCACGACGCCAACAGAAGATGGTCATCCCCCTGGCCGGCCGGCCCGGAAGCATCTTCGCGCGGACGCGAGGCAGCTACGTGCCGATGGCCGTCAGCCGACAGACGCCGAGCTGCTACGTCGATCCGTTTCTGCTGCGCGACGAGGAGATCGATCCGGTCAGCCGCAAGCTCGCGGGGGCCCTCTCGCTCGAGGAGGCGGAGGTCAAGGGCAAGATCCTCCGCCGCCGCACCAAGCGGTTCTGCTGGATCGCCCGGGACCTGACCGGCCGCCAGCACGAGGCCGTCAGGAAGCTCCGCCTGCCGGGCGTGGTCCTCACGCACGAGTGGAAGCGGGAGTACATTGAGGCGGACCTGGCGGGCACGGTGGTGGGCTTCCGTCTGCGCGACGGCTCGCCGGGCGGGGGGTTGGAGCTGGGCCTCGACTGCCGCCTGAAGGCGGCCGACGGACGTAGCGTGATGCTGGCCGACGCCTTCCGCCGCCCGATCTGGCCGCTGACGAGCGAGAACGTCGCGCCCCGGGACGGCTGCAACGTCTTCCTCTGCCTCGACGCCGTGATCCAGCAGATCCTCCAGGCCGCCGTTGCCGAGTCCGTCGGGCAGTTCGACGCCAAGTGGGGCACGGGGATTGTGGTCGACCCGACCACCGGCGAGATCCTGGCGATGTGCTCGTCCCCGACGTTCGACCCGGCCGAGTTCAACGTCACACCGGCCGGCTGCCGAACCAACCGCGCCGTCTGCGTTCCCTTCGAGCCCGGCAGCGCCGCCAAGCCGATCTTCGCCGCCGCGGCCGTCGACGCGGGAGTGGTCAACTTCCAGACCCAGATCTTCTGTGAGAACGGCGTCTACCACGCCTCTCGGGGCGGGCGGATCAGCGACCACGGCAGCCACTACGGGCACCTGACGGTCGAGGACGTGGTGGTCTTCTCGAGCAACATCGGGATGGCGAAGATCGGCGAGAAGCTGGGCAATCGGGCATTGCATGAGACCGCGCGGCGGTTTGGCTTCGGGCGGAGGACGGGCATCGACACACCGGGCGAGAGCCCGGGCATCATCCGCCCGCTGCGGCAGTGGGACGGCTACAGCCTCCGCCGCGTGCCGTTCGGGCAGGAGATCTCCACGACCGCCCTTCAGATGGTGATGGCGTTCTGCTCTCTGGCCAACGGGGGCGTCCTGATGCGGCCGCAGTTGGTCAGCGAGATCCGCGCCCCCAGCGGGCGCGTCGTCTGGCGAGGCGGGCCGAGGGCCGTTCGTCGCACGCTCAAGCCGTCCGTCGCCGCCCGCGCGCTGGCGACGCTCGAGCAGGTCGTCGAGCGCGGCACGGGCAGGCGGAGCAAGATGAAGCGTTGGACGAGCTTCGGCAAGACGGGCACGGCCCAGATCGCCGCCGACGGGGGGTACGTCAGCGGGGCGTACGTGGGCACGTTCATCGCCGGCGCGCCGGTCGGCGGCCCGAGGGCGGTGTGCATCATCTCGATCTACTGGCCCGACCGGGCGAAGGGCTACTACGGCGCGAAGGTCGCCGCGCCGTTCGTCAAGAAGGTGCTCGAGAAGACACTGACCTACCTGGCGGTCCCGCCGGACCGGCCGGAAGAAGACTGGGCCCAGCCGACCGCCTACGCCGCGAGGGCGGGCAGATGATGGAAACAGAAAACGGACGGCGCGCCCGGAAGAACAGGGTCTGTCCCTATTTTCAACGAAGAGAACCGCGCGGAGAATAGGGACGGAAAAATAGGGACAGACCCTATTTTTTGGCGGAGATGAGACTGGACGGCCGAAGTGTGGTGGACGTTGGATTGCTGACTGGCCTCTGCGGGTTTCGGAGTCTGTGATTCGGCGAGCCAACGGCCGAACGTCAGCTTGGTGAGGCAAGCGTCGGCAGGCTGGGCAGGCTGCTGGCGCAGACGAGATTCCCAGCGTTGGCCCGGGCTCTCGCCGCACTCGTGGTGCGGCGATCCCGGCCGGCGAGATCAACCCCGCCCGCAGCGGCGGCGAGAAGCGGCCTGACGGGCCCGGCCCGTCGGCCGATCACGGCCATGCGTTTTGCGGATTTGTTGCGTGCCGCGGGGCTCGAGCCCCTCAGCATCCAAGGCGACGCCGACGTGACCGACGTGGTGGCCGATTCCCGCCGCTGTCGGGCGGGTTCTTGTTTTGTGGCCGTACGAGGCACGGAGGCCGACGGGCACCAGTACGTTCAGACGGCGGTGGCCGGCGGGGCGTGCGCGGTCGTCGGCGAGCGGGCCCCTTCGGCCGACGTGGGCGCCTGGGCGGTCGTCCAGGACACGCACCTGGCGGTGGGTCGGCTGGCGCAGGCGATCCGGGGCTGGCCGGCGCGGAAGCTGACCTGCGTGGGCATCACGGGGACGAACGGCAAGAGCACGGTGGCGCACCTGGTTCGCGCGGTGCTGGAGGCGGCGGGCCACTCGACGGGGCTGCTGGGCACGATCGCGTACGAGACGGGGCGGCGGAAGGTCCCGGCGGGGACGACCACGCCGGACCCGATCGCGCTGGCCGAGCTGACCGGCGAGATGGTCGCCGAGGGGCGGACGCACCTGGTGATGGAGGTTTCCAGCCACGCGCTGGACCAGCGCCGCACGGCGGGGCTGGAGCTTCAGGTGGGCATCTTCACAAACCTCTCGGGCGACCACCTCGACTACCACCACACGATGGACGAATACCTCGCGGCGAAGCGGCGGCTGTTCGAGCAGCTCGGCGCCGAGGCGACGGCGGTGATCAATCGGGACGACGCGGCGGGCGAGCAGATGGCGGCGGCGACGGGGGGGCGGGTCTGCTGGTACGGGCTGAGCCCGGCGGCGGATCTGTGGGCGCGGATCGACCGGATCGATGCGGCGGGGACGGACTTCACGCTGGCCTGCGGGGAGCGGCGCGTGACGGCCCGGACGCGGCTGATCGGGCGGCACAACGTGTACAACTGCCTGGCGGCGGCGGGGGCGTGCGTGGCGCTGGGTGTGGAGCTGGATGCGATCGCGGAAGCCCTCGGGACGGTCGACTGCGTGCCCGGCCGGCTCCAACGCGTCGAGGCCGACGCGCCCTTCGAGGTGTTCGTCGACTACGCCCACACGGACGACGCGCTGGCCAACGTGCTCAGCGCGCTGCGCCCGGTGACGCGGGGCCGGCTGATCGTGGTGTTCGGCTGCGGGGGCGACCGCGACCGGACGAAGCGTCCTCGGATGGCCCGGGTGGCCGAGGAGCTGGCCGACGAGGTCGTCGTCACGTCGGACAACCCCCGCCGGGAAGAGCCCGGGGCGATCATCGACGAGATCCTCGCGGGGATGAGCGAGACGGGCCGGCGGGCGGCGAGCGTCGAGCCGGACCGGCGGACGGCGATCGGGCTGGCCGTTGGGCTGGCCCGCGCCGCCGACGTCGTGCTGATTGCCGGCAAGGGCCACGAGAGCTACCAGATCCTCGGCGAGAAGCGGGTCCACTTCGACGACGTGGAAGAGGCGGCCGCGGCGATCGTCGGGCGGGAGGCGAGCGGGTGAAGCCGCTTATGCTGGAGGAGATACGCCAGGCCGTTCGGGGCCGATGGGTCGCGCGCGGCGGGCCGATGAGCGTCGAGTCGGTCAGCACGGACACGCGGACGGCCGGGGCCGGTGACCTGTTCATCGCGCTGCGCGGCGAGCGGATGGACGCCCACGCGTTTCTGTCCCAGGCGGCCGAGGCGGGTTGTGCGGCGGCGATCGTGGCTCTCGACGCGGACCTGCCGGCCGGCGGGGGGGGCTTTCCCGGCGGGCTGATCGGCGTGGGCGACACGACGAAGGCCCTCGGCGAGTTGGGGGCGTTCCATCGGAACAGCTCGGCCGCGACCGTGGTGGCGGTGACCGGGTCGAACGGCAAGACGACGGTGAAACGGATGATCCACCACATCCTCAGCCGCCGGCTGGTCGGGTCGTGCAGCCCGAAGAGCTTCAACAACGAGATCGGCGTGCCGCTGACGCTGCTGGGCGTCAGCGGGCGAGACGACTACGTCGTCTGCGAGCTGGGCAGCAACGCGCCGGGCGAGATCGCTGCCCTGTCGGCGATGTGCCGCCCCGACGTCGCCGTCATCACCTGCGTGTCGGCGGCCCACCTCGAACGGCTCGGCTCGATCGAGGGCGTCGCGGCCGAGAAGGCGTCGATCCTCGGCTCGCTGTCGGATCGGGGCCTGGCGGTGGTCTGGGGCGACAGCGAGCTGCTGCTGCGTGCGGTGCGAGGCTACCGGCAGCGGACCGTGCGGTTCGGCGCGGCCGAGGACGCAGACCTGCGGCTGACGGGTCACGAGCCCCGCGGCCGGGCGCAGCGGTTCGGGCTCAACGGGCGGCTGTGGGTCGAGCTGCCCCTGCCGGGCCGCCACAACGCGATGAACGCGATGGCGGCGATCGCGGTGGCGCAGCGGTTCGGGATCGATCAGGACGAGGCGGCCGGCGCGCTGTCGGACTTCGACGCGGGCCCGATGCGGCTGGAGTGGACCGAGATTGGCGAGGGGGCGGTCATCAACGACGCGTACAACGCCAACCCGTCCAGCGTGGCGGCGGCGGGCGACGTGCTGGCGGGCGCCGGCGGGCGGCGGAAGGTCCTCATCGTCGGGGACATGCGGGAGCTGGGCGAGCAGGCGGAGCGGCTGCACAGGCAGACCGGGGCCGAGCTGGCGGGCAAGGGCATCGATTTGCTGATCGGCGTGGGCTCACTGGGACGATATATCGCCCAGGGCGCGGCGGAGGCCGGCCTCGAAGCGGTCGAGTTCGATTCGGTCGCCTCGGCCGCCGAGGCCGTCGCTCGCCTGCTGGGCGAGGGCGACACGGTTTTGGTAAAGGGTTCGCGCGCGATGGCGATGGAGGCGCTGATCGCGCCGATCCGCGCTGCGCTGGACGAGGGGTCCGGCGCGGAGGCCGACGAGAAGAGCGAAGGGCAATCGCGTTGATCTATCTGTTCTATCGTGGCCTGATCTTGCGGATGGCGGGCGCGGCCGTGGTGAGCTTCCTTGTTGTGATGGTCCTCGCTCCGCGGATGATCCGCATGCTCGTCCGCAAGAAGATCGGCGACCGCCCGGAGTTCGACCACGCGGACCTGAACCAGTTGACCCGCCACAAGGCCAACACGCCCACGATGGGCGGGCTGCTGATCGTCATCGCCGTGCTGGTCTCCGTCCTGCTGTTCGCCAATACTCGCAACTACTACGTCCGGATGGCCCTGGTGGCCCTGGTGTGGCTGGGCGTGCTGGGGCTGGCCGACGACTGGTCAAAGCTGCGTCAGGGCTCGTCGGGCGAGACGAGGCGTGTCGGGCTGAGAATGTACCAGAAGCTGCTGTTCCAGATCGCCCCGGCGGTGATCCTGGGCATCTTCACTTACTCGTATGGGCGCGAGAGCATGGTCGACGGGGTCAATCCCGCCCACAGCTTCTACCTGCCGTTCACCCGGTGGGCGATCCCGCTGGGTGTGGGGGCCTACACGGTCCTGACCGTGCTGACGATGGTCGGCACGTCCAACGCGGTGAACCTGACCGACGGGATGGACGGCCTGGCGGCCGGGTGCCTCGTCATCGTCGCCGTCGTCCTCCTGCTGGTCTCCGAGATCGTCGGCGTGCGGGCTTGGGCGAGGTTCTTCAATCTGCCCCTGGTGGCCGGGGCGGCGGAGATGACGATCCTGTGCGCGGCGATCGTCGGCTCGTGCCTGGGTTTCCTGTGGTACAACGCCCACCCGGCCCAGGTGTTCATGGGCGACACGGGCTCGCTGCCGCTGGGCGGGCTGATCGGCTACATCGCCGTGGTCACCCGCCAGGAGGCGCTGCTGCTGATCGCCGGCGGCGTCTTCGTCATGGAGGCCGGCAGCGTCCTGCTCCAGGTGGGCTACTTCAAGCTGACCAAACCCAAGGGCGGCATCGAAGGCAAGCGGCTGTTCCGCGTCGCGCCGCTGCACCACCACTTTCACCTCGGCGGATGGGCCGAGTCGAAGGTCGTGGTGCGCTTCTGGCTGCTGGGGATCCTCTTCGCGGCGTTGGCGCTGGCAACTCTGAAGCTGAGGTGACAGACGCAGAGAGCAGAAGACAGTGCGACACAGAGGCGCAGAGAGACAGAGAAGAGAAGATGATGGAGAACAGAGCCGTCGCGCGGGCAAAGCCCGTCTGGCGGCAGCCGCCCTGGCCGGTTCTGGAGCCCCGAAGCAAAACGGGGACTGGTTCCGGAGCGCAGCGCAGGTGCCTGTCCCCATTTTCCAGCCCCGACAACCGAGCGCCAACTCCGGAGCCCCAACGGGGCGGCAGGCAATAGCCGGGGGCGGAAGCCCCCGGTAGCGTCGCCCCCGCAGAAATGAGCCCCGAAGGGGCGGCAGAACCCGACGAGAGCGAGTCGCAAGAGCAAGGTGGAGCACAGATGGACGGACCCGACGATCGAAGCGCTTCGATGACTTGGCGGAGCAATCCGGCCGGGGTGGGGCTGTTGCTGGCGACGCTGTCGCTGCTGGCCTTCGGTGTGGTGATGGTGCACAGCGCCGTCGCCTCTGTGGCCGAGCCGGGCGCGTGGTATGCTCGGCGGGACGTCCGCCACACCCTGTTCGCGCTGGCGGCGATGCTGGTGCTGCTGGTCGCCTGGCGGGTCGATTACCGCCGCTTCGTGCCGCGCCGCGGCGTGCCGAAGGCGCTGCTGGCCGTGCTGGTCCTGGCGCTGGTCTGCGGCGTGCTGGTCTACGTCCCCTCGATCGGGCACCGCGTGGGGGGGCGGGCCCGGTGGATCCGCATCGGGCCGCCCAGCTACCACATCGGGTTCCAGCCGTCCGAGCTGATCAAGCTGTCGCTGGTGATCTTCCTGGCCGGGTGGCTCAGCCGCAAGACGACCAACGTCCGCAGCCTGATCCGGACGTTCCTGCCGGCGATGCTGCTGACGCTCGTGTGCGTGGCCATGGTCATCCGCGAGGACCTCGGCACGGCCGTGCTGATCGGGTTGGGGGCGGCGGCGACGATGTTCCTGGCCGGCGTGCCGTGGCATTACCTGCTGGGGCTCGTGCCGCCGGGGGCGCTGGGCTTCTGGCTGTTCGTCGTGCGCGACCCGCACCGGTGGGGGCGGATCATGGCGATGGTCGATCCGTGGAGCCAGTCGAACCCCAGCGCCTATCACGCCCGCCAGAGCCTGCTGGCGATCACGACGGGCGGCTGGTTCGGCAAGGGCCTCGGCCACGGGATGCTCAAGCGGGGCTACCTGCCGGAGGGGGCCACCGACTTCATCTTCTCGGTCTTCTGCGAAGAGTGGGGCCTGGTCGGCGCGGTGATGCTGGTGGGGCTGGTGATCGTGTGGATGTGGCACGCGCGGCGGGCGGCGGTGACGTCGGGCGATTCGTTCGGGCGTCTGCTGGCCGGGTCGCTCGGGTTCGTCATCGCCGTTCAGGCCCTGCTGCATGTCGCCGTGGACCTGGTGGCCGCCCCTCCGACGGGGATCGGCTGCCCGTTCATCTCGGCCGGCGGGACGCGTCTGGTGACGATGGCGCTGGCGGCGTCGCTGATCCTGTCGGTGACGGCCCACCGCGGGGCCGCCGCGGTGGCGGAAGAGGCGGCGGACGAGCTGCCGCGGCAGGCCGGTTCGCCGGCGGCGGTGACGTAGGGGGGCAGGAATCCCGGGCATTCTGACGGACAGTTGAGCGACCCGATCTACATCTTCGCCGGTGGGGGGACGGGCGGGCATCTGTACCCGGGCCTGGCGGTGGCGGAGCAACTGCGGGCGACTCAGCCGGCGGCGAAGATCGTCTTCGCCTGCTCAGACCGCTCGATCGACCGCCACATCCTCGATCCGACGCCCCACGCGGTCGTCGTCCAGCCCGTCCGCCCGATGCCGCGCAGCCTGCGGGGATGGGGCGGGTTCGCCCGGGCCTACCTGAGGTCGGCGAGGCAGGCGAGACAGATGGTCGGCGACCTGAAGCCGGCGGGCGTACTCGGGCTGGGAGGCTTCGCCGCCGGGCCGATTGTGTCGCGCGCGGCGGCCGTCGGCGTGCCCACCGCCCTGCTGAACCCCGACGCCGTCCCGGGCAAGGCCAATCGCCTCTTGGGGCGGCGGGTCGACGTGATCTTCACGCAGTTCGAGCCGACGGCCGAGGCGTTCTCCGGCGCGGCCCGGCGGAAGGTGCGCAGGGTCGGATGCCCCGTGCGTTCGGGCTTCGCGACGGCCAGGCGGGCCGAGGCCGTCGAGCACTTCGAGCTGCGGGCGGACCGCAGGACGTTGCTGGTCAACGGTGGCAGCCTGGGGGCCGCGTCGATCAACGAGGCGATCGGGCAGCTCTCGGCGGAGTTGGCGGAGTTGGCGGACCGGTGGCAGGTGCTGCACGTGACGGGTCGGTCGAAGCCCCCGCCGGCGGGACGGGACGCCTCGGGGCTGCACCTTCGCGTGCTGGAGTATTGTCGGCGGATGGACCTGGCGTGTGCGGCGGCGGACCTGGTCCTCTCGCGGGCCGGGGCGGTCACCGTCGCCGAGTTGACCGCGACGGCCACGCCGGCCGTCCTGATACCCTATCCCTACCACGCCGATCAGCACCAGCGGCTGAACGCCGACGCGCTCTGTCGCGCGGGGGCGGCCGTGCTCTGCGAAGATGCCAGGGATGCCCGGCTCAACGCGCAGCGGCTGCGGGACGTGCTCCTGCCGGTGCTGCGGGAGCCCGAGCGGCTGGGGCGGATGCAGCAGGCGGCGGGGGCCCGGCGGATCACCGACGCGGCGGAGCAGGTCGCGCGGTGGCTGGCGGACGGGGGGCGACGAGCCGACTACGGACGGGCGTCTGAGGGGTCGTAGACGACCTTGCAGGTGAGGAACTCCTGACGGAACTCGACCTCGCCGATCTTCCCCTCGCGGCGGTTGAGCTCCTTGCCGTCCGGGCCCAGCAGGAGCATTGTCGGCAGCTTCCGGATCTTGAACCGCGTGGCGGTGGGGCTGTTCAGGGCCGTGTTCAGCTTGACCCGAATGCGGAGGAACTCGCCTCTGTCGAGCGCTTTGCGATTGTCGCTCTTGGCCAGCGTGTTCTTGGCCAGCCAGCGCGTGGTGGCCCCGGGCGGGTTGGCGTGGAAGATGAGGGCGGCCTTGCGGTTCTCCGCGGCAGCCTGCTTGAGCGCGGCGTCGAGGTCCTCCGACCAGCCGGTCAGGATCCTCGGGTTCCGCTGGACCCACCAGTAGACGGCGCCGGCGACGACGAGGGCGATGGCGACGAAGGCGAGCTTGGCCCGTCGGTCGCGTGCGTTCCTTGAGGCTGGGTCGTCGGGTCGGTCGGCCTGTTCGTTCATGTTCGCCCCGGTCTGCGCTCTGGTCATGCCATCCTCATCAGTATCGGCAGGACGGGGGGCGTCTCAACGGCCGGTTTTCTCGGCCCGAGGCGGGGGGCGTTTCAGGAGCGACGGTCCGGGCGCCGGCGCCTTCGGCGAGGCAGGGCTCCCGCGGCGGCGCCGGCGGCGAGTAGCAGCAGCGTGCCCGGCTCGGGCAGCATCGCGCCCTCGCCGGCGTCGGTGGGGATCGGCTCGATGGGCTGGGCGACGAACCGGAAGCCGTAGTTCCTCTTGATCAGCAGGTAGTCTTGGACGCTGACCTGCCCGTCGCCGTCGAAGTCGCCGTCGGCCCGGTCTGCGTCGTCCTCGCCGAAGTGGTCCCGGACGGTGACGTAGTCGGCGAAGTCCACGTCGCCGTCGAGTTCCGTGTCGCCGCCGACCGGCTCGTAGCCGAGGTGCATGTTGATCCAGGGCGCAAAGCTGCTGAGACGGATCGACTTGTTCCAGTCGGCCTTGGGCCTCAGGAACTTGTCCTTGAACCACGTCTCGCCGATGTGCTGAGCGTAGGCCATCAGGCCGAGCACCTTCCACGTCCCGTCGTCGTGGACGAACAGCCCGCCTCCGGAGTCGCCGGCGGCGGCGGCGGCCTCTGCGGGGAGGCTCCGGACGACGCCGACCGCGTCGAAATCGGTCTGAAGGATCGGCGAGTCGAGGGGGTCGCCGTTCGGCAACTCGGCGCTTCGGGAGCCCACCGAGTCGATGAAGTTCTCACCCCACAGCAGCGGCCGGCCCGCGTTGGCCCAGGCATATCCGTAGGGCTGGTTCCACTGCTGCAGCAGCACCGCGCCGCGGACCATGCCGAAGCCGCCGATCACCACGCGTTGGCCGATCTCGTCGCGGTCGCTGTAGACCGGCGTGAAGTGCGTCAGGTTTGCCGGCCCGCCGTCCACCCGCTCGATGCGGAGGATCCGGAGATCGCTTCGGTGGTTCGGGCCGCCGACCATGTTCGGGTCGGTGACCGTCTGATAGCTCTGCCCACCAATCTCGAGGACGGGCATCGACTGGTCGTTGCTCTGGTGGCGGGTGGTGATAATGTGATTGGGCCCGATCACCACAAAGCAGGCGCTGCTGCCCCATCGGCCCATCACGTCCGGGGAGGGTGTGGCGACCATCGCGGTCTCGCCGGTGGGGTGCAGGATCAGTCCGAACACCGCCCCCCCGTCAACGGCGAACAGAACCGACACCAGAGCCAGGCTGGCCGGGGCCCAGCGGGTCATCGGGTTGCGTACTCCTCCTGGCAGGTCAACGATGGCTGAGCTATGGGCGGCACGATGTCTCGATGGACTCTTCACGGCTCCTCGAATCTGCTTGCTGCCCAATACACCCACTATACCGCCTCCGGCTGGTCCAGTCAACCCCTGACAGTGACGCCCGTTGCCTCTCAGATGCCCAGGTCCTCCTTCGTCAGCAGGGCCTCGAAGGCGAAGCCTGCGCCCTCGACGTTCCGGCGGGCGCCCTGCAAGCGGTCGATCACGAACACCATCCGCGTGATCCGCGCCTCCGCCGCCGTCAGCTTCTCCGCCGCCTCCAGCGCCGCGCCCGCCGTCGTGCCGATGTCCTCGACCAGCAGCACCCGCTTGCCTTTGACCGGCGCGCCCTCGATGAGCTTGCTCTGGCCGTGGTCCTTTCGCCCTTTGCGGACGATGGCCATCGGCTTGCCGGACGCCATCGACGCGGCGGCGGCGAGGCTGACGGCCCCGAGCTCGGCCCCGGCGATCACGTCGGCGTCGTCGGCGTAGGCGGCGAGGCGCCGGCCCAGCTCGGCCAGGATATCCGGCTGAGACTCGAACAGGTACTTGTCGAAGTAGTACGTGCTGCGTTTTCCGCTGCGGAGGACGAAGTCGCCGGTCAGGAAGGCGACTTCCTTGATCTTCCGCGCCAGTTCGGACGTATCCATGGATGTCTCCCGGTCGCCGGTCGCCGCGGGCCTGCGAGGCAGTGTGTTACCAGCCCGGCGGCCGGCGGTCAATCGTTCTTCAGGCCCGAAATCGGGCAAAAAAGCCCGTTGCCCCTTGGCGGACGGGGGGGCAATGGCTATCGTGGTGGGCTCTATGTCAAAGGTCGGAAGCAAGGCACAACAGGAACTGGCCTCGATCCGCGACACGATCGAGAGCATCTGGGTGGCGATCGTGCTGGCGTTCGTGCTGCGCGCGTTCGTGGTCGAGGCGTTCGTGATCCCGACCGGCTCGATGGCCCCGCGTCTGTTGGGCGAGCACCTGAACATCCAGTGCCCGGCCTGCGGGTACGAGTACGCGTTCGGCTGGTCGGCGGGTGACGAGGAGCAGTTCCGCCGGGTCAACGGCCGGTCGGCCGGCCGGCGATCGTCGTCCGCGCCGGTCTGCCCGACGTGCCGGCATCGCAGCACCGACGAGCACCGGGTGCGGCTGTCGGGGGGCGACCGGGTGCTGGTGATGAAGTACCTCTACCGCTTCCGCAAGCCCGAGCCGTGGGACGTGGTGGTCTTCAAGAACCCCCAGGACAACCGGCAGAACTACATCAAGCGTCTGATCGGCCTGCCGGGCGAGCAGATCGAGGTCGTCCACGGCAACGTCTTCGTCCGCCGCGACGGCGAGGCCGACTTCCGCATCCGCCGAAAGCCGAAACGCAACGTGCAGGAGGCGATGTGGCACGTCCTGTTCGATAACGACTACCGCAACCGCTACCGCGACGCGGACAGCCCGCCCGTCTGGAAGCCGATCGGCGAGACGGCCAGGCTGCTCTGGAATCGGTCCGTCCAGGGCGGCCGGCGGCTTCGTTTCGACGGCTCGGCCGGCGCCGGCGAGGCCCAGTTGGCCTTTGACGGCGACGGTGAGGCCTTCCTGCCCCGGTATGGCTACAACGCCGGCGTCGAGGCCGACCAGGCCGTCGACGTGATCTCCGATCTCAAGCTGGCCGTGACGTACTTCCCCCGGGCTCCCGGCAGCCGAATCAGCCTCCTGCTGACCAGCTTCGACTACCAGTTTCGCGCCGAACTCGGCGCCGACGGGACCGCCCGCCTGCTGCATCGGCGCGACGGCGACGCCGACTGGACGACGTGGGACGAAGCGAGTGTCTCCCTCCTCGCGCCGGGGCGAGGCTGCGAGGTGGCGCTGAGCCACGTGGACTTCCGGGTGACGCTGTGGGTCGACGGCAAGGCGGTGGCCGTCTCGCCCGGCCGGAGTCCGGGCGACCGAGAGGACGACCGGACGAAGTACCCGCTGGACTACCGGCTGCTGAAGCGGAAGCTGGAGGCAATCGCCCGTGCCGGCGCCGGTGGCGTGCCGATCCCGGCGGCGCGGATTGGCGCGTCGGGCGGCGGGTGCGAGCTGGCCCACGTTCGGCTGTTCCGCGACGTATACTACACCTCGCCGCCGCTGCCCCGCGACCCGGCGGCCGCCCCCGAGGGCGATTTCGCCCGGGCGTTGGGCGTGGCGAGGGGCCAGCCGGGATGGGGGGTGATGGGACACCCGATCAAGCTGGCGGAGTATCCGGACAATCCGGACCTGAACCAGTACTTCGTGTTGGGCGACAACAGCCCGTCCAGCCTGGACGGGCGGCTGTGGACTTCGGCGGCGGTGACGCTGCGGCTGTATGACGAGAGCGGCGCGGCGGGCGATCCGATGCTGGACACGACGATGGTCCGGTGGGGGCCGCTGCTGGCGGAGCTGAGGCGTCAGGCGGCCGCGGAGGCCGACTCGCCCGGCAAGCGCGTGATGGCGGCGCTGCCCGCCGACGCCAAGGCCGCCGTCGGCGACCTGTCCGAGGCGCTGCTGGAGACGACGGACACCTACGTCAGCGAGTACGACCTGGGCCGCTTGAAGGGCCGCGTCGTGCGGGGCCTGAATCACCTGCTGGGCGCCGCCGAGCTGTACTCGGCCGATGCCTGGCGGGCGGCCGGGGCAAAGCTGCCTGCCGAGGCCGAGGCATTGACCAGGATCCGCGCAGAGGGCGGCAAGCTCTCGGCGGATCAGCAGAGGCAATACAACCGAATGGCGCTGGAGTCGGCCTTCGGCGACCGGATCAGCCGGCGGCGGCGGACGTACCAGTTGGGCACGGTGCCGCGGTACAGCCTGATCGGCAAGGCGATCTTCGTGTACTGGCCGGCGGGCTTTCCCATCCCCGGGCTTCCGAACTTGCCGATCATCCCGAACGTCGGTAGGATGCGGCTGATTCGCTGATTCGCTGATTTGCGTCGGGCGGTCCGGGCGCGCAGGCCGTGACGTTTCATCAAGTTATTCACATTGCCTGTTGTATCGGGCCCACGAGTCCATCCAGCGGGTCTGGCCGGCCGGCCGGCATGGCCCAAAGGGGCCGATCGGGCCGATCCGACGTGGCTGGAAGCCCTTTGTTCGGCATAACGCGTTTAATCATAAATGGTTAGGGTCCATGCGGCGGCGTGCCGGACCCACGGACGGCTTGTTGGGGCCCTTCCGAAGCAACAGATGCAGGCTCCGAGGATCCGACGCGGCGGCCTGGAGCGGCCCGTTATGCACGAGTTATCCACAATCCCGCGTTCCCGCGGACAGGAACGGCCCGGATGATACTCCTGGAAACCAAAGATCTCGTCAAGCGCTACAGCGGCCGGGCCGTTGTCGACCACGTCTCTTTCACCGTCGCACAGGGCGAGATCGTCGGCCTGCTCGGGCGAAACGGCGCCGGCAAGACCACCACGTTTCGCATGGTCATCGGCATGATCTCTCCCGACAACGGGCAGGTGGTCTTCGATGGCGTGGCCGTCACGCGGATGCCCATGTACAAGCGGGCCCGGCGCGGGATGGGCTATCTTTCCCAGGAGCCCAGCATCTTTCAGCGGCTGACGGTCCGCCGGAACATCCTCGCAATCCTCGAGACGATGAACCTGCCTCGGAAGGTCCGCAAGCAGAAGTGCGACGCGCTGCTGGAGCAGTTCGGCCTCCAGCAGCTCCGCAACCAGCTTGCCCGGACGCTCTCCGGCGGCGAGCGGCGGAAGCTCGAGATCGCCCGCGCGCTGGTGACCAACCCGACGATGATCCTGCTGGACGAGCCGTTCTCCGGCGTCGACCCGATCTCCGTCGAGGACCTCCAGGGCGAGATCCGCGGGCTGAAGGACCAGGGCATCAGCATCCTGCTGACCGACCACAACGTTCGCGAGACGCTCACCGTCACCGACCGGTCCTACATCATGGACAGCGGGAAGGTCCTCCGCGAAGGGCCGCCCAAGCAGTTGATCAACGACGAGCTGGTCCGAAAGACCTACCTCGGCCAGACCTTCCGCGGCGACGAGTTCGACGAGTAGGCCGGGGGGCGGGGGCGTCCTCTTCTCGGCTCGGGGCCCGCCCGGCTTGACTCGGACGGTCCGCCCGTGCGATACTTGGCTGCTTTGCGGCCCGCCCTGACGGCGGGCCGGTGTGAAATGTCCGTCCGCGAGCCGTGGGAAGCAGATGCTGGCGCTGTTGAGAAGAGCGTTCCTGGCGATGATCGGCGGCAGCCGAAACGACCGCATCATCCGCGCGCGGATGGGCTTCGTCCGGGAGCGGGTCAACCCGCTCGAGGAGCGGATGCGGGGCCTGAGCGAGGAGCAGATGCTCGAGCGGAGCGGTCAGCTTCGCCGTCGGCTGGCTGAAGGCGAGAGTCGCGACGCGGTCAAGGCCGAGGCGTTCGCCCTGATCCGCGAGGCCTCCCGCCGGGCCCGCAGCCACCGCCAGTTCGACGTGCAGCTCGTCGCGGGCATGATTCTCGACGAGGGCTGGGTCGCCGAGGAGGCCACCGGCGAGGGCAAGACGATCGCGTGTTACCCGGCGATCTACATGGCCGTGCTGGGGGGGATGAAGGCCCACGTGATCACGGTCAACGACTACCTGGTCCAGCGCGACGCGGAGTTCGCCCGCCCGATCTTCGAGATGCTGGGCGTGACGGTCGGCTACATCACGGCGGAGATGGCCACCTCCGGCCCGGAGGGCGAGGCGAGGAAGCGGGCCTACGCCTGCGACGTGACGTACGGGACCAACAGCGAGTTCGGCTTCGACTACCTCCGCGACAACATGAAGACGTCGGTGGCCGACCAGATGCAGGGGCCGCTGGACTTCGCGATCATCGACGAGGTCGACAGCATCCTGATCGACGAGGCGCGGACGCCGCTGATCATTTCGGGCCCGGCCTACGGGCAGACGGACCGTTTCCGCAAGGCCGACGCGGTCGCCCGAGAGCTGATCGGCCGAAACCGGCCCTGGGACCGCGCCAACCGCCGCGTCGAGTCGATCAAGCGGACGCTGAAGGCCCTCACCGGCGAGCAGTCGAAGGCCAAGGGCGACAAGGCCGACGAGGTCGGCAGGAAGATCGCCGCCGCCGAGGCCGAGCTCGAGGAGGCCGAGGACCTGCTCGAGCGAGAGACGAAGCACTACGAGGTCGAGCTGGACAAGAAGGCCGCCCACATGACCCACGAGGGGGTCGGGGCGGCCCAGGAGGCCGCGGGGATCGGCAGCTTCTACGTGGGGTCGAACATGGAGTGGCCCCACCTGATGGACAACGCCCTGCGGGCCCATCTGGTCTACGAGAAGGACAAGGACTACGTCGTCCAGCAGGGCAAGGTGATCATCGTCGACGAGTTCACCGGTCGGCTGCTGGAGGGGCGGGAGTGGTCCGACGGGCTCCACCAGGCCGTCGACGCCAAGGAACGCGTCCCGATCAAGGAGGAGAACCAGACGCTCGCGACGATCACGCTCCAGAACTACTTCAAGCTGTACAAGAAGCTGGCGGGCATGACGGGCACGGCGATGACCGAGGCGGGGGAGTTCATGAAGATCTACAAGCTCGACGTCGCCAGCGTGCGGACGCATCGGCCGGTCAACCGCGTCGACCACGAGGACCGCATCTACGCCACGGTCGACGCGAAGTACGACGCGTGCGTCGAGGAGATCAACGCCGTCAGCAAGGCCGGGCGGCCCGTGCTGGTGGGCACGACCAGCATCGAGAAGTCCGAGCTGATCTCCGAGATGCTCACCCGCCGCTACGGCGTGGAGCACTCGGTGCTCAACGCCCGCCCCGAAAACGCCGGGCGCGAAGCGGACATCGTCGTCCAGGCAGGCCAGCGACGCCCGCTGAAGAGCCGATCGAAGAAGATGGTCGGCAACGTGACGATCGCGACGAACATGGCCGGACGCGGCACGGACATCAAGCTGGGCGAGGGCGTGGTCTATGACAACTGCCGCGTCCCGTCGGCCGAGGAGCACGAGCGACTGGGCGTGGCCGTCGACGAGCTGTTCCCGCCCGGGACGAACAAGTGCTGCCTCCACTGCCCGCAGTTCGACGCGGCGACGAGCTGCGCCCACTGCTTCAAGCCGAAGATCGACCCGGAGTTCCCCGCCCGCGGGCGGACCGCCTGCCGCGTGGAGGTTCCCTGCGGGCTGCACATCGTCGGCACGGAGCGACACGAGGCGCGGCGGATCGACAACCAGCTTCGCGGCCGGTCCGGGCGCCAAGGCGACCCCGGCAGCAGCCGCTTCTTCCTGTCGCTGCGGGACGACCTGATGGCGATCTTCGCCGGGGAGTGGACGCTGAAGGTGCTCGGCTGGCTGGGCTTGCAGGGCGATGCGGTGATCGAGGACCGGCGGGTCTCCAAGGGCGTCGAGCGGGCCCAGAAGAAGGTCGAGGAGCGGAACTTCGAGATCCGCAAGAACCTGCTCGAGTACGACGAGGTGATGGACCACCAGCGCCACACCTTCTACTCCCGCCGCCAGAAGATCCTCGCCGGCGAGGACCTGACCGGGCAGGTTCGCGACATGCTCGCCGAGTCGGTCGGCGAGGCCGTCGCCGACTACCTCGACGGGCAGTACCCCAAGCGCTGCATCGCCGAGTGGGCCTCCAAGGCGCTCCAGATCTCCCTCGGGCCCGAGCGGATCAACGCCGAGCGGCCCGAGGACCTGCCGATGCTGGAGGCCGACCTCCGCGACCGGGCCAAGGAAGAGGCCCGCAACGTCCTCGCCGTCACCCTCGGCGAGTACATGGACGAGGAGCTCGACCGGCGCGACTGGGACCTGCGGGGCCTGTCCGGCTGGGCGATGAGCCGCTTCAACGTCAACCTCTCCCAGAACCAGCTCCGCAAGATGGAGCCCCTCGAGGTCTCCGAGGCCTTGACCGAAGCGGCGGCCGAACGCATCGACCAGATCGACCTCTCGGCGGGCGGGCGCTTCCTCGAGCCCGACTTCGCCCGAGAATCCCTGGCCGATTGGGCTCGCAGCAAGTACCTGATCGACGTGGCCGCCGAGGAGCTGACCGGCGAGCTGCCGGATGTCGAGCGCACGCTGACGGAGAAGGTCGAGGCCGCCTACCGCCGCCGCGAGGTCGAGTACCCCGTCGAGTACGCGATGGACATGACCGTCGCGCGGGCGGGGATGGACAACGTCTACGCCGCCGAGTCGCTGGCCGAGTGGGCCAACCGGAAGTACGACGCCGGCCTGGCGGCCGAGGACATCCGCGACCGGCGCGCCGACGAGATCTACCGGCGGCTGGTGGGGCTGTCCGAGTCGTTCCTCGCCGGCGGGCGGCTGGAGGAGTCGATCCGGCGGCGGCTCGGCTCGGACCCGACGCCCGAGGCGGCCGAGGAGTTCGCCGCCAAGCATTACGACACGCAGCTCCCGGCGGAGGACCTCGACGGCGACGCCTTCGGGCGGCTCGTCGAGGCCGGCCGGGAATACCTCCGGCGGGAGATGACCGAGCTGGAGCGGTTCGTGCTGCTCCAGATTTACGACAGCTCGTGGAAGGACCACCTGCTGGCGATGGATCACCTCAAGAGCGGGATCGGGCTTCGCAGCTACGCCGAGCAGGACCCGCGGGTGGCCTACAAGCGGGAGGGGGCCAACCTCTTCCAGGACATGCTCCGCGGCGTTCGCGAGAAGGTCACCGACATGATCTTCAAGGTCCGCCTGTCGGCCGGGGACGAGCTGTCCAGCGTCTACGAGGTCTCCAACGTCGTCCACGAGCAGTTGCAGGGCTACGATCACCTGGCGCGGGACATGGCCGACCAGGCGGCGGCGACGGCGCCGCAGAAGGTCCAGACGATCAAGCGCGACGTTCCGCGCGTCGGCCGGAACGATCCCTGCCCCTGCGGGTCGGGCAAGAAGTACAAGAAGTGCTGCGGCCGGGTGTCGTAGGGCGGCGGCGGGGCGAATGACGAATGCCAAACGACGAATGACGAACTGAAGAAACGACCGAGAACGACGACAAGGACGAGGACGGTTAACAGCAAGAGTGCCGCGCTGCGTGGCGGCTGTCGCGTGACCACCACAGTCACCAGCGCACGTTGGAAGGCTTGTTTAGCGGCGGGCGGCACGCCCGCCTCCGGAGCCCCGCAGGAAAACAGGGACTGGCTCCGGAGCGGAGCGCAGGTGCCTGTCCCCGTTTTCCTCAGCCGCCACCCATGACGGAACAGTGAGCCAAAGGACATCAGATGGCACGTGACAGCATTGGCGATCGATACCAGAAACGCCAACAGGACCAGAAGCTCGACGAGCTGGCCAAGCGGGGCCGGTCGAAAGAGGAGCTCGAGGCCGAGGAAGAGCTCATCAAGAACACCGAGAAGGTCGAGCCCATCCGCGCCGACCAGGAGCCGGGGCGCAACGACCCCTGCCCCTGCGGGTCGGGCAAGAAGTACAAGAAATGCTGCGGCAGAAGCGCGTAGGGCGTCATGGGCACAGGCCGAACGTGTAAGCTGGGCCTCGAGGACGGGCTGGTGCTGACCGGCACGGGCTTCGGCGCGGCGGGCACGAGCGAGGGCGAGGTCGTCTTCAATACGGGCATGACCGGCTACCAGGAGGTGCTGACCGACCCGTCCTATGCCGGGCAGATCGTCACGATGACGTACCCGCTGATCGGCAACTACGGCGTCAACGACGAGGACGTCGAGAGCCACAACCGCAAGATCCAGGTCCGCGGGTTCGTCATCAAGGAGCTCTCCCCCGTCGTCAGCAGCTTCCGGGCCGACCGGTCGCTCGAGGAGTATCTCGAGGCCGAGTCGATCGTGGGCATCGCCGACGTCGACACCCGCGCGCTGACCCGCCACATCCGCCTCGACGGCGCGATGAACGGCGTGCTGAGCACCGAGATCCTCGACGACGTCGAGCTCGTCCGCCGCGCCCGGGCCGTCGCGCCGATGGCGGGGGCCGACTTCGTCCAATACGTCACCCCCAAGGCCGCCTACGACTGGCCCGACGGCTACGGCAGCCGGTTCGCCCAGGCCCACCGCGACCATGGGCAGCGCGTCTTCCGCGTGGTGGCCGTCGACTGCGGGGCGAAGATGAACATCCTCCGCAACCTCGTCGAGTGCGGCTGCGAGGTGACCGTCGTGCCGGCGACGGAGCCGGCCGAGGCGATCCTCGAGCGCAAGCCGGAAGGCCTGTTCATCTCCAACGGCCCGGGCGACCCGGAGGCGGTGACGTACACGATCGAGGCGCTGCGGAAGCTGATCGGCAAGGTGCCGACGTTCGGCATCTGCCTGGGGCATCAGTTGCTGGCGTGGGCGGTCGGCGCGCGGACGTACAAGCTGAAGTTCGGCCATCGCGGGGCGAACCAGCCGGTCCGCAACGAGGCGACGGGCAAGGTGGAGATCACCTCGCAGAACCACGGCTTCGCCGCGGACGGCGAGGCGCTGGCCAGGGCGGGCGCGACGGTGACGCACGTGAACCTCAACGACGAGACGGTCGAGGGCTTCACGCACGGCGAGAAGGCGTTATTCAGCGTGCAGTACCACCCCGAGGCCAGCCCGGGCCCCCACGACGCGACCTACCTGTTCGACTGCTTCCGCGACATGATGGGGACCGGCGCCGCGCCCACCGCCGAGCAGATGCACGCCGCCCAGGAGAAGCTCGCCAAGGCCGGCCAGTCGTAGGGCGTCCTGTCTCGGGGCGGCTAGTCGCTCGATCTGCCGAGGAGGGCCTGGATGTTCTTGCGCTCGATCTCGGCCATCCGATCGCGTTTGGCCTGATAGCGGGCGTACTTCTCCTTCTCGCGGTCGGACCAGGCATTGGCCTCCGTGTAGTCGCCGCAGTAGGGCACGAGCAGGTCGATCCAGCAGCAGAGCTTCTCCATCTCCTCGCGGGTGAGCTTGACGCTGTTGTGGCCCTTCTCGAGCATGGTGATCAGCTCGCTCCTGGCTGACCCGGCAAAATACGGCGGCAGCATCGGCGGGATCGACTGGGCGTTGAGCCACTGGACCAGCTTGTTCGGCCGCCCGTTCTGTGTCAGGGCGAGGTAGGAGTCGGACCACATCCGCTTGGCGCGCCGGTCGAGATTGCCCTCGCCGAGGAGGCTGAACGCCTTCTTCACGCCCGGCGGGAGGGGTTTCTCAGCAGTCTTGGCGACGGGCGTCGGCGCGTCGATCACGTTCTCGCCGATCACCTTCCACTCGAGGATGCCGCTGGACTTGCCCTTCTTCAGCAGCACCTCGATTCGCAGGCTCGTCGTCCGGACCGGCGCGAAGGAGACCTTGACGAACCTGTCCTTGGCGGTGGACAGCTCGTCGAGCGTGCTGACGGGCTTCCAGGCCGATCCGTCCTTGTACAGCAGCTTCCACGACTTGGGGGTGCGGCACCCGCTGGTGTCCTCGAACCAGTAGACCTGGACGCCGGAGACCTTCTTGGGCGCCTTGAAGTTGTACTGCACCCACTCCCTCGTGCCGCGATGCGACCACCACGTGAACCGCGGGATCGAGTGGTCGTTGGAGTTCTTCGGCTCGGCCTGGTCGCTGAGGGCGGAGATCGCGTCGCCGCTGTGGGAGTGCGAGGCGGTCGCGGGGATTCGCCCGGGCCGGACGCGGGGTTCGCGCGGCTTGATCGCGCCGCGCTTCTTGCCGCGGTCGAAATGGCAGCGGATGCAGTGGCGGTCGAGGATCGGCTGGATCTCCTTGGGGAAGCTGAAGCCCCTCGCGGGCCCGTAGAACGGCGTCAGCGTCAGCGGGTCCTTCTCGAGCGCCTTGGCGAACTGCCCGGTCATCGGCGAGGCGTCGGCCTTGGACTCGTGGCAGCCGACGCAGGAGAACGTCTCGCCCGGCTGGAGCGTCGACCAGCTTCGCATCGATTGGACGACGCATCCGCGCTCGTCGAGCAGTTGGAAGTACACCGGCGTCCGCGCCGGCACGGTGAACAGGGCCGAGCCGTCCTCGCGGACCGGCACCGAGCCGAGCACCGTCTTGACGTCCCACGTGCCGTTGTCGACGGACACGGGCGTGCTGACCAGCGCCCCGCCGGCAGGCCCGCCGTTGCGGTTGCTGCCGATCCCCGCCGCCCGATACTCCAGCGCCACGACGCGAAGGCGCTTGATCGTGCCGCGTTCGATGCCCTTGAGCCCCGGCCCGAAGTAGACGTCCTTGACGTAGTACGTGCCGGTCTTCCGGCTGTAGTCGACGTTGGACGGCCTGACGTGGGGCCGCTTGCGGGACGTCAGCGGGACCGACTGGTTGCAGGGGCTCCTCGGGTCGAACGCGAGCAGCTCGCGCCGCCCGTCGATGTCCTGGAAGTAGATCGCGAACCGCCCGGCGGCGTGGGGTCCGCCCTTGTCGCTCGGGCGGTACGTCACCAGAAACTGCGTCTGCGTGACGGGGTACGGGTACTGCCACAGCTCGCCTCGCTGCCCGTAGGCGTCGACGCGGACGGCCTTCGTCTCGCGGATCGGCGCGACGAGCTGCGCACCGGTCGCCTCCTGCTGCCCGACCGTCGGGTCGATGATCCCCAGCTTGCCTCGCTGGCGGCAGTGATGGCCGGAGAAGACCGCGAGGATCTTCTGCGTGCCGGGGATGGCGCGGGCGTGCATGACGGTCGTCGGGAACCACGAGTTGTTGCCGTACACCTCCGTCTGCCCCGTCCCGTCGCAGTTCATCTGGTACAGCGGCTGGGGGTAGAGCTGCCCGCGGTCGTTGTAGTCCCACCGCGTGTAGATCACCCGCCCGTCGTCGGTGACGGTGGGGTAGTTCGAGTGGACCTGGTCGAACGCGAGCCGCCGCATGTACCTGCCGTCGGCGTCGCACACGTAGAGGTTGGAGACCTCCGTCCACCAGCAGTCGACGATCTGCACGCACCGCGTGGAGTTGAAGACGATCTCGCCGGTCGGCAGGTACTGGCCCTCGTAGTCGGCGAACCCCAGCCCGTCGGTGAGCTGCCGCACCTTCCCCGTCGCCACGTCCATCTCGTAGAGGTGGTAGTCGTCCTGGCGGTCGGACTTCTTCCAGGCGAACAGGATCCGCTTGCCGTCGTAGCTGACGTCCGGATCGCGAATGACGCCCTTCGGGTCGTCGATCAGCGTCCGCACCGTGCCGAGGTTCTCGTCGGCCTCGAGCACGCACAGAGCAGTGCCCGGGCGGAAGTGCCGCTCCGCCTGGGCGTCGGACTGGCCCTCCGTGTACGCGTAGTGGCTGCCGCCGAGGTCGTAGTGCTTCGTGAAGACGATCTTCGGGCTTCTCGCCAGCAGCGGCCTCAGGCGCGCCGCCCGGCGGGCGCGGCACGCCTTGACGTACAGCTCACGCCACGCGGCGTCCTCGCCCGGGACCTTCTGCCGGATGAGCCGGTCCATCTCGCCGCGGATCGCCTCGCCGGGACCGCCCAACTCCCCCAGCACCCGCGCGAGCATCTTCCGCTCGACGGCCGAGCCGGCCTTGTCGGCAAAGCACGCCTTGACGTCCGCCCCGTGGTCCTGGAGCATCCAGTCGTGCAGCAGGGCCTCTTCCGTCACGGCCGCCGAGGCCGCCGAGGCGGGCTCCGCGGCACCGCCAGGGGACACGCACGTTGCCGCCAGAATGGCCAGCACCACGCCGGTGCCGAACGAGATCGAATGTCCACAATTCATGGGGGCTCATTCCTCGCAGGAGGGTTGTCGTGCCTATTGAACGTGTCCGGCCCGGGTAGGTTACGGGGGCTGAGCCTCAGCGTCCAGGGAGCTTGAGGCGCGACGCCCGGGAGTCGGCCGAGCTACTTGCCGGCGGCTTCGCGGCGGAGTTGGCCGAGGGCGTCTGCGAGCCGGTCGATCTCGGCGAAGGTGTTGTAGATGTGCGTCGAAACGCGCAGGGCGTGGGGTGGTTTCACGCCGCCCGCCGCGGTGATCCGATACCGGTCGCGCAGGGCCTTCTGAAGATCCATCTCGCCGAAGCCGGCCAACTCGAACGTGCTGATCGAGCCGGTCATCTCCGGATGCGTTGGCGAGATCAGTTTCGCCCAGCCGGCCTCCGCCATCCGATGGCGGAGATAGCCGGCCAGTTGTCGGCCCCGGGCGGCGATGCGCTGCGGGCCGATGTCCATCTGGAAGCGGACGGCCTCGCCGGCGGCGACCTGGGAGGGCAGGCCGACCGTCCCCCATGTCTCGATGCCCCACATGTAGGGCTCGTCGTTGATGAGCGGCCGGCCCGATTCGTCGGCCGTCGTGCCGTCTTCGCTGTAGCCCCAACTGACGACCAGGTGGCGGACTCGCTGCTGGACCCCTGGGGCGGCGTGGAGGAACCCGACGCCCTTCGGCGCGCAGAGCCACTTGTGGCAGTTGCCGCCGTAGAAGTCGCAGCCGGCCTCGTCGAGTTGAAGCGGGATCATGCCGGGCCCATGGGCGCCGTCGACGAGGATCATCGCGCCGTGCGAGTGGGCCAACTCGGCCAGGGCCTCGATTGGAGCGATCAGCCCCGTTCGCGAGGTGATGTGGCTACAGAGCACCAGGTGTGTCCGGTCGGTGATCGCCTCGGCGAACGCGCCCAGCACGTCCTCGGGCCCGCGCGGGGGGATGGGGATGCGTGCCCGGCGGATCTCGACGCCCCAACGCCGGCTCGCGTTGTGCAGGCAGTTGTTGATCGCGTTGTACTCCTGGTCGGACGCCACGATCTCGGCCCCGGCCGGCCAGTCCAGCCCGTTGATGACCGTGTTGATTGCCACCGTGACGTTCGGCAGAAAGGCGATATCCTCCGCGCGAGCCCCCACGAGCCGCGCCAGCCGCCCCCTCGCCTCCGCGACGCGCTCGAGCATCCAGGCGCGGTTCACCGTCGGATTCAGCTCACGCCTTCGGATAGCCGCCGTCAGCGCCTCATACGTCGGCCGCGCAAGAACGCCCCACGACCCACTGTTCAGATACGCCAGCTTCGAGTCGCTCAGGAATGCCGCCCGCACGTCGTCCCACTCGGCCTCCTGCGAGGACGTCGTCGGCCAGTCTCGCGATACGGTGGTCATGCTCAATCCGCCTTCCATCCTTCCCATCGGCCGCTTCCGGCAGGAGGCTGAGCAAAGGTAGGGTGTGCAGCTATGCTGCACACGCGTTGCGCATTGTCGCGTTCGAAGACACGGCCGCAGACTCCGCGGCCGTGGCACCCAACGCCGTGAACAAATCCGCGGTGCGCGGCGTCGCAACTTGTTTATA
>Ga0180438_10000902_pt1 | contig 54425 bp, 83 predicted proteins | sample SS_ome_12_FD_132455 | JGI IMG/M metagenome (GOLD analysis project Ga0180438, IMG submission 132455) | Hypersaline lake sediment archaeal communities from the Salton Sea, California, USA - SS_3_D_2 metaG | ecosystem: Environmental > Aquatic > Non-marine Saline and Alkaline > Hypersaline >... | reverse complement strand
GACATACTTGAAACGATGCTGTCAAAGGCATGGAGCAATGGCCGAGCAGCAGACAACGCTACCGACGACCACCGTCCCGCAAGTTAGCACGGCCGTCACGTCTCGGGCCAGGGGCTTGGTGGGCCAGGCGTCTACTGCCCGATACAACCAGCAGCAACGCGGCGAGCAGGTCAAGGCGGACGAGACCACCCTGTGGATGGCGCAGATCGAGCAGTTGGCCGCGTTGACCGCCGCTGTGAGCGGGAACGTCAACTCTGTCAACGTGACTAGTAAGACCGCGGCCTACACGGCGGTCGCGCTGACCGACACGGTGATACTGTGCGATGCGACGACTGCGGCGTTCACCGTGACGCTGCCTACGGCCGTCGGGAATTCCGGCAAGCTGTTCTTCGTGAAGAAGACCGACGCGGGCGGCAACGCCGTGACGATCGATGGTAACGGGGCCGAGACTATTGACGGCGCGGCCACCAAGGCGCTGGCCGCACAGTATGACTCCGTGACCATCGTGTCGGACGGGACGAACTGGATGATCCTGGATTAGCCAGAAAGGTGCCCAGTGCCAAAGAAGGTGTGCGATCGGGCGAAGAAGATCAAGCGCAGCCTGCGCCGCCGGGGCAAAAGCGCGAAGGAGGCTGAGCGGATAGCGTGGGCGACGGCGTATAAGCAGTTAAAGAAGAAGCGATGAGCGACGAACCCTGTCCAGCCAACGACGAGTACGTGCGGGAATACTGGCCCGTGCGCACGCCATTGGCCAGCGACCACGAATGTCCGGCGTGCCGCGAGCGCTGGTGGCTCATGCAGCGGCTGGAAACCCGCCCGGCAAGCCCGAACGAGCTGGCGGCATTCGTGCTGATCGCGTGGTGCCTGCACTGCGGGGAGGCCCGCGTGTCGCCGGCTGGAGCGAAGTTCAAAATCGGCGGCCTGGAGGCGGCGTGATGGACTCGGCGATGGAGACCGAATACCGGGACTTCACGTTCGCCGATTACGGTCTGCCTGACAACTACGGCAAGCTGACGGCCAAAGCCCGGCGTGAGGCACGGATCGCGTCCCTGACCAGTTGGTTCGATCCCGACAAGCCCGCCGAACTGGTTGCCGATGTCGGGAAGTTCGTCAAAGCCTGTCGCCTGTGGCGCGACTTCTATTTGAAGGCCAGCCCCTGCAACGCCGGCAAGTACGACATGCGTGACCCACTGTTCAAGTGGGAGATGGTGCGGCAGTGCTTCCAACCGGCGAATCTGCCCGAGGAGCCGGCCAAAGCGGTCGTGAAGTCGTCGCGATACGCCACCAAGACCGTTACCCTCATCCATGAGGTCTGCTCGATGATCCTGGTGTGCCGACCGAACACCCGGATAGTCGTCAGCGAGGCCAACAAAGAGAGAACCCAGGACGAAGTAATCGAGACCCGCCGTCAGATCGAAGAGTGCGTGATGATCCACGCTGACTTCGGCGGCGAGGGCAGACTGTTTCGCGTTACCGGCAAGGGCAGCCGCTGGAACGACAACTTCTTCATACTGCAAAACGGCTCGCAACTGAAGGGCATCTCGGCCAACGCCGCGCACCGTGGACGGCACCCGCACCTTATCATCGTGGACGATCCCGAGAAGGACGAGAAGAAGTCGTCAAACCCGCTGTGGCGCAAGCAATACTTCGACTGGCTGTTCCGCCAGATGCTCGGCATGTTGCGACGTGGCAACGTGATTATCTGGATCGGGACGGACGTGGGGCTGAATTCCTGTCTTGGCATCGCCATGAAGCAGCATCACACCGTGCCGGAGGATGAGGGCTTTGACCTTCGAGCCATTGACCAGCGGTTCAATGACTGGCATCGCGCGGCATTCGACATCATCGGCTCCGACGACGACGGCAATCCTATCAGCCTGTTTCCTGATCTATTGAGCGCCCAAGGGTTCGAGGAGAAGTGCGGGGCTATCGGGCGGGACGCGGCTATGGCGGAAATCCGGGGCGATCCGATCCGCTCTGGCGAACTTGTCTTGCGCCGGCACGAGTTTCGGCACGGATACATGCACTGCGAGCCCAACAAACGGGTGTGCGGGGAACACGAGTATATGCTGGACCTCAAAACCGGCGAGACGATGGCGTGGCGTCCGTGGCTCGACTCGCTGGAAGCCTATCAGGCCAACGACATCGCCGACAGCCTGGAGGCGTCCGCCTGCCCGTGCGCTTGTGTGACGACCGGAGTTGACGCGGACGGCAACTACTTCGTGCTGGATATCTGGCAGAAGCGTGCCCTGGTCGACGAGCATGTGCCGACCGCCTTCCAACTTGCCCGCCGATGGAAGGCTGTATGTATGGGCTGGGAAAAGGCCGGGCTTCAAGACATGGTTCGCCGCTGGGCGCTGCGGATAATGAACGCCCAGCGTGCCGCCGGAAATGTTGTGCCCAACCAAGTGCCGATTCCCAATCTGCCGGGCACAGTACAGCGAAAAGAACTACGCATTATTGCCGCGATCAGCCATGTCCTTGACCACGACCTCATTAGGTTCCTACGGCTACAGCCGGTCGTCAGCGGCAGCATTACGCATGTGCCCGTGCGGCAGGACCACCGCCTGTACCATCTTGATTTGCTCGATGCCGTCGACACCATGACCGAAAACGGGTGTCGGGGAGACATCGACGGCCTGGACGCACTCGAAATGTGCCTGCGGATAATCGGGGAGCGCAAGTCCCCGAACAAGCCCGTTGAAGAACACCCTACGGACAGTATACTGACGCGTTGGAAGGAGATCGGCCTGGACTTCGAGCCGGCGCTGATCCCGAGCGAGGCGTGGTCGCCGGCCATGCTGAAAGAGCATAATCGGCTGGAGCGAGAGGAACTTTCTGTGTCCTCGCCCGGCCCTGACCCGCTGTGGAACGACCTTTATGACTGATATGATCGCCGCTCTCATCGTGTTGGCCGTCGGGTGCGTGTGCGTTACCATCGTGCTGTGGCGGGCTTTTGCGGCCAGCGCGGTCGCGGCCACCGAGTCCCTGCGCGCCGCCCAGAAGGACCGCGAAGAGATGGTGGCATTTGTGGACCGCCTCATTGAAATCGGCCTGCTGGGATCGGAAAGCGTTGCCCACATGCACGCCCAGGAGCGGCTAGCGCGGGCTCAGACCGAGGCGTCTCGCCAAGTGCAGACATCCGGCACCCGGCAGAGGATCGCGGGGGCGTTCAACAAACCAGAGCCGCAGTTCGAGGACACTAACCTGGCCACTGCGATGGAGGAAGATACATGACCCGCATGGCCACAGAAACACCGCCGACCGCTGGGCCAATCCCTAACATGGAGGAGCCCGCGTCTCTACCGAAGAAAGAGCGCAAATCCGCCACCAAGATCGTCGAATGGGTCCAGAAGCAAATCGAGAAGGGCTTGGAACGCCGGCGCATGCACGCCCTTCAGTGGATTCGAGTCATTTCCATAATGCGTGGCATCCACTGGTTCACGACGACCGGCGGCGTCTGGCGTCCCATTCGACAGAAGAACAAGAGCGATAAGCAGATTTTGGCCAAGGTCAAACTGCTAAAGCCGTGGTACGCACGCCAACTCGGCATGATGAACGAAAACGAGGTTGGCGTGGTGGCTACGCCACTGGTCGGCCAGAACCCCGAGAGCTTCTTTAATGCCGACCGCGCCCAGACGGTCATGGGCACGTGGGCGGATGAGATCAAGCTATCCGATTACGACCGGCACGAGAACCAGTTGCTGTTGAAGTACGGGGGCGTGTTCCGCCGCAGATACCCCTGCATGATGGATCAGCAAGTCAAGCTGCAAGCAATCCCGCAGTCCGAAGTGTTCCCTATCCCGTTTGACGCCGCCGACGCCGACAAGGCCGACGGGCTCATGTGGATCACTCACGTTTCCGAGCAGTGGCTGGAACAAGAGGACATGCTATTCAAGGCCCGCTACGGCCGCAAGCCCGACAAGCCGATGGCCAAGCAGGCCAGTATGGACACCGTGCTGCTAAGCGCAAAATCTACGACGCTCGGAACCGCCCTGCTGACCGGCGAAAAGACCGACGGCGCGGTGGCGATAACGGTGTGGATGAAGCCGACCCCGTTCAATCCGTTCGGTGAGTACATCTTCATCCTGAACGACATGCTGTACCGCTACTGGTCACGGCCGGAGGATGGCATCCACGACCCGCTGCCTAACAAGAAAATACCGCTGGACCCAGTGTACTACCTCAAGGACCCCGATGACTTCTGGGGCGAGGGATTCTGCGAGGCGCTGGTCCCTGCGCAACGAGAAGCCGATCGGCAGCAGTCGGTCCTGCTGCGCTCGGCACTTATGAACCGCGACATCACCGTGTTCAACTCGCGGATCATCAACCCCGCGGACATCCAGAGCGACGAGGCCGCGCTGGTCCCGGTCAACGACGACGGGCTACAGCAAAACCGCTTTGTCATCGAGCGGGTAGTTGGCAACTCCATCAACAAAGACACGGCCAGCGTCTTTAGCCTCACCATTGATAACGCCAAACGTGCGGTCGGCTACGAGTCCGGCATCATCTTCGGCCAATCGGAGGGACGTGTTGACTCGGGGCCGCCCAACACCATGCTGAACCGCAACGCCCTGGCACCGCTGCAAGCAGTTGTAGGCCACAAGTTCAAATCTTACGAACGAACACTGCCGGCCGTACTCGACATGCTGCCACAGGTCTGGCCGGAAGACAAGCAACTGCGGACTCAGGGGGAGTATAACCTGGGCCGCTCGCTGATGCTCAAGCGCCAGCAGATACCTAGCAGCAAGGACGTTATCCTGAAGCCGACGCCGATGGTGGCCGGCGGCAAAACCAGCATGATTAATATGTTGCTGCAACTGCGCAGTATGCCGGACGACACGCGGCAAACGCCCATCGTCAGCGATGCCGAGTTCCGCCGGTCACTGCGCATGCTGGACGTGGCCCCGCCTGGTATCCGTATTATCGACGAGGAAGAGGAGCGCATTCGCTGGCGGATCGCCCGTTTGATCGGAGACACCCAGCAGCCGCAAGCCAAGCCGGCCGGGTGCGGCGACAAATTTGTGGACGCCCAGCAGGCAATGGAAAATCACGAGGAGGTCCTCAGTCAGATGCGCAAGGCTATCCTGGCGCCTCAATTTGACCTCTACAGTCCGCTGGTCAAGAAGGTACTGCTGGCTGAGATCAACTGGCACAATGACCGACTGCAAGGCATTGTGGCACCGCCCAACCGATTCGACGATGACATTGAGCGACTAGACTCACAACGACAAGAGCGTTATATGTTTGACGCTTACCAGAATCTGGATTCCGATGCCGGCCAATTCGTGCCGCTCGGCGCTTAGTAAGGAGCCCTATCGTGTCAGACAACCCGGCCCAAGAGGGCCAGAAGAAACCGGACGCCAAGCAGGCCGAAGGGAAGCCGCCCAAGCCGGATGGCGAGCAGAAACAAACCATTGTCGAGGCCCTGGCGGCAAGCGACCCGCCGCCAACGGCAGCACTGGACCCCAGCAAGGTCGTCGAGTGGTCGGGAGCGGACGGTAAGAAACGGCGGCTGGCCATCCGCGAGCTTATGGAGAGCGCCGAGGTGGCGGAGGCCGCGCCGGTTTGGATAAGCGACAAGTCCGCGGTCGAGAAGTACACGCTGATGGACCAGGCCCTACAGGGTGATGCCGGGGCGGCCTCCAAACTGCTGGAGAAGTACCCCGAGGTCATGGGCGCCGGGAAGCAACCAGCCCAACCGACAGTCGAGCACGTCCCTGTGGATCAGTTCATGGCCCTGCAAGACAAGCTAAACGCGATGGAACAACAGCTTCAGCAGATGGCTGGCACTGTCGGAGACGTGGAATCCGCAAGGACGAAACAGTCCTACCAGTACATGATCCAGGCCCACAAGGACAAACTGCCGTACTTGGCGGCACACCCCAAGGCCGCCGACCTCGCCATCAACAAGCTGAACGAGCTGCGACAGCAAGGGGTGGACTTCTCCCAAGTGCAGCAACCCGGCGCTGCCATCGGCATGATCCTCCAGACTGTCGAGAATGAACTTGCCGCTACAGTCCAGCTTTATGGCGGGGCGGTGCCCCCGGGGCAGGCGCCGGCACCGGGCGGAACCCAGACCGTGGTTATGGACGACCAGCAAGCCGCTGGCCAGGGAAGAAAGCGGTCGGTGCTGGACCTATCGGGCTTCGGGAAAACAACCGACGCGGCCGGCGTACCGCTCGCCCAGCCGCCACTACAGCCCGCTGGCACGATTCCGAACCAGCCCGTAGAGTCCGTGCCCGCCGGATCAGGGGCCGTGGGGGGCATTCAGCAGCAGCCAGCGGACCTGAAAACGCGGGAAGGCGGACTGGCCCGCATGCGCGAGCGGCTGGCACAACTCCGGGCAGCAGAAGGAGTCTAGGATGTCAGGAAACAACAAGTCGCCGAAAACCATGGCATTCGACCCCATGAAGGCGGAGTTGGCGCCGAACACCGTTCTGGTCGAGAAGCTGCCCAAGGACCTTATGACAAAGGGCGGGCTTCACCTACCGGAAAACGTGGCCGAGGAACAATTTATCGGCAGGGTCTTGAAATGCAACGGGGATCGGGAGTATAAGCGGGGCGGGTACGTTCTGTTCCGCCAGGGCTCTGGGGTGGACATACAGGTCCAGGACCGAGACGACCTTGTGGCCCTGAACTGGAAGGGCGATTTAGCCGACGAAGTGGTACTGTATTGGCCACCGGGTTCGGTTGACGTATAGAATTCCACGGCGGCCAAGCGGACGCCACGACATAACGGCCAAGTGGCCGATCTGAGGATCGTTCCACGACAGCCTTGCAGGCCAAGGCGCTTACAGGCAGTCGCGTAAGCAACTTGTAAGGAGCCTGCAATGGCTGATACTTTTGCGCAATTCGAGACGCTTTTGATCGAGAGCGTCGACGACATGGTCTACGACCGCGAACTGCGGGACGACGACATCTCCTGGCGCATACTCGATACGATGGCCCCGATCCCTCGGGGTGGACGAGCCACCGACGGCGCAGGACAGTCAGATGCCAATACGCCTGAATTCGAGGCGTCCTGGCGTATGCGCGTCCAGCGTGCCGGCCTAATCACTGCTGGCCAGTTCGGTGAAGGCAACCTGACAATGATGGGCGCTGACGATCACCTGGCGATGGGCCAGGACGTTGGCCAACTCTATCCCGACCCCACTAAGGCCGCGCTGCGATCGTGGATCACGGTCAAAACGCTGTTGAAAGTGGTCAAAGGCGTTTTGCCGATCAACGAGGACCAGATCGACACGGACCTCATCGGCAACCCGATTGAAGAGGTGGCGATGGAGCATGTCGAAGACGTGCTCGGCCTGCTTCGCAAGTACATCTGCACGAACTTCTGGTCGGACGGCTCGGGGCTGGTCGCCCAGGTCAACAACTCGGCAGGCTACTCGGTTACGACCTCGCCGACCGAAGTGGCCATCGACGTGGGCACTCCGTTCCGCTTCGAGAAGGGCCAGCGGTACATTTTCGGCAGCAACGTGGCCCAAGCAAACTACGGCTCCTCGGCCAGGACGTATCGCACTGGTGCGACCTCCGGCACGACTGGAATCGCTCGCTGCGTGGAGATCAACGAGAAAGACCGGACGGTCTACTTCGAGGCCGAGCCGGCTTCCGGCACGATCACGCTGACCGATAACGATGCCATCGTGCAGCACGACACCGTGGTTACCACAGGGACTACGGTCACTGCCCAGTCACTGTGCCCTAACGGAGTTGAGTCGTTGCTGGTCGATTCGGGCGACTTCCCCGACACGAGCCACACGGTCACCGATTATGAGGCCCTGCGTGCCCAGATCGCCGGCGACGAGTCGGCGAAGGTTCCGCCGAACGCCGAGAACATGGCGGTCCTGCTCGACCAGATGATGGCTGCCGGGATCACCCCGCCTCCGCTGTGGATTTCCGAGCAAAGCGTGCAGACCCTGTACGCTCAAGCCGAACGGCAGGGCGGCGCGGTCTACCCGGTCAACCAGGGCGCCCCCTACCAGGCTTCCGGCGGGATCAGTGGTGCGGTATTCCAGCACTACAACTACACCCCGGCGTGGCTGCTGTCTTCGTTGTGCCGTCCAGGCGCAATTCACGGTCTGGACCCGGCCGACTGGATGAAGTGGATGCCCATTGGCAAAGCGGTTCGCTGGAAGTTCAAGAGCGGGTCGATGGCCGGGGCGTCCAGCATCTTCCAGCCCGTCATGTCCGGTACGCAGGTCACCGGCTTGGCCCAGGCTCCGTTCAAGACCTTCGTGCAGTTTGGCGTCAAGACGCCGCGGGCTCAGTTCCGTCGTATCGGATTCCAGAACGCCCGCGACGTGGTTGGCACCTAGAGAAGGAGTGACTGAACATGGCTGGAAATGCTAACGTACTGAAGTCCGCCTGGCCGCAAGGCGAAGATGGGATCATCCTGTTGGAGCTTGGTCCCTTTGAAGTCGAGGCGTCCAAGACAAATTACGTTGTCGATGCGCTTCGTGTTCCGTATGCGTTCGAGCCGGTGTATGCGGAGGTGGCGTCCCATACGGTGACGGTCACCAACGGGATCACGTTGGACGTGCTTGACAATGAATCGACTCCGCAGCAGATCGTGGAGGACCACACGCTGGCCGCCTCGACGGCTGGCTCAACGGCCAATGCGTCGATGACCATTGACGACTTTGGCCCGGTCCTGGCGGACGCCGTGCTGTCGGTCAGATACACGTCAGGCGCCAGCGACACCTCCGTCAACACGAAGGTCCGGCTCTGGGTCCGCCCGGTGCATAAGTAAGGAGCGGCCGATGAAAACCAAACTCGTAACAGGTATCGCAACGGTCGCCACTCCAGGCACCGCCGTACAGCTAACGTCCACCGCACACCGGGCAATTTCCGTGCATCTGGAGGGCGACGGTAGCCACATTTCCGTTGTCGGAGACTCCAGCGTGGTGTACGGCACCGGGAACGCCTGGGCACAAGGGACCTCTCGCGGCATCGCGGTCTCAGATGGTTCGGGCAACTCTGGAGAAGTGGCAGCAACGGATGTTACTGCTGCTGGGGCGCAGGATGTCGGGCGGCAATTCTACGGCGGCACTCCGACGATGGACCTATCGGCGATTTACTTGGACGGCAACAACGGCTCTGGTTCGGGGACTTCAGTAACCTGGACCGCTTTGGTAATGGAGGGCTAATATGGCTGTCACGCCGGGAGTGAGTAAGTCCACCCCAGGCAGCCAGTCGGTTGCCGTCGATGTGGACACCATTGGAGACGTGCTGTACGGCACTACCGGGATCACGTCTTGGGCTGCCGGGGCCGCCCCTGCCAACGGAGTATCAATGTCGGAGGCGCTTCGGTATATCAGTGAGGATCAGAGCCTGCGTATTGCCAACAAGGCGGCGGCCTCTTTGCCGCAATCCACGGCAGGAGCGCTGTTCACCATTGCCAGCGGTAACATCCTCGTGGTGTCGCTGGTCGGCGAGGTGACTACGGTGATCCAAACGCAGGCCAACGCAACCAAGCTCACATTCAACCCGACCGGAACTGGGGCGAGTACCGATCTGTGTACGTCGCTTGACATCACCGCCGATGCAGTTGGCACGTTCTACTCGCTTACCGGAGTTGCGGCCGACGCACTGCAAGATGGCGTGTGGATGGTCCCCAAAATGGCCCAAGAGTTGATTCTGGGGCCGGGTACTATCGACCTTGATTGTGCCGCATCTAATACCGGCGCAGTCGAGTGGCATTTGCTGTACCGCAAAATCGACGCTTCGGCGGCGGTGAGCTAAGGAGGCTGACATGGGAAGTTGGAACGACGTTGGTAGTCCTAACGCGACCACAACTGACAGCCTGCACGGCAAAATGGGCACCGATGCCGAGATGGGGGACACCAGCCTGTATGACATGCTCATCGCGGGCCTGCCGCAACAGGCGTCCAGGGCAACGGATACGCTGCCACAGACTACGGCAGAGGCGCTGTTCACTATCACCGGCACCATCGAGTTGCTGGCCATCGTCGGAGAAGTGACCACTGCCATTCAGAATCAGGCGAACGCGACCAAGCTGACCTTCAATCCGACTGGAGCGGGGGCCAGTACCGACCTTTGCGCTGCGCTGGACATCGACAACGACGCCGCCGGAGTGCTATACACTATCAGCGGCGATTTCAGCGATGCAATGCTGGAAGGTGTCTGGTGTGCCGAGCGCACATCAACGGCCAACACGTCTAAAGGCGTCATACTTGGCGCCGGGACGATTGACCTTGATTGCGCGGCGAGCAACACCGGCAACATTCAGTGGTTCGTGTTGTGGCGGCCGATTGAAAGCGGCTCAACTGTAACTGCGACCGCGGTGTAGTGTGGCGAAAAGGCCGGTCAGAACGTCAATGCTCGGGCAGGCGGTCATGCCTGCTCGGGCAGATTGGAACAAGATGGGGCCGTCAATGCCCCTATGGTTCAGGGACGCCCTTCGGCAAGTCGATCCCAAGCTGGTTTTGCAGTTCATTCCTCCAGCTCACGAGATAGGGCCGGAAGGCGTCCATCCCTGGATGTTCCCGGCCGGCGTGTGGATGGTCTGCCGGAAGATGCCGCGCACCGGCTGGCTACATGCCAGGGCAGTAATGATGCTGTACAATCAGACAACCGGGTTGCCCCGAAAGCCGACCGTGCAGGACGTGAACACCATCCGACAGTATCGGGACGCATGGCGAAAGAACGGCCTCGACGACCTGGACGAGAAGTTTGACCGTACCTGCAAGGCTTTGATGCGGGCCAAGGATGCCAAAACACGCGACCGGGCCTTGACAGGTATCGCGAACTGCATGCGCAAGCACAATATGACCCAGTATGGCGGAAGGAGGATTAGCGTTCCAGCCATGCCCGGCAAGTAGGAGGCGGCCATGGCCGAAATAGAAACCCCTAAGAAGTTCCCCGGCTGCGTAGCCGATATCGGCCAGATAGACCCAGGGGGCGGAAGTCCGCCAGTTCCGCCCCCTGGCGAGCGAGCAATACCGTCGCTGTCGCTGACGGTGTTTATTTCGTCAGCCCCGGACCCGGAGGACGGGCCTATGAAGTCGTTTTTGCAATTGTTCTACGAGCAAATCGACGATTTCCTGGGCGACCCAAAGCTCGTTAAGCGTCTACCGCACGCCAAACGCTACGAGATGCTGCGTGTGGCCGAAACGCAAATCTGGGAAAAGCTGGTCCGCACCGTGGGGCACAACGGATCGCTCGGCCGGGCCGAGGCAACTATCACCCTTCAAGATGACGTGCGGTACTACCGACTTCCGGGCAACTTCCGCAAGTTCATTGAGTTCGTCCATCGCAACAACGGCGATCCCAACGAAATAATCAACCGGCTGCGCACCATCCCTATGAGCAGCCCCGGGCCAGGGATAGAGCTGCTGAACGCGAACCGCGGCATGGTCATTAGGCCGAACCCGGTCCTTCCCGGCGACGAAGACTGGACGCTGGTGTACGAAAAGGGGCCGGTGCTCACGCACTACGCGCAGGCCGAGGCAATCGGAGATCAGCACATCAAGTTCGGCACGCCTGGAGATGACGCCGGCGAACTGATCCTTAACGACGACTACTACAATGGCTCGATGGTTGAGGTCTACGAAGCCGAAACCGGCAACCTCCAAACCATCGAAATCGAGGATTTCGTCTCCGACTCCAAGACGGCGTATTTGCGGTTCCCGTGGTCGCCAAAGCCGACTGGCGAAACGATCATGTACCAGATTCGCCCCGTGCTGCCCGAGAACTACTCCAACATCTACGCCCTTCGGGTCGCGGCATTGTACGCCCGGTCGCAAGGGTTCCCCATAAAGGCCCGGTCGCTGGACTCTGAGTTCAACGCCCAGTTTGCGGCCTGCGCGGCGTACTTCGCAAGCCAGACGTTCGACCGCGCGCCGAGCCGACACGAGCCTACGCCTTCGACGATGCAGGCAGTGGACATTTATGAGGACTGGTAGTCGCCATGCCTGTTACCCGCAAACGCTCTGAAGGTGACGATGCGGTCGTAGACTACGACATTTCCGTCCACGACGCCGACCTGAACGTGACCCTAGAGCGATGGGCTCTGGCCGAGCCGCAGGCATCCGTAGTGTTGGGGCGCGATGTAACTGTGCTGGGAACCATGCGGCCCGATCGCGGCCGTCGGCCTATCGGCGTTGCGCCTGTCAGCGATGCCATCTGTTGGGCGGAGGAAAGCACCTTTAGCGGCCGGGCCTCGCGAGTGTTGATGGACCGCTGGCGCGATCCACGCCCGGACTGGGCTTCGGCCGACGGGGAAGTGTCAAGCGCTGCGTATACCGTGGCCAACAACCGGATCACCAAAGTTGCGGGGTTTGGTCAATACAATTCAACCCGCGGGCGCAACGGTGACAGATTCGTCGTGCATTTGCCCAAGGAGCGACGCGGGGCATACGCCATACAGACTGACGACATCGACCCGGACTACATCGTCGTAGATACCGGCTGGGAAGAGGACGTGTCAGGCATTAGCGGCTGGATCGAACGGCAGGCCGGTTATGCCAGCCCGACATGGGACCTAGCTGACGACGATTTGACTACGCGAGACGACAACACGTTTTTGATGAAGTCGCCGATGGAGTACGAAGCTACTGGCCCCTGGCCGTCTAGCGCAGTTGGCGGCCTTCTGACGCTCAATGCGGACAACCGAGTGCAGGAGTCGTCGTGGGCACTAGTGGAAAGCCGCTATTCGACTGTCAATGCGAACGACACGTTGATTCTATCGGCAGCGCTGGTCTACGCCAACACCCTGACCTCTGAAGACAAGTTTCAGCTGGCGTACACGCAGTTTTACGACAAGCGTGGAATCTGGATGGGGGACGGGCGGCGCTTTTGGCTGCTACAGAACGGGGTGTACTACCTTTACATAGACCTGGGCAGTGACGACCTTCTGGGGCTCAGGTGGTCTCACCACCAGATTTCTCCGAACCTCATCATGTTTGTGAATCCGTCCCAGCCTGGCCGGGTTCTGCGGCTTGACGCCTCGCCACTAGCGGATGGGGAAGTGAGCGGCGACGAGACTTTGTGCGGCATGATCCCGCCGGTCAAGCCGGGCACCAAGAACGACCCGCAGACGCAAGACCGCGAATGGTTGATGGCCATCGTGGCGGCCGGTGGGTCCGTGCCCGATGGCACGTACAGCGTGCAGGTCCGGGCGGTCAATTACACGGACTTCGGGGAATCGCAGTTTGTCAGCGTCTACAGAGATACTGACACAGAGAGAGAAGAAACCACTATTACTGCGACCGGCGGCGGTACGGATGCAATAGCCGTCTACAACTATCCGGCCGAGTCACTGTCCAACCAACCGCTTGCCGGACCGCCTCAACACAGGCGCTGGACTCACATGGAGGTCTGGCGGGCCGATGACGCCGACGGCGTGTACTACCTGGAGGCCGCCATTGATCTTCCGCGTGTCGGCCAGGGTTTAGGCTGCGAAGATGTGCTTGACTACGCAGGCAATGGAGCAGGCGTAAATGCTACTGGCGGTTCGCATTTGGTTCAAAAGACGCCCACCAACACGACAAGCGGGTATCCGTGCATTCTGTCTGCCGAGGAGTTGCAAGGGCGCACGGCACGCACAGAGTCCGATGTGCTGGCTGGCGGGCTTCCGCCGGTGTGCCAGAAGGTGGCATCAATACAGGGCATCACCGTGTGCGCGGGGCGCGCCACCGAAGACGTGTCGCCCGGCATTGCCGAAAGTCGCCAGCACTTCATGTATACCAACAGTACACAGTACACTCCCAGCGCTACCGAGAATTCGTCCTTGCTGGACTGGCTGACCGATGACGCTGGTGGCGTCGGCCAGGCTTATGCGTTCCAAAAGGGTGACATCGTTGAAATCGTCGAGGGCGGGCAGCTACCGGCAGGCAGTGGCCCCGGCGCGATCGCGCCGGGCTCTAGGGCGACAGTTCATGCCGAAATGGCGGGGAGTAACCAAGTCACATTAAAAGGGACATACCCGCTGGGCGAAGTGTCGTTTTCGCACGCTCGCTACTGCCTGGTTCGCCAATATGACATTAACTATTCGACGGTGCAGGCAGATCACGAGGTGTCCTATAGCCGAACGGACAAGTTTGCGCCGGAGTCGTTTCCGGCTCGCGTGCTTAGCATGGACGCCCGCGGCGACACGTTTAAGAACATGGTGCTGGTCGGCAACTACGCTGTCGTCATTATGGAGCAAGGCGTCTACCTGGTTTTTGTGAGCGGTTCCGCCCTTGACCACGAGGTCATTAGCGACGTGGGCGACGGCACGCCGTGGGGCGATTCCGTAGCCACGCTTCCAAACTCTGTGGTGTGGGCTACCTCTCGCGGACCGCGCATTTTGACCGTCAACAAGGAGCCGAACGACGTTGGCCAGCGCGGCCAGCTGTCCTACCTGGACTCAGCCGGACGGATGGATGACTGGTTCCGCGAGGCTGCCGAGAATGGCTACGACATTGACACCGGGGTCGACACTGCGAACCACTGCGTGAGGTTCCGCCGCAAGATCAGCGACAACGAGTTTCAGGTGGCCCAGTACAGCTATCGGTATGATCGCTGGACGCTGCTCGACGACGACAATGGCGTGGCCTACGTCCGCAGCGTAAATGCAACCGGCGAGGAGGGCGGGCTGCCTCGGCTCTACAGCGTAACCAAGGAAGGAAGCGTGTTCCTGGTCAATGCCGATGGCGATGAGTGGCCGTACACGGCAGACCAGTGCAGTGGCCAACTCAGCAGTCTTGACAAATGCGGGCCTGGGTTCATGCAGTCGGCGGGACGGTTCACGCCGGACATGCTTGGTGACGTGATTCGCTTTTACGGCCCGGACGGCAGCGATGAGGCGCGGATAATTCGGTCGGCAACCGTAGACCGGCTGGAGTTTGACGACGTTGACGGATTGTGCGAGTTGTCGATTTACACCGTCGGGGCTACGCGATTCAAGATCAGATTCGCTCCGTACATCGGCCCATCCCGCAACGAGCTGAAGATACTAAGGGGTGTCTCGGCACGGATCGTCCCAGGGGACCGGGAGAACGCCGGGTATCCCACCATCGCAATCGGGGTTTACGAGGACTTCAACGACCCTGTAACCGAGGAGCCAGTGCAGGTATTCCGGGACGACCAGGAAGAGTTCACCACATCCGGCCGGATTGTGGACTTGGAGGCTGGCGGGCATGCGCTGGAATTAGGCATCGAAAACTTCGCCCCTCGGGTAGATTTTCGGGTACAATCGCTGGTAGCTACGATTATCGACCGTGGCACCGAGCAGATAGACGCAGCGGAGGACGAGTGATGGGCGCCGCACAGGCAATTCTAGGGCAGTCAGGAATCACGCTTCTCGGCGACCTCATTCGGGGCTTTCTCGGCTGGCAAGCCGTACAGCAGGGGCGTGAGGACTCTCGGTCCGCCCTGAACATCATCCGTCAGAATCGGGACATGCTGGAGGACTACATTGTCGGCCAGACCGGCGGGCTGTTCGGCGAAATCCCGCTGTTCTATGGCGACGTGCCCCTAAATCCGGCCGCGACCGCACTGGGGCCATCGCCGTTTGTCGAGCCGGACCTTACGCCCGGCGAGCGATTAAACCTGGCGCCCGGCCAGCAAGGCCAGCAATTCGATCCGAGCACGCCCACCTTGCTGACTCGGGATGGCGAGCCACTGCCTTCTCGCGACGACATCTTGGACTTGTCCAAGATTTTCAATGTTGAGGACATGCTCACGCCTGGAGAGGCGTTTTCGGACTTCGTGCCGGGCCCATTTGAGTTACCAGACCTGAACCCATACTTGGGCGGCAACCAAGGCGCACGCTTGGGCATCTCGCCGACCGCCGGGAACGTGCCGGGCGTGGTCAATGTGGATGCAGAGGGCAACCCCATTGACACTTCAAAGCCGATTGACCTTAACCAGTTCACCTACGACCCCAGCGATTTAGAGGAGATCGCCGGCAATGTCGGCGCGGCATTTGAGGGTATCGCTGGCGGGTTGCAGGGGCGGCGCTTGGCGCCGGGCACCTTGTTCGGTCAGGTAGACTTTCCAGAGTACGAGGGCGAGGCGGAACTTGCGAAACTGCGAGGCGACATTGCCGTTGGCAATCGAGAGGCCACAGAGCTTGCCCGCCAGCAGGTTGCCGCCCGTGCGTTGGGAGCCGGCCAACCGCTTTTGGCCGCCCAGAGTTCGCAGGACCTAGCCTTGCGGGACATTCAGGATACCGGACGCACGTTGGCCCGCAACGCCGCCGCCGACGTGGAACAGAAGGTTCTTGAGAACGAGCGGGCGCGGGCATCGATGCAGTTCGCCGGCGCGGCTACCGAGGCCGACATCAACCGGGCGCTGGACCTTGCGGCGTCTAATCTGCGGGGCACGGGGGCGAGTACGGCAGCCCACCTTTTGAGTAGTGGCGAATCGTTGGAGGCGGCTAACCTTGGTTTGCTGTCGGGGCTAGAGCAGTTCAACCTACAGTACCCGATGGCGCTACAAGGTTTATTGGACGACCGGGAGCTACAGCAGTTTTTGGCGAACTTGAGCGCCGGGCAAGCGTCGGCCGGAACTGCCGCACAGGACATCGGAATCCAGCAGGGCTCGGCGGCCAACACGCTGGCCGCGCTCGGCAACTTCATGTTGCAGCCTAACCTGTCGTTGCTACAGGGTATAGCCGGCCTGGGCACTACCGCCGCCGGCATTCAGCAGAACTTCCCGGTGTTTATGCCGACCACGAACTTTGACAGTACGGCCATCGACGCTTGGAACGCGGCGCGGCTGGCCAATGCGGGACAGCCCAAAGATTCGTTCGGTGTGTCCGTGTTGGGTACTGGGTTCAACACGGGTTGCATCGACGGCATGGGCTGGGTGCAATTGGCGGGCGGGAAGATCGTCATGCTGATGAACGTAGAGGTCGGCGATGAGGTGGTGACGCCCAGCGGCGAAACGAGGAAGGTACTTTACAAGGATTACGGGACCAGCCCGATTCGCGATCAGCACGTTCAGATCATTACCAACCTCGGTCCCATCGTGTGTACCCGCGATCACCGTATCGGCGGGTTCCTGGCGGACGAATGGCTGCCGGGCGAAAAAATTGAGATGGCTGGGGGCATCCGGGCGGTGGTTCTGCTGCTACGTGAGCACCCTTACGTGGTGTCTGGCGACCTGTACGTTGAAGGCAACGCGGACTACATCGTCAATGGGTTTGTGGTTGCGTCGAATATCGGGCGCAACATAGAATCGGTGGGTGGCTTGAGTCGCTATCTTGAACTGAAGGCCGCTCACGAAGCCAGAATACCGGAGGATTGACATGCCGGCTGGAATAGGAGTACCTACTGGAATGGTGGCCGGTACTGGCGGCGGCCTCGGGGGTTTCCTGGGCGGTGTCGGCGATGCGATGGCTGGCCGGGGTACGATGGGGATGTTGCTGAACCAGCCCGCCTGGATGATGCGACAAATGGGGGCCGACCCGACCACGGCGCAGGCAATCATGTTGGGGCTGGCGGCTAACCCGCTTCAAGTGCAGGCCGGAAACACCTCGTTCCAGGTTGGCGGTGGCGGCGGCGGGATTGGTCAAGCTATGCTCATGCGGCAGATGCTGAAGGGGCAAATGGACAAGGCCGCCGAGGAGGGCAAGGGGTCCATCCTCTCTGACGAGGGCGGGACTGGGTGGTCGCGAGGCAAGTGGAACAAGTTTATAGGCCAGGGGCCGATGCCTCGCATCCTTGGCGACGACGAGATGTTCCGGTTCAGCCTGTAGGAGATCGGCCATGCCATACGGACTACCAAATTACGGCAGTTTCGGAGGAATATGGCGGGCGCCTATGCCATCCTTCGGTTTTGGTAAATCTGCCCCCAGAAGCCGGGGGGAAATGAACACCTTTGATCTAGAGGCCAATTGGCATCGCCCCGCCCCGTTGTGGACTTCATCGGAGCTGGGAACGGGGGGGCCTGATCCTGAGCCAACAGAAGGGCCGTATGGTGATTATTGGCGCGGCACCCTGGCGCTGGGCAACAGAATGTATGATATGGGCTTCGCCGACACGCCCTTCCTCTCTTCGCGCGAGCATGAGCCACCTGCCGAGCAATTCGATCCGAGCACACCCACCCTGCTGACTCGGGATGGCAAGCCAGCGTCTTGGAGCGCACTCGACGTTATCAATGATGCCAGGGCGACGAACAATGATCCCGGTGAGGGCGTTCGCAGGTTGCCGATCTCTAGCTGGAACTTTGCGTTCAGCCCGTGGCAAGTACAGCAGAGGCTGTTAGAGTCGGCGCTAAATATGTATCCGCAGCCGAAGTATTTGAACAGGCCGCGGCACGACGTGTTTACGCCCACTTTCAGATAAGAGAGTATAGTCATGCCGTTCATCATGCAACAGCCGGGGCGGCCGCCGTCGATGCCGTTTACTGTGCCTCAGAGGCAGCAGCGCCAGCAGGGCATCTACGCCAATATGCTGAACCCGCAGAGCGACATGATGGCAGCCATCATTCCGCTGCTGCTCGCTCAGCAGCAGGCGCAGTTGACGCGGGAACAGATGCGGGATGCGAGGCTGGCGCGCAAAGAAGACCTTGGCCTGATGCACGAACAGTTTGGGCTGACGCGGAGTATGAATCGAGCCCAGATTGAGGCGCTTAAGAGCGAAATGACAATGGGCCGCAGGCAGTCCGATGTGGGGCTGGCTTCGGCGCTGATCCCCTTCATAGATGCTACGGCCGCGGCAACCACGGCCAGAGGCACCTCGTTGGCGCCGGATGAGGTGCTGGAAGCCAAAAAACGCTCAGAGCTATACACCCGCACCGCTGATGTTACCGCCACTACGGCAGAGCAGTACAACCAGAGCCTGATTGAAGGCTTGGCCGCCGCAAGCACCGGGGACATAAAGTCGGCGAACACGGCCCTGAAGGCGGCTTCTCGACGATTAAGTAACCTGAAACGACCGCTAAGGTCCGACAATGAGTACGCTCGTGTGGCGGCAGTCCGAGAGCTTCGCGATTTTGTGGATCGGGCGCGAAGCGAGTTTTCCGATGCTCTTGAAAGCCAATCGCCGTTTAGGGTCGGGGCCAAGCAGTATGTCGGCCTAGACGACCCAGACACCTACGCGAAGTTCCTGGCAGCCGACCTGAGCGGCGCTACGCTGGTCCGCGGCGTCGAAGGTGATCCTGCTGATGTGTACGAGTTTAGGCAAAACCTGGATAACATCGGCCGGATTCTCGATGAAGTTGGGGTGGCGTTGTCTGACGCCGAACAAGAGGGCGGCGAATTGGACGTGCTTGGCGCAATAAGCCCAGATTATCTGGTGGCTAAGCGAAAAAGCGAACTGGCCCGGGGGCTGGAGGGCTCTGCTATTGGAATGAGCGAGCTGGCCGCCGCCAAGCAACAGGCCATTCGTCACCTAATGGGTTTAATGGGCGGCGTCCCGGCGCCCACTGCACCAGCGACAGCCGCCCCGATGCCCAGCAGCCGCGCCCAGGCCACGACGCCGTTCAACTACAGCTTTGGACTGAGGTAGATGCGATATGCCGATTCTGCCCCTACTTGCTAGTTTGACCGGCGGTAGCCTGTCTTTGGCGGCACTGCGGGCATTGCTCGTGCGGCTGGCCAAGACGGGCGCGGGGCACGCCGTGAAGGCCGGCGCCAAGAGGCTGGGGACCGGAGTGGCACGGGCGGCGATGTCACAGACCGCACGCGGCGGCGTCGGCCGCTATCTAACGAAGGGCGCTCTCAGGCTTGGCAAGACCGTGCCGATGGATGTTGGTATTGGCCTCGGGTTTATGCCTGGCGTGTTCGCCGTTGACGCCCTGCTGGGCGCCCAACACGAAGGCGACGTAGACACAGCGCTAGCCAACTCGCACGCTGGCCACCCGGCCCAACTTAACGCGCCGATTATGGCCGGTATCGAGCGGGATGTGATGCTTCGCCGCGCGCTCGCCGACATGGGGATTGACTTTGATGACCTCATCGACCAGCAGACTCGCGGAGGGTTGATCTGATGTCTCAGTTCGCCGATCCGATGCAAGTAATTCGCGAGGCCCTAGATGTGGCGGGCACAGCGCCGGCATTTGAGCGGGGCCAGGCGTCCTCCGTAGAGGCGATGCGCAAGATTCTCTTGGCAAGTGCCAAGCAGGGCAATGTAGACGTAGCGATAGCTGGCTACCAGCAAGCCTTTGACAGCCTGAGAACCAAACGCCGCTGGTGGGATATGCTGACGCTGGCGGAAGACCTGAAAAACGAGTCCAATGACCGCATGAAGGCTATCGGGCGAACTGTGGCGGTGGAGGCAGAAGGTGAACTGGCCAAGGTTGTAGAAACCACGAAGGCGCAGGTCCGCGCGCAAGCTGCGAACCTCCTGGGCAGGCCGGGCGGTGCGGCAGAAATCGAAGTTAGCGATGACGCCATCCGCAACGGACTCAAAAGCCGACGACCGTCGATTACCCGAATGGCGGAGGAAGCGGCGTCCAGCAATAGGGCGCGGCTCGCATCGGCCGACGCGGCTCAGGCAGAGGTAAAAGCTGGCAAAAACACCTCGCTTGGTCGTGCGTCCCGACTACGCGGCGTCGGCGGCGTTGCGGGCGGCCTCGCCGCCGGCCTGTTGCTCAGCAAGATGTTCGGCGGCAAGGGTGACGGCGCGCCCTCGGACGGCGCTACCCAACTTCCGCCCATTTTGCAGGCTGAGCTGATGAAGGCGCAGATCATGGCCGACGCCAGCCGACCAGATGAAAGCCAGACGCTAGTCAACCTTGCCCGACTGCTCACCATACAGAAGCGGATTGCCGACCTTGCGGGCATGGCTGGCCCCAGCCCCACAGTCGGCCTGATCTAAGGACCGACCAGTGCCGAGCCTGCTGGAACAGTTAGAACTCGGGGCCAACTCGATTTCGCGGGCCGACCTGGACTCACTCACCCGGCTGATCCAAGACCCCGATTCCGTGTCGCTGGACGACCATCGCACTGTCGCCGAACGGCTTGGACTTCACGGTGGCTTTTTGGCGGCGGCGGTCAACGTGTTCGCCGACCCCAAAATCTGGATCGCCGCTTTGTATAGCCGCGTCTTCCCGACGGCGGCCTTCGTGACCGGGCGCATCCCAAAGCACTTCGTAGGGTATGCCAATGAGTTTACCGGCATCTCTGCGCTTTGGCGCCCGATTACGTCGATGTTCAACGGGACCAACATCCCCCGGATGGAGGCCCTCTATCTAGAGCGTATGCAGGCGGTCACCAAGATCGGTAACCGCATGTTCGATAAGACGCGGACCCGGCCCAATTGGGCAAACGAGAAGGAGGTGGTCTCGCACCTGATGGAAGGTCAGCCGCACCCAATGGCAACGGCCGAACTGCGCTCGTTAGCCGGGTCGCTACGCGAGGACATGAACCACCTCTACAAGTTTCTCTCGCAAGCCCACCGGGTTACTGGTGGATTCGACGAGGGTGAGGCTATCGTTGCTGCGTCATCCCGGCCGTATACGAAGGCCGAAGCCCCGCGGTATCTGCGAGACTACTTGCCGCACATCCCAATCACTCACACCGACAGCATCTTCGAGCCGGGCGGACGTGAGGCCCTGGCCCGAATGACCCGGAATTCCGAGATCGCGGCACTGGCCAAAGCGGGGGCCGACCCCAACAAGGTGTGGACTGCCCGACAGAGCAACCAACTACATAGTGACTTCAACCGCTACCAGCAGTTCTTGGAGGCCGGTGGTGCAAGGTTCTTCAGCCCGCACCTGCTTCGCCGCACCCGGAATATCCCACTGACCAGCCAGATGGGCGGGCAATACTTCGTCACCGATCTGGACATCATTTTGCAGAAGTACGTCCACTCGGTGGCCCGCACCTATGCGCTGAACGCTCCGCTGTTCAATACGGAACGACTCAAGATCACCGTGCCGGGCATCAAGTCTCCCACCAACGAGCCCTTGATGGTCCAGATAATGAACGAGGGCTTGGCCCACTCCGGGGCTAAGTTCGAGCGGTTTCAGGTAGCCGGTCAGTTCAATAGGGACGGCACCCCGGTTCTGCGTGAGCGGCTGGTCGATAAGGGCAGTATCTGGCGGATGATGGGCCTGAAAATCCTGTCTCGGAACCTCAAGGGCATGTCCAGTATGGACGAGGTTCTGTTTGGCGATGGCTTCGGGACCATGTTCAACAAGGCCCACGACAAGATACGGGGGCTCGTTGGCCGCGGGCAGGAGGAGCAACTTGCCCATGCGTTGGACAACCTTCGGGCGAAGGGCACCTACCGAAGCGTAGCCAACGGCTTGACCAGCTACTTCTACGCCAATATCGCGGGGCTCAACCCCTGGTTTGCGTTGCAGAACACTTTGCAGCCTATCATCGGGACTATCCCCGGCCTCGGCATCGGCTCAACCATGCTGGGCGCCAGGGACTTGGGAGCCAGGATGCCGGCATTCGTCCGGGCCACGCAGCGGCATCTTAAAGCGTCACTGGGCACTCAGACGGACTTGGCACGTATTCCTGTCGCTGGCCGTCCGGTGGACGCCATGCGCAAAATGCGCGAATCGCTGGCCAAAGCCTACGAGGACGTGTTCCCAGAGGTGGCGCGTCAGGGCCTTCGGGTTGACCCGCGGTTGTATGATGTGAATGAGAACATCCTGCTTAGCCGCGGCGCACGCACCTACGACGAATTAGTCAAGTTCTCATTGGCCCCGTTCACGACAACTGAGTCGGTTAACCAGTTGCTGACTTTCTTCGCCAGCAAGCGGGCACTGCGTAGGGCCATCAAGACAGGCGAGTACGAGTTGCCGAAAGACTTGCCTGAGTCGGCGATAGATGACTACCTCAATATGGAGGCTGGCATCACGGTCAACAACCTTCAGTTCCGGCCGAGCCCAGGGTCCAAGACCATCCTGCAAAACTATCTGCCGGCCCCGTTTCGGATGTTCAGCACGTTCCCCATTCGCCTGCTGAACTCGTTTGCCGAAAGCACTGTCCGCGGGGCAATGACCCAGGAGCAACTCAGTAACGCTTCGGCCCTGCGAGCCGTCATGTCGCCGCTGTCGTCCACCCGCCAGGATTGGCAAAAGCTGCTGTCGTTGGGTACGGGGCGGAATTTGGGGACGTTGGCGCGAACCTATATGTACTCTCAGGTTGCCATCAACGGTGCCCGCGAGGTGCTGGGCGTGGATGTAGGGGAGTCGCTGGGCTTGCTGGTCCCTTTCGAGAGCATCGCCGATGGGCGGGCGTTCTTCGGCCTGGCCCCGATACCGCCGATTGCGTCTACGGCCGTTGACATCGTGAAAGCCACCACGACCAGAGACATTCGCCGCTTGCAGCCGATGTACCTGCCGGGGTACGGCCCGATTCCGATCCCGAAAACCTTGTTCCCCGGAGGGGTGGCCACGGCCAGGGCGATTCGGGCCTTCCAGCAGTACAAGCCGGATACCGGGGGGTTTGTGGATGCCGATGAGCGCCTGATGTACTACGGCAACGACACGGACCTAATCCTGGGCATGATGGGCATCCCGCTAGACAAAAACCGCCGATTGCGGGAACATCTCGACATAGTGGCATCGAACCGCCGCTCGATTCGGCAATATCGCCGGGAGTTTGCAATGGCGAGGCTGAATTACGACACGGCCAAGATGCAGAAGGTTGCGGCGGCGTTTGGCAAGGCGTATCCAGACATGCCGCCCTTGACCCTCAGCGACCAGGACATGAGGCGGTATCGCGAGAGCGCGCAAGTGCCGGCTATCACAAGGATGCTGAGGACGATGGGCGAAACCGGCAGGTTTCTGGAATACGATATTTACGAAGTGGACCCTGCGCTTGTCTCACCGCCAGCGCTTGGAGGGCTGTAATGGCCAAGGCCAGCATCACGCTCCAGAAGGAAGTCCCGGCCGTTATAGAAACACCCGCCGGGCTGGTCACCGTGACTTGTCATTCGGGAAAGCGTGTTACCGTTGAATACCCCGGCATGTTGTCCGTGGTGCGTAAGAGCAGTATGGATATTGACGGCAAGTTCCTGTCCGTCGTGGACGGCAAAGCGAAGCCCAAGTTTAAACTACTGACCCCGATTACTGACGGCGATGGCCTGCTGGTCGGGCTGGAAGAACCGGGTGTGTTTCAAGTGGGAGAAGTACAATGACAATACCGAGCGCAGATTTGGTGCCGCAGTGGCGCAAGGCCCGGCTCGCCACGACCAATGATACGGTTATCACGGACTACGACGCTGGGGACTTTGACGTAGACAAAGCCGTAAAGGTGCTGCCGTACCCGGCTATCGCGTTGCGTGTTCTCGGGACGGATGCTGACGGTGAGGCCGCTACCATTACGATTTCTGGCTGGGGGTACGCACATTCGGGCGATGCCGCCAAGGTTCCGGGGCATCAGCTATGGAAGGGCACGGTAACGCTGGGCGGGAAGTCGTACACTGGCTGCGAGGCGCTGGCCGAAGATTCCACCGACACCACAACCTACTACGAAGCTGAATCGTGGAACGCCAGCGTATCTGGCGGACACAACGCCGCAGGCGTTCGCGTATACGGAGGCGCCAATCACTTCGAGCAGGCGATAATGCTTCTGCCTACGCTCGGGTACGCCTGGATCATGCTGGAAGTCTCGGGTATGTCGATGGCAACCACCGGCATCCTATGGCGCCCTCTTACCGCCGAGCAAGTTCCGCCCGACATCAACACCGATCGCGAGGCAACGCCGGTTGCCGCGACGATTGCGGTGGCCGCTGGGCCGACCGCAACCGCTTTGGTGGCCAGCCCGACGTGGGCGCAGTCAGTGACCATCCAGGCCCGCAACACTAATACCGCCACGCTTTGGGTCGGCGACAGTTCGGCCGCAGCCAATAAGGGTCATGGCCTGCAGCCGGGTGATAGTTTGACGATTACTCGCCGCACGAATCTCAATCTAATCTACATCAATGGCACGGCCGCAGAGGATGCCGACCTGTTCTACCTGAAGGAAGGTTCCTAATGGCTACGCGGACGATTACCAAGGCCGAAGGCGTGGCGGACGTGAACAGTTGGGAATACGCCTTCAAGAACCAGGCGGACGGCGACGTGTTCAACGTCACAGCCGATCTAACATTTGTCACCGACAACCTTGCCAACGGCAAGGGCAGCATCATGTGGGAGTTGAACACCAACACCACGATCCAAACCGATGGCCCCCTGCGTGTCGTCGACTTTGGTGGCATGTACTACTTACGCAGCAACGGCCAGGCTGCCGGCACGACCATTACCATCGACGACCTGCACCTCAAGAATGGCGAACCCGGCAAGGATTTGGTTGTCTGGATAACTAATAGCGGCGCGATCACGGCCACTATGACGGATTGCATTGTCTCGGGCGCCGATCAGATCGGAATTCAGGTTACCCAGCAACTTTCCACAAACCACGCCTTGTCGGTTGCGTTGACGCGGGTGACGAGTTCTGGCAATGGGTACAACGGGCTGGCGGTTACTAACAGCGAATCAGTCAACGCCGTCGATGCCGTGGTAGCATGTACCGACTGCAACTTCACGGGCAACGGATATAGCGGCATAATTGCCGCCCAGGAGCATGGGGTCTATATAAGCCACGATGGTTCTGCCGGCAAAATCATCTTTTCAGCATCCGGCGGGCGCATCGCAGGCAATAAGGGCGACCCGATTTATACTGACGCAGGTAGCGGAACGATTGAGATACCGACGTTCTCCGGCGTCAAGATCAACGATGTCCGTCAGGTCACTATGTGACGGGTGCGGAGCGTGCTGTCTGCATGCGGGCGACCCCCCTTTTGGGCACAATGATTGGCTGCGCGTGCCGCGGGCTGTGCAAAACGAATTGAACGCAATGAGGCGGGATGCCCCGCCAGGCCAGGTCAACAACCCCTGTCACTGGTTACAGCCGGATGGTGGATGCCAGCACCACGAGCACCGCCCTGATCTGTGCCGCGAGTTTGAGGTCGGGGGTGCTGCCTGCCTTAAATGCCGCTGGGAACACGGCAGCCACTAGGCCCAGTTGTTGGTTTTCCCCAAAAATCCCCAAAATCCGCTTGACCGCTCCCAGCCCGTGGTGTAGGTTGTAGGGCGAAAGGCGGTGAAGCATGTCAGAAGAACTACACGGCAAGACGCACACGGGGACGGTGCTGGATCGGCTACAGGCCGACATTTTCGGCATTGCGCGGGCTCGGCAGAAGCTGGCCGATCTGGACCAGGCGATTGCCGGGACTGCTGCGATCCGCGATCAGCTCCGTGACGTGAATACCCGGCTTCAGGACGAGGAGCAGTCCGATGGCTAAGTCTCAGCAAGTGACAGTGCCGATGGAATACCCGGCCTTTTGCGCTGGCGATCCGATCCTGGCCACGGCCACGGGGGACGCACGGCTAACGCCCACGCAGATCGTTGTGGAGAACGTGCACTCAATGGAGCGGCTCCACCGCAGCGCTCCTAGAAGCGAGCCGTCTTACAGCAAGCGTGTTCCGCTCCGTTTCAATCGGCAGACGGGAATGGAAATCCCACGTCGTCACCTGAACCGTGGCTGGCGACTCGCGGAAGGCTGGCGTAACGCTGTGGAGCTCCCCCATGCCTGATCTTCCAGACCTACCGCTAGACCCGCCGGAGGAGCGCCCCATCAAGTGGCCCGGAGAACGCGAGCAGCTGTGCGACCAGTGCGGGAACGGCGAAGCGCTGCGAGCCTGCTACAAGTGCGGCATGTTCTGCTGCCTGGAGTGCCTGAGCGAGGGCGAGCTTCATTTGTGCCGCGACTGCGAGGGGCTGACGGGGCATACGCTCATAGCATCGCTCCTGGCTGCACGGGACAGGGAGTTTCGGCAGGGTGGTGCGTTGACCGCGACCGTCGTGGATCGCGTGTTTGCTGGTTGGGAGAAGGACGATGCTGGCGAAGGCCGAGTATGACGCAATCGTAGACGCCGCCGAGCGTGCTGACGCGTGCAGCGAGGCTATTGCCTGGGCGCGTAAGCGGCAGCGCACCGTGGCGGAACTGTCGCCCGAGTGGGCGTACTGGCTGCGCCGCTTCTGTTCGGACCTGCCGGAAGAGGTTAAGCGCGCGGCCGAGGCCAAGGCGCTGACCGAGCCAGAGTGGGCGTACTGGCTGCGCTGCTTCTGTTCGGACCTGCCGGAAGGGGTCAAGCGCGCAGCCGAGGCTAAGGCGCTGACCGAGCCAGAGTGGGCCTGCTGGCTGCGCCGCTCCTGTTCGGACCTGCCGGAAGAGGTTAAGCGCGCAGCCGAGGCTAAGGCGCTGACCGAGCCAGAGTGGGCCTGCTGGCTGCGCCGCTCCTGTTCGGACCTGCCGGAAGAGGTTAAGCGCGCAGCCGAGGCTAAGGCGCTGACCAAGCCGAAGTGGGCGTACTTGCTGCGCCGCTCCTGTTCGGGCCTGCCGGAAGAGGTCAAGCGCGCGGCCGAGGCCGAACACGCCGCCCTCGCGCCGGAGGCTGAGTGATGGGGGCACAGTATCCACCCAACGTGAACTGCCCGCGGTGCAACGCCGCGCTGGATGCATACTGGCCATACGCTAACGCCGCAGATCGGTTCGCACTGCTGATCGGTGCAACTGGTTTCCCCTTAGTCGATTGCGAAACGGTGCGCCGGCAACTGAAAGAGGCTGCGGATGAAACGGATTGGACTGTACGCCAAGCGTGTGCGCGCTTCGACGATCTTGTTGAACAGGACTTGCGGGCCGTGATAGCCAAGGCCCCATAAGCGGACTTATGTGTCCTAAATTATTCGGACGCAGATGAATGAGTTGGCACTATTTACAGGCGTTGGTGGTGGACTTCTCGGAACCCGACTTCTCGGCTGGCGATGCGTCTGCGCCGTGGAAATCGAACCGTACTGCCGGGAAGTCCTCCTGCGGCGCCAGCGGGACGGTATGCTTGACCTGTTTCCGATCTGGGACGACATCCGAACCTTCGACGGCAGACCCTGGCGTGGCCTCGTGGATATCGTCACTGGCGGCTTCCCGTGCCAGCCGTTCAGCGTTGCAGGCCAGCGACGTGGCGAAGATGACGAACGCAATATGTGGCCCGAAACCATCCGAGTCATTCGCGAAGTGGGACCGCGATTCGCGCTGCTGGAGAACGTACCAGGGCTGCTTGTTCACCCGTACTTTGGAACCATACTCGGAGACCTGGCCGAGAGCGGGTATCGCGTTCGATGGGATTGTATCCCTGCGTCAGCCGTTGGCGCCCCGCACATCAGGGACCGTCTGTTCATACTCGCCCGATGGAGCGGAGGTGCCGCCAGCGCCGAGTTCGGAAGTGTACTGGCCAACCCCCGACGCGACGGGCAGCAACACGCTGGAGAACCGGCACTGCCACGACAGGATACGCCCGACGCTGGGGAAGGCTGCGAGGATGTGGCCAACGCCGCGAGCTCGGGATGCAGGAGGAGCGCTTGCCGGCAGCAAGGCCACGATAAACGAGGTGGGCCGAATGGTCCGTCCAAGCGGGCAGGACTTCAGCGTGCCGTTGTGCGAAGCGGTGAAGATGTGGCCGACCCCAACGAGCGGGGACGGGCTGGCAACGGCTGTCTCGCGCCTCCTCCCGACGATGACGGCGCGAGACAGCCGAACGATCAAGGGCAACGTGCCACCGCCGAACCATCAGGGCGGGGTATCGTTGACGCAGACAATCGCCTCTCCGCAGCAGAGTGGTGGCCTGAACCCGCCGTGGGTCGAGTGGCTGATGGGGTTCCCCATCGGGTGGACCGACTTAAGGGACTTGGCAATGCCCAGGTTCCAGCAGTGGTTAGAGCAGTTTGGGAACTGATGGGCAACGTCCGACAATAGAGGCTAAGTTGCATGAACTCACACGCCGCAGGAGTAGCCACAATGGACGCGACGATTGAGGAGCATCTGGCGCGGCGGGCCGGATTCGTGCTGCGTGAACTAGGCCCGGTGTTTGACGGGCTGCCCAACGACCGCGAGTTCTTCATTGCTGGCGGTGCCATCGCTGGGCACATCAGCGACATTGACATATTCCCGGTTGGCGACGACGACCTCAGCCAGTGGATGACCCTAGATGCCGCCAAGTACCCCATCATCAGCAGGACGAAGAACGCAACGACGTACCGCTGCGAGCCTTGGCCCGTTCAGCTTTGCCACTACGCGCATCCAACATTGCGGGGCTTGGTGGACTCGTTCGACTATGCCCACATTCAGGCAGGTGCCCGGTGCAACATCGCCTGCGCGCTTGAGGTGTACTGGACCGAAGCATTCGTAGACTCGCGGGCGCTCAGCCTGTCGTGGTTCACGGGGTCAGAGTATCCGCTGTCATCGCTGATCCGGGCCGGCAAGTATTACAAGCGGGGCGAGATGCCCCGCGGGTCATATCTTCGGGCGGTCTTGGACTGTGCCGGGGCTGTGGCCAAGCGCGGATTCAAAGACTACGCCGACTTCAAGGACCAGCTTGACGCTGTAGACCTGGGGCTTGTGCCCGAGGAGTTGGGCGACGTAGAGCGTGCTGGCCTGATTGAACTATTTGAATCGCTGCGGCGCGATGACGGTGCTGGCTGCCCGTTAAGCCCGTAGTCCCATAACAGAGGTTATGTGTCTTAGCTTATAGGACGAAGAAGATGGACCGAGAACCCTGATGCATATGCTGGCGGACTTCATTGCCAACCTAGACCCGAGGTCTGTAGGAGGGCGCGGCCGCGCTTCGCGGGCGGCAATGCGTGCGTATGCCGAAGAAATCGAAGCGACTTCGCCCGGGTTTGCCGCGGACCTGTTGGACTATGTGCGGAGAATCGACGAGGCGCAAGCCCTTAGAACGCTGGGAGTTACGGAATGACAAACAAAACGCTCTTGCACGAACCGGCGATGGCCAAGGTGCGAAGTAGCAAAATGCCAACGCTGGCAGCCTCCTACGAGAAGTTAGCCAAGGCTGCTGATGAGTCTAACGCGGCCAGGGCATCCCTCACGCTGGACTGGATAACTGACGGCGAGGACGTACAGGCTGAATTTGTGCCACAACTGACGATTGCCGTCGTTCGGCCACCGGACTAGGCGAACGTCCGATAGACTTGGTTAAGTTGCGCAGGAGACGGCTTTGAGACCAGCAACGTGGACAGATCGGCGAGCATCCGCGCACGGCGACTTGTCGAGTCGGTACATCGACGAGGCCATGAGCAGCCGCTGCTTTGCCGTCATGGCTGTCGCACTGCCTTGCTGCAAGCCGCACGAACTGCCGCGGAAGCCGGATTACGAATATGAAGACTTTGGGTGCTGGTCACCCAAGAGAACGGTCAAGGTGTGGCTGCCGACGAAGCCCGAGCGCGTGACGTACAGGTGTCCGGTGTGCGGGTACATGCGCACGTTTAGTGCAGCCGAACTGACCACCTTGCGCGCGGCTGGACGTATACCCCGGTGTTCGCGCGCGGGACACAGGCGCGGCGTCGCGATGAAGCCGATGGAGTAGCCGATGACAGCCAAGACCGCCGAACGAATGATGCACGTAACCATGCAGTTGCCGGCTGCCAAGGTGGCCGCCATTGACGAGTTTGGCGAGCTGCTTGTGCCGGGGTCCGACAGCCGCGCTGCGAGCATCCGCACGCTGATAGACATAGCGTTGGCGTCCAAGGCGAAGCAGATTGCGAAGGCTCGGGCCGCGAAACTGGGGTCGGGGAGCGCGAAGGGATGACGTGGCTAGGTTCTGGTCCTCTATCGTTGACCTCCGCGTGGGCTGCAACAGGTGCGGCAACTGCGGGCAACCTTTGGACCCGGACGGATGGGCACCAGTGAACCGTGGTCGTATAGAGTGCTGCCGTCGCCCACCAGATGTTGTGGCACCAGATGCAGTGCATCGAAGAGCGCACGACTGCCAGGGAGATTGGCTGAGAAAACACTTGACAGGTTCCGAATAATGTGTTAGGCTGAACAGTGAAAGGCGATGAGGCTGTGAACCCCTCACTGACCAACCGATACGTGGCCCCCGGAGGCCCTTCGATGGATGCCTGTCCGCAATACCGGCTTCATCGCCTTTCAACCTCCGGGGGCCTGTTTTTGTTGGAGCGTGACAATGCCAGATAGCACTACCGAACCACTACGGATCATCTACCTTGAAGCGGAGAACGTAAAGCGCCTGAAGGCTGTGCGGATCAAGCCGGACAAGACGCTGGTGCGGATAGAGGGTCGCAATGCGCAGGGCAAAACCAGCGTCATCGACGCTATCTGCGCGTGCCTGGGCGGCGGGAAATGGCAGCCCGAGAAGCCCGTTCGTGAAGGCGAGAAGAAGGCCCGAGTATCGGTAGACCTTGGTGATCTTCAGGTCGAACGTCGCTGGACGGCCCGGGGTGGCACTACGTTAGAGGTAACGGCCAACGGGGACAGGCAGGCTACGCCGCAGGCTATCCTCGACAAGCTGGTAGGTGACCTGACATTCGATCCGCTGGCGTTCGTTCGCATGAAGTCCAAGGATCAGGCGGACATTCTACGTCGCCTTGCGGGGATAGATTTCGCCGACCTTGATGCCAAGAGGCAGGGGCTGTACGACGCTCGCACGGTGGCCAACCGCGAGGCAAAGTCCGCCGAAGCCCGTCGTGGACCGATGCCGGCGAAGCCCAAGTCCGATAAGCCGATTGACGTGAGGGAGTTGGCCCATAGGCAACAAGTCGCCATCACGCACAACCGCGAGGTGCAAAACGCGAGAGACGCGGCGGACCGCGCTGCTGGCGAATTGAAGGTCGCGCAAAAGACACTGGCGAACGCGCAGGCTCGCGTTGAAGAGGCCGCAGAACAAGCCAAGGTTGCACAGGAACACGCACAGAGCATGACTCCGCAGGACGTGGGCGATCTTGGTGCCGAGCTTGTAGCGGCTGAAGAACACAACAAGGCGATCGCCGAGTGGGCGGCATGGGAAAAGCGGGACGCTGAGGCTGTCGAGCTGGAGAAAATGGCCGAGAGTTACACGGATCAGATAGAGGCCCTGGACGCCGAAAAGGCCAAGACTTTGCAGGAGGCGAGTTTTCCGCTTGCTGGCCTGAGCCTTGATGCTAACGGCGTGTGTTTGGGCGGCGTCCCGTTTGCACAAGCATCGTCCGCCGAGCAGTTACGGTGCGGAGTCGCTATCGGGCTAGCCCAGCGGAAGCGGGCGCGGCTTGGGTTTATCCGTGACGGATCGTTGCTGGATGCCGACAACCTGCAACTTCTACACGATATTGCTGCGGAGTACGATGCCCAAATCTTTGTTGAGCGTGTAGCGGAGTCTCCTGACGCCAGCGCAGTTTACATCGAAGATGGAGAAATCATCGATGCCGACTAACCCCGAACCTGCGATAGTGAAGGCCGAACCCGGCACGCTGGCGGAAGCGTCGTCGCTGATGCACATGGCCGTAGAGCGTGGCTTAGACATGCAGGCGGCCTGGGAAGTCTACGAGAGGGCGTGTCGCTTCGACTCAGTGAAGCAGTATAACGCAGCCATGACGGCGTTCCACCTGGAATGCCCATCCATGCCAAGAACTGGGCGCCATGCTGGCGTAAAGCGGCTAACTGCCCGCGGCGTCAAAGAGCCCGCTTCATACACCACCCTTGAGGACATCGACGAAACAATTGACCCGATTCTCAAGTCGCTCGGTCTCTCCTACGACTGGGAAGATACAAAAATACAGGAGATCAGCGGCAAGCCGTGGTTTCAGGTGTCGCTTCGCATCAGGCACACAGGCGGGCATTCCGAGATAAAGACTGGGCAGTGGATACCAATGGGTACGCAGGACCTTCAACCGGCCGACTTGGCTGGGGCCGCGCAAAGCCGAGCCAGAAGGATGGCCCTGATTCACGGGTTTGGGCTGAGCTCAGTGGCTGCCGACGAGGCGGACATGCCCCCGCCCGGTGAGCCGATGACGGAGGAGAACGCCCGGCAGATCACCGAGTTGTTGGACGGCCTGGGGCACGTCACTGACGCTGCCAATCGATCCGCTTGGGAGCGGCGGATATTCGAGCGGTTCAGCGTGGAGTCCGTTGACCAGCTACCCGCCGACAAGTTCGACGAGATTGCGTCGAAGATTCAGGCGGGGATCGACAAGGCGAAGGGCGGGCCATGAGTGCGCGGCGCGTATACAACTTGGTTGACTTCTTTGAGTTGCTGGGCGTCACGTTTGCCACGGATTGGGATGGTGAGGTAGAGGCGACGTATCCCGAGTCGGTGCCCATAGAACTGCTGCGTTCTCTTGTGGAGGACTACACTGACGAGATACGACGAAGGATGGAATTTCGTCGCCGGCGTGCCATGCAGGTGTGCGTAGGCGGTGGGACGCTGAATGGCCAAAGGCACAGCAAGTTCTGGCCGCAGCTAATTTGCAAGCATCTAGGCAGGGCGCGGTGGGAAGTGTACGCCATAGCGCGTGATGGCCGGGCTTTCTATTGCGGCGAAGCAAGCAGCCAGCAGAAAGCGCGTCGGCTCGCCGCTGCACGCAGGGCACACGAGGCAGCGGGGCAAACGAAGCCATGATCGTCCACGATTGCCAGCAGGGCTCAGACCAGTGGAAGGACTTCCACATCGGCACGATCAGCGCGTCGAGCGTGGACAAGATCGTGACGCCCAAGACGCGGAAGCCGTCCACGCAGGTACGGGGCCTCGTCAACCGGCTGGTGGCCGAATTGATGACCGGCGAGTGTCTGATCGACGATGGGACCACGCAGTTCATGGAGCGGGGGTTGAAACTGGAGGCTCAAGCCCGGGCCGATTACGCCTGGGACCACGACGTGGACGTGCAGGAGGTCGGTTTCGTCACTACCGACGATGGGCTGTGCGGCGGGAGTCCTGACGGGCTGATCGGGGATGACGGCGGCCTGGAGATCAAGGTCCCCGGTCCGATTGTCCATGTCGGCTACATGCGAGACCCGCAGCGGCTCGCCAACGACTACCACTCGCAAGTCCAGTGCTACCTGTGGATTACGGAACGCCGCTGGTGGGACATTCTGTCGTGGAACCGGCCGGGCGGGCTTCCTGACGTGATCTACACGGTGGAGCGTGACGAGCAGTACATTGATGCTTTAGCCGAGGCTGTTCGCATAGTGGCGGCTGAGGTGGAGTCGATTCTGGTGCGGTTCGGCTATCGGCCGCCAGGGGGCGTTTTTAAGCCGCTGGTGGATTCTGGCGGGTCCGAGGGCGTCGGGGCGGATTCATCGCCAGGCGCGGCGTCTGAGGCCCCTTCAGCGGCAAGCTGTGGCGGGCAGGCTGGCGGCGGGGACGAGCTAGGGAGTAGGACCAGCGTGCAGGGAGGCAGTGCGTAAGGCTAGGCTGGGGCGGTGGCTGCCGCGTGATGTGGCTGCCGCCCTGGCCGCCTGGCTAGCTAGACCGATGGCCCAGATCAGAGACGAGGCAACTTGGCCCGAACCCACCTGGCAGTGCCCCGGCGTGCGGCTGTACCTGGGCGACTGCCTGGAGGTGCTGCCGACCTTCCCTGACGCCAGCGTGCCCATGATCTGGACTGATCCTCCATTTGGACACGGCAACATGCAGGACGATCTCCAGGCGGCGCGGGTGCGTGACGGTGTACTGGGCGCACGGCGGGCTGACGTGCAGCCCATTGCAAACGATACCGGGGAGGGCTTTGAGCGAATACTGACAGGCTTCTTGGACGAGGCCACGCGGCTACTGACGCCCGACTGCTGCTGCTGCTGCTGCTGCGGCGGCGGCGGCGGCGGGCCGCAGCCCACCTTCGCGCGTGTGGCGAAGTGGATCGACGAGCGGCTTGAGTTCTTCCATGCCGTCGTGTGGGACAAGTCTGCGCGGGGCAATGGGATGGGCTGGCGCTACCGGCGGAACTATGAGTTCGTGATGGTGGCGCATCGGCGCGGCGGCACGCTGTTGTGGCAAGAGGGGGCGCCTGCGATTCCTAACGTGCTGCGCGACATGCCGGTTGCGGATCGCCAGCACCCTAACGAGAAGCCGCTGGCGCTGGTTAAGCGCTTCTTGGGTGTGCATGGGAACGGTGGCGGGCTCGTCCTCGACCCCTTCATGGGTTCCGGCACAACCGGCGTGGCCTGCGTCCAGCTCGGCCGCGAGTTCGTCGGCATCGAGATCGAGCCTAAGTATTTCGACATCGCGGTCACGAGAATCGACCAGGAGCGCCGGCAGGGGAGGCTGGAGTTCGGGCCATGAAAGTGACCGACGAGCCAACGCTGTTCGACGTGCCCCGGAGCCGTTCGACGGACCCGGAGACGAGCCGGGAGGCCGAGGACCGCCACGCCGGCAAAGCCTGGACGCACACCAAGTGGGTAGCCCAGCAGGTGCAACTCTACCCGGGGTCAACGGCGGTCGAGCTGTGGAAGGCGTGCGGCGGCCTTGACCGCCACGAGTGGTCCCGCCGGCTGCCCGACGCCGAGCGGATCGGGCTGATACGCAGAGGCGAGCCCCGCAAGTGCCGAGTCCGAGGCGTCAAGATGGTGACCTGGTGGCCGAAATGAGGATCTACTTAGGTTGCCGGAATGAATCCAGCCCGTTGACTGAGGCGTACTACGGACGCTACACGCTCGCACGCGAACTGATTGATGCTTTGCCTAAGAAGTTGTCTACGTGGTCTTTACCGCGAGACTGGGTGCAGAATCGCACATGGGCGGCATGGGAGGAGTGGCAGGCACGGACAGCGGAGTAAACTGGTGGCAGATGAGTGGATTAAGGTCCGTGAGAATCTACCGGAGGACCCGGCCGTGGACGGAATAGCCACGCAACTCCAGATCAGCCAAGACGAGGCTATCGGCCTGCTGGTCCGATTCTGGATTTGGGCTCCGAAATATACCACCACCGGCCGCATCGGTTGTGTGTCCGCAAAATGTCCGCAAAATGTCCGCACGGTGTCCGCAGATTGTCTGATGGTGGACCGCATCGTAGGTGTTCCGGGCTTCGCCGAGGCCATGCTTCAGGTCGGTTGGCTGGAGAAGGACGGTGGGTTCCTGACCATACCACGGTTCGACCGGCATATGTCCAAGTCCGCTAAGCGTAGGGCTTTAGACGCGGAACGCAAGCGAAACATCAGGGCTGGAGCCGACGAAAAAACATCCTCGAAACGTCCGCTTTCCAAGCGGACGAAACGCGGACCAGAGAAGAGAAGAGAAGAGAAGAAACAAACAACCCCCTGTAGTCCCCCGAAACCAAAGCCCGACGACTGGGCGCAGGTCCAGCCACTGGTGGCCGGGACCGACCTCGATTGCGAACGCTTCCGGGTCGTATGGGAGGGCTGGGCGAAGGACCGCCGGGACCGGGGCAGCAAGCTAACCAGCCAAGCCGTCAAGCGGCAGATCGGTCGACTACTGGGCTGGGGCCTGGACGGGGCCGTTGCCAGCATCGAGCAGAGCATTGAGGCCGGCTGGAAGGGGTTGTTCGAGCCCAAGGGGGACGCCAAGCCGCTGAAGAAGGACCGATTTCACGAGGGCTTCACGCGGCGGGCAGAGGAGCAAGCAGCAGAACGACAGGCAGACTACAAGGCGGCACTGGCAGAGGACGAACGCCGCAAGGCCGCCCGGCCGGGCTAGGAGATGGCGATGAGCGAGATGACCTCCCGCCCGATCATATTCAGCGGCCCGATGGTGCGAGCGTGATAGCGAGTCCGCGACAAGGCGACGTAGTGCAACTGTGGTATGGCCCGCGTTGGCGACGGTTCTGCCCGTGGCACGGACACTTCGCCGTTGTCACCGTTAGCGGTCGGGGGCGGCCGCGCAATCACGGGGTGCGGGTTGGCGGGATCGGGTTGATTGTGCCTTGCGGCAACTTGCGGCGGGTGCCGCCCTTGCTGCCCGACAGGAGCGAGTGATGAAGGGCGTAGAACCTGCCAACACGAAGATTCGCCTGCCCGACGATCGCGTCGGCACGATCTGCTGGAACCACTTGGACGGCTGTGGTGGCGTGTGGGGCATACACGACTTCAGCAAGATCGAGGAAGCGTTCAGCGACAAGTACCCAGCGCCGGAGTTTATGCTACGCGAGAAGGATGCGGAAACGGTGCTGCGGCGAACGCATGGCCCGCAATTGGAATGCGTCGGCGACGAGTACGAAGTGCTGGATGCCGGGCGGAGGAGCGAGTGAGCCATGAAGCACTACACGATTCGCATCCCGTGGCCCTATGACGCCGCCGAAGAGGAGGCAAGACAGTTGCTTGCCGCGGGGGCGGGGCTGATCGAAAGCCACGCGGTGCTGGACGCGCTTCTAGAACAGATGCCGGACGGCGTCGGAGCAGAGTTCATACAAAAGACTGCACCCTGCAAGATTCGCACGCTTAGAGCAGCGGAGGTCCGCGATCTACGGTTTCGAATGGGCTACGGTTTCTGGTATATGCCGGGCGGAGGAGCGAGTGATGGCGACTAAGAAACGCTTTGGTGGCGAGCGAGAGCAGAACTACAACTGGCGTGGTGGGCGCGTCGTGGCATCCAATGGCTACGTGCTGCTTCGTGTAGGACAAGGCCACCATCTTGCCGATGTGCGTGGCTATGCCTATGAGCATCGGATCATTGCCGAGCAGATGCTGGGGAGGCGGCTGCATGCACAGGAGCAGGTGCACCATCGCAAGACCGGGGCACAGTTACGTCTGCCAGGAGAGCCGAATCCCCTTGTGTCATGCGCTTGCGGCTGTGGCCAAACCTTTGCGCGGTATGATGCCAATGGCAGGCCCCGGCGATTTGTCTCGGGCCACAACATGCACGGAGGGGGCGATGGGAACTAAAATAGAATGGTGCTCCGAAGTGTGGAATGTTGTCACGGGATGCACCCCGATATCCGAAGGCTGCGAACACTGTTGGGCTGAGCGCATGGCGAAGCGGCTGCGCGGTCGGCACGGGTATCCGGCGGACGAGCCGTTTCGGGTGACGCTGCATTCGGATCGTCTTGACCAACCTTTGTGTTGGCGGAAGCTGCGGCGCGTCTTCGTCTGCTCAATGGGCGACTTGTTCCACGCAGATGTGCCGCTAGAGTTTATCGACGACGTGTTTCGCATGATGATGCTTGCCCCGAAGCACCAGTACCTTATTCTGACAAAACGCCCGACACGCATGTATCAGTTCGTCGTAGATTGTGAGACCGAGGCGCTCGAACGCGCATGGCTTGGCACCACCGTCGAAAGCGCCAAGCACCTTGACCGCATTGACGTGCTCCGCGACTGCCCCGCCGCCATCCGCTGGCTGAGTTGCGAGCCGCTGCTGGGGCCGCTGGATAACTTGAACCTTCAGGGTATCCATTGGGTCGTTGTCGGCGGCGAGAGCGGGCCAGGTGCGCGGCCGATGCACCCGGACTGGGCGCGCGGGGTTCGGGACCAGTGCGTGGCGGCGGGCGTGCCGTTCTTTTTCAAGCAGTGGGGACAATGGCAGCCCTGGGCAGACACATACACGCGCCAGGCGGGTTGGCGGTATGTATCTTATCGCGATGGCCTGGCAAGAGTCGGACCACCAGAAGACAGGGATGCCGCCATGCAAACAGTCGGCAAGAAGGCCGCCGGTCGGATACTTGATGGTCGGACCTGGGATCAGTACCCCGCCGCCGGCGGCGAGGGGGCGTGATGAGCAAGCGGAAACAAAAGGACTGGACGGATAAATGGGAACAGGGCCAATCAGTGTGGTGCTGGGACCGCTGGGGTCGCTATTGGTTCACCAAGGAGACACCGTGGACATTGGCGAAGCTATGCGACTGTGGGAACAAGGCGAAGCGCAGCGCCCTCACCGGCGTCGTTACGTCTATCTCGTAATTGCTGCCGGGATTGTTTGGGCTCTCGCGCAAGCTATGTTTATTTGTTGGGGTAGTCTTAGTGCAGCGGCGATATCGTTGTCGGCGTGCGCATTGATGGCACTGGCCAGCGGGCTTGACTGGCGAGCGTCGCGTTACACCCGCCGCTTTTGGAAGTGGTACGAGATAGAGCTCCAGATACGCGGGGGGTACAGCCGCAAGGCGTTCGCTGGCTATGATCTGTATGGTTTTCCGATAGGGGTGTTAGCTGGCTGGGAGTGCGAGGACGCTCACCTGCCTGGTGAATGCCCGCTGTGCGGGGCAGATTAGTCCGGTAAGGCGCGTTACGTTGCACGACCGCACACGTCGCTATCTTACGGCTAGGGACTTCCCTGTGCGCCGCGATCCGGTGGATGGCATGACGCTATGCCGAATCTGCGGTGGGCGATGCAAGTACAAGCAGGCGCGGATATGCTCGGACAAGTGTCGGGAAACGTCGGATGTGCTGATGTCCGTATCATCGCAGCGGTGGCATGTCGAGCAACGAGATAAAGGCGTGTGCGCCAAATGCGGCTGGGACCTCGGGAAACTTGAGCGGGCGATTCGCTTACGCTGGTGGCTACGTCGATATCTACTCAAACGGTTCGGGCTGTATGGACACACAGCACTGTGGGAGATGGATCACATTGTGCCAGTGTCAGAGGGCGGCGGCGTTGCGCCGGATATGAGTTACGAGGAAGTTATGGCCAATCTGCGGACGCTGTGCGTACCGTGCCACAAGGCGGAAACCGCCGCACTCGCAGCAAGGCGAGGCAGGCCCGCCGCCCTCGACGCGCAGGAGCAGCAGCGATGAAGCGCTATTGGCGTTGCGCAGCCACAACACAGTCGGGGAAAAGATGCCGCCGAAAACGACAGCGGAATGCCATGTTCTACTGCGCGCAGCACTGGAAAGCGTGGCAGCGAAAGAGAAAGGAGTTGCTTGGATGAAGCCAGGCGATGCAGTGTGGGTAGCAACTCAAAGCGGCGAGTGGGCTGAGGGGTTCTTGTTGGAGTTGGTGCAGCGAGAAGCACGCCGGGCGTGGTGGTTGGCGTATCGAACACCCCACATTAGCCGCAAGGGGGACTGGGTTGTTGGTATATCCCTAGAGGCCGGCATCCGCTCCCGCGACCGGTCGCAGCGCGGCGCGGACCGGCCGGAGGAGTAGCGAGATGGCAAAGAAGAAGGCGCCTAAACCAGGACCCCAGAAGCGCGAGCGCTATATAAGCGTCCGCAGCCAGGGCCGCACCTTGTTTCTGTGGGACGGTACGCCGCTGGTGTTGTGCACAAAGCGCGAGATGCGCGCCGACCTGCGGGCCATCGGCTTGATGCACGACGAACGCATCTTCAAGCTCGTCCCCGTCAGCGAGAAGGAGTTGGGGTGATGGGCATGCCAACGGAGCCGATAGCGTTTTTCGTGCCGGGCGTCCCGCAGCCGAAGGGGTCGGCCAAGTGGGTGCGCAGCAAGTCCACAGGGCGGCCCATCGCCAAGACGAACGAGGCACTACAAAGCTGGGCTGGTGCGATAGCTGGGGCCGCGCAGTCTGCAATGGCTCGCCGAGATGAAGGGCCAGCGCTGCTAACGATTCCGCTACATGCAGAGTTGACCTTCAACTTCAACCGCCCCAAGAGCGTGTCTGCCAAGAAGCGCCCACGGCACTCGGTCACGCCGGACATCGACAAGCTAGTGCGCGCCGCGCTGGACGGAATGACGGGCGTGGTGTACCGGGACGACGCACAGATTGACTGCGTTAAGGCGCGGAAGGTTTACACGGAAGAACAAGCAGGGCTGGCCGTGGTGCTGGCCGAGCGGCTGGAACAATGAGGATTCTTCGCGTGTTTCCACGGCGAACCAACGCAACGCCTCGCGACGACTTGGTGCGGATAGGCGAGCCGGGGCTATTTGATCCGCCTGACTGCGATGAGGTGCATGTTAGCGTGGCCTTCACTTGGGACCGGGATCGCGGCCAGCATCTAGCCGACTCCTGGGCCAAGCATCATCCGCGCGTTCGGATCGGCGGGCCAGCGATGGGATCGCCAGCGGAGGAGTTCGTGCCGGGGCGCTACCTAGGCGAAGGCCATGTCATCACTTCGCGCGGCTGCCCGAATCGCTGCTGGTTCTGCTGGGTGCCAGAACGCGAGGGCGGTGTCCGAGAGTTGCCGATCTGCGACGGCTGGAAGATCCACGATTCCAATCTGCTGGCGTGCAGTGAACAGCATATCCGCGCCGTGTTTGAAATGCTAGACCGCCAGGCGCATCGACCAGAGTTTCTCGGCGGGCTGGAGGCGGCGCTGCTGGAAGCATGGCATGTTGATCTGCTGGCGAACGCTCGCCCGCGCCGCATTTTCTTCGCATACGACACGCCTAATGATCTTGGCCCGCTTCAGCAGGCAGGGGCCATGCTGACTGAGCGGGCTATGCGAGAATGCTATTGTTTCGTTCTGGTCGGCTATAGTGGTGACGATTTTGACAAGGCAGAGAAAAGGTGCCGCGAGGCCCACAATGCGGGCTTCATGCCGGTAGCAATGTTGTATCGTGACGAGCAGGGCCAGGTAGATCGCGCATGGCGGCGATGGCAGAGAGTATGGTGCAGGCCGGCTCTGACGCGGGCGGTGCTGGCCGAGCGGCTGGAGGCGGGCGATGGCATATAGCCCCGATGAACAACGAGTGCTGGAGCTACAGTACCGAACCATCGAACGCGACAATGCCCTGCGCAATTGTGCAGTGTTGCGGGCAGAGCATAAGAAACTGCAATCCGGCCTCGCCGCCGCCCGCGCGCTGCGCGACGAGCTGGCGGAAGCGCTGCATGAGTCGCTAGAGTTTGAACCGTTCTTGACAGAACGAGTTGCAGGTATTGAAGCCCTCCTCGCGCGGCACGCCGAGGCGAAGGAAAAGGAGAAGGCGGGATGACGCGATATGTCTGCGAAGAATGTGGAGAGGTAGACGGCGAGTGCAAATGTCGTCCTAGGCCGCCGCTCCGGCTAAGTGGCGGACCATCGCTGTGCGAGCGCGTCACAGAAGGAGTCCCGCCCATGAAACCCGGCGACGTAGACATCCGCCGCCGCGACCCCGCCGCGCACGGCGCGGACAAGCCGACTGATAAAGGAAAAGGAGTCCCGCCCATGAGACCCGGCGATGCGGTGTGGGTGCTGCTCAAGCCCCGCCTTCCCCCTCTACAGGCGTGGGCAGACGGCTTTGCGCTAGGGGCAGTCTTGGGCGACTCGTATGGCGACTGGTGGTGTGCATACAGCGATGGCGCGGGCCAGTGGTTTATTGCGCGGTTCGCGCCAGCGGGCATCCACCCCCGCGCCCCCGCAGCGCACGGCGCCGACCGGCCCGACGCGGAGGTGGGGTGATGGAACATCTGCCGGACCAACTTGAAGCGATGGAAGCAGCAGCCGAGGCGCGACTGGAGACGCGCGGTGACGAGTACAAGTGTGAAGGGTGCGGCCAATGGCGACACTTTGACGACGCCCATCCGACGAGCGCGAACCCTTACTGTGTCCACATCTGCACCGAGTGTGCCGTGCGTGAGGGCGTATTACCCAAGGACTGATAATGGTGGTTACGACGCGGAGGTTATAGGGCGATGAAGATTGTCAAAACGGAACGTGGCTTCCAGCAGGTGCTGTGTCCTGTGTATCCACCCGATGGAACAAGCAAGCCTATCGTCTTGCAATCGTCTGTCATTCTCGACTACGCGGAGGCGATGGACCGCCCTGGATCGTCAGCCCTGTGGGTTGGCGAGCACCATCATCTCTGCCGCGAAGAAGTGGCGGAACTGATAAGTCGCCTTCAGCACTGGCTGGAGCACGGCCGACTAGACTTAGTAGTCCCCGCCCCGCCCCCCGGCCCGGCGAGCGACGAGGTGAACGGATGATAACGGCCAACACAATACCCGACGACGCAACGTGTAGCGGTTGCGGTGGAACTGCCGAGGTCCGACTCTTCTTTGCAGTGCTGGATGACGACTTGGACTTGTGCCGTCCATGTTGCGGCGAGCTGGCAGGCGTTGCCCAGCAGGCGAGCGACGAGGTGACGAATGAACGGACGAGACCCACAGGAACGGCATGACATGGCGGCAGAACGCTATGCCGACCTTGAAGCCGCCAACGCCGCGCTCCGAGCTAAGGTGGACCGGCTGACCGCCGAGGCGGCGGCGACAGTGGAGGTGCTGGAGAGGTTATTGTGCGGACTGCCCGCTGAATCCATTGTTGACGAGCATGCGCGTGAGCGCGTGGATGAAGCGGAGCGTCTGCTAGAATGCGGCGCCCCCTCCCGCGCCGCCGCCCTGCTGGACGCGCTGGAGAAGGGGCGTGCGAGAAAGAAGGCTGCCGCAGAACTGAAGGCGCATAAAGCGGAAATGCGTCTCGTCAGGGGCGCGTGTGGCGTGTGCGCAAGGCTAGAGCGTCAACACCAGAAGACGATAGACGACGAGGACGCCGCCCTCGACAAGTACGACGGACATCAAGGCGTAGCGGCCCACGGTCCAGGCCAAAGCGCCGTGGATTCGGAGTCGGACCGTTAGGAAGATGCCAAGGGATGTTGGCCGCGGCGTCCCTGGGTCGGTGTGCCACTCACCCTGTCCGTGGTCGGCTCAGGGACGCCCGGGTATAACTGAAACCGAAAGGAGACGAGCATGGCGGAAGTCACTATCAAACAGTGCGACGTGTACGGGAGCCCAAAGGCCGACAGCTACCGAGTGACCGTCACCACACGCCAAGGAGACGGCGAGCCGGACACAGACATCATCAAAAAGGAGGTCGATCTCAGCCCGCGGGCTCTGGCGCGGCTGGAGAAGTTCATCGAGAAAGGCGTAACACCGCCGCGGTCTTAGGAGGGCGAGCAGCGACACAACTGCTTGCCGCGTAAGAGGTTACAGAAATCGTAGCCCGGCGGACTCGATATGGTGTATACTGTCCTCGAACAAAGCGGGGTGGAGCAGCGGCAGCTCGCCGGCCCCATAAGCCGGAGATCGCGGGTTCAAATCCCGCCCCCGCCAGTCGGTCAATTGGTCACGGAGGCTCCAGCGTGAGCCGCTTTGAGTATCACATCTGCGTGGCGGTGGTATGGCTGGGCGTTTTCGCCGCTGTGTGGACTTTGGCGGGCTGCCACGTACACCTGCACTACCACCCGCCTGCACGGCAAGCCTCCCAGTCCAGCGACAAGCCGCACGACCCCGACACCATGCTGGACTGGGCGATAGGAGATTTGATGGATGAACCTGATCCGAACTAAGACGTTCTGGGTTGGTCTAGTCATCATCGCTACCGGCGTCATTGAAGGCGTATTCGACGGCGACTGGAGCGCGGCGATGGAGAAGATTCTGGCCGGGCTGTTGGTTATCACCGGCCGGGATGCAATCTCGAAGATAGGAGCAAACGGATGAGTGCATGGTTAATCGGACTGTTTTCTGTGCTACTGGCAGCCTTCGGCGGCTTTCTAACCGACAACCCGTTTCCGTGGGGGTAGGATGTTCGACTTCATCCCAGGTTCGGGCGAACTGATCGGGCCGTGGGTGGGAGCACTGCTCGCGGCCGTGGCCGTCATCTTCGGGCGGCTGTTTCGGTAAAGGAGTGTTCTGATGCGCAAGCGGATTGCATCAGTGGCGTGCCTGTTGGCGATCCCGAGCTGCCTCGCGTCGGGGTGTGGAGTGCTCCATGCCAGGACCTCAATGGGGGCCGGTGTCTTCGGCTGGCATTTCACCGACACGAAGGACAACGACATCTCGTTCGACGAGGCCAGCTACGACCCAGCGACCAAGCAGTTCTCGATCAAGGGTCTGGTCATCCGCAACAACGCCAGCGACCCGATGATAGCCAACGTCCAGCAAATAATGGCCATCGTCGAACAGCAGAAAGCCGCGAACGAGGGCCTCAAAGTCTTCATGGATGGCATTCAGCCCGCGCTGTCGCTGCTGGGAGGCTTGCAGGGCATCGCCGCGAGCGAACCGTCCTGCCCTATTGGCGAGGCGTTGGCCCGGCTGACGCAGCCCACTACCGATAGCGGGGGTGGCTAAGAATGACCGGCGACCAGGCCCACGCGCTACTCGTGGCCGCAATAGCGGCTGGCCTTCAGCAGCCGGAGCGGTCCCGCCTGCTTGCACCCACAGTAGACGGTCACGGCCGGTCGCAGTACACGCGTGAGAAGGTCCTGGCCGACGTTGTGGCGGACGCTTTTGACGTGCTGCAACTTGTAAAGGAGCGGGCCGATGCGATTCCCGCCTGACGCACGACAGCAGTTCGGAGGAGTCCGCGACAAGCACGAGCGAGCCCTGCGCCGGCTGCATGGAGTTGGCAGGTTCGCGGCCATCGGCTACGGCGAGAAACTTCGCAATGGCAAACAGACCGGGATGCGGGCCATCGTCGTTGGCGTCCCCGTCAAGAAACCTCCCTCCGCGATGGCAACCGGCGACCTCATTCCCAAGGAGTTAGACGGCCTAAAGGTCGATGTTATCCAGTCCGGCGAGCCGACGGCAATCTTGACGGCACCCAAGGGCCAAGCATCAACCGTGCTCACGCCGGGCGACTCCATCGGCCACTACAACATAACCGCCGGCACGCTCGGCGGGTTCGTCGCCGACACGTTGGAAGGCGATACGGTCATCCTGTCCAACAACCACGTCCTGGCGGACCAGAACCACGGCGAGCCGGGCGATCCGATCTACAGCCCCGGCAAGGCTGATGGCGGCACGGCCGCCGACACTGTTGCATACCTGCGGCGGTTCGTGCCGATGAACCTGACGAGCGGTGGCGGCGGTGGAGGAGGTGGCAACGGCTGCCGCGGCTCGCGGGCATTGGCTGCAATCCACAACGCCCTGTATCGCCTGTTCGGCAGGACGACACGGCTCACCGTCGAGGCCCAGGCCCTGCCGAACTACGTCGACGCCGCCGTAGCTGAGGTGTTCCCAGATATTGAATGCGTCACGGCCATCCCCGAAATCGGCGAGCCCGGCAGCTTCGCCACCGAGGATGATGAGGTGGTGGGAATCGGCAACGCCACCTACGGCAGGACCGAGCCCCGCCACAATACGGGCGTGTTCCGAATCATGGGGGCCAGCGTGACGGTCAACTACGGCAGCGACGGGACGGGGTACTTCAGGGACCAGCTAATCAGCACGCCGATCAGCGAGCCGGGCGACTCGGGCTCACTGGTGATCTTGCAGGATGGGCAGAACACCATAGGGGGCCTGCTGTTCGCCGGGTCCGACGACTCCACGATAGTCAACCCGGCGTGGCTCGTGAAGCAGCACATGGGGGTGGCGTGATGACGCATGGCGAGAACGCGGTGAAGTGGCAGTCCGGTAAAGCAACGCCCGTTTCCAATATAGAACCGATGCACACCCGGGGCGGGGTTCCCCCCCCTCCGCCTCGCCCCGGGCACCGCTTTGGAGGTCACAAGATGAGCGAAACGCAGCATGTGTGCGAGACCCGCAACGACGTGCATGGCCGGCAGCCAGTCTGCCTGGTGACGTGCTCGTGCGGGGTGCAAAGCGAGTGGATGCCGTATCCAGAGGGCCACTGCATCGACGACGATGGACCGGCCAATCGGTGGATCGAGCGACACCTCCGCAACGTGGGAGCCGCCTGACAATGGCCGAGATAGGCAACAGCACTGGGTTGTGGGGCCTGGAGATCATCGATAAGGGCGGGGACGTCATCAAGATAGTAGAAGCCGAGGGCGTACACCGCGAGGCTATCGAAGCGTGGGAGTCAGCGATGGCGAGCGGCCAGAATTCCAAGATCATTACCGCCACGGGCATGTTCGATGGGGCAGACCGGGCGAGGCGAGAAGTGCGGATTCCAGCCGAGCAGATACGATCTATGCTCCTGACGGAGTACACCTGACATGGCCAAGCCCATCATCTGCACAGCCCTGCTTGCGACGGGCGCCGGTGTGGCGGGCTGGCAGGTGAGCGATGCGGCAGCGGCCGTAGCCGTGCTGTCTGCCGTGGTGGCCAGCGTGCTGTGGTTCGGCAGAAACCGCTGGCAGGCCGGAGGCAAAAGCCACGCTATGGCCACGCAAATGCAGGTCATGGTCGGCCAGCTCGAAGGGATCGAGAACGCCCAGAAGGACCACGGCGAGAAGTTGACCGAAATCCGGGTCGACGTGGCTGAGATCAAGCGTGAGTGCTCGACACGAGCGAAGATATGCCCGGCGCTGCAGCCGCGTGGTGGACGGCGCATTGCCGAGGACTTGGCGCCAGGGACGCGAACATGATCGTGCCGCTGGCAGACCGACGCCAGGGCAAGAAGCACAAGCCCGTGCTCCGCGAGAAGGACTGCCTACCGCCGGTCAAGCCGAAGTCGGCCCTGAGCCCGCCGGGGTTCTCGGCACTCCTTTGGTCGCCAGCGGTCGAGGCCGCCGTCGAACGGATGCTGGGCTGGAAGGCGGCATTTGAGGAGATCGAAACATGATGCTGGCGGGCGGTCTAGGCGTCTGGGTAGTGGGTCAGTTTCGCTGTCCAGCGGGGCTTGAAAGATGGATGGAAAGGAAGGGACCATGGAACCACGGCTACTTCGGTGCCGGATTTCTAATGGTATGTTCAGTGACGAATACGTGGTGGAGTTTGCATTACCGGATGGCAGGGAGCGGGCCTTTGTTGTAGACGCCTCAAGCGTGGAGCAAACGGCTGATGGGTTCGTACTCAGGGTCATGGTGCCGATTCCGATGCAGGCCGATCACCCGGTAGCAGTTCTGCCAACAACTAGACGCGATCTTGTGCCTGTTGACGAAGATGATTTAATAATGGCATGATCCTATGGCCCAGTAGAGGCGAAGTACACTGTGAAAACGGTGGAGCTGAACTTGCAGCCTCACGAATACGAGGCTGATGACGTGCGGCAAGTGCGCCGCTCGCTGAACGTCAGCCAAGCCGTATTCGCGCAGATCCTGGCCGCGTCGATTGAGACGGTCGAGAGCTGGGAGCAGGGGCAGCGAAAGCCGAGCCCTATGGCCTGTCGTCTACTGGACCTCATCCAGCGGCATCGGGGGCACTGGGTCAAGGTGCTCTACGATTCTGCGGAGAAGAAGCAAGAGGAAGAAGCAGCCAACCAGGGGAGGGAGCTAGCGTCCGCGTAGAGACAGACTAGCGCACGGTAGGGAATGCCCCGGCAGAGGCTTTGCCAACGCCGGGGCCTAAAACGCAAACAAGTCCCCAATCTCACCATCATCCCTCAAAACGTGAATGTAAAGCGAGGTTGTACTCAGGTTGGCGTGACCAGCAGCGTCCCGGACCTCGGCCAGCGTCCGCCCGCCGGCCAGCGCGTGGCTGCAAAACGAGTGCCGGCCCGTGTGGCACGTCACCTCAGATTGGCGGTCAGCCCCTAGGCACTTGCAGGCCGTGATGAATTTCATCCGGGCCTCATTCCGGTGTAGGCGACCGGCCGTAGCGCCGACCAACGTACAGACAAAGGGATCGTTCCCATCCGCCCCCATCCCCGCCCGGTACTCCAGCCACTGACGCAGACATTCCAGCGTCCCGCGGTCCCACCAGAGCGGCACACGGCGGCTCCTCCCGTTCTTGCCCCGGCGGACCTCCAGGTACGGCCGCTCAAGCCCGAGGTGCGCATCCCGCAGGTCCAGCCCGCAGATTTCGCTCGCCCGGAGGCCGCAGCAGCACGATAGCCGGAACACCACCTCGCGGACCCAAGCATGGTGCGAGGCGCGACTCTTGACCGAGCAGTCGGCCAGGATGGCTGCGATCTCCTGAGCCTGGAGTATCTGCGTGGGGCTTATCGGTCGGTTGGGAGACATCTACACCTCCCGGCGCCCGGCCTTGGCGATGGCGGCGCGAAGTACGCTGTCCACCTCGTTGAAGTCAGCACCGTGTTCGGTGCGCTTCCACTTGTCTGTGAGGTCTTGCGCTACCCTGCACGCCGCCAGGAGGTCGTCGTGCGAGTTGACGGCGCGGACGATAAATTCGGCGTTGGCTGTATTCTCGGCGATGGTGGCCTTGCTTTCTGGTCGATGCGGCCGGGTGTAGTAGCCGCCAGTCATCTTGGCGATAGAACGACTTGCTGCGTCAACGCCAATATACATCTCCCCGTACAGAATCTCACGGGCGCCAATCTTCCACGGCACTGGCGTATGCCCCGCCTCGCCTTGCGTCGGCTCGCTCATGGTTCCACCCCTTCAATGCCGCAGCGCCCGGAGCGGCTCGCACGGTTCCGCCCGGCGCTCGCGGTACACCTCGAAGTGCTCATCCTGCACGGACTGGAGCAACGCCCCAGCCACTCCGCAGGCCAGCATCAGCAGGCCCATCAGGATTAGTTCGGCCCAGTCCATCATTGTTTGGGTCGGTCGACCACGGCGTTAGAGGTCAGTCGCGGATCGTCGTCGGTGAATCCCTCGGCTTCCAGGCACCGGCGTAGGATGCCGTCCAGAGTGCCCGCGTCTAGGCGTCCGCATTCCCCGTTCAAGAGCCCGAGAATCCCCTCGGCGATTGCCTGCCAGTGGTCGCCTAACACACCATCATCGCCAACCCGCCCCGAGTACCGCTCCCTATAGTCGGTCGCCCACTTGGCAAGGCCCACAACCAGGAGAGTAAGACCGTCTTCAGCCGTACAACGGTGCCGGCTGTCTGAGGTGGCAAACAGCAACGCATCGGCCCAAGCCTTTACGTGGCGTTCGCCCCACCGATTCTCGCGGAATGCCTTTCTGGCCGCTTTCGCCGTTTCCGCTTCAACGATCTGTAATGCGTTCATCGTCTCACCTTCCTTTCCACCCGGCACAAGCGCCGGCCACGGGGCACGCCGAAACATGCCCGCAGGCCGGGGCTCGCTAGTCATCAGCCCGCCGCATCGCCCCGGCTTCGATCTGCTGGAGCGCTGCCCTCAGATTGTTCTTGCACGATTGCAGCAGCTTGACGTAGGCTTCGATTGGCTGCCCATCTAGGCCGGCCTGCTCTGCAACCGACTTCGCCCGCTCGGCAAACGGCTTGGAGAGCCCCTGATTCGTCAAGGTGATCTTGAAGCATCGGGACGCGAACGGCCCGCTATCGTGGTCGCCAAACAGGTCAGCATCCACCCGGCGCGTCGTGGTGAAGATAACCGCCGTGTGCTTGGGTAGGTCCTCCAGCCACGTCAAGAACAGGTCCACCGCCCCAGCCGTGATTGCATGGGCTTCGTTGATAATCCACACGCGGAACGGCTTGTCCGGGCACGACGTGGTCAGCCAGGCCGCGCTCATCATCTTGTCAACGTAGGCTTTCGTGACCCGCGCGCCGTCAACCTCATCGACGAAAAACGGATCGGCCAACTGCTCGGCGATCAGCCACGCCAGCGCGGTCTTGCCTACCCCGGAGTTATTCGCGCCGGCCGCTTCAATCCAGAATGCACCACGGTCGAAGCCGGGACGCTCAAGAATCGCTCGGACCATTTTGACAGCCTTGGGCTGGCCGACGTAATCAGCCCAGCAACGCGGCCGAAACTCGCGGTAAAGCTGCATCATACACCCCCTTCTCCATCGGCCTTGTCTAGGTCTCAATGACGCTGGCCAGGGCGCAATCCGAACAGACTGAGTAGCGACTAGGGCGCTCATCCGGCACGAAATCGCAACCACATTCCCAGCACGCCACGGGATAAGGATCGCCAGTAGCCGGATGCTTCCAGCTATCAGAACACCCCGTTTCGTGACACGCTACACCGTTGATCGACATCGCTTGGCATTGATCGCACATCTTGACTATCCCAGTGGGGCGGGTATCGTGGCGTGTGTCCTGACCAGCACCAGCAGTCAGGGCCACGGGCCAGGCGATCCACCGCGCTGGCCCACACTGTGCATATACCACACTATCGCCAGAAAAGCAAACGAAATACAGGGAAATGCACCACTATTAGAAAACCCTAACCAACTCGCCAGGCAGCACCAGCAAGGTGCGAGAAATCACGCAGCCAACCGCAAGAGGTGCGGATTTTCACGCACCAACTGCGCGATATCACACACCACGATGAGTAACACGATGGGGATCAGGCGTGCCACGCGCTACAGGGTCGCATGGGATTTTAGCTATGGGTGAGCTGACGGAGCTCCGCCCCCACCTAGCGGCTGGCTGCCGATCGAGCCCAGAAGGGCGGGCCAAGCCATGCCGATGGCAGGATAGGCGGTTTGACGGGGGTTTGGGGCTCGTTTCACTGTGCATTCCAGCTATTATGCACGGGGTAGGACGCGCCAGAGCGGTCAAGAGGCCGGATCGGCGGGCCAGGCCGCATAATGCGCGGCTCCGAGGGGGTGGCCCGGCCCTTGCGGCGGCCCGTTAATAGGGAAAATACCCCATCCCGCCTCGAATTAGCCGTTTAGGCGTGTTTTCTGGTGTTTGCAGCGCAGTTGCAGCGCGGATGCGCGCTACGTCGGTTGGTCGTCAGGGTGCGGTTTGGGCTTAATGCCGTCCAATGTCTGCGTGGATCGAGTGGTTGGTCGCGGGCGGGGGTGGTTCAGTCGTCTTTCCAGCAGGTGGCTTTGACTGCGATGAGGGTGGCGAGAGCGCCGATGCTGGCGAGTGCCAGTCCTTCGTGGATCATTCCTAGTCCGACGGTGCTGACGAACCATCCGCCGTAGAACACAAACTGCCGCAGCCATGCTGGGGCCTTGTCGTTGTTTGCTGGTGGGGTATTGTCTGGCATAAGCTGTTGTCCTTTCGCTGTTTGCGGTCATTCGGACCCTGGAGGTTGGTAGGCGCAGCGACCCCCGCCGAAGCGAGAGCCGCGTTGCCCTGGTGAGGAAGGAGATTCCTGCCCATTGGCCGGGGTATACGGCGGCCTCCGTATTGTTGACCCGGTTGAGGCCGCTTTCGCCCCTGCGCCGGGGGGGCTTTTGGCCTGCGCCCGGACGGTCGCACCACCGACGCAGGGAACGCCCCGGCCCCAGCAGCCTTGGCTGCGGCCTTTGTCGCCGCGTCTGGGGCGGTTGCGGCCAGGCTCAGCGGCCGTGTTCCTAGCGCTGAACCTGACCGCAGTCGCCCGAGGTTGCCTGATCTGGGCCTGTGGGATGGATCCAGTGGCTGCGGCGTTCGCCCAACAAACAAGGCCGGTTGGGTCCGGCCGCTGGGGTGGGGCCTTCGGTGATTCGCCTCCAGCCACCCTGACCTCTCCCCAGTAAGAGGTTACTGTGGGTTGTCAAGGTGTCGGGCCGGATACTCACGCCGTTCTGGGCCAGCGTGGCACCGGCCCGACGCTCAGAGTATGGCACACGATTCCGGTTTGGGCAAGGAAAATCCGGTACTGGGTCGCGGCTGGTGGACAAGTCTGTCCGGGTGGTTGTGGAAGCGGCAGGCCGGCGCCCTGCCCGCTTCGTGCGAATCCAAGACGAATCTAGCCAAGGGGGTGACGCGCCAGAAGATCAACAAAGTGAGGCCGCCCAGGTCGCAGCCTAGACGGCCTCGAATCTTGTGCTCCTAGCCTCAGTGTACAGCTCCTGCGGCTAGGCCAGGGGACGTGCCCCTGGATGCCCTTGTGCATCTAGTATGGCCGCTCCCTGAGAAAAAGCAAGGCTGAGCCGGGCCTTTTCTGGAGGTTTCAAGTGAAACCGAAAGAAGCCAACGGGAAACGTGCGCGCCGCAAGGTGTTCTGCACGTGGTTCCGCCACTGGCGCACGGGCCGGATAATCCGGGCTAAGCCGGGGCGGGTCTTTGTGTTCTACAATTTCTGCCGGGTCCACGCGACGATCAAGACCAGCCCCGCGGTGGCGTCCGGGCTGACCGATCACGTCTGGACCCTGGAGGAGCTGATTGGGCTCTTGGGTTGAAACTTTACCAGTACCGAAAATCCGCTTGCCGCAGCAAAAAGCTGGTGGTAGTGTTTGTAGGGGTTGGAAAATGGGGCGTGGAGACCGTCTGATGGCCAACCAGCCTAAAAGCAAGACGACCGGGGCGTACACGCTGCACATCGACGAGGACGCTCTGCGTCGGATGTATGCGGGGGCGTCGGTCGAGCGAACGGACATTGAGAGGCCGTCGCTGAAAACCGGGGGGGGCAATACGCGGACCACGCCCGAGCGGTCCTTCCGGTGGGCACTCCAGCAGTTTGACCCCTGCAAGCTGGCCAACTGGATGTGCGACAAGGGCATCACGCTGGAATGGTTCCTGACCAAGCTGCACGAGACGGCCAATTCGTCTGAGCACTCTCGCGAGCGGATGCAGGCGTTCAACGCCCTGTACTCGTTCTTCACTCAGTTGGCGATTTCGCACCCGAATGTGGACCGTGGCATGTCGACGACGACCTTGCAGGCTCGCGGGGGCGGGACCGTGAAGTTCGACGCGGCCAGTCACGACCCGTTGCTCGACAAGATGCAACAGAAGGCAGGTTAGCTATGGCGATATCTCTGATGGAACTCGGAGGCGGAAACGTCATTGTCCACGACACGGACTGCGACGTTGCCGCGGGGACCGTGGCCGAGAACGACGTGCTGGCCGGCCCCTGCGAGCTGCGAGCGGTCAAAATCGACAACTCGGCGAATGCTGCGGCCGATGTCGTGATGTTCTACGACAGCCGCGAGCCGACGGTGAACACGACCGCAACTCGGCTGGTGTTGCAGGCTGAGGCTAGCGGCGGCGTCAGTGGCGGTGACGTGTTCGTTGATCTGGTTGACGAGGATGGCAACGGCGTCGAGTTTGCGACCGGCCTGTCGTTCGCCGGCTCGACCAGGGTAGGTTGGCGTGCGGGCACTGCCGCAGACCCGGCGAGCGCGATGCTGGTGTCACTCTACGCGAGGAGAATCTAACATGGCCCCTCCGAACTTCTCCAACCTAGCGGCCAAAACGCACGAGATAGTGCAGTGCAACAACTCCCCGAAGGAAATCTCCTCGCCGACCACGTTCTACGGGGCGTATATCGACAACTCCGAGAACTCCGAGGTCGTCTGGGTGAGCCTGCTGGACGACTCGTCTTCCCCGACCGTCGGGACCGACGAGCCTGACGATTGCATTCCCGTTCGTGCCGGCGCTAAGCTGCCGTTCGTGGTCAACGGCGGCGTTGGCCGCACGATAGCCAACAACCTCTACGTGTGGTGTACGAAAACCGCGGGCGTGGCGGGCACGACCAGCCCGGCCAATGCCGTCAAGGTAACGGTCTACGCGGCGGCCTAGCTATGGACGAAGCAGTAACAACCGTGTCGAGCGCCGAGTTTGTGGGCGTCGAGATCGACAGAACCGACTTCCCTCCGCAGGCCAGGGGCGTGCTGAACAAAATCCGGGCGCGGACTTACGGCGACCTCTCCAAGTGGAGCGAACCCGGCCTGGCCAGGGTCAAGGGGGCGGGCCCGTTCGTCATCCACCTGTTCCGCGAGCACCTTACATCGCGGGGCCTGTCGTTCGCCGCTGACATGCCGGGCGACGTGTTGGTGGACGCGGCTCACGCACAGGGCGTGGCGCCAGTCGGGGAAAGCGCGGAACAGCCGCCTACCACGCCCGACTTCCTGGAACCCGTCGCACATACCTGTCACCCCGAGATTGCCCGCCTAAGCGTCCAGCAGGCGCAGTATCTCGCCGGCACCATGCTGACCCTGCTGATCTTCGGCCGGGATTGCCGGCTGAACATCAACCCTCAGTTCCGCGAGATGCTTAACAGGACGGTCGCGGAGCATCACCCAAAGTACGTGCGGTCGTCGCTGAGCAAAGCCGTTCTCGGCGAGATCGGCGGCGTGTCCGCCGTGCGGCAATTGCCGCTTGGCGATCGGAGGCGGGCGCAAGAATTCTGTTGGGTGACCGACATACTTGAAACGATGCTGTCAAAGGCATGGAGCAATGGCCGAGCAGCAGACAACGCTACCGACGACCACCGTCCCGCAAGTTAGCACGGCCGTCACGTCTCGGGCCAGGGGCTTGGTGGG
>Ga0180438_10000901_pt1 | contig 54431 bp, 39 predicted proteins | sample SS_ome_12_FD_132455 | JGI IMG/M metagenome (GOLD analysis project Ga0180438, IMG submission 132455) | Hypersaline lake sediment archaeal communities from the Salton Sea, California, USA - SS_3_D_2 metaG | ecosystem: Environmental > Aquatic > Non-marine Saline and Alkaline > Hypersaline >... | reverse complement strand
GTTTCTTTGCCAGGGAATATACCACGGATGCCTCCGAAGCGTATGTGGTCAACCAGGCGGCTGTGAAGGCCATGGAGATGGAGCAGCCCATCGGGAAGCAGCTCAGGGTCTGGGATCGGAGCGGTCAGATCATCGGGATTGTCAAGGATTACCATTTCGAATCTCTCCATAATCCGATCATCCCCATGGCGATGCGAATCGATCCGGCCTGGCATAACCAGGCCTGTGTCCGTATCACACCTCATCGAGTCAACGATACACTGGCATTTTTGGAGAAAAAATGGAAAGAGATGCATCCGGAATATCCCTTCGAATTCAGGTTCCTGGATGAAGCGATTCAAAATCTGTATCGCTCGGAAGCGACCACCGGCAAGATCGTTACCGTCTTCACGGTCCTCGCCTTGTTCATATCCTGCCTGGGCATATTCGGATTATCCTCTTACACGGCCGAACAGCGCACCAAAGAGATCGGCATCCGTAAAGTGCTGGGGGCAACTGTTTCGAGTGTTATGGCTCACATTGCGAAAGAATTTGTCCTACTCGTCGTCATCGCCAATGCCGTTGTCTGGCCTCCGGCCTATTATTTGATGAGCCGATGGCTCCAGACTTTCGCCTATCGAATCGGCATCGGATGGTGGAGCTTTGTTTTAGCGGGATTGTCGATCATGGTTGTGTCTCTTCTCACAGTGAGTTGGCAAATCGCTCGTGCAGCCATGGCCAATCCGGTGGATTCGTTGCGCCATGAATGAATAGTCCGCAAGGTCTCTCAGTACCGTCCGGCTTGGATTCTATGGAATCTCCATTCACACAGCCGCTTGAACCGGTTCAGGATATTTCCGGTGACACGGTTGTGGATCAATTCCCAGATCTTGTTGACGATATGGATGCGGGAGCGATCGTCTTTCCCATAGAAATTGAAACCCACGCTGAAAAACAGCTGCGAATGTTCCACTTCACCCAGTGAAACGATGGGGGATCGGACATACATGGTGAAAATGCCGATGGGATATCCTCCGCAGCTTTCATATAGCAAATACCTCGCATTGTCATGGTCGCACGAGAGCGGCAGGTGTTGGAACTTGACGGCGTTCAGCTTAAAAAGGGGGATGAACTGCAAGCCGAAAAAGCTCTTCCTGAATCCTAGGGGATACCTCTTGTGCCCCAGTAATAAGATCTGGATATGTTCGAGTTGCCCTCCCATCCTCTCCACGGCGGCGACCTTGTTCGGCCAGCAGGTGGAATCCCCGTCCCACTTCAAGAGCTCCTCATAGACATATTTGACCGGGGCCTCGATCCCGATTCTATGGACGTTCAGCACCGAGTACTTGGAAACCTCAATACCCAGCCGCTGCATCATCCGCTGGCTGTAGTCCACTCTCTCTTCCGGGGTCGCAAACTCGATCAGGGTGGGTACGGCCGGCCTATGCAGGAAAAAAATCTGATATCGGACCAGAATCCCTTGCTTCTTTCGGGAGGAGTCACGGTCGAGACCGTCTTCGGCCGATCCCGCCGAGCGCGCTCTCGGTTGCGTTTCATATCCAAATTTTGTCCTCGACGCTCACCTCGCCTGCAGGCCTGGTGTTTCCGATGTCCTCCGGATTCTTCCAAGGCCTCCCCGGCATCCTTGTATTGATGATGAGTATCGATTTTTTATTTGTAGTTCAGCACCACAAACTGCAGTTCCTGGGGAGGATTTTTCAGGTCAATGGTGAACGTGTTGCCTTCGGCTGTGAGGGCATTGGCTTTGCCCCGCACGAATTCATCACCCGAGTGGGGCAAAAACTGGGCCTCCGCGGTCTTGAAATGCATGGGAAACACTATCATTTTGGGCTTAAGCTGCTCGATGACTCTGTCGGCTTGATCGCCGGATATGGTGTACCTGCCCCCGACCGGTATCATCAACACATCGACACTGCCGATCTTCTCGACCTGGGCTTCGTTCAGGGTGTGTCCCAAGTCACCCAGATGGACCACACGGATTCCGTCGAATTCAAAGACAAATATGGCGTTTTCCCCCCGCTGAGAGCCTTGAGTGTCGTCATGAAAGGAATCTACGGAGTATATCTTCACGTCTTTGATCGTCCGTTCTATCGGCTCTTCTCCAAGGCCCCGGAGAACAATGGGTGAACCGGCCACGGCATCTACCCGGTTGTGATCGGAATGCTCGTGCGATATGGTTACGATGTCGGCTTTCACATCCTTGGGAATCGCGTACCCCCCCATAGCCATGGGATCGGCAACGATGACGCTGTGCTGGGAGGTGATGATTTGAAAACAGGCCTGGCCGAACCACCGGAAGGTCACTTCCTGAGCTTGCAGGTTTGAATGACACAGGGAAAAAAGCACGCCCCCACACCCGATGCATAATAAGAATTTTTTCACAGAAGCCCTCCTTTCTCTGGCGATCAATGGGCTGTTCCGAGTTTGCCTTAAAGTCTCGAATCGAGCGTATCACACTCAAAACAGTACGGTCAACAGCCTTCCCTGAAATGTCAATGCATGCAAATATTTTCGGTTTTATGCCACCAAAAAATATCTGCGGCTTTACATTCGATCTGGCTGGCCCCTAAAATTCGTTCTTTTAATATGGAAGTCCACCTAATCGCCGATGCCCAGCCTTTGACCGGCATTATTTTTATGTGATATGTTTATTCGGCCCCATACGAGCACCACAGGGAGGCCTCGCTTGCCGATTTTAGGTCCGCCAAATATAAACAAACTTAAAGCCCGTCGGGATGTCCCGGGCTTGATAAAGGCCCTGAATTATAAAAAAAAACCAGAGGTCCGGAAAAAGGCCGTTGAAGCCCTGGGGGAACTGGGCGACCGGACGGCAACGGAGCCGCTTCTTTCCGGGCTGGACGAAGAGGAGTCTGAATACCGAGCCTCAGTGGTATCTGCTTTGGGCAAGATCAGGGACGAGCGCGCCGTTCCGGCGCTTATCGACCGGATCAAAGATCGCGATCCAGCGGCCTGCAGGCTGGAGATGTCCGCTCTCGAAAATATAGGACGGCCGTCGGTGGGACCGCTTCTCGATTTGCTGAAAGAAAAGGCCAATAATGCGAAGCAGGCTCTCGTCCTGATCCAGGCATTGGAAAGGATCGGAGGCGAAGCCGTAATCTCCGGGCTCATGGATCTCATGTCACCCAAAAGCCCCTCTCTGATCGTTCCCCTTGCCGATGCCCTGGAAGGGCTGGCAGGAGGACGTCCGGATGCTGTGGAGGCCTTGGTTGCGGTGCTCAAGGCCTCCCCGGAAAAGCCATGGTCTTCACACCTGGCTGCCGCCTTGAAGCGGATGGGGTGGAAGCCGGGTGATGCGGTAGAAGATGCGGCTCTTTCCCTGGCTTTGCGTCAATGGGAACGACTGGCCGATTTAGGAGAGCCTGCGGTTTCGCTCCTGATCCCTCGGCTGAGAATGAGTTCCTCCATGGAGATACAGAAGGCCGTTGAGACGCTCGGGGCCATTGGAGACCATCGGGCGATCGAACCGCTTTCAGCCCTGTTGATCGACAAACGGCCTGAAATCGCGATCACAGCCACCCGGGCGCTGGGCGATATCGGCAGCAGCCGGGCGGTAGAAGGACTCCTGCAGAATGCCGTACACTCCGACTCTCGCCTTGTCCAAACCGAGGCGGAAAAGTCACTGATTAGAATCGGGACATCCGCCGTGGGTTCTCTACTCAGCCAGCTCAAAAGCAGCGATCCCGGAGAACGAAAGGCCGCGGTCCGGATTCTGGGCGAGATAGGGGATAGGCAAGCCCTGGGACCTCTGGTTTCGGCCCGGGATGACAAATCCCTGCAGCCGGAATTACAGGCCGCATTGGAAAAGCTAGGATGGAAGCCCCCGGAAGTCTGAGTGCTGGATATACACCTATAAAGATTCCCTATCGTGAGGCAGCGGATATCGGCTTCCCAGATCAGGGTGTAGAGATCAGGTCTCCGATCTTAGCCGGGAACACGGGGGGACGCACGGTGTTCAGATCCCAACCGAGGAGAAATTTAAGGGCGTTGGAACAGACGCGGCCCTGGCACGGTCCCATGCCGCAGCGGGTATAAAGCTTAGCCGAACACTGGTCCGCGAGGCTTTTCAACTGCCCATATGTGATGTCTTCACAGCGGCATATTATCGTGTCGTCGTCGGGCATGTCCTTCAATTGAGCCTTAAGGGCAAAGGACTTGTTCAACCAGCGGGCGAATTTCCGCTGCCGCTTGCGCTTCCCAAAAAGCCGGCTCGCCTCGGCTTCATTCCCCGCAGCGGCCAATCCGGCGATCTCGCCTTCCGCGACGGCCAGGTCGACGCCTCCGATGCCTGTGATTTCACCGGCACAGAAGATATTCTCTACAGAGGTTTGTTGGAACCGATCCACGACCGTGCTGCCGCTTTCCTGGTCGCAGCCGGCCAATACCGGGAGGGCCCCGCTGGAGACCAGCCCGAATCCGCAGGCCACCAGGTCACATTCAAGATGCCGCCGCCGCCTTCCATTGGTCAGGACGACTTCCTTCACACGCGTATCTCCCCGGGCTTCCTTGATCCAGGTATTGGTGTAATAGGGTGAAGGAAGATAATGGCGGGCATGGCCGATTCCTTCCCGGATCTTGCCTGGGTTGTGCATCAGGGTTCCGACAGCGAAACCGAGCAGGTTCCGCCGGGATGTCTGTTCCGCAATGGCGAGGATCCTCGCGCCCGCCTGAGCCAGTTTCCCGGCGACCGCGAAAAGCAGCGGTCCGGATCCTGCGACGACAATTCTGAGGCCTTTGACCGGCATGCCGCCTTTGAGCATAGCCAGGGCCCCCCCGGCGCCCATGACATAGGGAAGGGTCCATCCAGGAAAAGGCAATAGAAGTTCCTGAGCGCCCGGTGCCAGGATGAGCTTATCGAATTCGATGGTTTCCAACCCTCCTGATTCTTGCTGAACGCGTAATGCCGCGGGAAGGATATCGATCACCGTAGAGCCAAATCGCTGTATCACCGGAAGACGGTCCAGCTTGGCGATCCACGGTTTGACCTCTTTGGGGGCGGAAGCCTCATCGATATGCCGCCAAATCTGTCCTCCCAGCCGGTGCTGGGGATCGATTTGGGTCACTTGGGCTTGGGATTCGGCAGCCCGCCAGGCTGCGGCTATTCCTGCCGGACCCGCACCAACCACGACAATCTTCATCATTGGGTCAGGATCTCCATTCCGGGTTGACACAACCGGTGGCAAGCCCGTTGATGGGGATTATTGTCGATGGTCACACGACATTCAAAGCAGATCCCCATGCCGCATAAGGGGGAACGCGGCTGCCCGGTTATCGATGTTCTAAAGGCGGTTTCTCCGGCCAAAAAGACCGCCACCGCCACCGTGGACCCGGCCGGCACTACGATCGGTCGGCCGTTCACTTTCACTTCGATCTCTTCCCTCATGAGTTCTGCTCCAAAATCCTGGTTGCACGATAAGGATGCGGATCGATCGGCGGCGTTCTTCCCAGGATTTCATCGGCCAGCAGACGGGCCGTGCCGGTGGAGTTGGTGATGCCGAGCCCCTCGTGTCCGGCGGCGATATAAAGGCCCTTGACCTTGGGCCATCGACCGATAAACGGCAGCTTGTCGGGGGAGGCGGGCCGGAAGCCGGTCCAGGAACGGATGGCCAACAGTTCCCGCAGCTTCGGCATATAGCTGCAGGCGCGGTCCAACATGCGCTGGAGGATGGAACGATTGATGTCGTCGTCCCAACCGGCGAACTCCCGCGATGAGCCGATCAGGAATTGCCCTGAGAGGCGGGGCTGAATGTTGAACGCCACCGATTCCTTTTCCATCTTGAGGGCACTCTTCAGATATCCCAATTCGACCAGCTGATGCCGGCAGAAATCAGGGTAGCGATCGGTGATGACCAGGTGGCCTTTGCGCGGCTGGATCGGCAGCTCGGGCGTCAAATCCGGGGCCTTTGCGCCGCAGGCATTGATGATATATTCGCCATGCAGAACGGTCCCGTCCTCCAGGATGACCTGGCGGTCGAGAATACGGCCGGCCCGGCAGTTTTCCCTTAGTTCGATCGGCGCGAGGAATAGTCGCGAGGAGTAGGGAGGATATATGACACAGTCATCGATGATCCTGAGTCCTCCCAGGAGGCCGGGACGAAGGTTCGGTTCATGCGCGTAGAGGTCTTGCCGATCCAGCACCTGAACGGCAATCCCGTGCTTTCCGTAATTCTCCGCTTTGCTGTGGACCGCGGCCATTTCTTCCTCATCGGCGGCGATCCAGACGGTGCCACAGGGATTGTATTCGATCTCGGCTGCGTGTGTTTCGGCCAGGCCGATCCATATTTTACGTGACAGGGAAGTCAGGCTGAGCTGGGCTTCGCTGTCGTCCATGACCAGCACGTGCCCCATGCTCCCGCCGGTGGTGCCGCATCCCACCTTGAAGGCATCCACCGCCAGCACGCGGAGCCCGGCGCGGTGGAGTTCGGCGGCACAGGAAGCGCCGACAATGCCGGCTCCGACCACGATCGCATCATACTTGTGGGCGGTCATTCAATTCCCCAGCAAAATTCATCGTCGGGATCGAAAAACAGGGTGGCCTGAGAAACCACATGGGCACTGGAGCGGATGAAAGGAATGATGCGATCGCCTTCTCTCTCCAGCCATCCTTCAAAGACCGAGCCGGTGATGCTCTCCTGGGTCCAAATTTCTCCCGGTTTCAACAGCCCCTTGGAAAACAGGCAGGCCATTTTTGCGCTGGTTCCGGTCCCGCAGCATGAGCGATCGTAGGCATTCCCCGGGCAGAGCACGAAGTTCTTGGAGTCGGTTCCGGGGATGGACGGGGGGCCGTAATATTCGATATGGTCGATGATCTCATCCCGGGGTCCCTTGATCCCGGCCTCGATCAGCGCCCGGCGGATGGCTTTGGCGCTCGCCATCAGATAATCCAGATTGGAAATGCTGAGCTCGCCCATGGGATTCTTGACCAGAAAGAACCAGTTGCCGCCATAGGCGATATCGCCCTGAATCATTCCCAATTTGGGGACCTCGATGGAAATGTCTTTTTTATACAAATAGGAGGCCACATTGGATATGGTGATTTTACCGTCTTCTTCGAGGTCAGCGGAAACCACTCCGGCCGGGGTGTCGATGCGGACGTTCCCGGTCGTTATTTTCCCCATGAATCTGAGCGTTTCCACCAGGCCGATGAGGCCGTGCCCGCACATACCGAGATACCCGACGTCATTGAAAAAAATGATGCCGGCCATGGATTCGGATTCGATCGGAGGGGTCAAAAGGCCACCCACAATGGCGCTGTGGCCGCGGGGTTCGCACACCACAGCGGCCCGCAAGCGGTCATGATGTCTGCGAAGATACTCCCGGCGCTCCAGCATCGTCGCTCCCGGCGGCTGAGGCCATCCGGATGTGACGATCCGTGTCGGCTCGCCTCCGGTATGGGAGTCGATGACTTCGATTTTTTGGGGGATGGGATCGGGTAAACCGCGCATGGATTTCATCCTAAAATGCTATCCGGTCTGGGAATAAGATGTCAATAGATACTTGAATGATACTCATCCAGAGTGGAAGGGTCGCCGCGGTATTTTTGCACATCCTGGGTAAATCCAGAATTCCCTGAAAGCAACGCAAAGAGCATGATTGAGGCTAGGAATACGCTATAGGCCCGCATATCAGAATCCCTCCTACATAATTTCGAGTCAAAGCGAGCAGCCGCTGCTCGCTTCATCCCAAGCTGCCTAACTAACATCAATACCCATTTACAACTACGGATGCAATCGTGTCGAGTTTTACAGATTGAGCTGAGCATATTTGAGCCGATGGGAAATCCGCGTGACAGGCCATCACCCTCTTGCCAATCGATATGACATGTGATAACCCTAGTGCCGGACACCACGCCAATGCTAAAACACTCGCATTTGAAAAAACTCTCTTTGGTTGCGGCCCTGGGCTTGTTGATGATCGTGCACACGCTTTTGCGCGGAATCACTCCTCAGGGCGGTGGATCCAGCCGAGTCGTCGCCGTCTGCCTGTGGGCAGAAAATGTGCCGGAGACGGCCGAATTCTATGGCGCACTCTTGGGATTGAATGAGTCGGCCTCAGCACACGGCGATCGTCTGAGTTTGATTCTGGACGGAGCTGTATTGTTCATCCTAAAGGGAAAGCCGCGTGCGGCGGAATCGGATGAGCCGTTTCCCCTGTTTGCCTTGAGCGTCGATGACCTGGATGAAGCGGCCTCTTTTCTGCGAGACCGCGGCATCAAGATGCCCTATGGGATCGAAGGCTCCGGCCGCCACCGAGAGCTTCAATTCTACGATCCGGCCGGGAATTTGGTGGAACTGGTCCAGCAAAATCAGAGGCCGGGTGTGGACAGCCGCGAGGTCGGGAAAATATTGAATAGGGGAATTGTGTTCGCCCCCTAGAACTGAACATCGGCGTAGAAGTTTTTGCCTATTATTTTGATGCAACATTCCAGGTCCAATCATCATCCTTCTCCGTGACCAGCGAACCGAATTCCCATGTGACTCTTCCTTCGTCGTCCTTCCGGTTGGAGCCGACACTGTAGACTGAGAAACCGGAACCCTGCTTTTTGTAGATCATAGCTTTCCACGCTTCCTCTCCATCAATATAAGACCCGGATGCCATTCAATTTTGTCTAATTCGGTTTTGTATTAGTGGGGAAAGATTTGAGTAAGATGAAATCGGATAAGAAAAATCACGACTTGCCGCGCGAGAAAATGTACATCAAACCCCGGCTCAGGCTGCTTTTGGGGACATGTCCTTCGCCGGCCAGGATCTCGAGATGGCTGGTCAAATATTCTGAAGCTTGGGACTTGAAAAAATTGTGCAGGGCAGGGGCAAAGTTGGTGACTCGTGCGGAGTCCTCGGATCCGTAGATCATAAAGAGTACCCTGTGCTGCGAATGATCCATCCGGACGAATCCCTCGGCTTTCTGGGTTATGAACTCCGGGCAATGACCGATCATGGGGCTGCTGGCGATGTAAGCCTCAAACGCATCGGGCTGTTCGCACAGAGAATATACGGCAAAGAGGGCCGAGTTTGACATCCCGTAGAGGATAGAGAAATCTGTCGCCCGATAATTATTTTTTACAAAAGGCTTCAGTTCATCCTGAATGAAACTCAGGAATATTTTCGAACCTCCGGAGCCGGGCCGGTGAGAAACGGCTTGAGGGATCATGTCGCGGTTTCGTTGGGTGTTCCAGATGCCTATGAGTATCATATCCGGGCACTGGCTTTTCGCCGTCAGGTCTCTGACCACCGAGACACTGTTTGGAAAGAGCGACCGCCCGTCGGCATCCAACACATAGAGGACGGGATATGAGTCGCGGCTCATCTCATAATCCTCGGGGAGTGAGACATACAGGGTGCGCTCTTCGTTCATGATCCGGGAATGGAGCCGGATGGTGACGGTGTCTGAAAAAATGGGGACAGTCCCCATTATCAAAATGGGGACTGTCCCCATTTTTACGATCATGAGCAGCAGGAGAGCAATCATGTTTTCACCTTATTTCGATCTTTTCCAAAAGCGCGGCCACCCTCATCTCCCTTGCGAACTCAAACGGTACCGCATATTTAAATTCCAGTGTGAAGATTTCTGCGTCGTCTTCCCCGGGACTTTCTTCATAGTCAAAGGCGACGATATTTTCACCGTCGCTTAATTCGAATTCTGTCAGGTATCGGCCGTTCCGAAGGACCCGAAATCTTTGCTTGAAGTTTCCATACCAATACCATGCGTTAAAATCAAAAGGAGAGTAAACATGGAGCCAGATTTTTTCATTTTCCTCGAGCCTCGTATTGACCTGAAAGGAGACCTCCTTTTCACAGATCGTTCTCTGCTTGCCGAACATTAATTTACTGGGTCCGAAACCTGCGAGATAGACTATCTCCCTCTTCTGTTTTTTGCGCGGAAGGAGTAAAGCGTCAGGCAGGGAATAGAGTTTGGTTTTCTTTGAGGATGGAATCACCATACCCCGGTAATCACAATAAAAGTTTATTTCAAATGTTCTTTGTCTTGGGAATGGAATCTTTAGACTTGCCGCATCTTCAGCCGGTTGAAGCGGTTTTGTCTTGGAGCTATAACCCGGGATCTCGACATGCAGGCTGAATCCGGGGATCTGCGGCGCATAGCTCACTTCGAAATCCAAATTGAGCAGGCCGGAAATTTGGTCCCCGACTAATTCCAGATCAGGAATCTCTTCAGGTATGGGAGCGGAAATATGATGGGGAAAGACATCCGGTTCGATACCATAGATCAACCACCAGAGATCGATCTTTTTGAAGTTATATTCGATGCCCAAGCGATCGAGCAGGCGTATCAAGTTTGTAGCCTGCTCTTTTTCGATTCCCCCTTCAGGCCTGACGAGAAAAATGTAGTTTGAGCGTTTTTTCTGATCGTAATAAATCAGCTTATAGGGATAATATTTCCTCAAGGTGTATGAATCAACGATGATGTCTTCCTTGGACAGCGCCGTGATGAGTATGGCCCTTATGTATCGACTCTGCCAATATTTCATTTTGGTATCGTGGATTGCCGCGATGACCCTTTTAAACGTATGATGGTGCTCCGGAGTTTGGGAGTAATCGGCGATAATCCCTTTGAGATTGTTGAAAATCAGGACCGTAAAAAACAGGGCGAACATCAAAATATAATTCCACTTTTTCTTGATCGAATCAAAGACAGAGAACAGCAAAACGGGGAGCGCCACGAATACTGGATAAAGATAACGATGAAGTTTTATCTGTTCACTGAACGCAGAAAGAATATAGATTAAAGAAAATACCGCAAAGAATATCACGTAGAGATTTTGAGGCAGAAATTCCCGCCGTTTGATCGACAAGAATATTATCGATCCAAAACCCATTAGAATGAGAATAAGATAGGCATAATTCAGGGGATTGGCCTCGCGGGAGATGAGATCGATGATCATTTTCCCCATATTTTTCAGCTTCGCGATATTGAAAGCCTCTTTCTCTCCGCCGAACAGATACCTGGTGAGGATAAATCCATTCATGAACTCACTCAGGAGGAGCGGGAAGCTGCCGACACAGGCCGACAAAAAAAGGTTCAGGTATTTCTTCCAACTAAGCTTAAACTTGATAAAAATGAAAATTAGCGAGGTGAGAATGAAACCGGCTGTGATTTGATGGACCCAGAAACTCAATCCTAATATGAAGCCCAGGATGGAGATGAGGCCTTCCTTGTTCTTGAAATATATGAGGTAGGTCAGGTAGAGGATCAAAACTCCCAGGAAAAGGACCAGAGAAAAGCCTGAGGGGACATCCAGGCTCAGCCAGGATCCTAGGTGGGATAAGGGCATCACGTAGATCAAGCAGGTTATAAAAGAAAATTCCTGGGAAAAGATATCGCTTATCAACAAGAATTGGAGGCTCAAGAAGGCGAGAAAAATCAGCAGAGGCATAAGCCTGAGAATAAAGATCGAATATCCGAAGATCTTGAACAACGCGGCATAGAGATGTTGATACAGCGAGCCCAGGCGAAGCTGGGCGTACCAGAACACGGGCGGGACTTTGCCTTCCGAGATATGTTTTCCCATCAAGGCCGAAACACCGGCGTCGGGATCTTTTCCCAGCGAATAATGATAAACCAAAAAAGGAATCCGGAAGGCGGTGACCAGGAGGATAAGGATTATCAGGGCCAAAAAGAACTTTTTCGGCCGGAAAGAAAATTTTATCCGGCGGGAGCGAAAATTTTTGTAAAAAAGCGCAAGGAGAATCAACAGGAGCGGAACCAGCGCGATCGAATAATGGAGCTTGAGGTCCCTGAAGGGGGCAAAGTTGTCTTTAAACCATAAAAATACAAAAACCAGGTAGAATATCGGCAGGGAATATTTCAGGATAATTTCGAATCTGGATTTCCGACTAATAGCGGCCTCTTCGATGATCCAACTCTCCCTATCAATGAGATGAAAAAAGAGTATCAATTAATAAATACGGAGTCAATCTCACGGGAGAATCTCATGAGAAAAGCCTTGTTATTCGTAGCGGATGGCGTCGATGGGGTTTCTGACCGCAGCCTTGTACACCTGAGCGGCAATGGTCAGGAAAGCCGTGAACAGGACCACAAGGCCGGCCAGGATAAAGGGAAATGGCCCGAGCGGCATGTGGTACTTGTATACCCCATCGAGAAGGGCCTTGAGGAAAAAATAGCTGAGGGGAAGCCCAAAAAGTAAGGCCGCGGAAAGGAGCAAGGCATAACGTTGTGTGATCAGCAGGGATATTTGCGCCACCGAAGCCCCCAGCACCTTGTGGATGCCGAACTCTTTCAGACGCCTTGAAATCATTAGGGTAACGAGCCCGAAAAGTCCCATGCAGGAAATGAGCAGCGTGATGACCGCCGTGGCCGTGAATATTTTGGTTATGGTCATGTTGTTCCGATGTCCCTGCTCGAAGACGCTGTCCTGGAAGAAGGCGGTGTATACGGCATCGGGAAAGAGCTTCTGCCACAAGTCCCTCAGGGCGGCGGCCGACTGCACGCCCGTACCGGCGCCCCCCCGGACGGACAGGTAATTGTAGGATTCCTCAGGAATCAAACGCATGAAAACCGGGCGAATCTCCTCGAAGAAAAAATCATAATGAAAGTCTTGGGCCACTCCGATGACATAGAACAGGCGGTTTTCGTAGCGGACGGTTTGATCCACGGCCTGGCTCCAGCCCATCTCCCGGGCAAAGCGTTCATTAACCACCATAGCCGAATCCAAATCCGTACCCAGGTCGGAGCTGAAAAAACGCCCTTCCTTGAGGCGGGCCCCGATGGTCTCCAGATAATCCAGGCCGACATCGAATCGCACCACCTCGTGTTTTACGGCATCCACCTCGACCACGGCCTGGGTCTTGGATCGGCCCACGGCATGCGCGGTTCCCGCCGTCGAGAGAACATGCGGATTGAGATCAGCCGCGTTCCTCAGGATCGGAAACTGTGCCTCGTTCTCGAGTTGGACGTTTATCACGTGCTCATGCGTGTATCCCCAATCCCGGTGCTGTTGATAGCGGTTGTTCTGCAAAAACGCCGCCACCAGCGAAATGATCACAAAGGCGATTCCGAACTGGAATGCAAGCAGCACACTCGTGAACCTCTTTTTGCTGCTGATTCTGAACTTATTCTTCATAATATTGACCGGCTGGAGCCTGGTTAAAATCAAGGCCGGATACACGCCGGCCCCGATTCCCGTCAAGAACAGCACCAGCGCAAGATATATCCACAAGTGAGAGCTGCCTAGAAGATCGAGCAGGCTGAATCTCTCCGTGGCTTCCATTATTCCCATGAGTCCCGGAAGAAAAATGAATTCGGTCACGAGAAGCCCTCCGACCAGGGCCAGGAAACACATCAGAACGTTCTCTCCCAGGAACTGGATGACGAGCTGCGACTTCTGGCCGCCCACCACCTTGCGGATGCCGATCTCTTTGAGCCGGCGCGTGCTTGAACCGAGGGCGATATTCACATAGTTGAAACAGGCCTGAATCAAAAGGAACAGGCCGATGACGAAGAGCAGGATAAGGGCCTGGGGAGTGGAACCCGCCGCCATTGATCGCTCGATCTCCTGTGATTCCCAGGATAGGGTGGGAAGAGGCTCGAAGGCGAAGGATGCGATCGGACGGTCGACATTGGAGGCATTATGACGCTGGATATTCAGCCCCATCCGGCCCGCGATCTCGGATATATCACCCCGGTTCTTGACCTGGATGAAGGTTCCCCGAACGTACATATTCCAGTCATCGTCTTCGATGGTGCCGATATCCCGGAGCTTTTCGAGAGAGGCCAGGATTCCGAAGCTGAAACTGGCATTGTGGGGAAACTCCTCCGCCACCCCCTCGACAACATAGGATTCCTGACGATTCAGGCTCAGGGTGATCATGACCTGTTTCCCGATCGGATCCTGGTTCCCGAAATATTTCTCCGCCATGTCATGGCTTAGAATCAGGGAACTCTTGTCGGAAAGGGCGGCCTTCCGGCCCAGTCTCAAAGGAAAGGTGAACATATCCAGAAAATCCGGATCCACAAATCGGACCGACTCGTTGAAAACATGGCTCTCATAACGCACCGCGGCGTTTACGTCCAATATGCGCACCGCCCGCTCGATTTGGGGGAATTGCGATTCGAGCGCCGGGCCCAGGGGCAGGGGAGAGTCCCCCCAACGCTTATGGCTCTCGTCGCCTTCGAGGGTGTAGACGGCCAGGAATATGTCTCCGGCATTCTCGTGAAACCGATCGCTGGTGTATTCCATATCGAGGAGCAGGAAAAAAACGATGCTGCATCCGACGGCTACCGATAAGCCGGTCAGGTTAATGAACGATGAAAGCTTGTTTTTCCGCAGGTTGCGATAGGCCAGTTTGATAAATGTTGCGAGCATCACACCTCTCCGTCCTTCAAATCGGTTGTTTACTTGATTTACGGAATGGAATTCCAATTTGTTCCGTTTTTCCCCAATCGATCCCGATCAAGGACTTGAATATGACAAATATACCCAGCGTCGAGATCAACTCCTCAACCGAGGCAAAAGACGTTTATCGAGGTTCTTTTTTGCCGGGATTCCAATCTTTCAGGATTTCGACATCGGCGAGCGCCATCCCCTCTTTGATGGCGCGGAGGTTGGAGAAGGGCGCGCCGTCATAATGACCCATGGTGATCCCGTCGACTCCACACTGAGCGGAAACGACGACACCTTCTCTTATGATCTCGGGCGTGGCCTTGGGACGGACGCCGATGGCGGAGAGAAAGTACATGTCGTCTCCGACCGCCCGCCGGACCGAAAGCAGCCATTTCCGCTTATCCTCCATACGGCCGATGTCGCCGCTCTGTTCATAATAGTTGGAAGAACGGATGGAATCGAGATAGGGCTTCAGGGAACGCAGGTCCAGGCCGCTGTATTCCAGGTGAGAATATATATAGACGTTCAGGCGCAGGTCGATGTCCGGCTTGATGGAATGGATGCGCGCATGGATATCTTTGAAAAAACGCGTCAGCGAATCCCTGCGAAAAACGAGCCACTGGTAGAGAGCCGGGTTTTCCATCAAGACCGCCGTCGCAGACGTGTTGCCGGCCCTCATCAAGTTCATCTCATGGGCCTGTGCGAGAGTGGGTTGCGCAAGGCTGTCTGCAAGGGGTCGCAGTGCGGCCTGAACGGCCTTCAGATCGATTCCGGCTTCGGCCGCCATCGTCCGGCACGAATCACAGAAACAACCACCGAGGGTCGTACCCATTAACCGAACCGCCTCATGATTATGGCTGCGGCCTCTATGATAGGGGACGAGGCAGGTCTGAATGTAGTCCAGGTCATAATTGGTGACCAGGTCGGCGAATAGGCCGGTCACATATTCTCTCACATCCGGATGGTTGAAGCAGACCAGTTTTCCGAGCCGGTTCCCATAGATATCGCGCTGCATGCAATCAGGGAATTCCTTCTCCGCCCGCTCCGAATCTATCAGGGTATGGGAGAGCTCTACTCCGGTTTTCATCCCCCGTTTGCGCGCAGTGTCGATCAGCACCTGGAGCCAATCCGTATCTTTGAGAAAATCCCTTTCCGAAGTCCTCGGCTTGATCCGGCCGTAGAAGCTCGGGTCCGGCTTGAAATAGGCGGTGCTGTCTTCTGGAAAATATGTTTTCCTGACCGGGTTGTGAGGATAATAAAAGTCCGTAAGGGGCCGTTTTTCATGATGCATGATGCCGATCAGGTAGACCGAATTGCATCCGGTCATCTCCTGGAGGTTATCCAGGATGCGCTCGATCCCTTCGTCTGCTATGTCCCAAGCGTAAATGCTTCCCGAGATCTCGGAAAAATACCTGCTGCCGTGCGTGGCGCGCTGCCGGCTGCCCAAGGTCTCCCCGCTCATAGCAAGCAGTACCCCGGCCACGGTCACAGCCAGCCATCCGATGCGCTTCAACCAAGGGTAGCCGCTGCCTGGAGAATAGGGGGCCGGTTTGGCTGGTCGACGACTTTTCTTGATGGGGTTCATGATACGCCTCCTTAACAAATTGGTGTCTCGATTTTGCATCATTTGTATACCCGTGAATCCCCTGCACATACTATCACCGGATTCGATCCTCGAGTGCAATCGAATTCCATGTTAGTAGGCTGCAAATGACCAAACCCAATAATTATCAAATTCATTCTGTTAACACAATTCTTTCCATCAACCTACAGGTTTCATAAATATCTCATTGTATAGAGGCGGCATTTTTGCTACTTTTCTTAAGACAGGGAAATAGCCTAGTCATTTCTGAGAATGCCATGCTTTCAGAATCCAATCCGATCCTGTCAATGCTACAAAAATACGAAAGGGATAGAAATGAAACGCAGAGAATTTTCGAGGAATCTGTTGCTGCTGGGTGTCGGCGTCAAGGCGGGCTGTGCCTGTGATGAGCAGGCCGGGCGTATGGATCAGACGGGCGACTTTTATCGTGAGCCCGCCCGGAAGCTGCCGATCAGGAATTTCGGCGTCATCGTTGCGGGAGGCGGCACGGCGGGTGTCGTCGCCGCCCTGGCCGCGGCGCGTCAGGGGTCCAAGACGGCGCTCATAGAGGCCAAAGGATACCCCGGCGGCACGGTTACGGAAGGGGGCACCGCCCTCCACAGCTTTTACAACCTGTGGACTGCCTTCTCGGGAGTCGAAAAGCGTCAGGTCGTAAGGGGGATCCCGCAAGAGATTATCGACCGGCTCGCCGAGGCCGGCGGCACATCGGGACATGCCGAGATGACCAAGGGCCTCGATTACGATTCCGTGTGTACGGCGGTGGATACCGAAATCTACAAGCTCGTGACATTCGAAATGCTCGCTGAGGCAGGCGTTTTCGTATGTGTGAACACCCTCCTGGTGGATGCCATCCGGGATGGATCCCGACTCAAGGGCGTGATCGTGGAGAGCCGCTCGGGACGGGAAGCGTTCTACGCGGACTCATTCATTGACTGCACGGCCTACGGTGACCTTTCCGCCTATGCCGGAGCGGATTTCAGCGAACCCAACGACTACGCCGTCTGCAACAGCATGGGTGTTGCCAATGTGAATGTCGAAAAATACCACGAGTTTCTCACATCACATGATGCCTTGACTCAGCACGCCTTAGGCCGCCGCAGCGGGATGGACGGGCAGATCGTCCGTCTCGACGGAAGAGCCGTGAATCTCCCCCCCAAGTTCGGCGAACAGGCCAGGAAGATCGGGATGTCGCTGACCACGACCACCGTCCATGACAACTACTTCATGTTCATCAAGATGAACATCCAGATGCCCGTAGGCCCGACCGACAGGGACGAGGTGGCCAAGATGGAATTGATGCTCAGGAAACGTCAGGCGCAAGCGATCCAGCTCTTTCGGGAATACATCCCCGGCTGTGAAAAAGCGTTTATCGCCCGGACCAGCCCTCGCCTCAACATCAGGCGCGGCCGCTTGATCACCTGCGATTATGATATTTCCCATGAAGACGTGATCGAAGCGCGGCATTTCGACGACGAAATCATGGTTTACGGCTTCCATGATTCTGCGCCGCGCTGGCAGATAAAGGACGGAGGCACATACGGAGTCCCTTACCGGGCGCTGTGCGTCAAGGGAATCGACAACCTGCTGGCGGCCGGGATGCTGATCACCTCGGACCGCAGGGCCCACATGTCCACCCGCAACACGGTCTGCTGCATGGGACAGGGCCAGGCGGCGGGAACGGCGGCGGCCCTCTGTTCGCAGAAAAACTGCGGTTCCCGTGAGCTGCCGTACTCCGAATTACGGACAGCTCTTGAGAAGAACGGAGTCTATTTCGAAGGCTGAGCCAGCCTCTGTAAGGAAATGAACCATATGTCTGTCATGCTGGCGGGGTCAAGAAAAAAAGATTACATCAGAAACTCAGGACTCGTTCTGCTCATTTGCTCCGGAACGGGAGGTCACCTGTTTCCACACCCGCAGGAAGTTTCCGCCCATGATCTTTTTGACATCTTCGTCGCTGTAGCCCCTTTTCTTTAATCCCCGGGTGATGTTGGGGTAGTCATGGGCGCCCCGGATGCCGACCGGTGAGGGCATGCGCGGATACATGTCCCCTCCCAGCCCGACATGATCCACCCCGGCGATTTTGACTGCGTGGTCGATATGATCGAGCACGTCATCGATGGTGGGCAGGTTCTCAAGCGGACAGTCGCGGCCGGCATCGAGATGCTCGATCGCGATGCGGAGCTCCAGGTCTTCGATAGGGGGGAGCTTTTGGAACCAGGGACGGCCTATGGCCTGAAGCTCGTTCACGGCCTCAAGATATTCCGGAGTCAGGTAGTTGATGACGAACACGATCCCGATGACGCCTCCATTCTCGGCCAGGGCACGCAGCATATCATCGCTCATGTTGCGGCGGTGGGGATTGAGGGCCCGGCAGCCGGAATGGGAGGCGATCACCGGGTCCTCGCTGGTCTCGAGTACGTCTAAGAAGGCCTCGTCCGAGACATGAGATATGTCGACCACCATGCCCAGCCGATTCATCTCCCGCACCACATCTCTCCCCAGCTCATTGAGCCCTCCCCAGCGGGCCTCATCCGCGCCCGCGTCCGCCCATCCGTGAGTCACGTTATGGGTGAGGGTCATTGAGGAGATCCCCAAGCGGTGGAATTCCCGCAGGTTCTCCAGGCTATCTTCAATGGCATGGCCTCCCTCGATGGCCAGGGGCATGGCGATCTTTCCGGCGGCCACAATCCGTTCGACGTCTTCACCGGTGCGCGCCAGTTCGACCTGATCGGAGTTTTGCTCGATCGCTTCCAGCATGGCCTCCAACAGCCGAAAAGCCTGGTCGGCGCAGCGGTTCGGATAAAGGAAATTCTGGACGAAGAGGGCAACGGTCTGGACATCGACGCATCCCTCCCTTAGGCGTGGAATATCGACGTGCCCGGCCGGGAGGCGGCGGCTTATGTCGAGCTTCTCATAGAGAACCCGGTAAGCGAGGTCGTTGTGACAGTCCCACACCAAGGCCTCGCGATGGAGGTTATCGATCCGACTATCGGGATCGACACAGCTCATCGTACCGCCGATAATTCCCAGAAAAAGACAGGTGAGAGACAGCCACCATGTCCAAGTCCTCATCGGTTCCTCCTGTATAAGTCCAAGCCGCCTATGGGCCCGCCATATCATTCATTTATCGTGGCGGATCACTTTGCCGTTCTTCATCACGAACGATATCTTGCGCAGCGCCTGGATATCCGAAAGTGGATTCTCCGGTACGGCGATGATGTCGGCGGCGAGGCCTTTTCGGATGGCTCCCCTGGTCTTATCCACCTGAAGAAATTCGGCCGCGTCTACGGTCATGGCCCGCAACGTTTCGATCGGAGGTATGCCCGCGGCTTCCCAGACATCCAGATAATCGAGCATCATATCTCCGCGGTTTTTTCCCGGCAGATCAGAGACCGTATCGGTTCCGAATACGAGCTTCGCCCCAATTTTATGTGCCCGCTTTAGACGGTCAATGATCATTTCCGCCACCTTCTGGGCAGAGCCCATATAAGCTCCATCCGGGTCCATCTGCTGAAAGTGGGCTTCGGGGAAGTCCGTGCCGACCAGTACCGTTCCTTTTTCTTTCATGAGCTGGAGGAGTTCGTCCGAGAGCATGAAGCCGTGCTCGATGGAGTCTGCGCCTCCCAGGATGACATTGCGCGCGGCCTCTCCTCCCATAACATGGACGGAAACCGGCCGGCCAGCGGCATGCGCCTCCTCGACCGCCGTACGAATTTCCGACTCGGTATAATAGAAAGCGCTGTTGTCCGCAACCATCTTTATGGCGTCAGCCCCGTAGTAAATGACTTGACGGACGGCTTTTCGTATCTCGTCTGCACCGTCGGCATCGATATACTCATGCAGCCAAAAGGGGCCGACTTCAGACGGGACGCGGGAGGACTGCCCTCCGAAGGGCGCAATGATCTTGCCCGTGGTCAGGATGGTCGGGCCTTCGAACCATCCTCGGTTTATAGCATCACGGAGGTCGACTGCTGCGTAGTTGCCGTCGTTTCCCACATCCCTTACCGTGGTGAAGCCGGCATGAAGTATGTGCTGTGCAACCCATAGCCCTCGTAGGGCCCGCATGGCTGTGCTTTGCTTGAGGTAGATGCCCTCCAGGCCGGCTTCGAAAGTCCGGAAGTTCAAGGTGATATGTGTGTGGGCGTCCATGAGACCGGGCAAAAGCCAGGCCTTGGAAAGATCGATGACCTTGGCATCTCCCGGGACAGCGACATCCGGTCCGACATCGACAATCTTGCCCGTTTTAACAAGGATGACCGCATCCCGGGTGACCTTCCCGGTAGAGGGATCGACAAGATTTCCGGCTTTGATGGCGGTGGTTTGTGCCAGTAACGGCCCTGAGATCACACAAAGTGTAATAAAAAAGGCTGTGATTATGACTTTGGATTTTTTCACTTTATCCCTCCTTGGGCGTCAATTTATCCCCCAAGATATTAAAAGTCAAGGCCAGGGTGGTTACCCCACTTTTTGTCATCGAGCCGAGCTGAATCCGTAATATCAGGACTTGACCCCCGATATGAAAAGCCGGCGTGATTAAAGACACGCGAAGCTTTTGACCGGATGATTTTTTCTGTGATATGTTTATTCGACCGGACTAGAGAGAGGGAGGAGACTATGCATGCAGCCAACAAGGCGCGAGTTGAAATTTCCAAGGATGCCTGCGAAAAAAAGATCTGGCTGGTTCTTATGCTGGGGTGTCTTATTTTTGCGTTTTCCTGCGGCGCGGATAGGTCTCCTGCGGCGGGTACGGAATCTGTCCACGCCACACTGCTCCCGGAAGATCAGGTACGCCTATCGAATGATCCGGATAAGACCGAGGTCTTTCGGGATGCCGGGCTGGGCCTTTTCATCCACTGGGGGCCCAATTCCCAAGTGGGCTCGGAGATAAGCTGGCCGCTGAACCGGGCCAGCCGGGATTATATCGAGAAGTATTATGCCTTGGCGGAATCTTTCAATCCCACTGAGTTCGATGCCGGGGAATGGGCGAGGCTGGCCAGGATCGCCGGCATGGAATACGTGGTCTTCACCGCCAAGCATCACGACGGATTCTGTATGTTCGACACTCAGTACAGTAATTTCAAAATCACCAACACACCCTACGGACGGGATATCGTGGCCCAGATCGCCGACGCCTTCCGGAATGAAGGACTCCTGGTCGGTTTTTATTATTCACCCGGCGATTTCCGCTATCACTACGAAACCGGGGTTCCCCAACAGGGCTTTATGACGCCGGCCTTTGAGAGCGAGGCGCCGTTCGGGCCGGATAAACGGGATTTCCTGACTTATGAACAGGGACACGTCGAGGAGTTGATGACCCGCTACGGGGATATTTTCATGCTCTGGTTCGACGGCCGATGTGATCCGCTAAAGAAACACGCCTGGCGTCTTAGACAGGATATATTCATCGGGCGCGGGGAAATCCCGACCCCGGAGCAGACCATCCCGGGAGAGGCGGCCGACCACGCCTGGGAAAGCTGCATGACGACCTGCTGGCAGTGGTCTTATCAGCCCAATCCGGATATCAGAACCTCGAAGGAGGTCATCGATAATTTGATCAAAATCAGGGCCCGAGGCGGCAATATGCTCCTCAACGTCGGGCCTCGTCCGGACGGCCGCATCGCCGATCATGACGCGGCCATCCTCAGCGACCTGGGATTGTGGATGATGATGTACGGAGAAGCGGTCCGGGGGGTCCGCCCCTGGAATGTCACGAAAGAGGGAGATGTGTGGCTTACCCAGAGAAAGGGAGGGGAGACGGTCACCCTGTACGCCGTTACGGAATTCGATTATGACGAAGAAGAGACCACCCGGCGGAAGTTTTCCGGACGCCGGTTCACCTTGAAATCAGTCCGAGCCACAGAAGAAACGGAAGTCTCCATCCTCGGGCAGGAGGGAGGATGTTCCTGGTCTCAGGACGACCAGGGACTGCACATCACCGCTTTCAATGAGCATACGGTCCAACTCATTGCTTATCCCGGAAGCCGTCCGGAATTCAAAGAAAGAGAATGGTTCTGGGGCCCGGACTGGCCGGTGGCGCTCAGGATCACCGCGGTAAGGCCGGTTGATTCTTCTCCAACCTCAGAGACTGAAGCTGCGAATTAGGGAGGCATATATGAAGCGGGATCAAGGGGGCGTTTTTCGAATCGAAGGAAAGGACCTGGAATATGCCTTAGGGCAATTAGGTCGGGCGCATGCAATAGACAGGCCGGCCCAGATGGCGCTGATGCGGATCCTGGCGAACGGCAGGGCTACCGAATGCCTGGCGGACGAACCGGATCTTTTGGAAGTGGATCGATTCTTCCGTTGGCTTGGCCTCTATCGCGGCGCCGACGAGCAGGCCTCGGCTTTTTCCGGGCAGGTGAGAAAATATGTTGAGGCCTACTGCGATGGCGTGAACGAAACCATGGCCGCAAGGCGACGGCCCATGCCTTTCCGGGTGTGGGGCTACCGATGGGAGCCGTGGCAACCCCGAGACATGGTGACTATTTTGAGGCTCATGGCCTGGGCAGGGCTTGTCTCATCACAGGTCAATGTCGAAAAAGCCATGGTCGATATGATACAGGCCGGGGTAGGGGAGGCGAAACTCCTCGAGCTTATGGATCCCTTTCTTGACGGCTGTGATTTCGATCTGGTTAGACAAATCAGGCTCGAGCACCGGTTGACTCCCGAGGTCCTGGAAGCCCACAAAAGAGTAGGCAGCCTGGCATCTTCCAACAATTGGATGGTGAGCGGCGCTAAAAGCAAAAGCGGCCGTGCCCTCTTTGCCAACGACATGCACCTGGAGGTGAACCGCATTCCGCCTGTCTGGTATGAGGTCATCATCGAGCTTCCGGATGATTACCTGATCGGAACGACCGTTCCCGGGATTCCGTGTGTCGTGACCGGAAGGAATCGCAACCTGGCCTGGGGTGTGACCTACACGGAGGCGGATACCACCGACTTCTGGGTGGAAGACTGTAGAAATGGAAAGTATCTCAAAGACGGCGAGTGGAGAGCCTTCGAAAAGACGACCGAGACGATAATAAGGAAAAAACATCTCCCGGAAACCGTCGATGTGTACCGGAACGACCACGGCACCCTCCTGGGAGACGCATCCAAGGCGGGGAAATACCTCTGCTTGGGGTGGACAGCCTGGCACTGTTCAGCGGCAGACGTACTCCAGGCCATTTACCGGCTCGATACGGGAAGGAGTGTGGCGGAAGGCATGGAGGCGGTCGGCCGGATTCATTATCCCTCGCTCAATTGGGGCTTTGCCGACAGCGAAGGCAATATCGGATTCAAAATGTCCGGGCTTTTCCCGGTGCGGCGTCCGGGCTGGAGCGGGCTTTATCCGGTTCCCGGCTGGACGAGCGATTATGACTGGAAGGGATTTGTTGCACCGGAGGCTCTGCCCGGTGTCCTCAATCCGAGTGAGGGCTACTTCGTTACCGCCAACCAGGACCTCACGGCCTATGGACAGGTATCGGTCCAGAACGCTCCCCTGAACGTCCACCGGGACCAAAGGATAAGGCAGCGTCTCGCCGGCAAGGAGGATCTGGATATAGAAGACATGCAGTCCATTCAGCTCGATGTTTTCTCCACCAAGGCCGAGACGCTGGTTCCGGTTTTTCTGGAGGCCATGCCCGAAGGCCCGGCCAAGCGCATGCTGGAGCAATGGAATTTCGAATATCATCCCGACTCACGTGCCGCCACACTCTTCGAGATGCTGTATCAAAGGGCTCTGGTTTCTTTTCTCTGTCGGGAAAAAGACTCGATACCGGAATCCATATTTGTCCACTTCCGAAACGAAAGCTCGGTGGGATTGAACCTGGACTTTTTCTTCGAGCGGATCCTGTTGAAAGAAAATTCTCTCTGGTTTAATGGTAAAAGCAGGAGCGAGATCCTAAAGCCGGCCTTCGAGAAATTCGATGGGGAGTCATGGACGGCCTGGGGTGAGAAAAACCAAATCAAAATGGTCAATCTGTTCTTCGGGGGCAAACTGCCGGGATTTCTGGGAGTGGACCGCGGCCCCTTGGCCATGCCCGGGAATATGGATACACCGCGCCAGGGGTATGTGTACCGGGATGCGGGCCGGGACACAAGCTTCTGTGCCTCGAACCGGTTCATCGCAGACATGGGAACGGATGAAGCATACACCATTATTCCTGGCGGTCCTTCGGAAAAGCGCTTTTCGGGACTCTACCTGACCGATCTCGAGGATTGGTTGGCCGGTCGATACAAGCGGCTCAAGGGGCACTCCGACCGGATTTGACTTTCTCATACATCCGAATTACCTTCTCAACATATCCAAGCTAAGGCAGATGAGAACTCCAAGGACAATGAAAGTTTTTCCCGTCTTTTTGATCTCTCTGTTTATGGGGATAACTGTATCGCCGCAAAAGCAGCCTATTGATGATCTCACGGAAGAAGTCAAAAAGGGCCTGATCGGATATCTCAGGACCCATTGGATGACACCTGAGGACTACGTCATCAGCAAGTTTGAGACGCATGACATCGTACTCATAGGAGAACACCACTTCATCAAACACGATGTCGAGTTTATTCAGGGCCTAATCCCTATTTTGTATGAGAATGGAATCATGAACTTGGGAATCGAGTTCGGCTGTTACGAACTGCAGGAGCAGGCGGATTCCCTGCTGACGGCCGAAGCTTATGACGAGGACCTCGCTCGTTGGCTTGTGTTTCAGTGGGGCAGTTACTGGCCGAATGTGGAATATCTTGACCTATATCGAAAGGCCTGGGAAGTCAATCATTCCCTGCCGGCTGACGCGCCCAAGTTCCGCATCGTCGGTTTGGACTATCGGGCCCGCTGGGACCTCTTTACGGAAAACATGCCCGTCCGACGGTGGCAGAGGATATTGTCCAAGGGGCCGAGGGATAAGCATATGGCAGACGTCATCACCCGTGAGTTTATCAACCAGGGAAGAAAAGCCTTGATCTATGCCGGGCAGCATCACTCCTTCACCCGCTATCACGAACCAGAGTATGACTTTAAAAGAAACAGAGTGATACGGCTCGAAAGAAACAGAATGGGAAACCGTATCTACCGAAAAATCCGCAATAAGGTCTTCAACATATGCCTTCATTATCCGTGGACCACGATAAAAGGTCCGAAAAAGTACGATTATCCCGTGGATGGAGCTGTTGACAGTATCATGCGGGAGTTTACAGAGAAACGGTTTGGTTTCGATATCATCGATTCTCCCTTCGGTGCATTGAGTGATAGCGATGCCCTGTATTCTGCCGGCCGGAGGAACTTCACCTTCAGGGATTTCTGCGACGGCTACATCTTCCTGAAGCCTTTTGCCGAATACGAGGGATGTTCCGTGGATCCTCTTTTCATAACCAAAGAAAATTTCAAGGAGGCCGTGTCTTTTTTACCCAAAGCAGAGATTAAGCAAAAGATAAAAACTCCCGCCCAATTCTTGTATAAGATGAAATGGGATGCTGACTTCAAAAGGCTTTATCCCGACCTGCAATAGAGCTTGGAAGAACATCAATCAATGGGTAATAATCGTAATTATCCGGATCGGATGATGATTTTTATTGCGATCTTATGAGGAGGCTTCGATGAGACACAAACTTATTTTCAAGCTTTTACCCTGGGTTTTTTCATTCATGTGTGTCATCCAGAGTTTTTCCCACGCCCAAAGGACAGGGTATTCCAAGGCGGAGCTCGTCGGTCGGCGCAGCGCATTGATGGATGCCGTCAACGACGGTGTGATCATACTTTTCGGCGAAGCGCAATATGTACGCAGTGGTTGGTTTGCCCCCGGGGCTCACTTCCGCCAGGATAACGATTTCTATTATTTCACCGGCAATGAGGATTGGAATACCATCCTGGTGATGATCCCGCAGACCAAAGAGTCCTTTCTGTTTCTGCCTCAGCTGACAGCCAGCGAGATCAGGTCCGACGGTATTAATTTGCTGGAAGATGAAGAGGCCCAACAAAAGACCGGGATGACGCGTATCTATGAACTGAGTTATTTCAGTCAATTCCTGGCCCAAAATATGGGGCGTCACAAGACCGTGTACCTCCGCATGATTTCGCGGGGAAGGGTAGTGAGCACAAACGCGAAAAAAGACACGGTCAACTTCAGCGATCAGATCTCCCTCGACAACTACCGCATCCAGAAGATCAAAGAACGTTTTCCTTATGTGGAGATCAGGGATATCACACCCTTCATAGACGCCCTGCGGGTGATCAAAACTCCCGAAGAGATCAAAGTGTCACGCCGGATAGGAAAAATCTCTTCCGATGGGGTCAAGCAGGCGATGCTGGCCACCCGACCGGGCGTTTTTGAATATGAGATCGAGGCGGCAGCCATGCATACCGTTCTGAAACACGGGGCCAAGGGGGCCGGCTATCCCCCCATTGTCGGTTCCGGCATCAACACCTGTACCCTCCATTACTGGCAGAATTCCAAGCAGGTTGAAGACGGCGACCTGATCCTGATGGATTTCGGAGGTGACCTGGATTATCAGATGGTGGATATCACGCGGACCTGGCCCGCCAACGGCATTTTCACACCCGAACAGAGGGAAGCCTACCAGGTGGTCCTGGAGGTCCAAAAAGCCTGTATCGAAGCATACCGCCCCGGGATCACGGCTAAAGATGTGCAGGAGCATGTAGCCGAGGTCATGAAACAAAAAGGCATGGATCCTCGCGGACTCAGAGGAGGCATAGGCCATTATGTGGGGATGGAGGTCCATGATGTGGGCCCGCGGGGAGTCCCGCTCGAGGAAGGCATGGTGTTTGCCATCGAGCCCGCGCTTTACTACCCCGAAAAGGGATTCGGCATCCGGATCGAAGATACCGTCTTGATTACTGAAGACGGGTGCGAGATTTTGACCAAGGATGTTCCCAAAGAAATCGAAGAGATAGAAAAACTGATGGCTTCAAGGAAAATGAAATAAGAAAACCGAGGAGCCATGCCCGGCTCGGGCCATTGATTGTCTGGAATTATGCCTGAAGCGTAGTAGAAGCCTGTCAATATTAAGAATCTCGAGAATAGAATTGGGGGAGTGTAGACTCTCTGAAGGACAACCTTCCAATAATATGGATGCATCCATATTATTGGAGTCAAATATACTGTGAATTGACGGAACTAACTGCTTAAATACTGAAAATAATCAAATTACATTTTGAAGTAATTTGGCACATATCTTGCCTTTAATATAATGCCGGCGAGAGGATTAGATTACTTTACATCCCAAAGGGGGGTGATGATCAAACTCAAAAGCAATCACCCAAGGGTAACAAGGGGGAGTCCGGGTTTAATTCCCGCATGCCAAAAAACCTGAGCTCCAAGGTTTTGAAATAATTACATCAGCTTAGGTGTGAGAGCATCCAATGACTGGTGCAGCAATTTTTATCCCGATACGCCTCAAAGGCTACGAATCGGGATAAGGGGGGTAAATAATGAAAAGGTTTCGCTTTCTCATTTTTTCACTCGCTGTCGCCTTTCTTGTCAGTGGAATGCTATCTGCCCAGGAAGCCACCGGCAAGTTCATCGGAAAAGTCACCGATGATCAAGGGGCGCCGCTCCCTGGTGTCACGATAGAGGCGACATGTGCGAGATTGGTCGGCAAACTGGCGGCCGTCACGGATCAGGATGGGGTCTACCGGCTGTTGGCCTGCCCGGCCGGCATTTACAAAATCACCTATGCTTTGCCGGGTTTTACCACTCTGGTCCGGGAAAACCTGGGCCTCGGGGTCGAACAAACCCTGACGGTCAATGTTTCCTTGACGCCGGGCGTACTGGCAGAGGAGATCACGGTTACCGGAGAAACTCCCTTGGTCGACATCAAGAGCACGACCAAAGGGATGATCCTCACCAAACAGATGTTTGAATCTCTGCCGCGGGGAAGAAATTTCGACACCTTGGTGACAGCGGTCCCGGGAGTCAATCAGGAGCCCGGCCTGGGAGGGATATCCGTAGACGGGGCCAGCGGATCGGAAAACATGTTCTTTATCGACGGTACCGACATAACGCATATCCAAACCGGCCTGAACGCACAGGACGCGGCCTTCGAGTTTGTCGATGAGATTCAGATCAAGGCCAGCGGGTACGCGGCCGAATACGGAGGCTCTTTAGGTGGTGTCGTGAACGTCATCACCCGATCCGGAGGAAACGAATTTCACGGTGAAGTCATCGGATATTATCAGGGAAGCAGGTTGAAGGGAAAAGAACGAGATTCTTTACGACTGGATCTGTATGACATCACCAAGGCCGAATACGTCAATTATGAAGATCTCTACGGCAAAGACAGTTGGAGCAGATATGAGTTCGGATTCAATCTCGGCGGATACATCTTGAGAGACCGGCTGTGGTTCTTCGGGTCCTTCCTCCCTGTGTTCGACACAACCGAAAGGAATGTCGAATGGACGACCGCCGGTTTTGCACCCAGCGATTACCAGCAGGATAGGACGTACTGGAATGCCGCGCTCAAGCTGGTGGCCCAGCCCATCAAAGACCTCCGGGTATCGGCGGGTTTTATCAACAATTGGAACAAGGTGCGGGGAGACCTGCCGGCGCGCGAGGGGACCGAGAATCCTGAGCGGGCCTGGTCGGATTACGGATTCGATTACCCGAACTGGAGCGCCAGCCTGAGCGCTACCTATACACTGGGAAACAATTTCCTCATAAGTGCGCGCGGTGGGGCATTCCACAGAAACCAGGGCAACCAGGGAATCCAGCCCACCGGTCCCAGGTATCGTTTCCGCTCCCAAAATCCCAATGCGGGCAATGTGACCAACACCATGTTTCCCGAGATTCCGGAAGAGTTCGTCAAACCTCGCGGGTGGTCCAACATGAGCAGCTCGGACTTGTATGTCTATGACAAGGATATCAGCGACCGGCAGTCCTTCAACCTGGATTTCACCTATTACATGTCCGCCTCCGGTGAACACGCCTGGAAGGCGGGCGTCCAGATGGTCCGCCTCTACAAGGACATCGACAATTCGGCCAAATACATTCAGGTCCACCTCGGCTGGGACCGAGACTTCATCTACAAGGACACCGGCGAGATGGTAAGGGGCAAGTACGGCTTCTACTCGGTTGAGGGCGGGGAATCCGGGCCCTACGGCACGTACGGAGATGCCACCAGTATCCGCTGGGCCATCTTCTTGCAGGACAGCTGGACACCCACATTCCTGGACGAAAAGCTCACATTGAACCTTGGGATCAGACTGGAGAAGGAAGATCTTCCCCACTTCTACGACGATCCGATCTACGAGCGCAAGGCGGCACCCGTCCGGTTCGCTTTTACGGACAAGATCGCTCCTCGGGTAGGATTCACCTACGACGTTTTCGGCGATGCCGGCCTGAAGGTGTTCGGAAGCTTCGGGCTGTATTATGACGTCATGAAGCTGGACAGTGCGCTGTCCCGGTATGGGGCGCGGCGGTGGATCAGCGATTACTACACCCTGGATGATTGGGATTGGACCAAGATCACAAACGGAAATTATCCGGGCACTTACATCCACAGTTACAACCACCGGACCGGAGGCTACGAAAACACCGAGCCGGACATGAAACCCATTAGCCAGTCTGAATTCAGTTTCGGCGTCGAGAAAAAGCTGATGGAGAATTTTTCCGGTTCTGTCCGCGTGGTCTACAAGCACCTCATCGACACCATCGAGGACGTCGGCATCCTTAATCCCGCCATCGGCGAGGTCTATATGCAGGCCAATCCCGGACACGGCATCACGCTCCGCTTATCTGAGGGGGGCCGCTTCGATGACAAATATTACCGCTGTCCACTGCCGGTCAGGGATTACTGGGGTGTCAACGCCAATCTCGACAAGCGGTTCTCCGACAACTGGCTGGGCGGAATCTCCTACACCTGGAGCCGGCTGTATGGGAACTACGGCGGATTGGCCAGCTCGGACGAGTGGGGTCGTGCGGATCCCAACCGTACAGGCTATTACGACCAATGGTGGCTCAACTACGACAAGAATGGAAATGAAATCCTGGGGCTTCTCAACACCGACCGGGTCCACCAGTTCAAGCTCTACGGCAGCTACGCGTTCGATTTCGGCCTGACCGTGGGTATCGTGGCCAACGGCCTCAGCGGGACGGTTGTTTCCCGAGAAATCGATGTGGGTAACTGGTCCGGGTATTATCCCGACGGCCGGCACACGGACGGCCGGACCCCGTTCCTCTTCCTGACCGATTTCTATGCGGAATATAATCTGAAGGTGACTCAGAGAAACAGGGTTCAGCTCAACGTCAATGTCAGAAACCTCTTCAACGCCGGCACGGCCCGCCGGCTGTTTACGGAGATGAACCAGGGATCACGCATTTTGAGCGACGATCAAAGGCTCAATCCCTGGGATTACAGCCTCGATGCCGGAACGTTGACCACATTCGACCAGGCCTACACCTTTGAAAAAGACCCCCGCTATCTTATGGAGTATGATTTCTTCCCGCCTATAGAAGTCCGCTTAGGCGTCAAGTTCCTTTTCTAGGCTGAAGCTCGACCGGAGCCGAAGGCTCCCCGGGCGCGAAGTCCGGGGGGCCTTTTTTTTGTTGCATTCATTCCCGGTGTTTATCATAATAGCCACTTCAACCCAAGCCATTTTCCGGCAGCCGGTTCGCTATGATAAAGAAGAATGCCTTCCTCGGAATTCTGGCATTACTGAGCCTACTGCCCTGCCATCTTATCTCCTCCTCGGAAAATCTGAGCGCCGTACGGGTGGAGACAGGCCCGGTCGTGGACGGGAAGCTCGATGACGCATGCTGGAACCAAGCCGATCCCTTCACCGGCTTCCGCCAGCAGGAGCCGATTCCTTCGAGTGCCCCATCGGAACAGACCGAGCTTCGGGTCATCTATGACCGGGAAAACCTCTACCTGGGGATCATCTGCTTCGACCGTGAGGTTTCCAAGGTGGCGGCCAAGTGCATGGCCCACGATCAATTCCAGGCCCACCGCGGTGTCGATGACGACGTCGTGCGGGTGCTCCTCGATCCCTTCCAGGACAGACGAAACGCCTACCTCTTCATCACCAATGCCTGCGGGGCGAAGAGTGAGGGCCTGGCCGGCGGCGAACGATACTCCCTCAACTGGGACGGCATCTGGGATGCGCACAGCCAATTTTCCGAAACGGGCTGGACCGTCGAGATGCGCATCCCGTTCAAGACCATCTCTTTTAAAGAATCTCTGACGGCCTGGGGGCTGAACATCGAGCGATACATCGCCCGCAAACAGGAAACCATCCGGCTTTCGCGTCCCGAACTCGATGCCCATTTCGCGAGTCCGATGAACGCGGCGCTCCTCCAGGGGATCGCCGACGTCAAACAGGGCAAGGGGATCACTTTCCGGCCCTACGGGATACCGTCTATAAGCCGGATTCCCGAAACGGGGCGCCAGACCGAATGGAAGCTGGACGGGGGATTCGACATCTACAAAAATTTCACCCCCAACTTCGTAGGGGCGTTCACCGTCAACACGGACTTCGCCGAGACCGAAGTCGACGAGCGGCGCATCAACCTGACCCGCTTTTCCCTCTATTTCCCCGAAAAGCGGACCTTTTTTCTGGAAGGATCGGAGATCTTCTCGTTCGGTGTCGGAGGAGGAGGCATGCGCGGTCCGGCCTTCGTTCCCTTTTTCAGCCGGCGGATCGGTCTGGTCGAGGAACAGCAGGTGCCGATCCTGTACGGAGCCAAGGTGTATGGGAAGCTGGGGAACACCAACATGTCCCTGATCGATATGCGGACCAAGTCCTTCGATCCCCTGGGGCTGCCAGCAGAAAATTTCGTCGCCGGGCGCGTCTATCAGAATATCATGGCCGAGAGCAAGGTGGGCCTGATCTTCACCCACGGCGATCCCTCCAGCGAAGGCCGCAACACCCTGGCCGGCGTCGACTTCACCTACTGGACATCCCGTTTCCTGGGTGATAAAAACTTTTCGCTGGCAGGCTGGTACGTCTACAACTGGAACGAACTCAAAAGCGGAAAACACCAGGGTTACGGCTTCAAGATCGATTACCCCAACGACCTCTGGGACATCGCCGTAACCTACAGCTATTACGGCGATGCCCTCAATCCCGGGCTGGGTTTCCTTCCCCGCGGCAGCATCAAGGTCCTCTCGGGCGGGATGAATTTCAGGCCCCGCCCGCAGAGAGGCTTCCTGGCCGATTGGGTCCGGCAGTTTTTCTTCGAGCTCCGACCGAGCTTTTACTGGGACCTTACCGGGAAGCTGGAAACCATGCGGATCTTCGTCGCTCCCCTGAATTTCCGCACCGAAAAAGGTGACCACATCGAATTCAACTTTTCCATCAACCGCGACGCCCCTCCCGAAGACTTCGAAATCGCCGAAGGCATCTTCATCCCCCGGGAGGTCTATGACTTCACGAACTACAATATCCAGTACAGCTCCCCCTCCTACCGCTCCCTGATAATAAGCGCCGAGTACCGTTTCGGCCCTTTCTATTCCGGCACCTACCGGGATGCCGAGCTGGGGCTGACGTTCCGGTTGAACGGCCACGTCAACCTGGGGATAAACGCCAACCTCGTCAAGGGAAACCTGAAAGAAGGGGAGTTCACCGAAAACGTCTTCCAGCTCAAGGCCGATTTCTTCCTGACCCCGGATCTCGGCCTGATGAACTACATCCAGTACGACGACGTGAGCAACACCCTGGGGGCCAACATCCGCTTCCGGTGGCAGCTTTCGCCCGGCAATGAGATTTTCCTCGTCTATAACTCCAGTTGGGAACGGCGATGGGACCCGATCAGTCGCTTCGTCCCTATGGAATCCCGGGGTGTGTTCAAGATATTGCTCTCCATCCGGCCTTGATGGTTTCGGAGAATCATGCGCTTGCCTATGATCTACTGATGCCGGTGATCTTGAACGCCCAGGCATGCCGGCAGGGAAGCTCAATGAAGGGCAGCGGAGGGATTTGGATGACCAGATTCCCGTCCCTCTCCTTCCAAGTGAGGATTCCCGACCTTCCTTGAAGAAAAACTTGGGTATCGGGCGCAGGTGTGATGCCTTTCAGGACCAATTCCTCATAGGGGAAGCGCGGCGTTATGGCATAGAGGCAATCGTCTTTCTGAGTGAAAAATACCTCTTTGACCGCCTGGCCTTCCTCGGGCTCTAAAGTAAGCCGCAGGATGTCATAGGCAATATTGTACTCTCCCCGCGGCTCCTCCGGCACCTGGCCCGGGCCCCACTGGCAGCTCACTCTCCAGGGGCGGGATTCGTAAATCGCCTCGCCGTTTATGGCCAGCCACTGTCCCATGGCCTCCAGGCGGTCCACCATGATGACCGGTATCCGGCCGTCGGCCGCCGGACCGATATCCAGGAGCAGGTTTCCGCCCCGGCTTACGATATCCACCAGCATCAGGATTAGTTCCCGGGCGGTGCTGTAATGCTCGAGTTCCTCGGCCCGGTTGTAGCCGTAAGACTCCCCGATGGCCCGGTTCTCTTCCCAGGGATGCTCGCCGGAATCGAAGCCCGATCCATATTCGGTGGTGTAATATCCCCCGTGTGTGTGACGGCATCCCTTGAACCAGCGGTCATTGACAACCACTTCCTGCCGGTTAGGCGCCCGGTTGAATAGCCACGCCAGGAGCTCGCGGCTCTTCCAGATTTCATCGCTGTGATCCCATTCTCCGTCGGCGAAAATGATGGAAGGGGTGCAGTGTTTGACCAGATCCTGGAATTGGGGGAAATAATGGTCTCGAACAAAGGTTTCGGGAGAGTGGAGATAAAGCGGATTGAACCATTCATAGAGGGAATAATACGCCCCGAACTTAAGCCCCCGGCTGCGCACTGCCGCAGCCACTTCGGCGATGATGTCCCGGCGTGGTCCCGAATCCACACTGTTCCATTTTCGTCCAAAGCTTCGGTCAGCCTCGTCGCTTTTCCAAAGGGTATAGCCGTCGTGATGTTTGGCATTCAGGACCACATATTTTGCGCCTGAGCGTTCGACGATATCGGCCCACTTTTCCGGATCGAAGAATTCAGCCTTCCAGAGGGGGATGAAATCTTCGTATCGGAATCCTTCACCAAAGGCCCTGTCCTGGATTTTACGAACCGAAGGCCCCCATTTTTCGGACTTTTCCAGCCAGTACCAGTACCATTCGGTGTAGGTTCCGGGGGGTGAATAGGCGGGGACCGACGAGACCCCCCAAAAGATGAATATCCCGAATTTGGCATCCCGCCACCACTGGGGAGTGGGGCGGCTGTCGATGGATTCCCAGGTCGCCTCATAGGTCGTATCCTGCCCTGGGATTCCTGCAAGGGCCGTTAGGTTTGTAGCAAACAAGCAGAAAAGAATTGTCGCAACGCACATCAAGTATCTCATTCGGTCCTCGCTATTCTTAGTTAAGCGTATCATATTAGCCTTGTCATTTTATGATATGCTGAGGATACCAATCTCGTTATTTTTGGTTATTCATTACTTTTAAGTTCCGGGCAAAGCTTAATTCATCTTTACATCCTAGAATATCTCCAACACGGATACAAGAAAAGTGAAAATGCAATGCCGTTTCAAAATAATAAGTGTAAATATGTATATATACCTATACACTTGACATATACACTTTTTTGATTTATAAATGGGGAATGAACAAATTCTAAATCGAGGTTATTCATGAAAACCGTAAACGCCTTAAAGATCCGGAATCATTTGGGAGAGGTATTGGAAGACCTGAAAAAGAATGGAGAGCCCATTCTGGTGAGCAAGAACAGGAAGATCCAGGCGGTTCTGATCACTCCCGAGCAATTCCAAACAAGATTTCTCGACTTTCAGTCCGAGGAGAAAAGACAAAACCTTTTAAAAACCATAAAAAGCCTAAAGGCCAAAGGCCGCGGATCAAAAGACAGTGTAGAGGTGCTTCGAGAACTGAGAGGCTATGGACTATGATCTGGGTGATTGATGCCTCAGTCGCGGTACGCTGGTTCATTGCACAAGAAAACCATGCCCATGCCGACCTCATCCTCGAGAAGATCCTCACCCAGCCGGAGTTTTTTGCTGTGCCCGAACTTTTCTGCTTTGAAGTCTATGCGGTTTTATCGCGAATGCTGCCGAATGGAGTTGATGTCTATGTCAAAGGAATGATGCCTATTTTAAATTGCGGCATACTCCGCTATCCCATGACCGAAGTACTTGCCCGCCAGGCATCCACTTATATCAGCAAGGGGCTTACTGGATATGATGCCTGTTATGTGTCTTTGGCCAAGGAAGTCGGGGGGAAATGGCTTACTTTCGATGAGAAGGCTCATAGCCTTATCAAATCGGCTCGTCTTTCACATACGCTTAACAAAAGCCTTCCAGACGGATGGGAGTCCTAAATCCTCTTTCCATAATGATTGCTTGCCCCTTCTCGTTCGCTTATAATTGGTAAGAACTAAAAGACCGATAAAAAGAGCCGAAAGGGGACAAAATGGAAATTATCGACCTTACTCCCGAGCATGAACAGATCTATTGTGAGTGCCTGGAGGATTGGTCGGACGAAATCAAGGAAGCCGGAGACCACAAGGCCATTTGGTATCAGAAGATGAAAGACCAGGGGCTCAGGGTCAAACTCGCCCTCGATGACAGCGGCTGTGCAGGGGGAATGATCCAGTACGCTCCCATCGAGAAGACTTTTGTCCAGGGACACAATCTTTATTTTGTGTACTGTATCTGGGTGCATGGATACAAAAAAGGCCGGGGCAACTTCCAGAAGAAAGGTTTCGGCAAGGCGCTCCTTAAGGCTGCAGAGCAGGACACGAGGGAGCTCGGAGCCAAGGGAATTGCGGCTTGGGGCATCTCCTGGCCTTTCTGGATGAAGGCGTCCTGGTTTCAAAAACATGGCTATACCCGGGTGGATAAAGAGAAAGGCCGGGTCCTTCTCTGGAAGCCTTTTACAGAAGACGCAAACGCACCCAAGTGGCTCGCGCAAAAGAAAAAACCCCATGCCGAACCGGGCCAGGTCACGGTGACGGCATTTATGAACGGATGGTGCCCGGGGCAGAACCTGGTCTTCGAGAGGGCCAGAAGGGCCGCCGCGGAATTCGGCGACCGGGTGGTTTTTCGAGCCGTCGATACCTTCCAACCGGAGGTTTTTTCGGAGTGGGGGATAATCGACGGCCTGTTCATCGATGGAAAAAAGGTCAGAACCGGCCCGCCGCCTTCCTATAAAAAAATCAAGAAGCTCATCGCCAAACGAGTGAAGTAGGTCCTTTTCCTGATCCGAACCGATCTTATAACAAGACGGCTCTGGAAATTCTAAAGTCCATGGGGAGAACGGCTCTATGATGAACTTGGGGATAAGAGGGGAGAAAAACTTGAAATAATCCAGAAGTCATACTATGTTGGACTTTGATGCCCTCCATCCTTATTCAGGAGACATATGATGTCGTATCGATTCCGTAGGTGGACAGCTTTAATAGCGATCGTTCTGTTTTCGAGTATTTCAATTTCCGCCAAGAGCCTGCCCAAGGTAAAGCCCGAAAAAGTCGGCCTTTCATCCGATCGCCTGGAGCGGGTCAGCAGGCTCTTTGAAGGCTTTGTCGATAAGCAGCAGCTGGCCGGGGCCGTGGCCCTCATCGCCCGGCAGGGCAAGGTGGCGTATTTCAAGGCCTGGGGCCGGATGGACATCGACGAAAACATTCCTATGCGCCGAGACACCATATTCCGCATTGCCTCCATGACGAAACCCATAACCAGCACTGCGGTTCTGATCCTGCATGAAGAGGGCCGCTTGTTTCTCAATCAGCCGGCCTCCCGCCACATCCCGGAATGGAACGACAACCTTCAGGTCTACACCGGCATGAGGGGCGGGACCGCGCAGTACACAGTGCAGGAAGTTACCGTCTCCATACGCCACCTCCTGACGCACACATCGGGCCTGACTTACGGCGTCTTCGGCGACACACCGGTCGATAAGGCCTATGTGGCGTCCGGAATGATGCGACTCGACCTGGACGGGATGGTGCAGAAACTTACTGAGCTGCCCCTGCTTTTCCAGCCGGGTGAACGGTGGAACTACAGCGTATCGACCGATGTTTTGGGTAAACTGATAGAAAACGTCTCGGGGATGACGCTGGATGAATTTTTTGCAAAACGTATATTCCAGCCCTTGGGCATGAAGGACAGCGGCTTCTTCGTCACGAAGGATAAAATCGGGCGGGCGGCCACCATCTACCAGCCCAAGGATACGGGAGAGGGGCTGCAAGCATCGCTCAACCCCCGCAAGAATCCCCGCACCAGCCAGCGCCCCAAGATGCTATCAGGAGGCGGGGGGCTCTATTCCACGGCCATGGACTACCTGCTCTTCTGCCAGATGATCCTCAACGGCGGAGAACTCCATGATGAGCGGATCCTGAGCCCCAAAACCATCCAGCTCATGACCCAAAACCACGTGGGGGACCTGTACACGCAAGAAGGCTATGGTTTCGGCCTGGGATTCGCCGTCCACACGGACCAGGGTGAATCGGGCCTCATCGAATCCGAGGGGACGCTGCGCTGGGGGGGAATCTTCAACACCACTTTCTTTATCGATCCGGAGGAGGAGCTCATTGCCATCGCCATGTCACAGCTTCGTCCCCACGCTCACCTGAACATGGGAGGAAGATTCAAGCTTCTGGTCTACCAGTCGATCATTGAATAAACCAGGTATCGGGTATAAGGAACAAGATGGTTCTCTTCCATATTGTGTGGGTTATGATCATGAAATATTCGGCATGGCTTCGCTCCCGTTCAGATTATTCACGCCATTCCCTCATCGCTCTTCTCGGCGGCTGCGGAATCGCTTCGCTCAGACATCCTCCCCGTCCGACTCTGTCGGATTCCCTCGAAGAACGAATCGGAAAGGCTAAATCTTCAATGGTCGCTTCAGCCATGCCGAATATTTGCTTTTCATCACCCTACATGTTTACCCACACAATATGGAAGAGAACCGACAAGATTAATCGTCATCAAGGAACCAGAGCGGACGATAGCCCTACGGATTTTCGCCGCCGCTATCTGCCACCGCTTTCAAAAAGAGATCCCGATAGGTCTCGCCGATGGGGATAAACTCATCCCGGATCTTCACGCGCTCTTTTTCGACGACGTCGACGTGGTTGAAATTGATGATGTAGGACCTGTGTATCCGGAAGAAGGAATGCCGGGGCAGCCTGCGCAGGGCCTCATTCATGGTCATGAGCGAAAGGATGGATCTTCGAGAAGTGACGAAGCTGACATAGTTGCCGGCCCCTTGAACGTATAGGATATCGCTGAGATCGATCCGGACATAGTCCATCCCGGATTTAATCACCACAAATCCTTCCCGCTGCGGCGCAGAAGTTCCCAGCATAGGTGTTCGGTACCGCTGTCGGGCCTTGTGCACCGCCTTTAGGAACCGGTCGAACTCGATCGGCTTTAGCAGGTAATCCACCGCATCATAATCATAGCTTTCCAGTGCATACTGAGAATAGGCCGTCGTGAATATGACCAGGGGTCGAAGCGTCAGGGCTTTAAGAAACTGGATGCCGCTTATGTCCGGCATGTTGATGTCCAAAAAAATAAGATCCGCCGGATGAACGTGATAAAACTCGAGTCCCTTGACTGCATCACGGAACGACCCCGCCAATTCCAGGAAATCGACCTTGGCGATGTAATCCTCCAGGATTTCGATGGCCACAGGCTCGTCATCGATGATCAGGCATTTAAGGTGCGCCGGGTCCTCAGACATTTTCGATCCTCAGCTCGACCGCATAACTTGTATCCGTTATCCGGACCGCCAGCTCATGCGAATCCGGATACAGAAGCTCCAGCCGGCGTTTGACGTTCTGAAGCCCCATGCCTTCCACCGGATCCTCGTCGTCCCGGGTTCTAGGGTGGACGCTGTTCTCCACCGAGAAATGGAGGCTGCCTGCGCCCGCGGCAAGCGCCATCTGGACGAATGAGGGCTGCTTAAGACTGATGCCGTGTTTGAAGGCGTTCTCGACGAATGGGATGAGCAGCATGGGAGGGATACAAATATCTTTCGTCTTTCCCTCGATCTTGAAATCGATGGCGATATCGTCCTCGGCAGCGAATCGCAGCTTGTGAAGTTCGATCAGGCGCTGGATCTGGTCTATTTCTTTGTCCAGATCGATCTTATCCACTCTGCTGTCGTAGATCATGTACCGCATGAGATGGGAGAGGCGGGCGATCCCGTCGGCCGTGGCGGCGTCGCCTTTTCGGGCCATGCCGAAGAGGTTGTTCAGGGTATTGAAGAGGAAATGCGGATGGATCTGGGTCTTCAGAAGGTCGAGCTCGGTCTCCACATGTTTGGCCTGGATCTCCTGCAGCAGGAAGCGCTGGCGCGTGCTGTCGCGCATGATCTTAAGGACCGACGAAAGGGCGATCATGAAAAAGATAATGATGGAGGTGGCAAGCCAATCCTGCATCCCACCGAAAATCCATTTTACCAAGTACGAATTTACGTAACCGAATCCCACGATAGTCGCGACCAGGAAGACGAAATACAACCCGTAGCGCCGGCGGTAAAAGTATCTTTCCAGTAAATAAAGGTGGACATAGACCGGGACGATGACCTGAACGATCACGCGTAAGCCGAAAATGAATTTGGTCGCCAGGCTTATCGGCCCCTCCTTGGATCCTGTGGTGAGCATGATGAATGCGAGAATGAAGAGCCAGAACAATAGATAAAGACCGAGGTCCGATCCGAAAACCCGGCTCAGCCGGCTTTGCCATCGCGTCTTTTGCATCTGTACATATTTAAAGCCATACTCTACCATATTACAAGGGCCCTTCGTCACGCGAACCGGGCATTCGGTCAATTCTTTTAAGGGACTCGTACATCTGCCTCCCTCGAGGCTTTTTAAAAACCTATATTGAGCATGAATGTCCCCTTATCAGGAGGAGAAGAACATGTTTGAAAAAAGCCTATCGGTCGCTGTTTTAATCATCCTGCTTTTGTTTCTCTGTGCCGCGCCATCGCAGGATATTCATCAGGCGGTGCAAAAAGGAGACCTGGACCGGGTCAAGACGCTGCTCGCCTCAGAGCCGTCCCTGATCGAGCTTGAGAATGATGCGGGCAACCGGCCGCTCCACCTGGCGGTCATGACAGGAAACCGAGAAATGGTCAAATATCTGCTGGCCCAAAGAGCCGACATCGACGCGCCCGGTGAGCAGGAAGCCGTGCCGCTTCATTGGGCTTTGGCCATGGGACACACGGGTATCGCCGAATATCTGATCGAACAGGGCTGCGATTTAAAGGCCAAAGCCACCGGCGGGGCGACCACACTGGCCTTTACCGTACTGGGGAGACAGACCAAGAAGGTCGCCGAACAATTGGATCTTGTGGAGCGTTTGGTCAAGGCCGGATTGGATGTGAATGAAGTCCTCGAGGGTAATATGACTCTGCTCCACGGCACCGCTATATTGGGAGATCCGGCCATGGTGGAAAAGCTGGTCAGCCTGGGAGCAGAGGTCAATGCCCAAACCATAAACGGGGAAACGCCGCTGTTCTTGACCGCGGTGCGGGGTCAATTTGAAACCGCGGAGTCGTTCCTCCGGCTCGGGGCCGAACCGGATCTCGGGCAGAAGAGAACCGGACGCACTCCGATGCACATGGCCGCCTTGAAAGGCTATTCCGATATCATAGGACTGCTGATCGAGCATGGGGCCGAGATCAAGGAGAAGGATGAGGCCGGCATGACGCCGATCGAATATGCCGCGAAGTACAGAAACAAAAAGGCCGCAGAACGCCTGATTACCGCCGGTGCCCAAGCCGATGGCTTCGAGGCCGAATACTCCGGCCCTTCGTATTTAAGCCGGCCCTTGGAATCCGGAGAAGCGGCTGTCTGGTACTGCGGACAGAGTGGATGGGCGGTCCGGACCCGAAATCATTTCCTGGTTTTCGATTACATCCAGGGCGGCAGGAGTTCGGATGATCCCAGCCTTGCAAACGGCCGCATTCATCCCGCCGAAATCCAGGGGCAAAACTTGACTGTGTTCGTCACCCATGCTCATAACGACCATTACGACCCGGCCATTTTCGAATGGAGTAAGGAAATTAAGGACACAGACTATTATCTGGGGCAGCGCCCGCCATCTGCACCGGGAAAAGATACTAAGCTACCGGATTATTTCCTCATGGAGCCCAGAGTGCGTAAAAATGTGGCTGGAATGGAAGTCGCAACCATCAAATCCACCGATGCCGGAGTCGGTTTCCTGGTCCGGGTGGAAGGACTTACGATCTATCATGCCGGTGACCACACCAACCGGACGAAGGAACTCGAAGCGGCCTTTACTGAAGAGATCGACTTTCTGGCGAAGCAGGATCTATCCATAGACCTGGCGTTCGTTCCCATCACCGGGTGCGGTTTCCGGGATCCTGAAGCGGTGGAGAAGGGCACGTATTATTTTCTGGAAAAGCTCAGCCCCAAGGTCATGTTTCCCATGCACGGAGCGGATAATGAGTACCTCTACTCGGAGTTTGCCCAAAAGGCTAGAAGGAAAAACAGTTCAACTTATTTTTGCTGCGCAGAAAACCGGGGGGATCATTATTTCTACTCGGATAACCGCATAAAGTGAGTTTTGTTAAGATATAGCTATGATATCCACAAAGCAGAGCTCATGATTTCTATCTTCGCTATTGCTGAATATAAAGGTCACCGCGCAATGGTTGAAAAAGGAGGATACTCCGAAAGGGTTGGAAAAAGATAACATTTCGAAATGCTTGAATGTGGAAGGTGCCCCGCAATGATTCAAAATGAAGGGTAAAAGTTGTTCTGTATTTTATATCAGATCCTGGTGATATACTGATGCAACTCTAGGCTGGAGGTCGGCCGCTTTTGCGTCCGGTTCGGAGCTTGTTCCGCACCTCCCGGATGACCCGCTTGGCCAGCACATCCTCATGCTTGGTCACGAACTCATCCACGGCCTGCGGCTCTCTGGTCGATAAGGCGCGTAACGCCCAAGACATGGCTTTAACGACCATGTCGTCCCGGTCTTCGAGCAGAATCCGGCACACGGCCAGGGTTCTAGGTACATCACCCTTCCCGCCATAAGACCTCATGTTGAGGGGGACCGTGCTGACCAGGGCCGCTCTCCGCCACCACCGATTCTCCGAGCGGGCCCAAGAGTGAATGACGGCATCCGACACCTGGCCCTCCCGCCAGGCTAGGCCGGCCAGAGCTCCCATAGGATCCACTTCGCCCCAGCCCTGCATGTTTCTTCCGAAGCGTTCGAGGTCGTGGGCCCGGACCTGAGGGAGTGCCGCAGGGTGGTAGCGAATAAGCTCATAGGCCACAGCGCGGGCGCCCGGGGGAGCTTCCTCCACGATTCCCAGCGCCAGCTCGATCACATCCCTTGCCGAAGCCGAAGCCATCCGATTGGATACATCCCTTCGCACCGCACGCAGGGATGCCGCGTTTACGGTCTTAAGCCTCCTGAGACGCTCGGCCACTTCCGATGCTTTTATGGTATCCATGAGAATATACGCCTCCCGTTTATGGACTGAGTGCGGGTAATATACCTCGCTTTCTTGAAGATGACAAATCCTCTCAGGAGCGGTGATGTAATGTTTTGCGTGTAATTTGAATTGCTACCGCATTTTCTCCTCATGACATCCGATATTAGCTATTCATATCGAAGGCTGTCGACAGGATTAGCCGTTGCGGCCCTTAGAGTCTGGTAGCCGACCGAGAGGAGCACGATAAAAAGGCACAACCCTCCCGCCAGGACAAATATCCAGACTCCGATGGCGGTCCTGTAGGCGTAGTCTTGCAGCCACCGATTCATGATTGCGTATGCGGCCGGCCAGGCCAGGACATTGGCGACAAAGACCAGTTTCGTGAAATTCATCGAAAAAAGTGAAACAATTTTCCAGGCAGAGGCCCCCAGCACTTTGCGGATACCGATCTCTTTGGTTTTCTCTTCGGCCGTGTAGGAAGAGAGGCCGACCAGACCGAGGCAGGATATGAAGACCGACAGGGCGGTAAAGGAAAAAAGTATCTGTGACAACCTCTGTTCGTTGGTATACATTCGGTTGAAAGCTTCGTCCAGGAACTCGTATTCGCAAGGAAAACCAGGATTGGCCCTCTCCCATACCCGGCGGAAGTGTCTAAGGGCCCGGGAGGGATTCCCCGGCCGTAATCTCAAAAGCAGATAATTCCGGTTCGCTCCCCAAGCGCCGGCAGATAGTATCATGGGTGCCGTGGGAGAGGACATGTGTCGGTTCGAAAAATTGTTGACAACACCGATGATTTGTCCTTTGTGTCCCCAAAAGCGCAGCTCCAGGCCGATAGGATCTTCTACCCCCATCTGCCGAAGGGCCGTCTCGTTGATGATGAAATTTTCCGCGTCCACAGGACGGGACCGGGAGAAGTGGCGACCTTTGATAACATTCAGTCCGATAGTCTTCACAAAATCGTAATCGACCGACAGGAAGGCAGGAAAGACCTGCTTTTCGGGAGAACGGCCCGCCCAGTCCACGTAACCGATCCAGCTTTGGATATCGGAGGGCAGATGGCTGCAGCTTGTCACCCCTACAATATCGGGATGACTGAGAAGCTCCTCCCTGACCACATCCACAGAATCTCGGGTCCTTTTCTGCATCAGGTGATAAACGAGGTTCTCTTTATTCATTCCCAGGTCCCGGTTCATTATGAAAGCGACCTGGGATTTGACGACAAGAGTCCCGATGATGAGGAGGATCGAGAGAGTGAATTGGAAGACAACCAGAATCTTGCGGAATAGGGATCCATGTGCACCTAGCTGAGAGGACAACATGCCTGCCCTTGCTGGAGCGAATGACGAGAGGAACAAGGCGGGGTAGAGCCCCGAGATGAATCCGGCCAAGACAACGATCGCCAGCAGCCCGACAACAAGATCGGAATGGGAAAGGTCAAGAACCAAGCTGCGAGACGTGATTTGATTGAAGACCGGCAGACCAAGTTTCACCAGGAGCAGTGCCGCAGCCATGGCAAACCCGGAATGGAGGAGAGATTCGTTGATGAACTGCCGGATGAGCTGCCCTCGTGTTCCCCCCAGAGTCTTTCGAAGCGCGACCTCTTTGGCACGCCCTTCGAAACGGGCCGCTGCCAGGTTCATGAAGTTGACGCACGCGACCAGGAGGATGAAGCCTGCAATCAAGGAAAACATACGTACCAAACGTATCGCCCCGTCCGAGCCGTCGGGATTGAACAAATGGATCCGGGAAAGTTTCTGAAGCCGGAGGTTCTCGTCCCGGCCCTGTGTTCGGCTTTTCAGGAATCCGGAAATTTTATCTTGCAGAAGCTCGGAAGAGCTGCCTTCTTTAAAAAGGAGATAGACCTGATAGTTTTTGCCTTCCCAATTGGCTTCCAGGGGAGCCAGATCGACATTGAAAAGAGGATAGGACCGGAAAGTAAAGAAGAAATCGAACTGGAAATCCGACTCGTCCGGAATGTGGATGACTCCGGAAACGACGAGGTCCGCCCGGCCGCTGAGGTTGAGCACTTTCCCGATGGAGTTTTCGCTGCCGAAATATTTCTCAGCCATGGTATCCCGGATCACCAATGAATTCGGATCGACGAGTGCCTGGGCCGACGTCCCCTCGACAAAGGGGAATGAAAAAATTTCGAAGAATGCGGCATCGACGGTTAAAAACCGCGTTTCCGTATGAGCCCTATCCTGGCAACGGACGACCATATTGTCGGGACGAAAGCGGGAGACGGCGAGAATCTCGGGGAACTGGTCCTGCAGGGCAGGTCCGAGCGGGAAGGGAAGCCAGGGGTGCACAGAAATACTATCGCTCAGGTGGTCTTCCATGACAACCCGGTAGATGTCTGCGGTATTTTTGTGAAACCGGTCGTAGGAGAGCTCGTGGCGGGTCCAAAGCAGGATCAGGATGGAACAGGCCATTCCCACTGCCAGACCGGTCAAGGTGATCAGAGAATACCATTTTTGCCGGCGCAGCTTCCGCAAAGATACCTTTAAAGAATTCAGGAATAAAAACAAAGAAAATCCGCCTGACCGGCTGGGCGGCGTAAGGAGCAATCCACGGGCAATGGTTTTATGATACTCGGCCCCGATCGCAGAGGCGCTCTCGACGGATTCCGTGACCGAGCGGAAAGCATCTTCCGGGATCTTGCCCTGTCCGATGAGGTCTTCGACCTCGTCAATGACATGGGCCTTAAGCTCGGCGATTACTCCATCTTCTAGGGCACCGTCCTGTCTCAATTTTCGGCCCCACTCAGAGACTGCCTCATCGAGGTCAAAAACTTCGGTTCTTCTGCCAATCTTTTTAGATTTTTTCATGACCGGGCCTCTGATGTCTCCCAAAGCCCGGCGAAAACCTTGTTGACGGTCAACCACTCATTTTTTTTCCGCTCGAGCTCAGCTCGTCCCGCATCAGACAGCCGATAGTATTTCCGGTGCCGCCCATTTTCAGATTTTACCCACCGTGACCTTACGAAACCATCCCTCTCAAGGCGGTGCAAGACGGGATAGAGCATGCCGAAGGACCATTGCAGGTCCCCGCCGGACAAGACCTTCATCTTTTTTATGATTTGATAGCCGTAGGTCTCTCCATCCAGGAGAACAGAAAGCAGCAGCGGTTTTGTTGATGCGGCGACCAGAGCCTTGGATATCATCACACACCTCGCCGTGTTGTATATATAGCACTGCTATATATGCAATTTATATGCCAAATCAATTGTACTGGGTGGGATTCGGCTCCGATTGTAGGTACCGCAGCCTTGATGTTCGATAAAGCACAGCGAATGCCCGGAATCAGACGGGTCACTGGTTGGTTGCAGGTCGTATATGCAGCGATATTTTGCTGAAGACAAAAAAAGGAGATTAATCTTTCCCCGCCCCAACCCTCAGGAATTTCGGTTAGGAATCTACGGTTTTGGGATGAGTGATTTTATAACAGCCAGCTTTCTGTTACTTCCAGTTGAGCTGATAACGTTTGATCAGAGGCAAACCTTCTTCATTGGCCTGGATCATGGCATAAGCTTTATTCTCTTTTATTTCCATGATGATGTCCTCCCCCGGATGAAAGAAACTGAGAATAAACCGGCTTTTCTCATCAAAAACATCCCACTTGACCTTCTTCTCGTCGTTTCTGACATAGGTGCGGACAAAAATGCGGCCGCGATCATCGCAGAGAAAGTAATACATCGGATAAAAATGCTTGGGGAATACAATCTGTATCCCTTCCGGCGGAGGCTCGTCCCCAAAGAATTCTTCAATAATCAGTTCCTTTTGTTTACTTGTGATAGAAACACGATCATAGTCTTTGGTAATGGTTCGCACGTGTTTTCCAGCGGGATCGATGAAGTGGATGGCATACTCGGAAGTGAGCGCCCAGGCCAACTGATCATTTGAAGTGACACTGTAGGTGAGTCTTTTCATGACCGGGGACAAGTCCCGGGCTTGGTTCAGGGGCCGCTCAAATTCCGCCATGATCTGAACCAGCTTATGTTCCGGATCGAGCTTGATGATCCGATATTGTATCTGCTTATCAAAGATGAAATCATCACCATAGATGTATCCCCGTGAGTCGGGTATGGACCTGAATATCCGGTACTTGACCATCTGGATTTCCCGGAGGCATTCGCCCTCTTTAGAATAATAAGCGATGCGGTTGTTGCCGGAATCCATGATACAGATATCTTTGCCGCTTTTGAGATACATCCGAGAGGGAGCCTGCAGCTCTCCGGGCCCTTGACCGTGGTTTCCAAAGGAGCGGACGAACCGGCCGTTTTTATCGAAGATCAGAATTTTATTGGAACCCCAGTCGAGGACGATCATATCTTTGTCATTATCCACATGGATAGATCTAAGCCCTTCGAACATGTACTCCGGGCTTGGTTCTTCTCCTAGACACAGTTCCTCGATGAGAGTAAGAGACTTGGGGCCTCCCGGCACAAGGACCGGTTTTTTGGGATTTTTTATTATTTTAACTCCGTCTTTCTGCTCGATCTTGACCTTTTGGGCCGAAGCATAGACAGGAAAGAGTAGGAGACAAACCCCGACCACCGCCCAGACATTCTGTCGTGATTTAAGTTTGATCATTTTCGCCCCCATGAATCTCTAGCACCCTAATATATATTACAAAGAAATTGGCGAAATGTTCCATTGGATTTCATTTATTCCATTATTGCGATGGATTCTTGGGTCTGGACATTTCTCAATCTGAGTCCTGCATAACCAATGTTGAAGTAACTCGGAGAGGGGGAGATTGAAGGCAGACCGATTTATTCGTAGCGAAGGCTCGTCACCGGATCGGAGAGGGCGGCCCTGAGGGCATGCCAGCTGACGGTAAGTCCTGCAATCAGAAGAGACAGCAGTGCGGTCAGGGCAAACATCCAGGGACCAATATCGATACGGTAAGCGAACTGCTCCAGCCAATTTCTGGCTGCAATCAGGGCGATCGGCCAGGCAATAAGGTTGGAGATTATGACCCATTTCAGGAAATCGCGCGAGAAAAGGAAAAGGATATCGGCCGCACTCGCTCCCAACACCTTGCGGATGCCGGTCTCCTTGGTCCTCCGGACCACCGTCACGGCCGTAAGTCCGAAAAGCCCCATGCAGGCGATAAACAGGGCAAATCCGGCTGACCAGCCAGCAATTCGCCCCCAGTCCCGCTCCCGGCGGTACTCCCAGGCTAAGGCGTCATCCAGAAATGTGTAGCTGAAGGGAAGGTCGGGCCTTACTCGGGACCAGATGTCCTCGAGGCCCTGGAGTACTGAGGGCGCTTCACCTTCCCGCACCTTGACCAGGATGTTACGGAATCGCTGGATGGGGGGAAATCCCCGAGGGCCGAAGGCCATGGGAACGATCGGCACATGGAGAGAGAAGACGTGAAAATCCCTGACCACACCGATGATCATGGGATCAAAGGTGTATTGGGCTGGAAACTTATCGACGGCAAAATCCGAAAACCTCAATCCCACCGGATCCTTGAGCCCGAAATCTCTGACAAAGGCCTCATTGACCAGGATCCCTTCCCGGGCCTCAAACGCTCGTTCAGGGAAAAAATCCCGGCCCGCAACCACAGGAATATCCAATGTTTCGGCGTAGTTCCAATCGGTCATAAACGCCTCGACCGTATGCTCGACTCCCTCTTTATCATAGCGGCGGGTCACGCTTCCGTGGCCTGCTCCCACGGTCCCGGAGTCGGCGCTGACCTCCAGCACCCGGCTGTCCGTCTGGAGTTCGCTGCGGAAGATCTCGAGCAGGGATTCTCCCTCCGGTGCCCTCTCACCGGGGACCTGTGTGCGCACGAGGATGATGTTTGATGGATCGTATCCGAGATCTTTAGAGGTCATGAAGTGAAGCTGCCGGGTGACGACCAGGGTTCCGATGATAAAAAAGATGGAGACCGTGAACTGAAAAACCATGAGAACCAGGGATAGCCGGTTCTTCTTCACTTTGAGGAAACCTCCCCGGAATATATCCCCGACATGATAGCGGGCTAGGGAAAGAGCGGGAACCAGTCCGGTGAATAGACACACCGCAAGGACCGAGGAGAGGACGATTAGGAATGCCTGGGGATGGAGGAGCGTCTTTTCAGCCAGCTTCTTTCCGGTCAGGGCGTTGAAAGGAGATATGAGGAGCGCGGCGGCGCAGAGCCCCAGAATCAGGGAGCCCAAAGCAGTCAGGAGAGACTCGGTCAGAAACTGTCCGACAAGCTGGCCCTTGCGCGCGCCTGTGACCTTGCGCACGCCCACCTCCTTCAAACGGATGGAACTCTGGGCCATGGACAGGTTGACCGAGTTGATGCAGGCCAGGATCAAAATCAAGAGAGCAATACCGGAGAGTATCCAGGAAACGGCCGGTTGGCCGCGAGAGACGAAGGCTGCGACGCCGACATTTCCCAGGTGAAAATCGGTAAGCTTGAGGAGATCGAACCCCTGTTTGGGTGGCTCCATCTTGACCCTATCCCACATCGGGCCGTAGAGACGGTGGTTGAAGGAGGGGAGTTTGGCGCGGAGGGAATCTGCTTTTTCATCATAGGGAAGATACAGAAAGGTGGTCGTAAACATGGGAAGGGTCACGAAATCATTGTTGTTTTTGTCGACCTGAAAGGCCTCGAAGACATGGCTGTAATGGAGGAGGCCGTCGAAACGCATACTGGAATTCCCGGGTATGTCGCGGATGATTCCGGACACCGAAAAGTCGCGGACCGCATCCCCGATCAGGATCGAAAGGGTTTGGCCCAGGGGATCGGCTCCGCTGAAAAGGGACTGGGCGGTGGAGGTTGTCAATACGACCTGATGGGGCTCCGAGAGCGTACGGGACGGGCCACCCGCGCTCAGTTCAAAGGAAAATAGCTCGAAAAAGGCGGGCTCGGTGAAGGCGAAATCCTTGACTATGAGACGGTCGCCGATGCGTACCGTCTGGCTGTGCATGGCATAGCGGATCGTGGATCCGGGCTCGACCTCCGGGAAATCCGCCTCGAGCATCTCGCCGATGAAATGGTGGACGCTGCCAAAGAAACGATCCCTGAATTCATTGGTCAAGATGTAGGTTTCATCCGCTTTTTTGTGGAATCGGTCGAATGTCAGATCATCACGCACATAGGCGACAAGGAGGACGAAGAAGCTCAGGCCGATACCGAGCCCGGTGATGTTGATGGCCGCGGTCATTTTCTGCTTCCGGATGATTCGGAAGGCCGTTTTCAGGTGGTTCCATACCATGGGCATACTCCAACTCTATCATAGAAATCTCAATTATTAGCCGTTTCTTATCTGAGAAATGTTTAATCATGACCGAAGGAAAAGGACGGAAATTGTTGATGATCTCCTCTTTATCTTGACAAAAGTATATATGTACAATATCATGTACATATTATGAAGACGAAAACCTACACCGAAGCCAGGGAAAAACTGTCTGACATAATCGAGAAGGTCTGTGAGGATCATGATCCCATGATCATCACCAAGCGCCGGGATAAAGCCGTAGTCCTTATGTCACTGGAGGATTATGAATCTTTGGAAGAAACAGCCTATCTCCTGAGAAGCCCGCGTAATGCCCGGAGACTTTTGGAATCGATAAAGCAATTGGAGGAGGGGAGGGGAACTGAGAGGGATCTTCTCGAGTGAAAATCGTTTTTTCAGCTCAATCCTGGGAAGAATACCTCTATTGGCAAAAAACTGACAAGCGCATGCTTAAAAGAATCAATGACCTCATAAAAGACATCAGCCGAGACCCATACAAGGGAAAAGGAAAACCAGAGCCGCTCCAGCATGCTTTGTCCGGCTATTGGTCAAGACGTATAAACGAGGAACACCGTCTCGTGTATAAAGTCAGCCAAGGCTCTCTGTTTATTGCACAGCTCAGGTATCATTATTAATCTGCAATTGACCTTATATCCGATTTCTCCTAGTGGTTAAGGTAATGGAAGCTTTTCTCGATTATTGACAGTAGCCGCTTATTTATGGAATATTCATACAGATTTCTCTTTGTGTGCATCAGCGAAGGCTGTTAAGCGGAACCGATATTTTAAGAAGGACATTTGACTTTAGCAGGAAAGGAGGGGGGAGGTGTATATCTTTATCAGTGACTTGCATCTGACAGACGGGACTTTCGACTATGTGGATCCCAACGATAAAAAAAACAATGTCTCGCATGATATTTCCGTAGCAGCATTTAAGCTGTTTTGGGATAACATCAACCGAATCGTAAAGGCGAACGAAAACAGCATTGACGAAATTACGCTCGTGCTCTTGGGGGATATTCTCGAGATGAGGAGTACGACCAAGTGGGTAGAATCGGATTACCATGAAGCAGGGAAAAGGGAACTAAAACATCGCCCCTGGAATGAAAACCCTGATAATCCCAGTGAAACCTGCAAGAAAATTATCGAAGATATTCTCACCCATAATGAAGAATCACTTAGATATCTAAATATTCACAGGCTTAATGATGTGGACAAAGAAAGTGGTCTCTACCAATTAGCTGTCGAAAGAAATATCAAGATCAGAATTGATTATGTCGTCGGAAACCATGACCGAGTAATCAATTTTCATAAAGACGACAGCCTCCGGAAGCTGATCTCCGATAAACTTGGCTGGGACCTGCCTTCTTCAACCGGCTCAGAGCCCCGCAGATTCAAATTTCTATTAAAAGACGAGAATATTGGGATTTCCGCCCAACACGGTCATTTTTTTGACACCATCGATTTTTTTGAGGATCCTCTTTCCCCGCCCATAGGAGCACTTCTCTCTGATGTTTTCGGCCGAGTGATGCATCATGTCAAAAAATCCGGAAATAAGGAGCTCATTAAATTCTGTATGAATATTGATAATGTCAGGCCTTCCTCAGACAGGTTCGTATGGATATTGTCGAATCTCCCTGATGACGAATCTTCCCTAAATCAATTAAGATCCGTCTTGATAACCATCATTACAGAATTGAAAGATGATTCGAAAGAGATCCTGGACTTTTTATCGCCACGCATTACTCCTTACATGGCACGACTGAAATGGTATTTGAAGGCATTCTTAGGAGTTGCCGGGATTTTCACAGAAAAGAAAAAGCTGTTCGTAAAGCTCATGAAAAAAATGGTTTTGAAATTGGTGGATGATATCGAGGAAAAACTTCACAAGCCGGAATCAGAGGAGCCACTGCATGAAATACTAGCAGAAGTCGGAAATAAGGTAAGCTTCTTGGGTGACGATAAAGACAAGCAAAAGGAAAAAACCGGCAGAGATCAAGATTTCCATTATTTTGAAGCGGCCCTTGAGGAGATCACCACGTCTGAAATCGATTCCCCCTTGAAATATGTCATCTATGGGCATACGCATCGCTATAAGCTGATTCCTCTCATCACCATGAAAGAAACAGATAAGGAAAAAAAGACATTCTACTTTAATTCCGGAACCTGGAAGAGAACGGTTCAAAAAAACAAGTTCCCTCGAAACAATGCGGAATTTCAGAATTGGGAACGGATGACCTATATAAACTTTTTCAACGCAGAGGCTCATGAAGTCAAAGATCATATCTTCGATCTCTGGCACGGAAATCTTAAAACTAAGACGCAAAATTGAGTTTTAATTGTCTGATATTCTTGAGAGGAGATTCAGATGGGTAATTATATAATCGTATATAATCGACGCACACATTCATTTCGGTGCCCCAAGGGATGAGGAGAGCGGTTGCTACGGGTCTTCCGAATTTGAATCTGGCGTAGCTTATTTTACCATGCTGCTGTTGACTAAATCGCTTTTCAAGAAAGTCGACATTCACAGAGTCAAAAAACACCTGCTGGGCGTTATAAATGGCGCCAAACAAGTGGATAAATCCGTAATTCTGGCCATGGATGAGGTCTATGACGAAAACGGTGTCGTCCAAAAAACCTGACCCATCTCCATGTGCCGAATCGATATGTTGCAAAACTGGCCGCAGAAAATGAACGGGTGCTGTTTGGAGCTTCGATTCACCCATACCGGCTGGATTGGCGGGATGAATTGGCCTTTTGCCTTGAAAATAGGGCGGTTTTATGCAAATGGATCCCATCCTCCCAGCTTATTGATCCTCTTAACCAGCACTGTGATGAATTCTATGACAAGCTGGCAGAGCATAACCTGCCGCTTCTCTACCATGCCGGCCCGGAATATGCCATTCCCACCTCGAATCATGAATACGACGAATTCAACAATCCCAAATACCTGAAAACGATACTGGATAAGGGAGTCACGGTCATTATCGCCCACTGTACCATGCCTTTTTGGGGGGATCTTGACATTGAATACCAGGATGATTTTACAGAATTTCTCAAACTTTTCGAGGAGGCTGAGAGTAAGGACTGGAAGCTTTACGCGGACCTGTCAGCGATTTGCTCGCCGCTTCGGAACAAATATGTCCAAATCATCAAAGCAAGACTCGCCGAGATTACTCCCAAACGATTGATCTATGCAAGTGATTATCCCATTCCCTTATCAGAGCTCTGTTATCAAAAGAGTACGAACTTTTTTGCATGGCTAATATATGTATTCAATGTCGCCCGAACCAAGAATTATCTGGACAAAAACTACCTTCTTATCAAAGGAATGGATTTCAAGGAAAAGATTTGTTCTAATGCGCCGGAGCTTTTTAGTATGATAAATTATGGTTTCTGAGATGATCACCAATCGCTTTGAATTGCAAGGTTTCAGGTGAATTAATGACCTTAATTCATTTATCCTCACGCAGGATTAGACATGATGAGAGCAGGAAGGCAGATGAAAAAAATCGGATTGATCTTCCTGGCAGTCGTTTTGTTCACGCTTGGGTGTTCCAATATCCTGAAAATCGAACAGAAAGACAGCGTTATCATCGTCCTGAATCCCAAAAGGCCGGTCTCTGTGCCCAGCACACCCCATGAGCTGAGCCTCGAGCCCCGAAATCGAACTGCTAAGACCTCACAATTTGATGAAGTCTTGCCTTATTTTATTAATTACAAATATTTAGGACAGTCGAAGCGCATAATAAGACGCGCTTATAGGTGCATAGCCTCATTCGTACCGCAGCGCCTCGACTGGATCGGCTACCGCTGCTTTGATGGATTGAAAGGTGACGGTCAGCACGGCCAGGATCAGGGAGAGGCTTCCCGCAAGCACAAAGATCCACAGGCCGACTCCAGTCCGGTAGGCAAACCCCTGAAGCCACCGGCTCATCGCAAAATAGGCGGCCGGCCAGGCCACGAAGTTGGCGCACACAACCAGCATCGTATACTCACGCGAGATAAGCCGGACAACACCCGGGACAGAGGCTCCCAGGATCTTGCGGATGCCGATCTCACGGCGCCTCCGTTCGGCCGTGTAGGCCGCCAGGCCAAAAAGTCCGAGACTGGAGATAAAGACCGCAAGTCCCGAGAACAGCCCGGCGATCCGGCGCGTTTTCATCTCCAAGAGATAGAGATTATTGTAATCGTCACCCAGAAAAGAATATTCGACCGGCAGGGGAGGGGAGAACGCCTCCCAGGCCTTTTTAACCTGGGCCAGCACATCCTGCGCTCTATCCCCGCGAAAACGAACCGCTGCATACACAGAGGATCCGGTGTTTAGCATCATCCCCATCTTCTTGATCTTCACGTGCAGAGACTCGAAGTGAAAATCACGGACCACCCCGATTACAGTGTATTCCCGTTTATTGACACGGATGGATTTACCTAAAGGATCTGTCCATCCCAGCTGACGGGCCGCTTCCTGGTTTATGATGATGGCGTGATCGTCAGAGGAGAAATCCTTTGAGAAGAAACGGCCGTTTGCCATCTCGAACTTCAAAACCTCCTTTAGGTTGTGGTCACAGCGGATCATTTCGAGAACGATTCCGGCTGGAAATCCTTCAGGCTGGACGCTTTGCTTGTTGAAACTGCTGCCGGGCAATTGATCGGTCAATGATATGTGTTCGACTCCCGGGAAGGCATTCAGTTTTTGCTGAAAGGCTTCGGATCGATCTCCCAGACGATAGAGATTCTTGATCACCAGCACGTGCTCACGATCATATCCCAGCCTTTTGTTCTGCATGTAAGTCAGCTGCCGGT
>Ga0180438_10000900_pt1 | contig 54448 bp, 60 predicted proteins | sample SS_ome_12_FD_132455 | JGI IMG/M metagenome (GOLD analysis project Ga0180438, IMG submission 132455) | Hypersaline lake sediment archaeal communities from the Salton Sea, California, USA - SS_3_D_2 metaG | ecosystem: Environmental > Aquatic > Non-marine Saline and Alkaline > Hypersaline >... | reverse complement strand
ACCGCAAACCTCTTGTAAAGTACACCGACATTCCTTTTCTTTGGATGTCTTGTGAATACCGGCTCAGCCGGCATCTGGATAGCGTGAGTTCCTACTGACGATAAATACATCTGTGCCTCCTGTTAGTTAATTTTTACTATACATATATTAGTTTTTGAGCGCAATATAAAGACCGTACAGGTCTCTAAAATCCATAGATAAGGGTTTTATACCCTGTATATAATTATATTCCATTATATCCGCTGTATTCCAGCCTGAGGTTTCTTAAATTTCCCCTCTTTCGGCTGTCCTTCATTTGGGTGCAGGGTACAGCCCTTCGGCGATATATCTGGACGGAAATACAACATCGTGGAATGCCTCATGGCTCCATCTTTAAAGATTTCATTTCCAGCTATATCTACAACTTTCCCTATATACTCTTCAGGGTTATCTGTAAACTTCTTTCTCCAGTCAAAGTCAAATCCGCTTGTCTTTGTAGCCTCTTTCAACTTTCCATCTACATAGAGACCTCCTATTAGCGAAGAAACTTCCATCCCTTTTGCGTGATAAGTTACAGCCGATGAATCCTGAAACCCCATGACAACATAACTTTTGACTTCGTATTTCTTTACCTTCCACATATACTTTGTCTTACTTCGAAGGACGTACGGTATCGATATATCCTTAAGGATAAGCCCTTCTCCGCCTTCTCGATAGATATCATTGAACATGACCCATGCCTTTCGTTTACTTTCTTCTGGATTACCTGCCTTCAATGGAAGTGTCCTGACCAGACAAAGATGTCCATTGGTTTTAAAGTTACTTCCACGGAAATACTCAGATAGAAGTAAGAACCGTTTTCCTGTTGGTTCTTCGGCTACAACTTTTCCATTCCACTTCAATACATCTGTGATGTATACACGAACGTAACCTAGTCGTTCAGCCATCGCGGAACCGTATGGTGTTCCATACATAACTTCACAAACAACTATAGAATCATCCGGAAGGTATTCCTCTACTTGTTTAAGTGCTTCTTGCAACATTCCGTACTCTTTCCAGCCTCGCACCCATCGGCATTTATTGTTTTCTTTTATCAAAATACCAAACCAGCCATCCATCTTTTCTTGACATAGAAGTGCCCTGTCCCAGTATTCAAACCTGTGCATTGCGTCCCTTATTATGTCTAAACCTGTGACTGGTCCTATTTCAGGATTATATTCTGTAGGAAGTTCTACTGGAAACTTCCCTCTTATTTTCATTTCTTGTCCCATAATTTTCTCCATAAAAAGTACTTCCCCTCCCGTGATGGCGAGGGGAAGTTAGAATTTGGCTCAAGCTTAATACTCTACATCCTCCGCTTTTTCTTCTTCATCGCTCATGGCTGAATAGTCGGTTTCAGCCGTTTTTAACAGGTCTATCGCCGGTTTTATAAAGCTGTCCCGTTCGTCCATTGTAATAAACCTTTCAAAATTGGGCGTCGCCCCGACTGTAAACCATGAACCCTTATCATTGGATTCTTCGACCGTTCCAAGTTTCCAAACACCAGCCCAGGAAACATTGACAGGTTTTCCATCTGCTTTCAGCATTCTTAACCTTGTCGCGAATCCTTTTCCATGTTTGATAGATGCTGTTGACATTGGCAGTATAAAGATGTCAGATGGGTCGTCTATGTTCAGACAGAAAAATTCAATTGTATCCACAACTTCATTTCCTTCCGCATCCCATTTCTTAACACCTTCCCGAGTAGAAACAATATTGTTTTCTTCGCTCTTATGGTGTCGTCCAACAAATCCGCCTCTATCCGGTCTCCAAACTACAAGGGAGTGTTCCACCTTGAGTACCACGACATCAATTGTTTCATACAATTCCTGTGTTGCGCTGTTGCAAAACATTCCCTGCTCTGCTCCTGGAATATATTTGGCGTCACTTTTCTTGAGCTCCGGGCTCATTGCTTGTAGGATTTTTATGAATGGTGTTTTGAATGTTTGCGCATCTGTCTTTTCAAAACCTGTACCCATCCCTGTATCAAACATTGCTACGTCTGTTGTTTCTGTTGTTGCTACTGCTCCATTTTTCTTTTGTGCCATGATTAATTTCTCCTTATCTTGTTATTTTAGTTTCTTGATACTGAAATGTTGAGATACCATCTGGTATCGTAAGACCTTTCTCAAGTCTTTCCTTGCAGTACTTCTTTAGTGTTTGATGGTGTATTGACCTTTTTACATCGTAAGTAATTTCTTCTTCCAGTAAAAAGTCAAGTAACTCATCATCCAGCCCATCTATAACCGTTTGAGTCTTAAAGAGGGAGTCTATTTTTTCTTCATCCCCTCCTTCAGCGTCCACCATATTTTTGTACGCTTCCAGGTAGTTCTTTTGTGCTATAGATGCTTTCAGCTCATCCTTAATCTCAACCTTTTCGCCGGTCGATAATTGTAAGGACGACAGGTTCAGCTCATTAAAGATAGCTGGAATTGTCTCCCTAGAGACGATTTCAACCTGTTTTTTAAGGTTTTTTAACTGTTCTTCCTTTTCCATCACCTCCTTTTCCAAATTGTTTAATCTTGTACATTCCTTTGATAGCTTCGCCATCATGTCTTCATCTACTAAAGACCCAGTTTCAGGAAATAATGATTCTTCTGACATTGTAGTTCCTCCGGTTGATATTGTTCTTTTGGTTCTAAGTACATAACTTCGCCATCATAGTAAAGGATCAAACAAACATGTCCTTCGTTATAGCCTTCATGCACTTTTATCCATTGTAGTTGACCGATTCTCCAGTCCGGCTTAACTGTACCTCTTTGTAAACGATTGATAACCTTTAACTCCGCCCACAGAACCTTTCCGTCCCTTGATATATAAATATCTGGAGTATGTGGTTGTTCAATCCTTTGAAAGAAACAGTCTCGCCTTTGAAGGTCGGGTCGTACAAATCTTTGATACACTTGACTTTCTGTCATTTTAAAAACTCTCCTATACCCTTTGTTCTAAAATAGTTTATTAAATCCTCCTTGTTCTTTAAGATTTGATATATTCTTTCATCTACAGTCTTCTTACAAATGAGGTCTTTATAGGTCACCTTATTTGTTTGACCAATGCGATGGCTTCGGTCTTCGGATTGTAGTCGAGAATCAGCCTTGAATGAATTACTGTAGTAGTAATGAAGGGTTGCATTCTGGAGGTTGAGTCCTTCTCCACCCTTCTGTGGGTTTCCTACAAGTATCCTAAACTCATTCCGCTTGAACTGGTCTATAACTTCATACTTACTCCCGCCATAATACCTTCTACAGGAGTAACCATTTTCCCTCAGGTTATTAACAATGAGGTCTATTTCCCCTCTAAACCTCGCCCAGATTATAATCTGAGTATCTTTAGAAACTTCTTCCAGGTCACCGAGTAGTACAGACATCTTACAGTTATCTTCCAGTGGTTCATAGGTGTATACAGAATCAAAGTACTCATTTCCATCCTTGTCCAATTTTATATCCGTATCCGTACAGGGGAAGAGGCCTCCGGCTATCATCTGGAGCCGTAGAACCATCACTACTTTATTAACGACGGTTATTTCTTTCCCCGAAAATTCAGCGTACATCTGCTTTTTTAGGTCGTTATACAGCTTCTTCTGTGTACCTTTCATTTCGCAATATAACTTTTCATAAACCTTGTCCGGAAGGTCGAGACAATCTTGTTTCTTAACAAAAAATGTGACACGACTAATCCTATCCTTCAATTCTTTAAGATTCTTATACCCTGTATATTTCTCCATCTTGTTTATTGTTATGATGTCAGATACTTTCATCCTATTAGCAGCTGCTAAGTCTTCCAGTATAGAATGTGATAACTTTGGAAATTGTTTCAGCTTGTGCTTTATAATTGCGTACGACTTTTCATCTAAGACTGTTGTATATCTCCGCCCTTCCTGGGTTGCTTTTTGTATTAGTATCCCATAATGATGCTTGAAATAAAAGAAATCCTTTTCAAAATAATCCCTTCGTAAAAATTCAAACTGACTCCATAGGTCGAAAGGACTGTTCGGTGTCGGTGTACCTGTTAAGATACACTTATGAGTCACATCTTTAAAGTAATCCAGAATCTTATTTGTTCTCTTAGCACCTTTTCGTTTCCCTCGTCTCGGCTTTCTTCTTCCGTTTTTTATCCTAGTGCTTTCGTCAACAATAACCATCAATTTTCTATCTTCAATCAACGCTTCTACATATTTGTCTATTCTTTTCGCCTGGAACGCCTCCACATTGATTGAAAAAACAAAGAGGTTCTTCTTGTCGCGCCCTGCTCTTACAAATTCTTGTTGGAACGCCTTTGGTTCTTTTCCTTGCCAAACTATTCCGTACCACTTTTCAGAAGGATAATGTTCTGGGAATTGTTCTGTAACCCATTGTTCTTTGACCGCATTTGGACTGATTATTATCACACAATCAATTTCCTGTGCATTCCACAGACTGTACGCTTTCTCGATAACAACTTTACTTTTCCCTGTCCCCTGTTCCATAAATAATGCGAAATAGTTCTTTGGTAGTATAAACTGTAGTGCTTCTTCCTGGTGATTATACATCTTTGGTACTTCTTTCGTTTTTTCTAAGTTCATTTTTCCTTTTCTCCTTCGTAAAAATTTTCAGGCTTAAATCCCATTAAAAAGTACAAGTCCTTCTTTTTACCTGTATTCACCTGTTTGATCGGGTTTAGAGCCTTTCTCTCTGCGAGATAGTGTAAGTAGTTCATAGCATTGTCCTTGTCCATGTAGTTATGCCTTGTGATTAACCTTCTCAAGACCTGTCCAAGATTCATTACTCCGTAGCTCCCAACGATTTCTTTTCGCAAGAACTCTACGAACTTATCCAGTTCTACACCCTTTAAGACATGAGTTGGCGGGGTATAGCGGAACTTTTTACGGAGCATAATGCCCTCAGTTTCCTGCCTCTTAACCTTTCTCTTCCTTTTCTTCTTTCCCATCTTTCCTCCAGTAAAATTTACAAGTCTTATAGTTCTTTTCATTTTCATAAAAGCAGAACCAAGAGCCGTCTATTAGACGACCCTGGTTCCTACATTTCCTAGGACACTTTCGTTCTTTAGTATAGACAATAGGTTTCACGATATGCATCCCAAAGATTAAGGTCTTTCAGTAACTCAAAGGCGTCCATAATCGTGTACTCAATTTCCTTCTCCAACATCTCTTTGTCAGTGACTTCAAACACTTCCTCATAGACATCCTTTATCTTTGGATACTTGTCCCACTCAGCTATAACATATTTGAACCAGTCTATGTCCGCGATGTAGCAATAGAGTTTATGCTGAAATCCATTTAGATACTTCCCAGGCTTGTAAGAAGCTGTCGTCTTAATGTCTATCAGCTTATCGCCCTTTCTTATCGCATCATACTTCGCGTACAGGTAACACTGGTGTCCACCTATAAGTTTAGTCAGTCCACCTTTTTGATAGAACTCATAACCTTTAACAGCATTCACAACTTCCTGAAAGTTCTTAGAACCCTTCATTGTAACTGAGCTCGCGCACTTGTATACCTGTTTCTCAAACTCTACTCCCTGTCTGGCTGGCTCAGGGAAAGGCGTCTTAACCCTGTTTACAATATTATGCAGGTCATCGTATGCTTTTTGTTTCCATGTCATTTGTCCATCGCCACCCTTCTCAGGTTTGATAACACTATTGGGAGCAGACATACACCAATTGATAGAGCTTATCAAATTCTGAGTAACCAAACAGCTTTTCTCTTTTTTAGATTCCGTCATATCGCCTCCAGTTCGCCCCAATTTGGTCCCATTTCGCAATCGGCGATAACAGGTACTCGTAATTCCACGCAATTTTCCATCACATATTTTAGATGCTGAACAGCTTCCTTTCCCTCCTTTGTCTTAGGAACACTACAATCCAGCTCATCATGGACTGTTATGTGCGGGATTAAGACATTAAAGACGCCTTCCTTCCAGGCATCAGACATCGCCTTTTTCATAAGGTCTGCAGCTCCACCCTGTATCAGCCGATTAAACATAACATATGCTTTATTCGGGTTAGAAAGCCTCGCTCGCCGGTCAAGTATCGTCCTTATATACCCGAGCTTTTTAGCCCTCAATGATACTCGTTTACTCGTTTCCTTAACAAACGGGACTTTACTATGATACATCTTGTAGACCGCATTCGCTTCCCTTTCATTCCAACCATACTTCTTAGCCATTGTTGCGACTCCCATTCCATACGCAGCTCCAAAGTTCAGCGTCTTAATTGTTTTCCTGCTTTCGATTCCAGTCATTTCCATGAGCTCAGCGTGGTAATCCGTTTCTGGATTGTCCCTGTATCTTTTGCGAATTGTATCAGCTCCTTCACCCTGTGCGTAGTGTGCTATCAACCTGTATTCAATTTGATTCCAATCTACTTTCAACCAGTCACACCCTTCTTCGGGCAAGAACAATTTCCTTATGACTTGTCCACTTAAGATTTCACTTCCTCCGTGGACATGTTCTTCTTCGTTACGTCCACTAACTTGTTGCAAGTTAGGATTGGAACTTGAAAACCGTCCACTGACCGTTCCATAATCATCATTCCTTAACGGATGAAATTGTCCATGTAACCTGTTATCGACAATCTGTTCAGTGTAAGGATGTATGAACATATTCAGTAAGGTTGTTATGTGCCTCAGCTCAAGAACCTGTTTACAAACTGGATGGTCTATTCGCCCGAGTGTTTCTTTATCGAACCTGGGATTGCCTCTTGTCTCCCCGTCCATCATCATTTTTTCTGTTGGTGGATGATAACGGATAGGAATCTTAACAGCATTAAACAGGTCTGTCATGTCATGTTTACTGTTTACATTCACTTCCCTTCCAAGAATCTTTTCCAGTTCCTGTCCCATGTCGTATGCGATATCTGACAGTTTCATACCTGTATCCATAAGATTGCTTGAATCAAGCCGTACACCGACCCTGCGCATATTTAGCAATAAAGGGTATAGACTAGTTTCCAAACTATACAGGTCTGTCAGGTTCTGCTGTTCCAATATAGGTAGTTGCTTTACGAACACATCGTATGTCAATCTTGTATCCATCTCAGCATAAGGTCTAACAACATTATAAGGAACCCTCCATAGATGGTTGATAGCTCCCTTTGCACCCTGTTTTATCCAACCCTGCTGTACGCAATATTCGGCTATACCGTCCGGTATCTTTTCCCTTTCTAAATACTTTTCAGCCAGTGAATTTAAGGAGTAACTTGAACGATATTCATCTAAGAGCGGTTCCGCCCACTGTACATCGTCAATCGTACCCTTCACAGGTATCTTTTCCCAATTCTCCAGCCAATCCAGGTCGTACATTCCATTAGCAAACACCTTCCTGTTATCTGAAGAAAGTTGTTCTTCTATGTACTTGAGATTCTTAACCCTTGTATCGTCGTCCGTGTCCGGGTGCCTGAGTGGATAGTACTCCGAGATATCAGCGTTCGCAAAAGAAACGCCAACGATGTAACCTCCGCCTCTATACACGGAAGGACCCTTTTTGATAAGGTCTGGGTCTTTCGTTTCAATATCTACAGCTATCAACTTGTCATCTTTAAACTGGTGGTAAGTAAGTTTTTGCATCTTCTCTTGCCTCCTTTATTTCTTTTTTCAATTCTTCCTTCTGAAATATACGCACTTTTCCGTCCCATTTAGAGTAGTCATTGTGGTATTCAATGTCGTATGCTATTATGGGTATTCCAAAATAGTGCATATATTTAATACATTGGTCGCAGGGACCATGAGTTACAAACATCATCGCAAATGGAAGTGAAGTGTGAAATCCGTTTCGCTCAAAGAAATTAAATATAGCCCTGAGCTCAGAGTGAACAGCCCAACATCCGTCCTGTTGCCAGTCCAACTTTTTACGGACACATTCTTTACAGGGTTCTTTCGCTCCGCCGAAGCCCTTTCCAACTATTTCGCCGGACATATTGTTCACCATGACAGCGCCAACTTTTTTCTTCATGCAAACAGCGAGAGATGCTTGATAATGAGCCCTTTCAAAAAATTGGTCAACAAGTTCTAAGTCAATATAGTTTTCCATGTTATTCCCTCTCGTCTATAGTTTCGCTGATATAGGGTAAAATAAACCGGTCAAATAACCCTTTTTGAACACTCGGTTCTTCCCGGAAATCCTCGTCCAACATGTCCTGTATCTTTCCAAGGTTTCTTTCGTATAGATGTTGGCTCCCTGACTGATGGTTGTAAGTACCAAGCTCCAAGTCTTTATGTCCAAGAGCCTGTAAATCCTTATGAAGCTTGCATAAGATTAGCGTAAAGAAAGGCACATCATAAGGCAGACCGAACCAGATGTCTGATGACCGCATCTTAACAAAGATATGCAACCTATTTTCACGGATAAAGAATTGTAAGTACATCGTGCAAGGGTTATCATTACTTGGATACGCATGGAAATCCCTATAGATAACCGCGACAGCTTTTTTACTGTTAGGGTTCTTCGCCAAGGTCCTTAAGACATACTCATATTGAGTCCAGTTCCTTGCGTTAACATCATGCAATAACAGCTTTCCATAATTACTATTAACACTCCATCCATCATCTGTGCAGTTTTCCCAGAAGGGTGCATGTTGTGCTATGTCATAGAGCCTCGGGCTCCCGCTCCCATAGAAATACAGCTCGCCTTCCAAATACTTTAAAGACATTTCCCGACAAGTTGCAAAGCAATTTCTCGGATCCAATACTTGGAAAGAGGCATTTAAGATTTCATACACTCGTTCACCCTTCCTGTTCACTGTACGATAGTCCGGGTGGTTAACAAGTGTATCAGCCAATGCCAAATAGGCTTCATTAAAATTGTCTTCTACCAGGTACATTTTAGTTCTCCTTTTATGAATTTTGTTAGCAATTCTACTTGCTCAGCTGGATTGCCCACTTCACAAAACAGCTTTCCTACTTTTTGATGATAGTAGTTCTTTGCATTTATCAACAACGAATTGCCTTTTGCTACTTCCCTGTGACAATAAAGGAAAGCGTCCAAGGCATCCGCAAGTTGGAACATCAAGAACTGACAATCGTTCAATGATTGTCTTATCTGAGTGTCTGTATACCCTAAGAGATGCCCAGGAAGGGAACTGTTTTCAATTATTTCCCAGGCAGTTTTCGTATGCTTGTTCTTGTCTTTGATTTGTTTGTTTAAATCACCTGTATAAGTTTCGGCGAAATCATGGTTCATTACCAAAAATAGAACCGAAGCAGAAATTTCAACATTGTATTCTTTACATAGAAGATAGAACAGGGTTCCTACACTATATCCATGACCACACAAATCCTGTGGGTCTGAGACTGTTTCCATGTTGAATCTCTTAATGCTCTTAAGAGTATTGTACTTTACAAGGTAATCCTCAAATTTCATTCTCCCCTCCCATAATATTTTCTATGCTTGCACTTTGTCCCTGTATTCATAAGGTTCATGTACTTAACGAACTTTTGAAACTCACAAAGCCAGTGTTCAACTTCCCTCATAGTTATTTCTTCTTCAGGGAATTCTTCTCCAAATGCTTGTTGCATTTCAAAGAACAGCCTTTCTAGCCCTTCTATCCATGCTTTCTTTGGAAACTTTTTACGAGAGTGTCCAAGAAAGACTAAGCTCATTCCACGATTGGCACCTGGACCTCTGTTAGCCCAAGTGTGCTTATCCATTGGATTGAACATGTCAGTGTACTCCAGGTCGCAAGCATATTCATAACCCATAAACCCTCCTACGCCAGGGTACATTTTAAGGTACTCTGTTAGCTCTTTCAATGTTGAAAAGTCACTCGGGTCAAACTTGTCCCTTTTCAGTTCTTCAATTAGAACGAAGGGTACTCTCCAAGTCTGTGTCCATCCGCCTGGGATACGGGGATTGCGAATGAAGCAAGAAGAAAATATCTTTTCCTTTGTGTGATACTTCTCTTCCAGTAAATCATGAATCCCCTGTATATCGTCCAGTTTACAGGTCTCTTCTATTTCCATAAAGGTATTCCAGGTAGAAATAAACCTGTAAAGGATAAGCAAATCCCATCGTTTGAATGGAACTATCTTTTCAATTATCCATTTAGAACATTTATCGTACTGTCTAAAGACATTGCAGAAAAAATAGTTTTGGTAAATTTCCCATGAACTCCATGGGAGAGGCTTTCCCGCCTCTTTATTTTTGTATGTCCTGTGCCTTTCCAGAGCGGACTCTAAAAAAGCGTGAAGCATTTTCTCTCTTGGTTCCATCTGTTATCCCCTGTTTACATTTTGAATATTTATTAGCCAATTTCTAAAGTCCTCAGATTCGGCCATGAACTCGTCTAGAGGTCTATCTACAAGTTTTATCAACGGTTTCAAATCGTGTTTCCCTTCCGGACCGAACATATAAAAGTTGTAATCGTTCAAGTCACGGCTCAGTATTTCCACGCCATACTTGTCTGGGTTATTCCATACATCGCTTCCAGGAATAGGAACATAGCTCGTACAGGCTATGACAGTAAAGGGCACTCGTCTAATCCACCATTGATTCTTTTCTACTGTATTCCTTGTCTGGAAAGGTGTTCGTATCATAAACAGAACACGGACATCGAACCCAACCTTGTCTGCAAGATGCAGAGCCTCAGCGTTTTCAAAACCGGTCGTACCCTTGTTTAAACCGTTAAGGACATCATCGTCAAACGACTCTATCCCAAATGACAGCTCCTTACATCCAGCGTCCTTCATCGCTCTTAACATGTCCTCGTCCAATGGTTTAACTCTACAGGAAATTCTCCACGCGATATTCAGTGGCCCGAGCTTTTCACATAACGATAACACTCTACGCTTGCTAGCTGTAAAGGAATCATCTGAGAACCTGAACTGTTTAATGCCGTACTCAGCCATGACATGTGCTATTTCCGATACAACATTGTCCTCGCTACGGAAACGAATCTTTGGATTAAGCGATGGGGCAGAACAGAATGAACACCTGTGATTGCAACCACGAGATGAAGTAATGACAGCGCTCTCCCCGTCCATGTATTGTTTGTTATTCGCAAAGATGTTTCCACCCTGTTTCCCTTCCATCAAGTGTCTTGCTGGGAAAGGTATCGTGTCTAAGTTACCGACCTTTTCACCTCGGTAGAACCGCTCCACTTCCCCTTTCAAACAATCCTTGTATATTTTACCAACTATCCGTTCCCCTTCGCCTGCGCAAACTCCATCTATACTGCCTTCAATCCAGTCTAAAGCTTCCAAAGAAAATATTCCAGGACCACCGAGGATTACCTTCGCGTCTGGATACTTTATCTTAATCAGACGGGCGAACATGTTCGCACGAGGGATCTCCATACTGACAACCGTTATCCCGTACATATTAGCCCTTGGTAAATCTGTGAGGGCGTCAGCGTCTGTATATCCAGCGTAGTTTTTAACCTGTACTGAAACCCCAATATTTTCCATAATAGAGGCTAAATAAAGGATACCTAACGGAGCCTGAGCATCGGGCTGTTTCAAAAACGGTTTCGGCATATTTATAAATATCACTTCCTTATCCATTGTAGCTCTTCTCCCTTTTCCACTTGTCTAATAAAGGTACGGAAGGAATAAACGGCTGTTCCCCTTCCTCCAGATACTTCTTTAACCTTATAGTGCAATCAATCCTGGGAGTGTCCCAAACACCATTCGCCTTTCTTTTAAGTTGAGTAACTTCTGGGAATCTTTCCTTAACCGCACGAGCTGCTTCTGTGACAAGTTCAGGCGTCCTAAACTCTGTACAGCCTCCCGGTCTACCTGTTCCCATGTCGCCCACTGCGTAACGAAAGTTAGATACTGTTCTATACCCTCTTTCATGTAAAGAAAGTTGAACCCATCTGTCTGACATACCACATACACCCATTCCGTCATGTTCTATTTCTTCCTTTTCCAATGTCGGAACATGATAGCATTGTAGATGTATAATCTGCCTGTTCTTTTCGAACCAATACTTCGCGTCCTGACTACCTTGTTTCAACGGCAATCCACTGATTGGGAATTTACTATTGCACAGGTAGATGCATTCCAAGAATATCTTTTCCACGACTTTCTTTTCCATCAGTTCATCGTACTTGTTTGTGTACTTAGAACTCAGTTCTTCCTTGCGAAAATAAAAATCAACGTCATCATTAACTATAAAGACGTGTTCCTTTCCACAAGTTCTAGCGTGCTTGTAAATCAAGTTCCTTTTAGTCGCTATATTTATTTCATCACTTACAACGACTATTTCTACATAAGTTCCCTTCAATGCTTCCCTGTACATTTCCCTTTCCGATTCCCTTACGAATGCAACGACTGGGAATTCTTTCTTGTTGAAAGGTTCTCTTAAAAAGTATTTCCATACACCAACTTTCTTGTCTATAAGATGTGTTCGTGCCCTGGTGGGAATACCTATCATATAGTTTTCGTCTTTCAATAAACTGTATGCGTCCATGAATTTCTCCTTTTTCTAGATGCATATAAAACCTCGGTTTTACTCGTCTAGGAGGCCTCTGCAACTAAATTTAGAATTACTGTGAACAATGTGTAGATGTCGTTTCGCCCGAGTCAGCGCGACATATAAACATCTCAGCTCGGCGTCCATGTTTTGTTCTACAGCCTTGGAAACATTCCTTGTGATGTCCAGCTTTAGAACTACATTATCGGCTTCGCCACCCTTTACTCCGTGGATAGTGTTGACCATTATCTTACTCTGATTAACATCGGTCTTATCTCTGAACAGGTCTCGGAAATAATTGCTTTCCTTAATGTCCATGTCAAACACCTCATACCACGGTGCATTGTATGACCTATCTTTTCGTAGATACGGCTTCAAAGATTTATCGCTCTTTATAGCTCCAACATTTGTTTTCCTTAAGTATTCAAACCGTTTGACAGCCTCGTACTTGTCCTTGTCCACCGACAACTTATTCTTGTGATGGAACACGAGTCCCTTCTTCATAAGGTGTTCCGTGTACCCTCTTAGGAAATAGTTGTTCCGGGATAACAGGTAGTAGGATTCTTCACTATTGAAAGTGACATCCTCCAAACGATTATAAAATTGTATCGTTCCGCCTTCATCCCTTGGCCAGAAGTCTTTCTGTACCCTATGGCTAATCTTCTTTGCAACTTTCTTAGAAAACTGAAGGATGTTACTTCTTAGTCTCCAAGACTTGTCCAAGATATGAACATAACTACTATCTGTCATGCTTAGAAACCTTTTTATATCGGCTCCACTCCATTCGTAGATAGCCTGGTCGTCATCACCTGCGACGTAAACCTTTTCACATCCTTTGAATGCCAACTCACAAAACTGCCATTGCAAAGAAGTTAAATCCTGGGCTTCATCTATAATAGCGACCTTAACTGGTAACGATTGACGCGACTGTACAAACTCCACCAGTAAATCATCAAAGTCCAAAATTCCTAACTCCTTTTTGTATCTTTGATAGTTCCTGTTAACCATACGAAATGTTTCCCAGTTTATTTCCAATGCGAGCCTGTCCGCCATGTGAGGATTATTTCGGTATAACGAGCAAAAAAAGAGATATTTATCGTCGTTATTTATCAAGTCCTCTGTATAGTATCCAAGAAAATTCATTCCCATCGCCTTGGAAAAATCTCTGTAGTGTCTCTTAGAAATCATTTCGTACTTACTGACACCAAGTTCGCGGAAGGCAATAGAATGGATTGTTCTGAAGTAAGGAAAGTCTTCTTCTTTAAATCCAAACTGTTCTATCGCCCTGTCTCTACCTTCATAACTACCTTTACGAGTAAACGAAACGAACGCAATTTCATTCGGTTCATACTCTTGCAAGAGGCTTTCCAGTAGTGTTATTAGATAGGTTGTTTTCCCGCAACCTGGAGCGCCGAATATCATTTTAAGATTGTTCATTAACAGGCTCCAACTGGTTGATAAGGTCTTGCTTAACTTCCATTGGCATGTCGCTTTCATCCAGTGCCTTGAGTAGATCTTTTTTAAGTTCTTCCGGAACATCCTTTACGGTACAAACGAATGGAGCTTGCTTCATAGAACGGATTATGCCCTTTGAAATAATATCAATCATGCGATAAGTAGCGAGCAGACAAACAAGTTTGAATGTTTTCTCATTTGTCATAACCCTTTCATAGACTACTTCTGCAAGCACAACTGAAATCAGTTCAGGGTTTTCCATCGCTTCATCCGCTGTCATTTTCTGTGGAATCCTTACTGACATTTCCCTTTCACATCCGATTAAGAAATCGGCTAGATCTTTTGCTGTTAATCCCATTGCTTCTAGTTCTTTGTTCATAGTGTTCTCCTTAATTTATTATTAGAATCCAAGATACTTGGCATTCTTTACGTCCCTTGTTTTTAGATATCGCTTGTGATATCTCCTTCTTTGAATACAAAGAAAGACTATGATCGCAACGATAACACCGAGCCATATAAACCCTGTATAATCCATCTAGAAATCCTCCTTTGAATATTCTGAAAAGTCTGGCTCAAATTTTCCTACTCCGGTTGTATCCTCAAAATTCAAATCCTTTCTGTGGAAACCTGCGACGCGAATCTGTCTCCGCGATTCAGTATTTATTTTCTTGTAAATACAGTGAAATTCCCGAAGAATTCCGTGTAATTCGCCCGGAGAGAAATACTTGAACTGTTTCTGTACATAAAGATATTCGGTTAAGTCCTTCACCCTGAACAGGTAGACGCCTGAAACTTCATCATAGAACACTCGCTTCGCTAGTATCTGGTCTTTAGTTTCTGCCATCGCCCTCTGGGTTAAAAATTCCAAGACAAAATTCTTTAACAGCATGAGCGGTGATGTATCGTCCTCGGCACTGACATCTATTGTTTTAATTTCCTTCAGAGCCTGATTAACTTTGTTGAACCATTCCATCTGTTTGAGCTTGGAAGGTATCTCATGGAGCTCCCGCATACATAACCGTAAAAAAGCATCCTGTTTTATTATCTCATCTTCTGTCTTAAACCGTAACATCTTAAAGTCGTCTTGTCCTTGTAGTCTAACCTCCCATTCATAGTATGGTTGTTGAGTTTTGTACTGGTACAGCTGTCCAACTTCTACAGAAGAAAAATATCCTTCGTTCTTACCAATACCGTACTCCCTCTTCTTGCACTCTTTCTTGTGACAAAAATCTACGCAAGGTGATTCCTTGCACCTGTAAATATAATCCTTCTTTCTGAGCGAAGACAAAATTGTTTTCTCGACCTCGCCCTCTTTCAAAGAATATCTTATGCTCTGGTTGACCTCCTGTAGATTTTGTTCGAAAAAGTCCTCGTCCTTTTTCTTAAGGTATACCCCAAAAGAAAAGAGGAAATTATTTCTTCCTGCTCCCTTGTCAAACGGATTCAAGAAATATAGTGTTTGTAGACAGGGTGGTGCATCACTATAAGCAATGTCCTTTAAAAACTCTTGTGCTTCTGTTAAGGATGTTTGTTTCTCTTTAATATAGAGAAGGGCTTCATTGAGCGATAATTCTTTTCCGTCCTTCAACGCTTTCTGTGTCGACTCCCCACTGTTATAATAAGGTAGATTAATCCAGTTCCCAACATCGCCTTTCTTAAGTTTCGTTTGCTTAGGGAACACTTCTACCGATGAATTTTTTTCATCCCGTACCAGTGCTTCTATGGATAATAAAAAAGAAAACCGTCGCATAATTTCAACGACCTTTTTTGCCGATACTTCCTTGTCAAGGAACATATAGATATGTAAACCACCGCTCTTACTACGGAAGGGTACGAGTGGAAAATCGCCTCGCTGTATAGCATCTAGATACATTGTTAAATCCCTGTCATATATATCTACATCTATCACCGCGAATTTGCATTTGCTGTTTTCCATTATCGGTATGATACCGAGTCCTTTCTTGCCTTCCAAATGATTCTTGTATTCCTCTATGGTTATTAACTTATTTGTGACGGACCGTGCTTGTCCTTCCAACTTATTCCCTTTTCCCTTCTTTGAACCATAAATGTATTCGCCGAAGTTATGCTGGGAGCCGGTAAAGAAACTCATGAATTCTTGTACCTGCAGTTGGTTTATTGACATTGTCTATTCACACATTTCTCCCTGATTTTTAATTGTCCGTTTTCCAAAACATACTGCTCGTAACAAATCATCCCGTCCGGTTGTCTACCCGACATAACGAACGGGAATTCAAACAATTCTTCCGCAGCGATTAAGGGCTTTCCTCCAAAGTCTAAGGTTTTCAGTTTCCTTATCAAGTTTCCTTTGGATATCAAAACCCTTATCGCTTGCTCCTTTCTACCTGTTATTTTTGCGAATTGATGAACGAACCACCATTCCTTTCCGTTTACGGATATGGTTTCTTCTTCCAATATTTTCAAAATTTTCTACCTCCAAAAGAATTATAGTCTCTGCTATTTGCTTAATCGTAATTCCTTTGCTCAGTAGTTCGTTCATTTCTTTTATTCCGTCAAACCTTATTTCTCTTTTCTTTCCCTGGCTCGGTACTCCTTTTTCTTTGAATACCTTCGCCCATTTCTTATTGATTAATCTTTCACATCCAAAAAAATCCATTAAGTCGTTTGCTGTTATTCTTCCTTTGTTGTTTATGTACTCATCAATCGCTTCTGTTCCCATGGTTCCTTTTTACATAACTGGAGTGACTTCAGTTATTTTCCTCCCTTCGATTAATTTACATTCCTTCGTTAACCTGTTCCACGATTTGCACTTCACTTCTTTACAAGTCAATAAATGCTGTTCGTGTGCGACTGGAACGATTGGAATTTTTTGTGTTTGAAGCGGACTAGATTCCTGTAATGGACCGTAGACGATTAAAGTCGTCTTTATAAACGGGCATAAGGAATTGTCTTCCGCCTCATACTCCGGCTGTAATTGTTCTGTCATATCACTACTCCTTTTTCTTCAAGATGTTCGACCATCTCCTTAAGAGTACGGAATACCCTGTAACGAAAAGGTCTATATATTTTCTTTAAAAATATATTCAAAATTATTTGTTCTATCTTACTTTCCGTCGTGTACATCACCCATTGGTGTCCAACATTCCGCCGGATATATTCTAACTGCATGTAACCGGCTATTGCCTTGTCCATCTTGTACTTAACCGAATTCCCTTTGGGCTCTTCAGCCTTCTTGTCTATGTACTTCAGGCTTTCCACAACGATGTCAGTAAAATAATCTATTTTTGTTTTCGCGTACAATCCTACTCCTTCATTAAAGAAATCCGCCCGGATACCTTCGTCTGCACAGCGACCGAGTATATAGGTCGCCTGTCCAAACTCCTTTGTCTTGTAGTGGTATTTCGGGTATTCGTTACCGGCGAACTCCAAGGTTTCTATTCTAACAGTTTCCATCCGCCCTCACCTCCATCTTAATCGTACAGGCTTCACAGTATTCCCACTCGGTTGGCTTTATAATAGCCTCGTGGTTGTTCTTGCCTATAAAACTCCCGCAGAGGGCTCTCGGTTGTCCTATTTCTACAAGGTGTCTCACTCCCCTCCGGTTTACATAATTGTATAGTCCAGCCATCGGGTCAGGTTGTACATCGTCCGGGTCTAGTCCGTAAATATAATCCCCGTCCATGTCACGAGGCTGTTTTCGTTGTTCTTTTTTCATTGTTCATTTTCTCCTTTTTGAAATCGTGCCTCTAAATATACCCTGTATACAGTATACAGGGTATATCGGGCTATTAAGCTTCTACATAATATTTGTAACTGTCAGGCTCCTGTCCGTATTTTAAGCAGAACAGCTCAAAGACTAACTTCGTAAGTTCTTGCCTCTCGTCCCAGGACGGCTGTCTGTTAAGTATCGCGACAGCTGTCCAGTTTTGCCTGTTAATAGCCGTAACTAATAGTTTCTTATTCTCCATTTTACGCCTCCTTTAATCTTTCGTTACACCTTCTGCAAACATATACTCCGCCTCGTTGTATCCGGTTATGTTTTATTTTGGTTAACATATGGGGCTCACTGCAATTACAGGTATACTCGTACATCCGCTTAACTGTTCTTACAGTGGCATTGGTTACGTCGTAGTTATGGCATCTGTCCGGCTCCAGTCCCAAATTTATCATAACAAGTTTCCAGTAGTTGCCATGTCCGTTACCGGCTCTTCCGTACAGTGCATACGATATAAGGTGTGCTAGCTCGTGTGGTATAGTGTTCTCTACAAAGTCTTTAAGGTTCTCTTTGAATAATATAAAGTTAAGCCTTATCCTATTTTCCCTCGGCCTCGCCTGTCCGGCTGTCTTGCCCTTTATTGTAAAGTCTAAGGTTGGCAAAGACAGGTCAAGCTGAGGGTATTCCTCTTTGGCTTTCGCCATCCATTCCCTCAGGCTATTCTCAGCTATCTCGTACAGCTCAGCTGGGTCACCTGTATGGGTTAAATCGTTACTGTTCATTTTTCCTCCTTCGTTGTTCAAATTTTATTGTTCGTTAGTTCCTCGGGTATAGTCCCCGAGTCCAATTATCGCATATAGCCTTAAATCTGTAAAGAACTTTTTTACTATATATAGTAAAAAAGTCACCGTTTTATTTTCATAGTCAAATACAAAAATATGAATAGGTATTATTTCAGCCGGTCGCCTGGGAACAGCTCTCTAAAAACTCGTCCCTCACAGCGGATGTGAGGCCTCCCAGGGAGGCGCAATAGGTAATTACACCCTCTTTAATTTCGGTTCCGTCAGGTCCGCTAATATGGGTCGTAAAAAATCCCCGAACAGGGGAACAGGTAGGAAGGGCTGGTGGTACAGGTAAAAATATGCAAAAAAATAGCCGGTTAAAATAACCGGCTATTTCGCAATAAATGTTAGGGTATCTTACTTCAGGTCAATTTCCTCTTCAGCCGGTACATAACCTGTCCACCCTTCGGGTGCCTTTTCGCCTGTTCCCATAACCGTATATTCGCCCTTATCCTTATTAAAGGCTATCCAGGTTCTGTCTTTGGGTTCGGCTTTTCTCAGGCTCTTCCGTATGTGCCCTGCGCATTCCTTGCGTCCCATTTTAAAGGTGTTAAAAATGTCCACTTCGCTCACCGGCTTTCCAGCCTCTACAACGTGGGCTATAAAGTCAGCTGTGGCGCTCCCGGCTCTTACTATACCGTAAAGGCTCGGCCTCACAACCTTAAGTGCGTTAATCGCCTTTTCCTTAACCTGTGGGTCCTTAATCCCCTCAATAGTCTGCTTAATCAGGTCGTACGCCTCTTTCTTCGCTTTTTTGCGTGCTTCCTTCTTCGCTTTTTTCGCTGCCTCTTTGGGGTCTACCTTTACGTCTTTTTTGTTGTTATCAGCCATCAGTGGCCTCCTTTAAATAAATTTTTTTGTTAAGTAATTTTTACCGTCCTTAAGTCAACGGTTTATAAGGGTTTTTTAACAGGTTAAAAAACCCTTATAAACCTCCCAGCTCGGGCTGGGCGGTTCGGGTAAAATTTACGCTATCCCGCTGGTTATATAATACCGTGCGTAGTATGCGCTTTGGGTTAATCGCAGGTTTACAGCTTTCCCGCTCTCGGTCTTTGTAAAGGTTATGTAACCGGCTCTCTGTAGTCCGTTCAACATTCCCATAAAACGGCTTTCGCTCTGTCCCAGCTCCTGTGCGCCCTTTTTAATGGTTTTATACTTGTTATAGTATGCCCATCTTATAATTCGTGCCCTCTTCGTAATTTTCTTCCAGCTTCTGTTATCGTTAGTAGTAGCTTTTTTGTAGGTTATTGTTGTCATGGTTCTTGTCTCCTTTGTTCTTTGGTTTTTGTTTCTTAACTCTATAATCAATATACTCATAAAAAGAAAGTTCGGCTAGCACTTTTTTCCCTGACCGGTAAAAAAGTGGCTTTTTTACAGGTACAGCCGGGAGCCGGTATAAATACCGAAATTTTCCGGTATTTCGGGTATAGGGTACATATTTGGTTAAAATTGCTAATTTTCAGTAAATTAGGCTGGAATACAGCGGATCTGAGGGCTTTTAAAAGGTTACCAGGTATAATAGGGTTACCCCGTAAATAAAAGCCCTTATATCCGGTTATATAAGGTAAAATACGCTAATTTCGGTGGTTTTCGTCGGTTTACAGGTAAATCGGTGCAAAAAAATACCCTGTACTCGGTACAGGGTATTCGCCTCAAAAAAATTAAAATGGTTACTACTTATTTACTATCTCTATGTTTGCTATGTCGGTTACTCTGTTAAGTGTACCCTGTATGGCATCCCTCAATTTCTCGCTGGTAGTATTGTCTAAATACTTTTCAAGTGCCATCTCAATGGTTATTAAATCGTGAGCGGTTAAATTGTTAATTTGTTTGTTAGTTTTCATTGTTCATTTCTCCTTTTTTGTTATTAAATTTTTACTACTTATTAAGTTCGTTTTTAATTACTTTCATAAGTCTCTTTAATTCTCTGTAATTTCTAACTTTACGGTTATGTTCGCGCCTCTGGTGCTGTTCAACGGCTATCAATAAAAGCTGTCCAAAAAAATAAAAGTTATTGTTATCGTACTCTTCCATTTCATCGTAGTCGCGGTTTACGGTTACTTTGTAGCCGGTAACCTTATCGCATACTAATAGCCGTCTTCCGCCTTCCCAAATAACTGCTACTAACTCGTCATTTTCCTTAAATTGTTTATTAAATTTTTCTCTCTTAAAATCGTTCATTTTGTTCTCCTTTTTCTTAAATTTGTTATGATATCACTCTATCATAATCTAATTATATTGATACCACTTTTTTCGCTTCGCGACGAAAAAGTGGTACTTAGACGAGTGAGCAGTTTTGTGGAAATGAGTAGTAATTATTGATAGTCATTTTGTCAATAGTGATGTTGTGAGTACATCTATAAAGGGCTGAAATTTCGCCCTATCACCCGTTTTTTGTTAGGGCTGTAAACCCTGGACAGTCCAGTAGTTACGGTTGTCACCCTAACAAATAATAATTTTTGACGGTCAACTTTTGAATAGGATTTTGTACTCATTGTACTCAGGTTGTACTCAATGTCCAACCAGCTGGTTGGGAATGTAAACCCTGGACAGTCCAGTAGTTACGGTTATCACACTAAATATTTGTATAGTGTAGTGAGTACAATGAGTACACTATATCGCTAATTTCAGCCCTCCAGAAATCTGGAAAATTTCAACTCTCCATATTTTTGTCTGTACTATTGTACTCATTGTACTCAAACTATACAAAAATAATTATTTGTTTCCTTATATATTGACGGTTACCAAATTTTACCTGTTTTTAGATGAGTACATTATGAGTACATTGAGTACATTTTTTGTCTATACCGGCTTTTTGGAATAAATTACGATGGATATAAGCGGATGTGACGGAATCTAATCTATACTTGTATATAAAACCCTTATCCCGGCGACAGCCTTATCTTGTTTCCAGGCGTCACAGAATAATGTTCAGTCGCGTGCATTTCGGTAGTTACTTTAATACTATACATAAAATTAAAGATGATAACTTTTTCTTGTTTAATCATTTACATTTATTGTATATTATGTATAGGTAGTTATATAGGAAGATTTGATAACACGATGGAAAACCGGGAACTAACTGAAAAGAAAGAGCTGGTCGTTAACAGCTATAAGAAAACATTCGACAAAGATATGTCCTACAAGAAGGCTGGTGTAACCGAAGACGAAAGGGCTGTACTTGATACGGACAAAGAATTTCAGTCCCGGCTTGAATTGTTTTTAATCGAGGAGAGGGAAAGGGTGATACAGAACCTTAGGACATTTATGGATTCTGATAATGAAGGGCTGAGCTATAAAGCCACCATGGATATGGCAGAAGTACTCTACCCGGATTTCTTCGAAGCGAAAAAGAAGGACAGCATAATCACAGTCAGAGTAGTTAAGGACTGATGCAAGTTAATATCCATCGTGAAGTTTTTAATGATGTGTACTTTCCGCATCTATACCTGGACGACCCTATACAAATATATTATGGAGGAGCTTCCAGCGGAAAGTCCGTCTTCGTTGCGCAGAAACTTATCACCGGACTAATGACATTCATTGGATTTAATGTTATGGTTGTCCGGTACATTGCGGCGACAAATAATGATTCCACCTTCGCGGAACTTTGTAAAGTAATCAACGACTGGGAGATACAAGACCTGTTCAAAATAAACCGTTCACATGGCGGTGAGAAAATAACCTGTATCAATGGGAACCAGATTATTTTTAAAGGGCTGGACAATGTAGAGAAGCTCAAGTCCACGACCTTTAAGACAGGACCGTTGACCGTTATCTGGGTGGAAGAGGCCAGTGAAATAAAAGAAAAAGATTTTAATCAATTACGATTAAGGCTCCGGGGACAATCCAAGCTTCTTAAGTTTATAATCCTATCGTTCAATCCCATCGACGCTGACCATTGGATTAAGAAGAGATTCTTTGATATACAGCATGATAATGTTTTCATTTTAAAGACAACCTATAAAGACAATAAATTCTTAACCGAAGAAGACAGACTACTCATAGAAAGCTACGAAACCGTTGATAATTACTATTATACTGTATACGCTCTCGGTGAATGGGGAATCATATCAACGGCTCGGGTATTCAATAACATTAAAGCATGGGATTTTAATTACGATGACACATCCCTGGAATCACTTTGTAACGGAATGGATTTCGGTTTCGTCCATGCCGCGACTTTAATGCGAGTGGGATTCCGGGAAGACAAGCTGTTTATATATTACGAATTATATTTTAAAGGACTAACGAACAGCGAGTTTGTGGAAAAGGTCGAGTCGGCGGGATTCGATAAGAACCTGTTAATTGTAGCTGATAGTGCTGAGCCGGATAGGATAAAGGAATTCAAACAAGCTGGATTCAACATTGTTGGTTCCAAGAAGGGAAAAGGTTCTTTGAAGGACGGAATAGATTTTATAAAGAACTACGAAATCAATATCCATAAAACTAACTGTCCAAATGCCGTTCGGGAATTTCCTAAGTATAAAAGAAGAGAATTGAAAGACGGAACAATAGTAGAAAATGAATTTGTTGAAATAGATGACGACACAATAGCAGGAGTAAGATACGCGACGGAACATCTTTGGAAAAGCCGTCAGAGAGTAGTGGCTCCAAAGACTAGTCAGTTCAATGACCGGCGAAGGTCTAAGGTTTCAAATCTACCAACATAAAAGAAAACAAATATGGCAAATCTATTAAAAGAAATAACTCATTATGGCGACGGGTCATGGGGATTGGGAGATGAACTCCAATACTGCAGTGACCGTACAGTAGACCAGTATAAAAAGATGCGAGTGTATCCTATGTGCTGGATGGGATTAAAATTTATCAAGCTCGGCTTGTCAGATATCCCTTTCGTAGTGGAATGCGAAGAAGACGAAGAAGCTAAAATGGTCACAGAAGCTATGTTTAAGCAGATATGGAAAAGGATGTTTGTAGAAGGGAGTGAATGCTTGGACTTTGGATTTAAGGCGATGGAGTTACGGTACAAGCCAGGGAAACTGAAATACTACGAAGAAGATAAAATGAAAACCTTTGAAGGGATTTTATTAAAGGAGCCGAAAGGATTGGACGGGGAAACTATTAAGATCCTAACCGAGCCAAACGGCAGTTTCAAGGGATTTCAGCAGAACATAAACGGAAACGAGGTGGATGTACTTGTTAAGGACAGAAAGCCTCTGGTCTTTGTAAACGATTTTGAATCCGGCAATTATTATGGGATATCAGCCCAGGAATCCATCTACCCTTATTGGTACGACGCGAATCTTAACAGACAGTTTCACATGAGGTACTTAGAAAGGAAGGGAACAGGTATCTTAAAAGGTTATTATCCGGATGGGAAAACGACAGTATCAGATTCTGAGACGGACAACCAGGATGTAATGCTTAATTTACTGGACGGAATCATGGAAGGGACGGTTGTCGCTATACCTTCGGCGACTGATGAAAAGGGAAACAAGCTCTGGGAAATTGAATACCTGGACATGAATGATAAAACAAATCCTTTCATAGAAAGGGCGAACTACTTAGACCAAATGATTTTACGAGGCCTCGTTATTCCAGAAAAGGCTCTAACCCAGGGAGAGATAGGTTCAAGGGCTTCCGTTGAAAGCTTCCAGAATATGTTTGTGCTTAGGAGACAAGCTGTTCTAGATGATATTGTTGATAGTATCGATAGATATGTTGTCCCTCATTGGAAGGAACTTAACTTCGACCCGGAAATTACCCTGAAGATTAAGCCAGGGAAAATTGATGATGACAGTAAAGAGCTAGCTGAAAAGATTGCTGAGAAATTAGTAGATAAGGGAGTGTTCGGTGTAGAACAACAATGGCTAATTGATAAAACAGGTATCCCGCTGGAAGAACCTGAAGAAGAGGAAGAAGAAATACCAGAAGAAACACCTGAGGAAATTTCTGAAGAGCCGGTCGAAGAAGACATAGATGAGATAAAAGAAATAGAAGCCAAAGAAAATGGCGAGGACAAAAAGGGAGAAGAGTCCGATGAAATAAAAGATATCATAGCAAAAGATATCAAGATTAAAGAAGGAAAACTGTCCGCCCTCAGATGGAGGCCTCTTACAGCTAGAGAAGAACAATGTAAACTCGCGGAACTGAGTTCTACCCTTGACCAGCTTAACAAAGAATTTCAAGAAAAGATGAAAGCCGAGGTTGAGTTCCAGATAGAGAGGATTTCCAGGTATCTGGATAAAAACTACGGAACGGAAAAGGTCGCGTCGTTAGTTAAGAATATAGTTGTTAAGAAAGGCAAGTTTAGAAAACATATAAGAGAGTTCTTAGAACAGGTTTATGACCATACCCATACCAGCGTAAAGGGTTCCGTAGAAGGGAGGGCTAATCTTGCGAACACCGACACGAAGACAGCCTTCCTTGGATTTAGGACAGATATAACAGGTTCCAAGTTTATTGACGATTTAAGTAATGCAATAAAATATCAAGTGAGTACTGACATATCATCCGGTCTGGCAAAAGCCGAAATGTTAGAAAGGCTTGGAAAGGTCGGGGAAGATTATGTAGAGAAGAAGGTTCCGCTTCTTGGAGAAGTTGAAACTGGATTTACTTTGGACAAAGCGAACTACGATTACAGAAAGGCAAATAAAAAACTGGTAGCGAAGGGACTTATTCCAAAGGAAAAAGAAATTCAGCGAGTACAGTTTTCCGCTATCATGGATGACAAGGTTTGTGAATTGTGCGCTGAACTTGATGGATTGATTGTACCTGAAAACTCACCAGTCGTTGAGAAGTATCAAACACCGATACACTATAATTGTAGATGCTTCTGGTTGCCAATCACAAAAGAAGATATAGACAATCCAGCTATAGAAGACACGGACTTAACAACTAATAAGAAAGGAAAACCTATGACCGTCGATAATGTAACCGCGAAGGTCGGTGATAAAATTGATTTAAAAACATTCTGTTGCTTAGAATGCTAGGAGGTTAATTATGCCGTACCCAAATTTCCATACAGCTAGAATGGAAGAGCCAGATAAGTTCGCGGAACTGCGAATGTTGAAAGAACTTGAAAATGGCATACAGATTTACGGAGGAAGCTTAAAGGATGAGGACATAGTTAAGATACAGTCCTTTAGATTTCCCAAAGACAAGTTTTCTGTGGAGCTGTCCAAGGAATGGTTGTCTAAGCAAGGCAAGAAGCCGTCTTTGTTTGAACCTGCGAGTGATGATAAAAAAGCAGGCGACGGTAAAAAGGACGATGCTCCAGATAAGGAGACAAAAAAGGACATGTCAACGGTGACCGATGTTTTTAACGGCGACACGACGACAGTAAAGAACATAGAAATTTTTAACCTGTTCAAGAATTCACACAATCTTAAGTTCACGGAGCGTGACCTTGAGGATATCGTGGAGCTTGGAAATAAGAATATACTTTCTAAGAAGGTGGTACCGAATGTAGGAGTTAGTCATTCTGATGAACAGCTCATGCTGAAGGAACTACTAGGAAAGAAAACAAGTCCCTATGAAGAACTTCCAAACCTTGGATTGTTGTCTAATCTAAGAAAAGAAGGGAAGGCTATTTTTTGTGACATCACGGATGTCCCTAAGAAACTTAAGGAGTTTCTATTCAGTGGGAAATACTTTCGTTCTATCTCTCCGGAAGTTGTTATGAATTGGAGGGATACAGGTAAAAAATTTATTAAACGAATTGTCTTAACTAATAAACCATCATTGATGCATATTTCTGATGTGCATATGAGCAAGGCTCTGGAGTATGGTGGAAATTTAATAATAGAGGAGGACAACATGTCCAAGCAAAATGACGACAAGTCAAAAGATGTACCCGCAATGGATGAAAGCTTTGCTCAGAAGATTGTCACTGGAATTACAGAATTCTTTTCTAAGAAAGAAAAGGAAGACAAGAGCATAGACATCACACCCGTTGAGGACAAAAAGGAAGACAAGAATCAGGTTGTTCCTTTGTCCCAGGTAGTTGAACTTAAGACAAGCTTCGAAAACCAAATCAATGATTTGAAGAAACAGCTTGTTGACAAGGACGAAGAGCAGAAGAAATTCTTTTCTGACCTTGAAACCTTGAAGGCAGACACAAAGAAGAAAACGGCAGAAGCCATTTGCTCGAAGGCTATCAACAGCGGAGTTCCAAAGAATGTTGTTGAATACTGGAAGCCTGTCCTTATGTCCAAGGCGTCTGAAGAAGTAATTCTTCTAACAAAGAAAGTGGACGAAGAGGAAGTCGAGATTAAGCGACCGATTTCTGAGTACATTGAAAAATTCTTTGAGATATGTCCTGGAAAGGTAGATTTTAGCGACCTGACAAGTACCGATGTAGAGCACTTCAGTCGGGAAAATGACAGGAAAAGCAAAATCGATGAAAGAGCAGCTGAAATTCAAAAAGCTGAAGGGCTAGACAGGCATGAAGCCCTTATGAAAGCTGGCGAAGAGCTGGCGTAAATCTAAGACAGGAGGAAATTTTTTATGGCATTTGCCGAAGGAAGAACAGAAGAAAGGGATAAGAAGATGATGCCCTGCAACGCAGGAGCTGCTATTAGCCCTTATAGAATTTGTCAAAAGGATTCAGGTGATGCTACTGAAGTTATTGCCGCGACAGCTGGAAGTCAGTTTCCAGTCGGCGTAACCGGTGATGCATCTGAGAACGGAAAAACAACTTATGCTGAGAACGACCCGATTCAGTTAGTCTATGAGGGAGTAGCATATGTTGAACTTGGTGGGACAGTCGCACAGGATGACAGGATAATTGCATCTACCGGAGGAGTAGGCGTCAAGCATACGACTTCTGATGGTGTTTACATTTTCGGTCATGCAATGAAGGCTGGGGTGTCCGGTGACATCATTCCCGTTTTAATACAGCGATACTACATCGGCGACTTTAACCAGTCGTAAACCAATCATAATCTAAGGAGGATAAAATAAGTTATGAGTACAAAAGGAACAGTAAGATACGATGATTACCTGACTAATCTAGCACTCGCTTATCCAAACGGAAATTTGATTGGAAGTGTAGTAGCTCCAATAGTCGGCGTTGAATATTTCAGCGATTATGTTTTTGTTGACGACCAGGGAGCAATGGACCAGGTATCAGACGAAGCGGAAGGATCCCCTGCAAATGAAGTTGACTTTGCGCTGGGAACACCTTATTCTTATAGAACAACCAGGAAAGCCCTCTCAAGCACCTTAACAGAAAAGGAACTCCGGAACGCGAGCAAGAAAGGAGTTATTAAGCTGGAGCAGAGGGAAACTAACAAGCTCACCCATCGCCTCAAGCTTAAGCATGAGACAAGGGTTGCCGCGATTTTAACGGACACATCTAAGGTAACAAATACCACGGATGTGGATTCTGTCGCGAATGGAAGACTGGATGAGAGCTCTCCAACAATGGAAGACGATATTATTACAGCCGTCACTTCTATATACGACAATACAGGAGCCAAGGCGAATACTATCGTTATACCGTTTGAGGCTGCTCTGTATTTCGCGAAGCTGTCTTGGATACAGGATATCAAGTACACCGATCCAATGGCGTACATGAAATCACAATTCCAGGGACAGATAATGCAACTCGTTGGGCTTCCGCCTGTTATTAAAGGTCTTCGGGTAGTTATATCCGATGGCAGGTATAACACTGCGGAAAAAGGACAGACAAGAAGCTTGTCTGCAACTTGGGGCAAAGATATTCTTATAGGTTATGTACCTCCAAGACCTCAGGCAGAGGATGTATTTGGAATACTGACCATGCAGTACGACGGCATGAAGGTATCCAAAGAAATACTCACTAACCCGAGGGGAAAGAAAATCATAACCGAATGGGATTATGATATACTTGAAGCTGACCTGAGCTGCTGGTACTTACTCCAAAATGTTATCGGCTAATCACTATTGGGCTGGCGGGAAACCGCCAGTCCTTTATTTTAAAGAGGTGAAACATGACTTGCACAGTTAACGACATAAGAAAATCAAATAAGAAATTCGATGATTCCACTGAGGTATTGGACACAGACCTTAGGCACCGGATAAAAGAAGCGGAGCAAACAGTAGAAGTTGACTTGAGTGATGTTCTAACCTCGGCACAGATAACAACGATAGGAAATAGTTCTACTGTTTTGAATATGTTGACTCTATACAAGGCAGTAGAACTGAGTCTTGTCTATTACTTTGGAGCTTCCAGAAGGGTTAAGGATGTTGATGATGTACAGTATTATAGCGACATGTATAATTCCCTTCTTGAGAAAGTATTGACAGGAAAGGTTAAGATCTCAGATGGGACAACCGACTATACAGTTAAATCTTATCCAAAGAAGACGAGCACCCTTTACAATCAGAAGTTCTATAGAAGGAAAGGTGTTGAAGGATTTATACCTGATGGAGCGGACGAAGATGTTAAGGATGACAGGTTTGAAAACTGATGGCTGAAAAGAAAGACGGGATAAGTATAGACTTAGACATAGATAGCAAAGAGGCTGTTATAAAATGGTTGGAAGAAGTTCAGCGAGGGACAGGCGATGCGAAACCGCTCTGGCTGGCAGTTATCCCAAAAATTAAGGAATTTATTGACTATGAGCTAGATGAGATACAAGATAGCCATAAGAAATGGCAGAAGCTTTCCGAGAAATACTTGGACGCGAAAATAAAGAAGGGCTATCCATCGGGCATAGGAGTTAGAACAGGTCTTATGAAGAAGGGCTCCATGGAACAGGCTAAAAAGAAAGTAACCTCTAAGAGCCTGACATGGGAACTGAACCAGAATGTTGTTCGTTCTAAGAAGGGTTATCCTTATGCGATGGTATTTCATTATGGGAAAAAGGACGGAAGCCAACCTGCGAGGCCTCTGTTTAGATATACGATGTTAAGGCTTAACAGCTTTTTAAAGATGGATGTAAGGAAATTTAATGATGGAACAACCCACGCCAACTTTACATATAAGTGGTTAAGAAAATCATTGGAGTCATATAAAAAATGAAAGATGTGATAAATGCTTTATCCGGGCAACTACTCAGTTATTCTGGACTGGACTATGCTTATGATTCCGGTCATACGGCTGAAAATGTAATTGAACTTATTCAGCTAAATCGTTTTCCGTTTTGGAACTTGGTTCCAGATGGTGTTCGCTATGAAAAAGTGGACAATGTACCTTTCACACAGATGGAAAGAAAAATCTATCCCATCGTTATTCAGTTCGCGACAAGGTCTATGGAAATGAACAGGGCAGTCATGGGACATACAGCGACAGGTAAGAAAGGTATCTTAGACTTTTCTGATGACCTTTGGGAAGCGATTAAATCAGACAGGACTCTCGGAGGTGTAGTGCGTGGAGTCCTTCCAGAATTTACAATCAACATTGAAATACTTGATGCGACTGGTGACCAGGATAAATTTTTTGTGGCAGCTGCCGAAACTACCATAGAATTTTTCTCCGAAGGTCCAGTATGATATTTGGGAAAGTACAATATAACGGACCAGGGAAATACTATACGCACTTCTATAACGATAGGAGTGTAACCTTCGAGACCTGTAAAGAGTTTAGACAACTCCCCTTGGAGGAGTGTTATAAGTTAATTAAGAAAGGACACTTCATTCCTGACAAGGAAACTGTAAACAGGTTGATGGAACAGGGTGAATTGGAAACAGCCGAAAAAGTTTCAGGGCTATTGACCGGTAAAAAAGTCTTTATAGTGGGGAGTGGACGAAGTTTAAAGGGCTTCGACCATAACAGGTTTAAGAAAGAATTTACAATCGTCCTCAATCATTCCGTCAAAGATTGCCCTGATGCTGACGCGATGCTTTTTATAGACGAGGTGATGTGGAAACAAGCTCAGACGGAAATTAAAAACTATAGAGGCATGATATTCTGTGCGTATAGAACAGGGTGGAAGCATAAGGATTTCCGTTCTAGTACATTTGAATTTGCAATAAATAAAGGAGAACCACAAACAGACTATAATCTAGGTCTGTACAGCGGAAGCCTTTCCGGGCTCGCCGCTCTAAACCTTGCAATCATAATGGATGCTAGCAAAATATACCTATTTGGATTTGACATGAAGCCTCCAACAAAGGAATACCTGGAAGCGAATGATGGGAATGTTCATTCTTATAATGATGAAGGGCTGAACAATAGAAAAAATTATTTGAATCAAGAATGGTGTGATGCAAAGATTGAAATGTTTAAGAAGTTTCTTCCGTGGAAGGACAGAATAATTTGTTGTACTCCAGATAGTGGACTAGATTTTTTTGAGTACATTCCGATGGAAGAGGTGGTGTGATGGTCTATTATGTTATACCGGCTAGACAAGGTTCCAAGGGAATTCCTTTCAAGAACAGGAAGCTTATCCATTACACTTTGGAATCGGTCAAGGGATTGACCAAGAGTAATGTCATAATCACAACTAATGACATGGAAATCCTGAAACTTGTTAGGAATGTTGGATATTCTGTATTGTATAGGAATACCAAAAAGGTTCATCAAGATGATTCCAATCCAAAGGATGTCTTATTGGATGTTGTCAAAATGAAGAAACTCAAGCCTGATGATATAATCGTTTTACTGTACTTAACATATCCAGAACGTACGATAGAAGATATACGAGGCGCTCTAAGGTTCTTTGAACAGAATAAGTGTAAGAGTTTGCTATGTAAAAAGAACATAGAGGGAACTCATCCATATTTATATATGTATGAAGAAGAAGGCGGAAAAGGTAGACAACTTGTAAAGCACAACCTGTATCGTAGACAAGATTATCCAAAGGTGTTCGAGATTAGTCATTTCATTTTTGTTTCTTATGTCTTTGAATTACCGAATTTAAAGAAGAATCTGTACAATAAGGATACAATTTTTTACCCCATAAGAAATGTATTGGATGTAGATACACCGAAAGAATTGAAACAGCTGGAACCTCCAGTAGAAATAAAGGGTTCCTACAAAGAACAGATAAAACCGTTAGACCCGAACATTCAAATAAGGGATGTGGATTCAATGCGCGAAAAGCAATTCAAGTTTATGGAGCTAAACGAATTCCGGGAATACATTAGAAAGAAGGATATAATCTGTGTAGCAAATTCAGGAATGGTCAGGGATAGCGGTGAGGGTGAGTACATAGACAGTTATGATATAGTTGTACGATTTAATTCTTTCATAATAGACCCGGAAAACACTGGGGAAAAGACGAATATCCATGCCACAACTTATTTACAAGACTATAATATGGATGTTCCATGCGACTTAAGAATAATATGTTGTAATAAGAAGTATCCATACTGGAGACACTTTATAAAAGAGAAGGTTGAACCAGGAAAGCAAGAATATATCTTGAGAAGAAAATGGTTCTATGATCATAAAATATTCAGAGAGTACAGCCATATCAATAGGATAATCCCAACGACAGGGTTTTCAATTATAAGGTTACTATACTGGGCTGGAACTTTCAACAGTCTTCACTTGATGGGATTTGATTTCTTTAAGAACAAAGATCCGTATAGACAGACACCTGGGATATCAACCGCCCACAATTATAACTATGAAGCGGATTGGGTTAAGTGTACCTTTAAACCAAATGGACACGACGAGGTAGTTTATAGGAATGAAAATCTTACAGGTTAAGCAAACGCCAATAGCGTGGGCTCCGGACGAATTGTCCAAGGCAATAAATACATATAGTGAACACTCTAGTGAGGTATTAAAAGGGAAGGAATTAGATGGTAGAGATTGTGATATTCTTCATTTTCATAATAATTTTTTTACTTGTAAGGGAAAGCAACTGATACAATATCATTCAGAACCAGAACGAGTGATGTTAGACTACCCTTATGACAAGACAGTTATCTCTCAGTATCACGCGACATTGCCAGAGTACAAGGATTGTAAAGTCGTTAGGAATGTTTTGAATTTTGAAACAGCAGAATACAACCTGTTATATAATGTAAATACCCCGATTAAAATCGGCTATTCCCCGTCAAAGATAGCCGATGAAAATAACTGGAACAATAAAGGGTACGAAAAAACAAAGGAGATACTGACAAAGATACAGAACGAATTTAAGATAGAAGTTGATATTATAAATAAGGTTCCTTTGGACGAATGCCTTAAAAGAAAACAGACATGTGACATAATAATCGATGAGTGTATAACAGGGAGCTTTCATCGTTCAGGGCTTGAGGGATTAGCTCTTGGGAAATTAACTATATGCCATATGAGTCCAGAGGTCGAGGATGTATTGAAAAGGGTGAGCGGTTCTAACGGGAGCCCTTTCTTTCACCTCCACATTTCTTCTTTGGAACAGGGTCTTCGGGAAATACTTGGAGCCGGAAGGGATTATATACAGGCGATAGGAAGGTCTAATAGGCTATGGATGGAAACCTATTGGCATCCAAAACAAATCGTTAAAGAATTTATAAATATCTATGAGGAGCTATGAAAATAATTTTTACAGGGGACTTTTATCCAGTTCATTTGAATAGTGTAGACCCGAAAGAAGTGTATGGAAAATTTTATAATCAATTTAATCATAGCGATTTGTTTGTAACTAATTTTGAAGGGAGCCTGGACAATACATATCCAAGGCAAAAGCAAGGACCGAACCTGTTCATCGACCCAAAGTATTTAGACCTATTGAAATTGGAGGCTGGGATAGTCTGTTGCCTTGCTAACAATCATTCTTTTGACTTTGGTAACATAGGATTAGCGAAAACTTGTAACCTGTTAGAGTATTATGGCTTCGCTTGTCTAGGAGTACTACCTGAACCGTTGATAGTGGATGGTGTAGCACTATTTAATATGTGCGAAAACGAGGGCGGACAAGGTTTTATATTCACCTGGGACATGCTAGAGCTTGTCAAACAGGTCTTAGAGTGTAAAGCAGAAACTAAAATTGTAATTCTACATGGAGGCAATGAAGGTTTTCCTTATCCAAATCCTTATCAACAATATGTTAGCCGGTATCTGGTGGACCTTGGTGTCGATCTTATAGTGTGGCATCACAACCATGTTCCATCTGCATACGAAACTTATAAGGGAAAATCTATTTATTATGGTCTTGGGAATTTCCTTTTCAAAAATAATTTTAGTAGTTACGGTTATTTCGTTAAAATGGACACTGAGGCGGAATATACAGAACATACAGGGTATACAATAACTGATAATGATATACAGCCTTATAAGTTACAGCCGATGTTAGACACATTAAATAGTAAGAGCTGGAACATTTCGTGGGCACATTATAGTAAAGAAATGTTTATTAAGTACACAAAGTGGCTCAAGGACTTTATAAATAATGATAAGGACATAGACCTATTGAACTTTTTCGAGTGCGAATCACATAGGAGGCTTATTATCGATGGAATCAAGGTCAATAATTCTAACTGAATTCCCTGCACCTTGTAACATGAAATGCGAATACTGTTATGTACGGAAGACTGACAAAAGAAGAAAAGCTCCATTTAAAAAAGTTACGGTCGAAGACTTTAAGAAGTTGGCTGAAGTAGTACCGAACGAACATATTTGTTTTCATTTTTGCAGTATCGGGGAACCAATAAATTATCCCTGGGCTTTTAATATTTTCACAGGCTTGATGGAAGAGTACCCAGTCGTAGTGAATTCAAACTTGTTGGCTAATAAATGGGACAAGATGTTGGAGTGTCCAGATTCAAACAACCTGGCAATATGGTTTTCAATTCATTGGAAGGAGCTCATGCGATTGGACAAAGTTCTGGTGGTATTCCAGAGGGCTCGAAGATTTTTGAATAAAGGCATAACTGTTTGGCCGATGATGGTTCTACATCCAAGTTACTATGAGCACATAGACCATATACTTTGGATGGCAATGGTATTCAACCTTAAGATAAAGATGATGCACTACAGGGATTTGAAGTTAAGCCCTTATGAAGATGGATTAGTGTTTCCTCCAAAGGACATTATGTATAAGCTAGAAAACAGTGAGTACATATCCTGGGAACATTGGAATGAATCTTATAAACGATGGGGAGTTAAGGGTAGACAATGTTCTAGTGGTGTCGATTTTTTAGTAGTGGACAGCAATTGGAAGATAAGAAGTTGTGGTGGGAAAGGCAATATAGAGTTTGGGGTGTTCCCAGACGACCTTGAAACTATACAGTTACATAGGAAAGGGAAGTGCGAATCAGAAATATGTCCATGTTCATGGGCGATATTTCACGGTATCTGCGAATATCCAAGAACGATAAGTAAAGTTATACATTCAAATCAAGGAAAATTGAGTAGGTTTTATGGACGATAATCTGTTTTCTATCTCTATGACGAATTATAATAAGGGCGAATATATCGGTCAAGCCATAAGGTCTGTATTAGAACAGACACATGAAAATTGGCAGTTGATAATTGTAGATGACGGTTCCACAGATAATTCCGTGGAAGTTGTAAACAGTTTCAAGGACGATAGGATAACCCTGGTAAAGATGCCAACTAATATGGGAGTGTCTAATGGACACCTTATAGCTTTCGAGAAGGCGAAGGGAAAGTTAATAGGTATCCTGGATAGTGATGATGTACTTACTAATGATGCACTGGCAGAAATGTTTGCGTTCGCAAAGAAATGTTCTATGTGTGGTCTGATGTTTTCTAACTATTTTCATTGCGATAAAAACTTAGAAGTTCTTAAGGTTAAGAGGAATAGGATTCCTAAAGGTGGTTCAATACTGTACGATGAACATGCTATTAGTCATTTCAAGGTGTTCAGTAAGCACTACTATAATAAGTCCGCAAGATTTAACCCAAAACAATTAAGAGCAGCGGACAGGGACATAACATTGAAGATGGAAGAGGTCGGTGGACTTGCACACTTGGACAAAGAGTTGTATTTTTACAGGTACACAGACAAAGGGATTTCCACGCGAATAGCTGGCAATCACATAGAGGCTAGACATTATTTTGATATGGCTATTCGAGAAGCTAAGAGGAGAAGGGGAATTGATTGACCTATTGGAAACGCAATATTGGAGTTACGAAAAGCTTCGAAGCTTCCAGACTGAATTGATGCGTATGATTGTAAAGCATGCATACTTTAATGTGCGAGGCTATCACAAGCTGTATAATAAACATGGAATTGACATAAACAGTATAAAAGAGATTGAAGACTTGGAAAAGCTTCCAGTGATTACAAAGAAGGAGCTTCAACAATATAATGATTGGGTTGATAAGAAGCATATAAGCACTAACATGAGGACTGGAGGTAGTACAGGCGAGCCTCTTATATACCATGAAGACAACTTGACGAAGGATATGAGAGCTAAGAAGCATAATCGTGGATGGATATGGAGCGGTTATGACCAGTCAAAAGACAAGAGAGCGGTTGTCTGTTCTGCCCGAGGGAGTGTAGGAAAAGGAAAGCTCTTATTAACTATACAGGGTGATGTAGAAAGGCGGAATATAAGGCGCACATTAGACGATATAAGGGCTTTTCAGCCTGTACAGTTACGGTCTTATGTATCAACAGCATACATCCTAGCGAATTGGATTATTGATAACAACTATAGAATAGAGATACCTTCTATAAACTTAATAGCAGAACAGCTCTACCCGGAAGTAAGAAAGACAATAGAGCTGGCTTTTCACGGAAAGGTGTTCGAAGAATATGTTTGTTGTGACGGAGGTTCCAGTGCATGGGACTGTGAACGACAAGAAGGGATGCATGAAACAATGGAAAGGGCTATTCTACAATCAGACGAAGAAGATAACATGATTGTAACTGATATATGGAATTTAGCTTCACCGTTTATAAGGTATAAGAATGGAGATAAGCTATTTAGAACTGATAAGAAGTGTTCCTGTGGGAGAGAGCTTCCAATTATAAAGGTTCAGGGAAGGGACAACGACTTTATAGTTTCTAAAGAAGGGCTGGTGTCTCCATCATTCTTATTACATCACATGTCTCATGTAACTAAGTCTGATGGAACTTTCATAGACTATAAATGTTTTCAACTAGTGCAGAAGGACAACCTCATTACAGTTAATATTGTTAAAGGGGATACATACGGTTTCGCGGATGAAGACAAGTTGATGGAAGTAGTCTTGGAGATATGCAAAGGGCTGAAAGTAAAATTCAATTATGTGGACAGGCTAGAGAAGTCCATCTCAGGCAAGATAAAATTCATAATAAATGAGAATGTAAAATGATAAATCTAGTTGCAGAAATAGGCATCAATCACAATGGAGACTTAGAAGTAGCAAGGAAGTTAATAACTTTGTCAGCCATCGCTGGATTCAATTATGTTAAGTTTCAAAAGAGGAACCCTGATATATGCGTTCCCGATGATAAAAAGGATCTTCCAAGGGCGACACCTTGGGGCGAAATGACATATTTAAAGTATAAGAAGAAGATAGAATTTAATTACAGGGAGTACGAAAAGATAAATTCCATCTGTAAACTTCATAAGATAAAATGGTTCAGCTCTGTCTGGGACTTGGACAGCGCTGGGTTTATGGCGGAATTCTGTGATACAGTTAAGATACCTTCCGCTCTTATAACCGATATTGACCTGTTAGCTTTCTGTAGATTAAAATATAAAACGGTGATTATGAGCACTGGGATGAGTTCTGAAGAGGAAATAGAACAAGCTGTAAAGGTTGGGAATCCAGATGTACTACTCCATTCGGTCGCGGAGTACCCGACTAAGATAGAAAACTTGAACTTGAATTATATTCATTGGCTACAGAACAAGTATCCCACGAAGCAGATAGGGTATTCCGGTCATGACGATGGGATATACAATACTATTTTACCGATATATGCAGGGATAACCTGGATAGAAAAGCACATCACCTTAGATAAGAATCTCTGGGGAAGCGACCATAAGAGTTCCTTGAACCCTGCAGAAATGTTTTCCATGGTTGAAAAGGTCAGAGATGCAGAAAAAGCCCTCGGGTTTTATGGTAGTAGAGTAATACTTGAATGTGAAAAGGAAAAGAGGGAGATGCTTAGAAAGTGAATATATGTTTTGACTTGGATGACACTATTTTCTTCACTTCTTTTCATGAGGATAAGTACACTCTTATAGGTGCGAGGGAGAAAATCATAGCAGTCATTAGGGAATTGTACTATCAAGGGAATACGATAGTGGTACAAACAGGTAGACATTGGAAGCATCTTATGGATACGAAAGCCCTTCTGGAAGAATACAATGTTCCATACCATAGTCTAGTGATGGGAAAACCTCCTTGTGATTATTATGTCGATGACAAAGGAGTCACACCCGAAAAATTTTTGGAGCTACATAAGGCTGGAAGCCTTAAGAACTCAATATAAATCATTTTAAGGAGACTAAAATGAGTCTAAACATAACAACTACTAATTTTGGCGATGACGACAATTATATGTTTCTCTATGACCCTGCCGTCTATCTCAATTTTCATGATGGAAATGGGGATCTTGGCATTGGTTATTTGGATGCAGAAAAGGCGTGGCGCCAAACTGTGGAGTATGCCATTTATAAGACTGGTATCCCACGAACTGAAATAAGAAGGGACATTATCAATCAGGAATTTGAAATTGAAACTTCTTTAAAACAGTTACAACCAGAAACTCTTGCTCTTGTTTCACAAAGAAGATATGATACTTCTGGTACATATCGCAGGGTTATGATGGGATCTACGGCTCCATCGCCGGTATTTCCATCAATGATTTTAATCGGGCAAACTGTAGACGGTAACGAACTTCGGCTTTACATAAGAAGGCTCCAGATCACCGCTGAGGCTTTCGAAGTTATGTTGGGCGGGGAAGAGCATGCGTCCATTCCTTTCAAAGGAATAGCTCAAAAGGATTCTACTCCCTTAACAACAAATCCAACTTGGGACTACAATGCGGCATATGCTACTCAGGACAACATTGCATTCTGGGCGTGGCCAGCTGCTGCAAGTTCAAGTTAAGCTCATGTTTAATTCTAAAGATAAATACAGCCTTAAAGAATTATTGCAAGATAAATTTACTGACCTTGATATAATCCGAGAAAAGCCTTTCGTGTTCAAGGTCAATAAATACTTGCTTATTACAACTCCCGTCTACTTTGGTGAATACGATAAGTTCTTACACGACATGTCTTATATGTTGCAAGAGTATTACAAAGTCTTTATTGATTTAGATTTCTTGACCGCACTTAACTATAGAGATCCGGGCGCGATAGAAAAAATAGTCGCTCATGTAAAAATATTTGAAGCCAATGAAGACTTTAGAAAGTTTCAAAAGGACACAATTGAATTTGTTAGCAAGTGGGTATTTGTATCCACAAAGAAAAGAGGAACCGTAAAGCTCAAACATTCAAAGAAAAAAGCAAAGAAAGCCCTGAAGATTATGAAGGGCGATGAAGTTGTTCACCTATTGTTTCTACTATTTGTGTTCAACTTTGATGTAGTTAAAAAAAACTTGGGGGCACTAATGAAGAATTTCATAGGCGAAGAACAACCGAGGAAAAGCAAGTCCTCGCCACCTACTCAATCTTCGAAGACAGTAAAGAAAAAGGTGGTTATGCCAAAGTACTCAGAGAAACCATATCCCAAAGAAGTCTTAGACATATTCGCGGAACAGAGTACAATGTCATAAAAGAGAAAGAACTCAAAGAGAGTGAGAACAAAGCTAAGAAAAATTCCAAGGATTTTAGGATAAAAAAGTAATGGCAAAAGGAAACGAACTGCTACTACATCTAAAGGCTGAGAATAAACAACTCAAAGCTAAGATGACGGAATCTGAAAAGAAGATTAAGCATCTTGAAAAAACAGCCAAGAAATCTACGAAAGGTATGAGGTCGTCCCTGGGCGGTCTAAAGGCAGGTTTTGCGGCAGTTGCCGTCGGCGCTCTTGCTTTGACAAAAATATTCAAGAAGGTCGCTGAAGTTACGATGGTACAGGTGAAAGCCGAAGCCCAATTGAATGCTGTTCTTAAGAGTACAAAGAATGCAGCTGGGCTGACCGCAAAAGAAGTTAAGAAGATGGCTTCTGACCTCCAGGCTGTTACAGATTTCGGTGATGAAACAACTATAATGGGTCAAAACCTACTATTGACCTTTACTAAAATTGGTAAGGATGTGTTTCCCGCCGCCACAGAAATCATGTTGGACATGTCTGCGGCAATGGGAACAGACCTTAAGAGCTCAGCTATACAACTTGGAAAAGCTCTCAATGACCCAGTGAAAGGTGTCGCGGCTCTTAGCAGGGTTGGGGTTCAACTATCTGAGACGCAAGTGGACATGATTAAAGGTTTCGTTGCAACCGGCGATGTAGCTTCAGCTCAGAAAGTTATCTTGGGAGAATTACAAACACAATTCGGTGGAGTTGCAAGGGCTCTTAGAGAAAGTGGAACAGGCTGGCAAGCCCTTCAGAACACTCTTGGAGATTTCTATGAAGATGTAGGAAAACTTTTTATACCTTCCTTAAGACAACTTGTCAAAGCATTCCAGAGTGTTGATACAGGTGGTTCCGGGATACTGATAGGATTTTTAAGGCAAGTTTCTAAAGCTATTCTTTCTGTCGCGACTCTTATCCGCCTATTAGACACCTGGCTTTCTAAAGAAAACAAAGTTCAAGACTTAGAAAAGCAAATGAGGGTGGTCGAAGAACTTCGTTGGAAGGTGAAAGGTTACGCGGAAGAAAGAAATGTTTCTCTGGAACAGTACACTCAAGGGCTATATAGACTCCATAGACAGGGCAAAAAGGTGCAGGACCTTATCAATATGGGATTTGGTCGTATAGAACTTGACATCTTTGGAAAATGGAGAGACGAAACACAGAAACTTGCTGATGCCCAACAGGGTGTCGCCGATGGATATATGTCTGTGTCTAAGGTTCTTGAAGATTATCAAAATGAACTTGACCGTATCAATGGAAAGACGAAAGAATATGATAAAACCCTTGATAAAATAAGGAAAAAGTCTCCTGGTGGAGGACCAGACAAAGGTCCAAAGGGACCGGCTCCGCCAAAACCTGACCTCGGTCAATACCTAGCATATATAGGAGATAGGTCTGGAGCTGAACTCGAAGCGGAAAGAATAAAATATGAAAAGATGAAGGAGATGTACAAGGGACATCAGGAGGAACTTAGTGCTATAGACAAGGCTTATGCACAGAAGAAAGAAGAACTCGAGATAAAAAACTTTACAAATATAGCCGGTCAAACTCTTGCTATCACTAGTGACCTCGCAAGTCAGATTCAAAATATACATGCAATGGGATATCAGAATAGGATGGCGCACCTGAATCTGGAACTGAACGCTAGGATGAATGCACTAAATGAACAGTACGAAGCAGAAGTCGAGAACCTTGAAAATTCTGAAATGAATGATGAAGAAAGAGCAGCTGCTAGAGAAGCCATTGATAAAAAATACGAACGAGAAAAGAAAAAGCTGGATGCTGAAAGGGCATATCGTACAGCTTTACTCCAATATGAACAAGCCAAATCAGGGAAGAAGATAAGTATCGTTGCAGCTCTTATCAATACAGCACAAGCTGTCACGAAAGCATTGGCATCCGCCTTTCCTCCATTGAATTTTATGCTCGCGGCTCTAGTCGGCGGGCTTGGTGCTAAGCAAGTACAGTTAATAAAGGCTCAGCCTCTTCCCCCGAAGCCTGAACCTCCAACATATAGGACTGGACATGTTCCTAAGTTTGAATCAGGATATGTACCTAACGACCATAGTCTTGCCTATATAGGTTCTAATGAAGCTGTTATGACAGCGGAAGCAACAAGACAGAATGCAGGGCTACTTCGTGCCCTCAATCAAGACCCAACAGCTGGACAAAGGACTCCAGATGTCAATATAAACATTTCTGGGAATGTTATGAGCGATGAATTTGTAGCTGAATCAGTTGTTCCCAGGCTCAATGATGTAGCTAGAAGGATGGGAGCAGACTTATTTAGTGAAGATACCTTATTAAAGTAGAGGAAAGACATGCAAGCATATGCATCCGATGAATTTATAACTCTAGAATATAGTCCGGTCGTTAATAAGTTCGCATTTCCTGTAAATACTATAGGAACCGACGCAGGCACGACTATAGACGAAGCTTCTTATGTTTACGCCGATGCGAACAGTATATTTGTCAGCGATACAACCGGTGATGATACAACCGGTGATGGTTCTCAGTCCAATCCATACAAAACAATTCTAAAAGGGATTAATGAGTGTACTATCACACAGACAAAGGTGCTGGTGCTAGACTCTGTAACTTATAATGAAGACCTGAGCGGTTATTCTAATGCTTATTTTGAAGGCGTCTATGCGGCGACTGGACAAACACCAAAGATTCAATCTCGCTTGTTAGGGTACACTCCGGCAGATGCGAACAGTATATTTGTTTCTAAGACTGGTGATGATTCTAATGCGGGCACTCAAGCTGCTCCAAAATTAACTTTGACTGGGGCTTCCGGTGCTATTTCAGTTTGCGATGCTACTCATCAGAAGGTTGTTATATTAGATAGTGGAACATACGAAGAAGACGCTTTTGAATTCACGGGGAATTTCCAGGGTGTCTATGCGGCAGTAGGACAGTCTCCAACAATAAAACCTTCTGGAGTATTTGGCTCAAGTTTTATAGAGAGTACTCATAAGATTGGACCAACGCAGTTTGAAGGTGGGACAACAGATTATATAGATGTGGCTGTTCTTGGAAATGGGAATTGGGTGTGCGTCTATAGGGATGTTTCTAATTCTAATCAAGGCACTTATGTTATCTATGATGCAGATGGAAACAATGTCGCTGGTCCGACTGTCTTTGTTGGAGCCCACACTACTTATCTACAGGTTGCCGCATTAGACAATGGGAATTGGGTCTGTTGCTATAGAGATAATGATGATTCTCTCAGACCAAAATTTCAAATAAGAACTAATACAGGTTCTTCAGTCGTAGGCGAAACACAAATACAGAACGCCAGTGCTTCTGATTTCAGCGTAACTGTGCTAGACAATACAGATTGGATTGTATTCTATAGGGATTCTAACCTAACCAATGGGATGTACGCTATTTACGAAGAAGATGGTACTCCAGTGGTTTCCGCAACAGAGTTTACACCTAACAGACCGAACTATAATACAGCTTGCAAGATAAACAATGGAAATGTCGTTAATTGTTATAGCGATACGGATGACAGTAATAAAGGGAAATTTGTCATATATGACGAAGATGGAGTGGAAATTGTATCCCCGACAGTATTTGATAGTAGTGCTATCGCTGATATGGGATGTTGTGAATTAAGCAATGGTAACTGGGCAATTTTCTATCGGGATGCTAACGATAGTTCTTCTGCAAATTTTAAAATTTATAATCCCGCAGGAGTACAGGTTGTAGCTAGAACGGAAGTGGAAGGTCTGTATGTCACTGTATATCAAGATGCTTTTAAGATGCAAGATGGATACTTCGGAGTAACTTGGCAGGAACTATCTGCGTCGAGAAGAGGAATGTATGCCATCTATACAGATGATGGGGAAGGGGTTGTTGGTCCATTGACCTATGAAGATTCTTCTTGGTGCAAGTATGGTTCTTCCGCCTGGCTTTCCGGGTATAAGTTTGTAACCTGTTATCAGGATGATAATGCCAGCGATGTAGGAGAGTTTGTTATAACGGAACCCCCAACAACTTCCTTTGTGAAAGTCAGTGTTGCAAGTACAGTGAACGGAATTGAATTTGATTTAGAAAACTCTTTCACTCTTGAAAAGTTGTTTAATATAAACTCAGCTAAATTGACTTTGAAATGGAGCTCCATGCATGATGGTTCTTGTTATGAATCTAGTACAGATTGTTTCTTGGTGAGTGGAGACAACGAATGTGATTTTTACAATAACCTATTCTATTCTAGCGATGCAGGAATATACCTTGGAACAGGTGTCAATGATTGTATTGTTCAAGACAATATTTTCTATTGGATATCAGAAGATTACGCAGTCAATATCAATGGGGCAGCTGCTAGTAGCGGAGATATAACAGTAGAACATAATGATATATTTGATTGTAATGCAGGTCTACGACTACAGAACAACAATGGTTCTAACGAGGTTGTTAAGAATAATAATATCCATGGCAATACAGGTTACGGTATCTATGCGGATACAACTATAACTATCACCTATACTATAATCACAGACACCACAAGCGGAGTGACAAACGGTACATCCACGATACTGGCTAATCCATTGTATATAAATGAAGGACAGGTTACTCCGGGCGATATTGATTTACATATAAAGACAACCGTTGAGGGATACTTCGCTAATTCCCCCGCATACGGATTAGCAGACGATACAAGGAATGCTGGAGCATACGATGTAAGATATGTAGGATCCCAGACAACATGGAGTTCCATAACTGTACCGAAGCCGATATCCATGAAGCCTTATCTAAAGCCAGTGGATGCGACTAATAGGGTTAAGAGGGACGGTTCTATAACATCTAAGAAGACAGCCCAGACAGAGTACCTTCCACTAGAATGGATGGACATTGACAAAACATATTACGATGACTTACTGACTGTATGGAGTCAAAACGAGGCGGAAGTTAGGATATATTGTCAGCCGACAACTTCCCCGAATACATATAACACCTATTACATTCTTTGGAATTCAGATTTCTCAGAGTTCTCAGACTATTGGATGCACTCAGCAGACGGAAGAAGTAAGGTAAAATTTGTATTCGCAAGGAAGTTTGAATTATGAGCAGGGAGTATACTCTAAATGGATATGCTGTTCCGGACGAAGATGTATTATCTTACGACAAGCAAGATGTGTCTGTGGATTTTAATGGAACCTTTTCTGTAGCTTCTAAGTTCGAAGTTACTTTGGACGACACTGACAAGGACAGTTACAATCCGTTCTATTCCGGCAGTTTGTTCTATGGAGTTGACTGGTGGAACACTGACTTAGATGTTTACGACAGCGACATAGAAGGTTATGCTTTTCGTGGAAGGATAAAAAAGATAGCTGTCAGTGATAGAAATAGTGCTATCAAGGTCACAGGTTCCAATGTGATGCAAGACTTGATTGAAACTGTTTGTGTCTATGACAATACAGCAGGGGGAAATGAAACACCAGCAGAAGCTGTTAAGAACATATTGACGACTGCGATGGGCTTGGATGAGGCAACTTATATAGATGACGGTTCTTTTCAAGAAGCTATAGATATACAAACGACAGAAACAGCTTGGGTGGATGTAGTATTCACGAAGGACGATGGGAAGAAATGCAAGGCTGTTATCCAGGAACTTTGTAGGATGTCCAGGTGTTCTTTCTATTGCGAGAATGAAAAATTTTATTTAATCCAGTACCAAGATTGGAATGGACAGATAGGTACAGAGATAGATGATGACGATATACAAGAAAGGAATTTTGAAATAGATACAGTAGAAGACCAGTTAATTAACGATTATGTCGTAAAATACGACAATTCTGGTACAATCGCAACCGCGACAGGTTCTGATGCTAGTTCGCAATCCACTTACGATTTGGTAAGAACTTTCCTTGTTCCAAAGGATTCTAAGGACGAAACAAGTTCCTCAGATTATAAGATATTGTATGCAAACTCAGCTGGAGCCGGTTGGGCTGGGGATTTAATGTTAGACGAGAATAAAAACATTAAATATAAGATAACTTTTCAGTTAGATAACAGCTCAGGACGATGGGAAGAGCTTAGACTATTCGAACAGTTAGACCTCAGCTTCGCTTATTTCTCAAGGGAACCTGTTAAAATAATAAAGCTAGCCAGGGACAGGGATAAAAGAACAATAACTGTGAGTGCGTACTTCTTGAACCTGCCAATAAATGTAGCTGTTCGTGATAGTACTCCGCCAGAACCAGTGGAATTGATTTCAGTAGACGGAGTAGACGAAGGAGTACTTGTTAAGTGGACACAGTCACAAGAAGCAGACCATGTTGGGTATGAAGTTTTTATAACTTCAACGAAAGGGGAATGGAAAAATGAATTCTGTCATTTGGGAAGAAGCCCTATAGATGTTAAGAACCCATCTACAGTAGATGGATATGCGTATACTTATCTAAGACAATTAAACAATGGAACGGAGTACCATGTTAAAGTTAAGAGTTACGATACGAGATTTAATAAATCAGCTTTTTCTAATTCCCTTTCTGGAACGCCATCGGCTTAGGAGGAAGAAATGAATACAGGAGCACAAATAGCAATGAACCAGGAGGCCAGTTCCTCTTGGGAAGTTGAAAATGTTTTGCTTGTGAATACAAGTTTGCCTGAGATAACAGGTAAAAGATATTCTTCTGTAGCGAACGCAATAACTTATGCTAAGACACAAAGTCCAGGGAGCACAAATCCATGGGCTATCTATATGCCAGCAGGAACTTATTCTGATAACATTGCTGTTCCGTCCTATATAAGAATAGTCGGTCACAATTCTGGAACCCGTCTGACAGGACAGATAACTTCTGAAGGAGCCTGGGTCGCTGATGTGTATGAATATATCGTTGAAAATTGCTATATAACCAATTTAACGATGGGTTCTAGTCAGGCACTAGTCTTATGGAAATGTATTCTTGGAGGCGGGACTCCATCAGATGGAGACATAGCGATATTGAATGGAATTATGAGGGGGACATTAGATTTATCCTCTTTGAATGATTTATGGACATTCAATGCCACATATTTTGGTCTTGGAACTACTTTATCTTTACCTGCTTCTTCAAATATTTATGGTTCAGAATTCAGTGGAGTTCTTGTAAGTATAAACTTGAACGGAGGGGACTTTAACAATACATCATTTAGTGTGAATGTCTTCGGGAGTGGGACTTATACCTGTAAAGATGTAACCTTTGGAGGACCGATAACTCTTACAGCCGGAATGACTTTAACTGCCAGGAACTGTACTCTTGGAGGGAACTTAACAGTCAATGGAGGTACACTAAATTCTTATGGGTGTTCTGGAACAATAAATTACTCCGCAGGAACTTGGAATAACTATGGAGACCGGTATGATAATAGAACAAGCGGATTATCGGCAACGGATGAACAAAGTGCGATTGATGAGCTAGCAGCTACTCCAAGTGGGGTAGATATATTTTTATTAATGGGGGCATAGTATGTCAATAAACTATAAAAGACTTGGAAGCACAGTAGTCGTGGCTGATACTGATACTTCACTTTATACAGTAGGAGCAGATACAGAAACTATTATTTCCAGTATTGTAGTTTGTAATATTGGGACTTCAGAAAGACTTTTCCGAGTAGCTCTTGTTCCTGGAGCAATTGGAACAGTTAGTAATGATGATTATATTTATTATGATTTACCTATCCCGGCTAATGATACTTTTATTGTGACAGCAGGATTAGTTATGGAAGCAACACATTCTATTTTAGTTAGGGCAAATCATGCTGATGTTGTTTTTTCAGCTTTTGGAAGTGAGCATTCATAGGAGGATATTATGGCTCAAGGATTAACAGGTGGAGTAGAAAAAGAATATATTAAAAATGCGGTTTCTGGAAGTGTTGACCATGGAAGTTCTTTAGACTATGAACATAACAGAAGTCATTCTACTCCTTTAATAATGGCACAATATATTGAAAATGATATTGTTTATAAATGTTTAGATAGAAATGAAAGTAGAGATTTTAAACAAGAAAAAATTTTTACTTCAGTTAGTAGTGGAGGAGTTGAAGCAGGTTCTCATGCTTATATTTGGGATATGGCTTGTGCTTGTGAATTATCAAATGGAAATATAGCATTCGCTTATAGATTAGATGCAGATAATGATTTATATATAAAAATTATAAATCCTTTTACTGATGTAGAAATAAAGTCTGAAACTGCAATTCAAACTAATGCAGTTAAATTTATTCAAATGATTTCTGTCCCAGAAGATGAAACTTTTATTGTTGGATATTATGATATAGATGGAGATGCTTATAAATTTATTATACTTAATAATGATGGAACAACTGCAGTTTCTACAGTTACAGTTGCCTCAGGAAATTATGCACATGCAGATGGATATTGTTCTTTAGCATTGTTTCCTGACCAAGACCATTTTGCTTTTATTTTTTGCGGAAATTCAGCAGATGTTAATGCTGACAATGGTTGTTTTAGAATATATGACTCAACTTCAGGTTCAGCTGTATCAAGTATAATTTGTCCGACTGGAACATGGGGTTGTGCAAATAATTTTGGATATGTTACAGATGAAGAACTTTTAGTAGTTGGTTATGCAGAAGACACTTCAGCAGTTCCAAGATTTTATGTTTATGATTGTTCAACTCCTGCAACTCCAACTGATGCTTATTCTGGCGGAAGTTATTTTAGTCCAACATGGCTAGAATATTATATATTTCATGTTTGGATGGGAGTTAATCCAGATGATAATAATAGATTTACTTGGTTATGTTATACTGACCCACAAGACCAACTTGCTATTCATCAAATGGAATTACAAGGAACTGGAGCAAATAGAACTATAGTTCAAATTTCAACTACAATGACAACAGAGGCAAATGGTTTTCCTTATTGGGGAGGTTGTATAAATAGTTATGGAGATTCTTTAATTGTTTGTACTACTGCATCAGCTGGAAGACCAGACCCAACAAATGTTCCGATGATAAATTTATTTGATAAGAATGGTTTTTATTATAATAACGGAGATTATTCTATTGGAGGTGTTGCTTATGAATATGGTCGAGCGATTCCAATAACAGGAGGTTTTGCTTTAATAGGCAGAAATACTTCTGATAGTAATAAATTATATTATTCGTTAATAAGAAAAGAACATTTTGTTATAGAAATTATTGATGCAAATAATGTAAAGGTTTGGAACTGGTCAAACAAAACTAGAACTATAAAAGCCACAGTGGTTGGAGTATAGGAGGAAAATAATGAGTCATGGATATGCTAAGACCAGAGAACAAGTCAGTTTTATTGAAACTTCTGGGTCTGTTGCTAATAAATCGACTTTGTCTTTTAATCATGCACAAAGTAATTCTACCCCAGGAATTTTAGCACAAACTATTGAAAATAGTTTTGTGAAAAATGCTCCAACAATTTCTTCTGATTATATAGTTGAAAAAATTCCTACAATAATTAAAGATTCCGCTCTTGGTAGTACAGGAGCTAATGGAGAAGACAAATTATGTTGTTGTGAATTGAGTAATGGAAATATTTGTGTAGTTTATTCTGTATCGACAAGTTTGTTTTTTACAATCTATCAACAGAGTGATTGGACAGCCGCAGTCTCCGAGACAACTATTGCATCTGGAGGAACAGACTTAAGTAATATGACAGTTAGAGCAATGGGTGATGAGTTTGTTGTTGCCTGGGAAGATGGAGGTGTTATTGCTATTGAAATATTCTCCAATGCCGGTGTATCACAGCATGGACCATCAACTCCAACCTCTGGCAATACAGCTTGCGATGAACTAGATATAGCAGTTTATCCAGACAACTCAGGATTTATTTTAGTTTATGAAGGAACATCACAGGATTTATATTATGAGGTTTTTGATTCCAACCTTTCATCACAATCTTGGGCTGAGGCAAATAATGCCGCGACTGTTGCCGGTCTTTGTTGTACGATACTTGAGGATGAGACTTTAGTCATTGGATATAATGATGTATCAACCTTTAAAGTAAGGACATACGATGCTTCAAATAAGTCGTCGTTGTCTGCTGGAGTTAGCGATACCAGCATTGAAGCGAGTCAGGCTGCTGGTACGAAGTACTCTATGTTGCCGATTAACTCTGATAGTTTTGTCTTTGTAGGAGCGTCAGGCGGAGGAGACTTAGTGATTTTCTATTATAAGATATCTGGTAGTTCTATTTATGATTGTGGAAGGTCGTCAATAGATGGTGGAGTCGGCGATAGAACAGTTAGATGTATGGCGTGGAATGACCTTAATCATGCCTTAACTTTCCAAGATATTGCGGGATGGAGTGCGACCGGAATACTGTATGGAAAAGGGCAACCGATAAAAGGTGGAGGGAACTTTACTTTGGGGATGCCAGCCGGAGACTTCGATGGATACGGTTGTGTTACTGGAGCGAGTGGTGGGTGTTTCTTTATAACATATAGAAATTTAGCAGATGATAAACCATACTTTTTTGTGATGAGGGCAATGCATTGTCAAATAGAAATTGATGATTCTAATAATGTTACATTAACAAATTATATGGGAGAAACTTTAACTTTTAAATTAACTTATACGGGGTGATTACTGGAGGTATATCATGTATTTCGTTGTAGGATTTAAACAAAACAACGCACTTGTGACTGGGCTGAGCCCGACCATAGATATTTATCGAATTAGTGATAGCGTACAGGTTGTCACAGGAGCGGCAATGACTGAGATAGGTTCCTCGGGAGTGTATAAGTATGATTTCTCAGGGTCTTATGATAACACTGAAGAGTATGTTGCAGTGGCCGATGGAGGCGCGACATTGAGCGATAGATATGTTGTTCCTTCTGGAATCTACCGTGACCCGGAAGACACCCTTGATGATATAGAAGACCAGATTTCAAGCATAGCAAATGTTGGAGCAGCGACTAATCGTCCTGCTGATAGTTATAACTTAACGACCGGAACACAATCTTCTGGAACTGTATCTGACACTGAAGCTTTGGATGGAACGAACCATGAGCACACTGATGTCGGCGGAGAAATGGATTTGTACTATGAGTTCAATGTCGGCTCCGGAATACCTATCTCATGCGTAATGACCGGTTATCTAAACGGTATAAATGATGACCTAGAAGTTTATGGATATGATTGGGTTGCGACAAGCTGGGTTCAAATAGGTACGATAAACGGACAAGTTGCTTCTTCTAATACAGTATTCAGCTTTAATCTGTTTGTTAATATGGTTGGAACAGGAGCTGATAAGGGAAAGGTTCGTGTTCGCTTTACAGATGGAGCCTATACTCTAACATCTGCGACTCTTGCCATAGACCAGATATTCTTATCTTTTGCTTCTGGAAATTCTGGGTACGATAATGGTTCTTTGTGGTTGGACACGAATGTCTCTAACACCAATACTGTTCCTGGAGTAGATGGAACAGCAGATAACCCTGTATCAACAATTGCGGCGATTGTTACATTGTCGGCTAGCACCGGATTAAAGAGGGTTACGGTCGCTCCAAAGAGTTCTGTAACCCTTGCATCTACCTTTAATAATTACATATTTCATGGAGAGGACTGGTCTTTAATCCTTAACGGACAAGATATCGGAGATTGTCATTTCCATGGAGCGGATGTTACCGGGATAGGAACAAGTGTAGGAGCGTCTGTATCCTGGGAGAAATGTATGTTCGGGGCAGTCACTGTTCCGTATGGAAAATTCCACATGTGCGGTTTCGGCGATAACTCTGGAACCTTTACAGGAGGGTCAGCTGGTCAATATGTATTTCATAACTGCTTTTCCATTGTACCTGGGAGCGGAACACCAACCCTTGACTTTTCAGGGCTAGGATCTGCGACAGGTATAAATAACAGAGCCTGGACAGGTGGGGCGAGCTATACCTTGGATTCAGATTGTACGGTATCGCATGAATGTCTAGCGGGAGGAGGTCAAACCTTTACGACAGCTGGAGCAAATGTAGAACTCCGTGGAATCTTTAGATCCGCGACCTTTGTCTTAAGCGGAGCAGGAACAGTTCAAATGGTTGGAGTCACTGGTCCTATAACAATTTCCGGAACAGCGACAACGACCGTTAATCTTTACGGAGTTAGTTCTTCCCTGACTGATACAAGTTCAGGGACAACCGTTAATGATGAAACGACAAGTGTAGAAAATACGAGCGACGGAGTATGGGATGAGATACTAACTGGAGCGACACATAATATATCAACAAGTGCAGGGCGAAGATTAAGAGAATTGGCAGGAACTATTGTCTGGTCTGGAACAGCTCAGGGACCAGGAACCGGAACAAATCAATTACAGCTAGATGCCGGAGCAAGTGGAACAGATGGAGCTTATGACCCATCTTTAATTGCAATTATTTCTGGAACAGGTGCAGGACAGTCAAGAATTATTTTAGAATATGACGGCGCGACAAAGACTGCAACCGTTGACCGTGATTGGAAAGTTAATCCAGATGCAACAAGTGAGTTTATTGTCTATGCTGATGCCGGTCGAGAACATGTAAATGAAGGATTAGCTCAAGGCGGAAGCTCTAATACGATTACATTGAATGCTCTTGGAAGTTCCGCAAATAATGCGTATGTTGGACAACTTGTATTTATCCGTTCTGGTACTGGCGCAGACCAGATAAGACTGATAACAGCTTACGACGGTTCAACAAAGATAGCGACAGTAGAAATTAATTGGGATGTCACACCTGATACGACAACTGGATATGTAATATACCCAGCCCATGAACATTCCTTAGCACAGGTCAAGGCTCAAGTCACTACAGCTCTATCAGACATAAAGCTTGACCATCTTGTAGCAGTAGCCGATGGAGATGACCCTGTTGATAATTCTATCATCGCGATGTTAGCTTCAGCGAGTGGAGACTGGTCAGCGTTCAATGAGGCAACAGATTCATTACAGGCTATTAGGGACCGAGGTGACTCAGCCTGGATAACAGGAGCAGGAAGTGATGCAACACTCGCTAATCAAACGGACATTATTGATAAGCTGAAGGGATTGATGTCTAAGGCATACACTCTTGCGACTGCTGTAGGAACATTCAACCCTGCGACAGATTCCAATGAAGCCATAAGGGATAGAGGGGATGAAGCTTGGACTAGCGACAACATAGATGGTTCAAATGAAGTGACCATAACACTACAAGACGGTGATTCAAACAATATTGTAGAGGCTTTCGTTGAGATTTGGGACAATGCCGGAACAGTTATCTATGCAAGAAAGGTTTCCAACGCAAGCGGACAAGCTGTCTTTAATTTAGACGACGGTACATATACAGTGAAAATGCGAAAAGCCGGTTATTCATTCTCTAACCAGACCCTGGTCGTAGATGGGACAGAAAGTGAAACATATACAGGAACAGCTTTACAACCGAACACCCCAGCGAATCCAGACGATTGTCAAGTTTACGAATGGATACTACCACAAAGTACAGGAGGAACACTCCCTTCAACATTAGAAGGGACAGCGGAGATAATAGAGCTGCCATATGACTCAGGTAGTTACTCTCATATAGGAGATACGGTTGATGTTACATACAATTCTACCACAGGATATGCTTATTGGGATATTGTTCAGGGCGCAGTAGTTCAAATTTCAATTCCGTTATTGGGAATAGACAATGTTGTAACTGTACCAGCGAGCAGTAATGTCAGGCTCAATAGTTTATTGTAGGAGGACGAATGGATGTTAGTAAAATTGTGGACAGTGCAAATCATAATGATTCTAGTTTTTGGATTGCTATTGTTTCGGCTATTCTTTTAGCACTTGGAAATTATCTATTGGCTTCTTTGAGGTCAGACCTTAAGGAGACTAATAAAAAAGTGGCTAAGAATTGTTTGGATGTAGCAACTCTTCAAACATCATTTGAAAACTGTAAAGAAAGTTGTAAAGAAAGGAGGAAGAAGGATGATTGTTGATAGCAAAGAAGAAATACAGTCTATGTACGAATTCCTGGACAAAGAAGGTTACGAGTTCAATGAGTGCAATCCCTTTGGTATAAGGGATTACTCCGGTATCGAGAAAGGTGTTTATAATGATACAATAGGACTGCTCTGTGAAAATGAAATGTATCTATTTAAAGGAACGACAGACCCGAGCCCTTATTACATTGAAAAGAAACCTATGAATGCGAATGGAACAGCTGTTATGTGCTCTGGATTACAGCATAAAATATGGATGGTCGGTTCTCATGCAAGAAGGTGTATAGGTCTTATAAACGGTTGGAGAGGCAGACACGGAACGAAGAGACAGACCGTAAAGAGACTTGATAAAAAGTACAGGTTCAAGAAGAAAATATATCGTGGATGGTTCGCTTGTAACTTACATCCGGCTTTCGACAATAACTTCTCTTACATAGGAAGGAATTCTGCCGGTTGTCAAGTTATCGCAAACGAAAAGGAATTTCAACAATACATGGGATATATAATGATTTCTGACGAATATAAGGCAAATAAGCATACTTTATATTCTTATTACTTATTTGAAGAAGGTTCAATAGCGAGACGAATAGCGGAGATGTTATGAAAGATAAGATAATGATGATACTTGAATTTTTCTTTGGGAAACAGCCGAAGATAAGGTTCAGGAGGTTGATTATATACAGCCTGATACTGATAACCGCTCTCAGTATTAGATGGAGCTGTACAGAAAAAGAAGGCTTCCAGATTGAATGGAAGCCCTTTGTTGAGATTGAATACTCTAAGTGATTTTTCATGAGTGGTTCTCCGGGAGTTGTGGGGAGGGTTTGAAAGCCCTCCCCTTTTTTGTTATTCTAACTCCGAAGACATAAGGTTCTTTATCTTTCCCTCCCTATTGTCGCTTAGAAAAGTTCGAGATTCGCCTTCGTTTAGATGTCCGGCAACTATAGAAAGCTTTTCCATATATGCTTTTATCTGTGGAGACATTGACTCTCTAAAGAATTTGAAAAACTCTTTGTCAGCCTTGAACATTTCATACGCTTTATGGTAGTTAGCCATTTCCTTATACACCTTGTCCAATTCTTCTTTGTGTTTCTTCTTCAACCTTCCAACTCGTTTTTCATATTTCTTTTCCAGCCTTTCTCTGATAACCTTTTCTTTCGCTGTCACATAATGCTTAACTCTTTTCTTAAGTATAAACATATCAGCTCCTCAACCATTCCCAGGAATGGTCTTTAAATAGAAAGTAACCTCCTGTCCTTACTCCAAAGTAGATCCTTCTTCTTTGAAAATCAGGGATGTCCAACATATACATAAAGCTATTCATAATGTCGTCACATTCCTTTCTGCCGTACAGCTCGTTGTCGTAACACCAATCATGAAATATTATTGGGGGTGTTATCGGCCCGAGTGTCGGTATTTCTCCCATCCACAATTCCGGTCCTGACCGTTTGAAATTGTATCCCTTTGGTACATAATGGTTCTTACCATTGACGACAACCGCAAACCTCTT
>Ga0180438_10000898_pt1 | contig 54543 bp, 32 predicted proteins | sample SS_ome_12_FD_132455 | JGI IMG/M metagenome (GOLD analysis project Ga0180438, IMG submission 132455) | Hypersaline lake sediment archaeal communities from the Salton Sea, California, USA - SS_3_D_2 metaG | ecosystem: Environmental > Aquatic > Non-marine Saline and Alkaline > Hypersaline >... | reverse complement strand
TACCGGGTCAATTTATCCCCGGCTGTAAGTAAAACTTTTAATGAAACGCCTCTCTCCGGCCACGTCTCTCTTAACAACTGCTCTGCTATTATGGTGGGCTGAAATGAAATGGTTATTTTATTCTCTATCAACCACTCTTTTAACAAAAACGGATCCATTCGTACCTCATTATCAGCAATGTAGAGACTGGCACTGTTTAATAAACACGGCCAGATTTCAAATGCCATTGCATCAAACGTGATACTTGCCACCTGGCTCATCCGGGAGTTGTGGTCCTCCTTAAATAATTTTTGGTGCATGAACACAAGGTTGGCAAAACCTTTTTGCCTGATCAAAACCCCTTTGGGCTTCCCGGTTGAACCAGACGTATAAATGACATAAAACAGATTGTCGGGATTTCCCGATATCCCGGGATTGATTTGCCTCATCGCGGGTAACCCAGTTATCTCTTTTTCATCCAGGGTAATCACCTGGTCAACGTCAAATCTTTCTTTCAATTCTTCACGGGTAATCAAAATCTTAACGGCGCATTCTTTTAACATATATCGATTACGTTCATCAGGGTAATTGCCATCCATGGGCAAATAGGCTCCACCGGCCTTTAATATTCCCAGCATACCGATTATCATATCTATCGAGCGTTCCACCATGATACCCACGATGCAATTTGGGCCAATCCCTTTCACCCTCAATAGAAGGGCCAGTTGATTGGATTTCTCATTTAATTTCTGGTAGGTTATGGCAAAGATATTGGTGGACCTCTCCATGCTCCATGCTCCATGCTCCATGCTTACAGTGGCAATATTATCCGGAGTTCTCCCCACCTGTCCTTCAAACAATTCGTGAATGGTCTTATCCCGGGGATATTCTGCGTCTGTATCGTTAAATTTACACAATATCAGTTCCTTCTCTTCCTTTGGTAATATTTCTATTTCGGCTACCTGTAAATCCACGTTAAAAACAAGTTGACGCAGTAGATGGATAAAATGGGTAATGATTCTCTCGATTGTTGCTTTTTTATATAATTCCTGATTATACTCCAATTCTCCTTTGATAGAATCATCTTGCCTGGAAAAGGAAAATATCGTATTCAGACGAATATGGCGGAGATATCTTCTGTCATGGATGTTCTCAAGTAATATGGCGACATCGAATAAGGGAAATGAGTCCTGGGAGATCGGGAGATTCAATTTGTAAAGGAGGGTCTCAAGGGGATAATTTACATGTTCCGCAGCCTCCACAAGCGTCTCTCTTACTTGTTTCAGTAAATCTTTGAAGGTTTTGGTCTCCTGTAATTGGTTCCTTAATATCATGACGGTATTTATGAATTTCACTTCAACGGCCTGTTTTATGGTAGGGGTCCCGATAATAATATCGCTGCGGTCTGTATATTTGGAAAGCAATACCACCAATCCTGCCGCCAAGATCATGTAGAGCCTGGAGTCAGATTTATTACTGATAAACAATAACCGAGAAAACAATTCCCCGCCCAATTCAAATTCCTCTTTCTTGAACTGGGATTCACCTGCACCTATACCTGCTTTATTGTGGTCATAAGGAAAGCAGATCCTTTCCAGGTGGCCGGATAATTTCTTCAACCAATAATCTCGTTCTTTTGTATGTTGACCTGCAACAATTTCATCTCTATGGGTAATGTCAAGACTTCTCATACTCTGTACTCCTTGTAATAATTTAAAAGTTAAAATCTCCGTCATCATCATTATTGGCAGCGCTTTTTATGAGCACCAATTTCTCTACGTGTTTGCATTCGTCGTGGAGAACGCTGTTCATTTTAATATCTGATAGAGACGGCACTGCATTTTTATGCAAATTTTTCCATCGTTCGTCTGCTTCGTAAATATCTTTCAACGAATAGGGATTAGGAACACCATGCTTTTTACAGTGTTCCACGAACCGGTTCACTCTCCGGTAGGTCTCCTCCCTGGAAGGTTCGTTATTCAGGAGCCATGTTTGAAAAACCAGCATATCCCCTGCTTTTCCAGGGTATAAAGGGATACTTTTGTTTTCTTTTGCCCAATGGTCCGAATTAGACTGGCCAGTTAAATAATAGTAAAAGGGCCGGCATTCGGCCTCGTAAATATCATCTTTTAATTCTTTGATAAGGTCAAGGGTTTGCTGAAAATCCGCTTCTGTTTCACCGGGATATCCGATGACCCAGTAGGTAGTGGTTTGAATTCCGGCAGAGGCCAAGCAAAAAATGGCAGATTTGACCTGGTCTACAGTGATACTTTTTCTCATCAGGTCCAGGACCCGTTGGGAACCGCTCTCACACCCGATCCTGGCCTTATAAAGCCCTCCCCGTCTCCACTGCAAGGTGTTTTCCGTGCAGCAAACATGCTTCTCTGCCCTTAGGCAGCCATCCCAATATAACGATATTCCCGAGCTCTCAAACGCCTCGGCAAGTTCGGATACAACCGGATTCAACAACAAATCGCTCATCATGAATAGCCGGTTCTCCCACTTTTCATATAACCGGGTTAATTCTTGGACTATCTGTGCGGCATTTTTTTTTCGATACTTCCCCCACATGACGGTATCGGAGCAAAAATTGCACTGGTAGGGACAACTGCGAGAGGTATAGCTGGAAAGGTATGGATACTGCGGTATATCGAGATCGCTGAAATCAGGGATATCCACGGAAGTAATATCTAAATTTCTATTGCCAATGTCTTTAAATGAATAGTATCGCTGTGATTTTGGGAGTTCTCCCTGCAGGAATTTGAGAAATAAAATCTCTCCTTCACCAAGAATAAACGTATCGATAAAATCCCTGGTCTTTTCCAGTAAAATATCAAAATTGGGGGTTCCTATTGCAAATTGATCGCAAAAAATACCGCCCCCCATTACTGTTTTTATCCGGGGATTTTTCTCCTTTGCCAGTTTAAAGGCAAATAAAGAGGGGGCCAGCGTGCCACTGCATACGGACAAACCCAATACGGAAGGGGTTTCTTTATCCAGCAAATCGATCATGTATTTTCTCAGTAAGGTATAAAATTCCTCTACGATTTTGTTTAATTCAAAAACCGTTAAATCATAAACCCAACAAAAATAGGTTTTGGAAATCAATACTTTTACTAATTCAATATAATCGTTCTTATCAAAACAATTGAGATGTGCCATCATGTGATTGTGCAATATATCCTGGCCGATACTGTAAAAATTTCCCTGCTTATTTTCAGGTACATCTCTTTTTAATACCTCGAAATATCTATTGTATATTTCCCTGAATTTTACTTCTGTATTTGCATCTGTGGTTTTTACATCATAGCCCAAGGGCAGTAAAAAACTTTTGAGGCATGAAATGCCCATGGGGGGTATCAGCGGCGTCCAGAAGGGGAGCAAAGCCAAAAGTATTTTTTCCGACATTTTTTTATCCTCCTTTAAAACATAAAATCGCCCTCTTCTTCCTCAACTACGGATATTGAAACCGAATCATGGGATAATTGAATCTCTTTTAATTTAAGATTGTTGTCTTCGGAGATTTGTTCCAGGATTTCGATAAAATAGTTTTGGATATCCTCAGCGGTTGACCGTTTGAAAAGGGCTGCTGCATATTCCAGCATCATATGCAGCTTTCCATCCCTCTCTCCTGCGTTAATCAGCAAGTCATGCTGGACATCCAATGTTTCAGAGGGGTAAGGCACCACCTTTAAATTGCCCAGGGCTTCCAGATTTTTTCGCTCAACTTCCTCAGAATCCATATTTTGTAATGCGATTACGGTGTCGAATAGAGGGTGCCTTCCGGGGTCCCTCTTTATCTTGAGACTGGTAACCAGTTGATCGAATTGAAAGTCCTGGTTTTCAAAAGCCTTAAGGGAATTTATTTTTACCTCCTCCAGGAAATCACTGAAGTATTTATCCTCCCGGGGCTTGTTTCTCATTGGCAGCATATTGGCAAACAACCCGATGATATTATGTAAATCTGCATGAGTCCGACCTGAAACCGGCGAACCCACAACGATATCTTCCTGGGTGGTGATTTTGGATAATAATATAGTATAGGCTGCCAATAAAACAGTGTATAAGGTCGTATCGGCTTTTAATGCCAATTTTTTTAATTTCCATACCAATTGCGCTTCGATCACAAAGTAAATCCTGATCCCGGAGGAATCCCGGTAGACCGGACGGGGGTAATCAATGGGTAAATTTAAAATAGGAATCTGATCTTCAAATTGTTTTAACCAATAGTCTTCCTGTTTTTTTACCATTTTGGATAAAGCAAAGGTATTCTGCCACTCTGAATAGTCTTTGTACTGGAGAGTAAGGGGGGGCAATTGGCGCCCTGCGTAAAGGGCAGCAAACTCACTGGCCAATAGATCTTGCGAGGTACCGTCGGTGATAATGTGGTGCATGTCCACTATCATGATACACTTTTTTCCCGTCTCTTTGATCAACCCCACCCGCAGCAGCGGTGCCTGCGAAAGGTCAAAGGGCTTGACAAAATTCTTTACAATTTCCTCAACCGCCCCATCCCTTGGTGCCTCATAATAGTCAATGGCAAGTACCACTTCGTCGTGTATCCGCTGGACCGGTTCCTCGTTGATCATCACAAAGGAGGTCCGTAAACTATCATGCCTCGCGATCAACTGACTAAGGGCAGCTTTCAATTTCCTCCTGTTTACGCCTTGTTCTAAAACCAACACCATCGGCATATTGTAGCTTGTATCGTCTAAATCCCTTTGGTTCAGGAAATAGAGCCGCTTCTGTGCCGAGGATAACGCATAGTACTCCCGCTTCGGGGCAGGTTCAATGGCGGCGTAAATATCCGTTTCAGCCCCTTTAATGTATTCGGCCAACTCCTCTATGGTCTGTATCATAAATACATCGGCCAACTCTATTTTTACATTAAAGGCTTTATGTATCTTCGCTATCAGTATATTTATTTTTAACGAATGGCCACCCAAATCGAAAAAGTTTGAATCGATGCTAATGGATTCTTTTTCTATTCCCAGTACTTCCGACCATATCTCTACCAGCTTTTCCTCAATTTCGTTCCTGGGTTTTACAATATCCCCTTCTTCGGTTCCGACTTCTGGCACGGGTAACGCTCGTCGGTCTACTTTCCCATTTCGGGTTAATGGAATCTCTTCCATCCATACAAAATAGGTAGGTATCATAAAATCGGGAAGCGATTGGGAAAGGTATTCTTTTAATCCCTTTATATTGGGTGCTGCCCCTGTACCGACCATGTAGGCATAGAGGTATTTACCACCGGCGTGATCGTTCTTGCATATGACCACTGCCTCCTTAACTTCGCTGTGTTTTAATAATTGGTGCTCGATCTCTCCCATTTCGATGCGAAAGCCTCTAATCTTTACTTGATGGTCAATCCTGCCTAAAAATTCGATATTTCCATCTGGCAGCCATTGGGCAAGATCGCCTGTTTTGTAAATGGGTGAGTGGGTGAGTGGGTGAATGGGCACCTCTTTGTTTGTAATTTCTAATTTGTAATTTGGGATTTGTTTGTAGTTTGTAATTTGGAATTTGGAATTTGATAACTCGGGATTGTTTAAGTATCCCCTGGCTACGCCATCTCCACCAACAACCAATTCGCCCACCACTCCAATGGGGGTCAATTGGTTTGATTTTCCAACAATATATGCTGTTGAATTGGAAATCGGCTTGCCAATGGGTATATTTTCTTCATATTCTTTTTGAATAGAAAACGTGGTGGAAAATGTGGTGTTTTCCGTGGGACCGTAACCGTTTATGATGTTCAACCGGGAAAATCGACGCCTTACCCTGTTGATGTGGGTGGGAGACAAGACATCACCTCCAACCAGGAGATTCTTCAAACTGCCAAATATCTCAACATCCTCAGAAGATAATTGGTTAAACAGAGGCGCAGTCAACCACATGGTATCGATACGGTATTTCCGTACTGTCTCTTTCAGCTTTACGGGAGTTATTACCTCCTCTTTTGATGTTGTATATAATGTTAAACCATTTAACAATGCCCCCCATATTTCAAAGGTTGATGCGTCGAATTCCAATGCCCCGGTCCGCAGCAATCTGCTGTTTTCTTCAAATTCTATGTAGTTAGTATTCTTTACTAACCTCAAAACGTTTTTATGCTCTACCATTACACCTTTGGGACTACCTGTGGAACCGGAAGTGTAGATGATATAGGCGAGATTTCCAGAACTTGTTGCCAGTTGCGGGTTACGAGTTGCGGGTTTTTTTTTGTTTTCAAGGTATATTATTTCCTTTTCAAAGGCTATTCTTTCGGATAAAGACCGGGTGGTCAGCAATACATCTGCCGCGCTTTCAGCCAGCATGTATTGTTTTCTCTCTTCGGGATAATCGAGGGCAATTGGTAAATAGGCTCCCCCTGCTTTCAATATGCTCAGTATCCCGTATATCATCTGGACTGAGGGTTCTACCATGATGCCAACAATGGTGCCGGGTTTTACCCCTTTTTCTCTTAAAAGATAAGCCAATTCATCGGATTTTTTATTTAGTTCATTGTAGCTAACGGCCCCCATGCGCCATGCGCCATACGCCATGCCAAAAACGGCGATCCTATCGCCCGTCCTCCCTGCCTGCTCTTCAAATAATTCATGGATTGTTCTTCTCCTGGGGTAATCTGCTGTCGTATTGTTAAAATCGAAAATTATTTGTTTCCTATCTTGTTCAGATAAAAATAAAACATCAGAAATTCTTATGTTAATATCCTCGACTAAAGCATCCAATATATTGCTGTAATGTCTTGAAATTTGCTCCATATGATTCCTTTCAACCACACCCGGATCATATTCGATATTTCCATTCACCCGGTCTTCCTCCCTTTCAAAGGAAAAAATGATCTTACCGCTTAACGATTCCATACTCTTCCGAATATGGATGTTTTTTAATAAACATACGCATACAGTATCGTGGAGAATCTCTTCTCCCTTTAATTGTGAATCTTTACACAGGGATTTGATCAATTGGTCAAAGGGGTAATCCTGGTTATTATAAGCCTCCTGAACCGATTGGCTCACCTGGAGTAATAATTCTTTAAATATCGTTTCCTCATGGATACTGTCACGTATTAACAATAAATCATTGATGGTATCCTCCGTCACATTCGGTGCATATGGGGGCGATACGACGAAAATATCTTCACTGTTATTTGAATACCGGTATATTAATGCTTTTAATGCCGATAATAGTATGATATATAGCGTAAGATTCAAGCGGGTGCTTAACTTCATCAATCGATCGCATACATGAGAAGAAAGGGATATTTGCATTGTATCCGGATTTCCCCGGGTCTCCCGCCGGTTCCCAGGAGTGTAAAACGTTGGTTTTCCTGAAATATCTCCCGATAATTTATTTTCCCAATATCCTTTCTGTTTTATAAATTTCTGACTGGTAAGCAATAAACGTTTATCGACTGCTTTATACATCAAATCCTCCTTTACTCCTAAAAATTAAAATCGACCCTTAAGTTTTCTTTCGTATCCTTAACGACTGCCGCCTCTCTTCTAATCATTTGCAATTCTGAAATAAGCAATTCCGGGTTATGTATTGTTTCTTCGAGTAACTGCTTATAGTGGTTCAACATATCATCGATGGTATTTTCATCAAATAAATCCGAATTATATTCCCACTCGATCAGGATTTCTCCGCCGCCTTCCTCAATCGATTGTTCCGCGGGGGGAACCACCACCAGGTTCAAGTCGAATTTCGATGAGCGGTTATGACTCTCCTCTAAAATCAATTCCAGGCCGGGCAATTCCAAATTCTCTGACGGCGTGTCCATAAAAGAAAACATTACCTGGAATATCGGAGTAAAACTCAGACTCCTTTCAGGCTGAACTGCCTCCACTATCTTATCAAAAGGAGTATCTTCATGTTCGTAAGCTTCCAGGCAGGTTTCCTTCACTCGCTGTAAACATTCTCTAAATGATAACTCCCCTGAAACTCTTGTCCTTAACGCTAAAGTATTTATTACCATTCCCAACATACCTTCCATTTCTTTCAGACGTCTATTGGCCACTCCTGTGCCCACACACAAATCCTCCACACCAGTATACCTGTACAAAAAAACGTTGAACACTGCCAACATTGTCATAAATAATGTGACACTTTCTTCTTTATTGAATTCTTTCAATGCAGCGGTTATGGAAGAGGGTATTATCGATATCTTCAAACCTCCCCGTCCGCTTATCACCGTCGGTCTCGGTCGATCCGACGGCAGTTCCAACAGCGGAGCCAATCCCGATAACTTTTTTCTCCAGTAATCCAGGTGATATTCCAGTACGTCACCTTGTAAATAGTTCCTCTGCCAACAGGCAAAATCAGCATATTGTATGGGTAATTCCGATAATGGGGAGGGTTTCCCTTCCAGGTAAGCAGTAAAAATAGTGATGAATTCCCGCAGCAGTACACCCTGGGTCCAGCCGTCATGGATCAGGTGGTGCTCGGTCAATACGACGATGTGTTCCTCCTTTTTCAACTTCAACACCGACACCCGCAGCAAGGGGCCCTTTTCAAGATCAAAGGGCCGCTGCCCCTCCTGGCTTATCCATAAGGAGACCTCCCCGGGCTGCGTCTTTTCATCCAATCCTGTGAAATCGATACGGGGGATTTTAAAGGGGTAAGGTTCCAATATATACTGTACCGGTCTGCCTTCCCTAGTGGGAAATACCGTTCTCAATATCTCATGACGCCGGATGAGTTCGGTAAACGTCCATTCCAATAATCTAACTTCCAATTTCCCGAAAATCCGTATGGCACGGGGCACAAAATAAGCCAAGCTGTTTTTATCCAATTTCTGTAAAAACCATAACCGCTCCTGCGCAAAAGATAAGGGAATATCACCATCTCTTGAACCCTTTTTAATTTTAAGAGATAATATTTCCTGCTTTTGATTTATTACCTCTTTTGATAACGCTTTTAACAACGGCTGCTCGAATATTTTTCTCAATGATAGATCCACCTGGAATTCTTCCCTAATCCGGGCGATGCACTGACTGGCCAATATCGAATCCCCACCCAACTGGAAAAAATCATCCTCCACCCCGATTTTTTTAATTCCCAGTATCGCCTGCCAGATCTCCACTATCTTTTTCTCTGTTTCATTTGCAGGTGCTGCATATTTCGCCCCGGTTTTAATCATATCTTTCGCCGGTTCCGGTAACGCCTTTCGATCTATCTTACCGTTGGGGGTTAGAGGTATCTTCTCCAAATGGATAAAATAAGCGGGGACCATATAATCGGGTAATTCCTTTAATAAATATTCCCTTAGTTCCGATACGGTTAACTCTTTTCCTCTTTGCGAATTTTGCTGCACGATATAAGCACATAAATACCTCTGAATACTCGTTTCATCTTCTCGCGATATAACGACTGCCTCTTTAATATCTTCATGCTTTAATAAATAATTCTCTATCTCTCCCAATTCTATCCGGAATCCCCTTATTTTTATCTGGAGATCGATCCTGCCCAGGAATTCGATATTGCCGTCTGGTAACCAGCGGGCCAGATCGCCGGTGCGATAAAGAGGGGTAGAGGGGTAGAGAGGTAGAGAGGTAGATGAATATTGTCCTGCCCTCTTTTTCAATCCTTTTTCATCCTGGTCATCCTGAAAATCCTGGTCAAACTTATCGGCTGTCAGTTCTGGGCGGTTTAGATAGCCTTCGGCCAATCCTTCACCGGATACGCATAACTCCCCGACGACTCCTACAGGTTGTAATCGATGGTATTTATCCAGTATATATATCCCGTTATTGGCGGATGGTTTCCCAATAGGTATACTTTCCATCTCTTCAATGGTCTTCCTTTGCTCCTTCGTTATGGAGAAAATCGAGCAGTTAATTGTGGCTTCTGTCGGGCCATAGCCATTATAAATCCTGCAACTTCCCGGTACCAACTCCGATATCCGGGCAACCAGGCGGCCGGTTAAATTCTCCCCTCCAAGGTGAAGGAGTTCAAGGGAAGGCATCTCTTTGCCTGTGGATACGATACCGCTGAAAAATGCAGGTGTGGTGTGTGCTGTGTTAATGGCATGGGTTCTGAAAAAATCCGGGTAAAATGCAAAATCCCCAATCTCTCTCTTGTTTAAGATATAGAGAATGCCTCCGAAAAATAGGGTTGTCAATACTTCAAACACTCCGAAATCAAACGTATAAGATAGATTATGCATGACACGGGTATGCGCTCCCAAACCGAAGTAATCCCGGAACCAGAGGAACAATGGAACCAAATTACGGTGGGTAATGGGAACGCCTTTGGGTTTCCCGGTAGAACCAGAGGTGTAGATGACATAACAGGGAGACGGAGAGTTTTTCATCTTTAATTTTAACCGTTTACTGACCGGTTTGGGGTCGTTGTAAGTGTGAGTGTACCTCTTCGTGATCTCACCGGTGATATGGTCGATATAAAGGAGAAAACGGATAACCGGACTGTTATTTGCAATTTGGAGCGCCTTTGGATAGCTGGCATTATCCGTTACCAGGACTTCGATATTGCAGTCGTTCAGAATAAAATGGATTCGTTCATCGGGAAATAGAGGGTTGACCGGTACAAACGTATTCCCGGATTTCAAGATACCCAGCAACCCGACCACCAGGGCAGGTGTATCGTCAACCATTAAACCGATACAACTATTTTCCAATTTTACCTCCTGTTACTTCATAAGGTCTTAAAGTTTCTAGGGGTCTGTATATGCTGGAGATACTGATTCCTTTTCTTAAAGCCTGCAGGATACCTGCAGCTTCCGCATAATTATTCACCTCGATTACATGATTTAACCGTAATCTTTTTTGAGTCACATCCAGGATGGTTTCATTCTCTTTTACGGCAATTATGGGGATATTATGCCTGGCCGCATACAACATGGGGATTCCACCCAGGGCACTGGCAGGGGCCACCACTGCCAATAAATTGTTTATATTTACGGCGTCTTTGATTCTAAAACGATTGGTTCCAGATATTTGAGGAGCATGATTCAAACCGATAAGAATACAGGCCAGTCCGCTGGCTGAAGAGAATTCACCGGCACCCCTGGCATCCACAATATTATCCCTAAGGGCCAGTTCCTTCAGGTTAGTCATGGGTGCATGTGCCGCAGGGATTTTATACTTTTTACATATTAAATGCGAAATGATCGCTTCTGCTCCTCCCACCGGGTTTGGATGTTTACCTTCAAAATGCTTGATATAATTTTCTGCCGGTAAATCGTTGATCATGGAAGTTACAGCCACCGCATCAACACCCTTTTTTATTAAATATTCGCAGGCTTTGAACAGAACACCGGGATTATCGATTCGTCCGACATAGGCTCCTGACTTGCCCTGCTCGCACCTTCCCCCAATGGGTTCATCCGTAACAATATAATGTTCAATATTAATGGCGTGAACTGCCCTGACAGTATTGATTATATTAAAAACAACCTCCAAATTCTCTTTCTCTGTCTTTTCAATGATTAAACCCACTTGATTGGAATAGGTTTTATATAGATTCACCAATCCCTTGCAAAACAAATCAATAACAAATCCTTCCGTATACAATGTATTATTTTCCATAAATATAAAATTGGAGGCATTCACAGCATTGGGATTGGTTATTAAATAATCGGTGCAAGAGGCCAGCAGAGCTGTTGCCGGTGCCGCATCCGCCGCATAACCTCCGATGGCGCATCCAATACCTGTGGGAATCACACTGAGCACCACACTTTTACCAGGATAAAGAGTCTCGATAATATTACCTGAAAAAGATTCCTCGACTTTTTTCACCTCTTCATTATATAGTGTGGTTTCAATATATATCTCAGTGTCTGTTACCTTAGAGATATACCACCTGAGGATATTACCACCGGTTTCAGCTTCCAACACACCTGGTAAGGCTTCAATACCTTTCAACCTGGATTTTTCGATTACATATTCTCGGTTCCGGATCATACTTATAACTCCCTGATTACTTTCGATAAAACATTTGCTTTTTCATTTAATTCTTTGTAGGTTAATTGTTCCCCTTCATACACAACAGCAATATTCCCGGGTCCCTGTTCTACCTGTTTTTCAAATAAATTTAAAATCCCAGTATGTTCGGGATTCATTTTGTCGGGATAAGAATATCCCCTTTTTGAATTTTTAAAATCTTCCAGGAGCTGCCGCCTTTCTTCATTACTTAAGATTTCTATTTCCGAAAGGGGAATCTTCGGATGATTCACCACTTCTCTTAAAATATTTATAAAATGCCCTGCCAATCGCTCCATGGTCTCTCTTCGAAACAGTTTCGTACAATATTCCAGGTCAAACCGGATGGACGCTGCATTCTCAAATACCTCGAACGTAAAATCCACCTTTGAAACCATCGCATGAAATTCAGCCGGCATCAACGTTAATCCTTCTATTTTCAATGTGGCTATATCGATATTCTGGACAATTAACATCACATTGAACAGCGGGTTCCTGCTGACATCATTTGCCTCCCCCACCTGTTTCATCAATTCCCTGAAAGGGTATGACTCATTCTCATAAGCACTTAATGTATTTTCCCTTACTTCTCTTAAAAATTCTTTGAAAATCTTATTTCCTCTCGGGTAATTTCTCAGAGCTAGCGTTTCGATAAACAATCCCACAATATCTTGCAGGTCAGTATGCCCCCTTCCAGCAACGGTTGTACCGATGACAATATCTTCCTGGCCCGAATACCTGGATAACAACAGATTTAAAGCTGCCAGAAATACCATGAATAACGTGGTGCTGGTTTCCTTTGCTAATTTGTTTATTTGCCGGGTCAATTTTTCCTCCAGGGAGAAACTCAGCCGGTCCCCTTCAAAGTTTTGAATCGAAGGCCTGGAAAAATCAGTCAACATGTTTAAAACCGGGAGTTCGCCGGAAAATTCTTCCAGCCAATGGTTTTCCTGCTGCTTCAAATTTCCTGATTTTAACTGGTTTTTTTGCCATTCGGAAAAATCTTTATACTGATACCTTAACTCCGGACATTCTTCTCCTTTATATAGCGCCGTAAATTCTTTTATAAATATATCCATAGAGACACCATCGGTTATGATGTGATGCATATCCAGCACCAGCAGATGTTTTTCATCTTCCATGCCCAAACCGGGCAGTCGGTACAACCCTACTCGCAGCAGCGGTGCCTGGGCCAGATCAAACGGTCGAATGAAATGCTTTATAATATCTGAAGGACTCAAGACGCGTTCCCTAAGGCGGGCAAGCCCGCCTTGTTCTCCTGCTCCCCCTGGAATATAATCTTCAACAATGAAATTTACCGTTTTGTGAATCTTTTGGACCGGTTCGCCGTCTATCATTTCAAAGGATGTCCTGTAACTCTCATGCCTGTTGACTAGCTGCTTAAAAACGTCTTCAAGACGTTCCTTATCCAAATGACCTTCCACCATCATTGCCGACGAAACATGATAAGCCGTACTTTCCAGGTCAAGCTGCTGCAGCGCATACATCCGCTTCTGCACTGAAGATAATTCATAGTACTGCTTCTCATCCGCAGTTTTCAAAGGGAAATACCTCTCCTCTGATGCCTCTTTTTCCTTCATGTACCGGGACAACTCCCGAATAGTCGAGTATTTGAATACCTCTGCCAGCGGTATTTTTACATTAAACTCCTTGTGCAACCTCGCAGCCAGTAGGGATGCTTTTAAGGAGTGCCCACCAAAATCGAAAAAATCGGAATGGACATTGATGCGACCTTTATCTACTTTCAGTACTTCCGACCATATATCAACCAGTCTTTCCTCCACCTCGCCCATAGGTGCCGCATACTCATAGGCTGCTGCTTCATCCTCACCTTTTCGCTCCCGTCCTGTGGGTTGTTTTGTACTAAAATGATGGAAAATCCTATTTATCTCTTTTGCTGATACGGGTATCCCGGCTACTGTCTCACAGGGATTACTTACAATCTCATTCACAATAGAAACAAAATGAAGAGTCACCATCGCTGCAATCTCTTCATCAAACAGGTCCTTATTATAGATAAACTCCATATTGATACTGTCTGATATGGCTATCAAAACCGTTAAATCATAATGGGTCATTCCCACGTTTGAAAAGGAGTCAATCGAAAATTCACTGTTTTCTTGAATCGATTTTATATTCACCGGGTAATTCTCTATTACCACCACCGAGTCGAAAAGCACATCTCCGCGGCACTCATCAAGATGTTCCTTTATAATGGCCGGAGAGGTGTTTTCAAACGCTTCCCACCTCTGCTGTGTCTCTTTCATTTGATACAGTACGTCTATCAGTTTTTCATTGGAAAGGGACTTCACTCGCACAGGCAGCGTGTTGATAAATAGTCCCACCATATGTTCAATACCTTTTGCCTTTGCGGATCTTCCCGATACCGTGGTATCGAACAGCACATCCTCGCAGCCATTGTATTTCTGCAATAAGATTCCCCAGGCACTGTATAGTAAAGAAGATACTGCTATTTTATGCTCCTTAACAAAACAATAAATTTTATCCCTGGCTTCATCCTGGAATTGAAATCGATACGCTGCCGTTCTTTTTACTTCCTCTTTTCTTTTTACAGGATGTCCCGATTTCATTTCAAAGCCCTCCAGGTATTTCTTCCAGAATTCTTTCTGTGTTTCTTTATCCTGGATTTGGATCCACTTGATAAACTCCTTGAATTTCCCCTTAACAGGTTTCATAGGAGTCTTCTGATGAGAGAGGATTTCGTATGCATTAAAAAATTCTCTCAAAATAATACTGGTACTCCAACCGTCATACAAAATATGGTGGTGGCTGATGATAATCCCATATTTATCTTTCGCAATTTTGCATAAAGTAACGCGAAACGGGACATCAAACAAATCTAATTTTTTTCTCCTCTCTTTGATTTTTATGTCTTCTATTAATGGTTCCCTTTCATTTTTACTCCTGTCATTTTCGGAAATATCAAAATATCTCAGATCAATGGTATGTTTTTTCAAAACCAGTTGGATCGGTTTTGTTACCCTTTCCCACCAGAACACAGTGCGTAACATTTCATTGGTATCGATTACAAAATTCCAGGCCTTTTGGAATCGTTCGATATCGATTTTGCCAGAAATTTCAAGATAGAGTTGTTCGAAATTTTTATCGCTCCCAGGGTCTTTCAAATAATGAAAGAGCATCCCTTCCTGCATCGGGGTTAATGCCAGGATGTCTTCGATGTTCTTCTTGTCTAATCGGTTCATTGGTTCCCATTCTGGCCGAGTTTTATAGCCCCGAGTTCGTTTTTCGTTCTTTTTCATATTTCAAGGTTTCCTACGGTTTCCCATGTTTGGAGAAGCCAGGGTTTATATTCCGGGTTCAGGGAAAAAAAATCACTGCTGAAATTATTCCTTTTTTCTTCCAGGTTGACCACCGTTTCCAGCAGGAAATTTTTATTTAAATATTTTGACATCACATCAAATGCCATTTTATTGTCCCATCCCTTTTCCGCCAGGTCCAGCAAATGCCGAAACCATTGGGCATTTTGTTTGTTTACCCTGCCAAGGATGCTCGTTATATCCCGTTCAAAGTTTAAAACCAGTTGAGATGCGCTGTCATTTTGTGTATTTCCGAATCTTTCAAAAAAGTCATACACAATGGATTGGAAATAATTTTTATAATTGCATATTTTACCGGGAGCTCCTTTTGTCTGAGAATTAAGGAGGTAAAAGTAACTTTGTAGATAATTGACCAGGTTCGGGATACGTTTATCCACATATCTATATCGTGGAGAATCCGACTCCTCCCCTATCATAAGGCCGTCTGTTTTTACTTTCTCATATAATCCTGTCCCTTTATATACACTTAATCGTGAAAAAACAGTGAAAAAATTGCTTGCCCAACCGTATTTTTCCAGGAAATCGATATTTTGATTCAGACCTTCAAAGGTTGAATAGGGATTAAAGTTTATAAACCCGACCCGGGTATATATATTGTATTTTTGGAAGAATTCAATGATTTTACAATTATCTTCAAGAGTGGCCCATTTACCGTAAAGCCTGCGATCGAATTCGTTGGCTGTTTCAATACCGATCCTTACCTGGCGAAGCCCCGACTTTTTAAGGAGTTCCATCAGTTCATGAGTGGCATGTCTATTAAATTCCGCTCGGAAACCTGCGATATATGAAATATCCAGGTTCATATCGACAATACCCCGGGCAAGGGCGACAATCCGTTCAAGGTGAGTGTCTGAATCTTCAAAACTGCTGTCATTAAAGGAAAAATATTGAATCCCCAGTTTGAAGAGAGACTTTATTTCCTCCAGCGTCGCTTGAACGTCCCTACCGCGCCATTTTTTCCAAAAATTGGCAGTGTTACAGAAACGGCACCTCCTTGCACATCCGCGTGAACTCATAATCGATGCAATCTTCAGGTTATTATCCACCAAAACGTCCCTGGCGGGAAAGGGGAGAGTATTAAGGTCTTCTATCAACGGTTGATCTTCATTCACTACGATTTTATCTCCCATTCGAAAACACAAACCCTTTACTCCTTTTAAATCTTTCCCATTTTCCAGGTGGTTAATCAAATTCAAAAAGGGCACCTCACCTTCACCCTGAATGACAAAATCGATAAAAGGGGCTTCTTTCATCATCCGGACACCATAATAAGTAGGTAAATATCCACCGGCACATATATAAGCATCCGGCAGGTCTTGCAAAACCCTGGCACAAAAATCATAAACCGCCTGCTTCGTATAGAAATAAACAGTGACCCCTATGATACTAGGGTTGAAATCCTTTATTTTCCGGTAATCGATTTCGTTTTCTTTTGCGCACATCAACATCACTTCATAACCGTTTTCTCTTAAAAATGCTGCGATAGAGCACACTCCCAACTCCTCGAACATGATCTCCGATGTACGGTTATACACTGTTATAAGTAAAATTTTAGACTTCATATCAATGAATTGACTCCCTATTAAAAAAGCTTCTCTTAAGACTTCATCGGACCTTTAAACGTTAACATTAACAATAAAAAATACAACATCTCTATTTGCTTTTCGTATTCAAAAAATTTCTTCTTATTTATAGCATCAGAGCCAAAAAAACAGGCCAACACATTTAAAACAATCATAATAGAATAGCCATATACAAGAATAGATTCAATAGGAAAAAAGTCCCATTTTAAAAAATGAGACTTTTTTCCTATATCGCTAATACCAGTAGTCAACTCCTCTACAATTTTTTGTACCTCCATTCTTAATTCATTTAAACAGGCTGCCGCTGCTGTGTATTTGGCAAATCCTTCAATATTTTTTTCACAAATCCTCATTATGGCTCCACGGGATAACCGAGCGTTTATCTCTCTATCCTTTGAGAGAAATTTCCAGATATATAAGGGCAATATTGATGCCAACAAGGAGAATTTGGAAAAAGTCCTTATATAGAGGGAATTTTGGGATATTTGCACCTGCCCATCAGGCTACAAATATAACCATGGGGGGATATAATATAACCAGTGAGTTATATTTTACCTCTCCCCGGTTCCATCTTTCTTCCCAGGATGAATATTGTATTTATGAAGGATGGCAATAAATTTTTTGAATTCATCGTTTTTTATATTCAAGGTTTTGGAAAGTTTTTTTAATTTAAATTCGGATATGACAAATCCTTCCTGTAATAATCGTTTGAGTTCATCTCTATTTAAATCCCTGTTGATAAACTTTTTCCAGACAGCTTCCCAGAAACTTTTGCCTTCGTGGAGTTCTTTTCGGATTTGTTCCATTTTATTGTTCGTTTCCTTTTTTTTTGGTAAATGATTGGTGCTCTTCTCTTCAATGATTTTGCGGATATCTTCCCCTTTAATAGGACTTGTGCATAAGATCCCGGCCCGTTTTAATATGGTGAACAATTCCCTGTAATTACCCGGCCAGTCATGGTTATAAACAGCTTCCCAGAATCCATTTCCAATTTCTTTCCCCTTTAGATAGTTGCGTCTCTCTATTATTGCACTTTTTATATCCTCTTTTCGATGACGTAAAGGCGGGATCATAATATCGAGAACATTTAACCGATAATATAAATCGTCTCGAAATTCTTTTTTTTCAATGGCTGTGACTAAATCTTTATTTGTTGCTGCAACGATTCGAACATCTGCTGTTCTCTCTGCGGCACTTCCTAATATTCGATATTTTTTTGTATCAATAAATCTTAACAACTTTGCCTGGAATGAAACCGGCACCTCTGCTATTTCATCGAGAAATAGTGTTCCCTCTTCAGCTTCCGCCACCAGTCCTTTTTTATCGGATACTGCACCTGTAAAAGCGCCTTTTTTATGGCCAAATATTTCACTTTCAAAGAGATTTTCATTGATAGTGGGTGTATCTGCAATAATAAATTTCCCACTCCTCCCAGAATACCTGTGAATTAATTCTGCAATACGGGTTTTTCCGATTCCTGTTTCCCCCCTAATTAAAACAGGGTCCTCTTCCAATGAATATTTTAAAACCAGTTCCCTGATATTTTTTATTTCTTCACTGGTCCCACTAATTCCAGTACTATTATCTTCACTTTGTCTTATTTGCTTAATGCTCTCCTTCAACAATTCACCCAGCAGTTTGAATATTTCACGCTCCACATCATTAAAAAATTCTTTGGTACCGCTGTCAATATAGAGGAAAAAATGATGATCTATCGGTTGAATGATGATACTCTTAACCAGTAATCGCTGTGCGGATTTGGATAATGCTTTTTCCGATGAAATGACCACGACATTTTCCGTATCAATGCGGCCTCCATTTTCCAGGCTTTTATGTACATAACTTTTACAGAATCCCTCTCCTTCATTGATGGTCTTCCCTTTTATTTCTCTGCCTTTATGCCAGAGGATTTTACCTTCTCTGTCATAGAGCATGGCCAGTGAGACTTCTTTCTTTTTCAATGTATCCCAAAGTTTTGTCTTAAACGTTTTAATCATCCACATCTCCTGGGGGAGAAAAACGTATTATACTAGATAAAAAAGATTATAGCAACAAATAAACGATAAACACGTCTCATTAAAATATCCCAGATGCTTAAAAGTGTCCTACTTTAGAAAAGAGAGTCTCTATTTAGTGACGATATCTCCAATTCAAGCGTATTTGCATTGTGTGGAATTGAAAATTTAATGTCTCGATCTATAAATTAGAACTTACTGAAACGCTTGCTAGAACTTTATTTGAGAAAATTTGGACTTGATTTATAAATAAGGACGAAAATTCTCAATTCTAGTAGCATAATTGTTTTAAGACACGAGGAGGATCAAATGAAAAGCGGGATTAGCAAAAAGGGAACAAAAAAATATCGACATAATTTATTTTTTTCTGATCTATTCGTGGAAAAATACGTATTAAAAATAGGAGGATAAAATGAAGAAAAAAAACAGGAGAAAAGAGAAAGTAAAAATTAACCTGGTGAATCTTGAAAAAAACAAGATTAAAAAGAAGGAATGTCTCTACGTCACTGCTGGCTTTGGTTGTCATTGTATGGGAGAAATTTTAGACTATCATGGCACCCCTCTCTATAAACCTTGATTTTGGTCTATCAGAAACTTTACAGGTTGAGTGAGTTGAGCAGAAGGGGACCTCAACTCACTTAACGCTTCCAAAGGAGACCATCTATGGTCTTTAAAACAAAAAATAGGAATCGATATTTATACAGTCCAACAGAAAATAAAATTATTGCGATTCACCCAGTTTTATATGATATAATCAATTTTAAAAATAGAGGAATCGATATAAAAGACCAATTTAAAAAATTGAACGGTGATAAAATAAAAATTAAAGATTATGGGTATGTTTCGTCAAGTGAAATAGAATATTATTATCAGAAATATTTATTATTCAAAGAAAATAATTATTTTAAAAAAGAGGAGGTGGATAAATTTATAAATGGACGTCTGACACCTGAAAAAATAGAATCAAGTTTACACAACAACAAAGATATTGTATTCGAAGTTACCGATGCCTGCAATCTAAAATGTAAATACTGTGCCTACAGTGAATATTACCATAATTACGATAAAAGAGACAATAAAAAATTAAGCATTAAAAAAGCCTTACGATTGATTGATTATCTTGTTAATATCTGGAATTTGGATACCAATCAGTCTCAAAACACGGAAATAAGGATTGGCTTTTATGGGGGAGAACCTTTATTAAATGTTCCATTGATAAAAGAAATCGTTCAATATACAAAAAAAATCAACCTTTTTTATAATTACTTTACCTACGGGATAACAACCAATGGCGTCCTCCTTGATAAGCACATGGATTTTTTGGTAAAAAACAAATTCACCATCCTCATTAGCCTGGATGGAAATGAAAAAAACAATGCATTTAGAGTATTCCCGGATGGAAAATCATCTTATGGGACGGTCTACAAGAATATTTTGCTTTTTAAAAAGAAATTCCCTGGATATTTCGAAAAAAATGTAAGTTTTATCAGTATTGTACATCGATTGAACACCGTTGAAAACATTTACAATTATTTTAAAACAAATTTCAATAATGCGTTTAAATTTTCTGAAGTAGACCCGACAGGTATCAAAGAATCGAAAAAAGAGGAATTTTTGAAAATATACAAAAGAATCGAAAACAGCCTGAAAGGCTCGAAGAAAAGGTTAGAAATAGAAAAAGAAATGACCAGCGGCACCCCCAGAGGTGATTTATTGGTCAATTTCTTGAACTCCTTTGTCGGTTGTACATTTGTAGATTATAATGATTTAACCGACCTGAACAAAAACAAGAACTATTTCCCCACAGGGACATGTATCCCCTTCAACAGGAAAATATTCCTGTCAGTATCTGGGAAAATCTATCCCTGTGAACGGATCGGTAATGAATATGCCCTGGGATATGTAACCGAAAAAGAAGTAGTTATTGATTTTAAAAACGCCGCCGATAAGTATAATCATTACTTTGATAAACTAAGCAATCAGTGTAGAAGCTGCATAAATGTCCGGGGATGCCCCATCTGCATGTTAAAAATGGGAATCAACACCAACGATTTTAAATGCCCATACTTTAGAGATAAAAAACACTTAAAAAAATTATTTTCCAACATAATGACCTACCTGGAGGAGAACCCTGACTTGTATTCTAAAATAATGGAGGAGGTCTTTCTTGAATAAAAAGTCTTACTGGTTTACATTGGAGCCTTTTGTATATATTTCAATAAAAAAAAAGAATCTGTTTCTTTACAATACGCTCAATAGAAAAACACTTGAATACAATAATAAGCCCATACTAATAAACCTGGTAAAAAAACTGCAAGCAAAGAACAATCTCCTGGTTATAAAATTGGAAAATGAATATATAAACAATAACCGTGACATATCCAATTTCATAAAAGACATAAGAGAGGGTTTTATGGGAGATTTGATCGATACGTCTTCCAGTTCAGTAAAACCCATCCAGATGATGCCTTACTTAAATATCCAAAGAGATATTCGCCGGGCGGAACGGGAGGCGAGGTTTGATATTGGTAAAGATATAATGAATCATCTGAATGAAATGACGATTTTCGTAAATAATCGATGTGATAGGAACTGTAAAATGTGCAGCAGTGCATATAAACAATTTCTTTGCTGTTATAAAGAGACAGGTCATATAAACGAGTTGAGCATAAAATATATACAAGAAATTATCGATGCCATTAGGGAAAGTAGAGTATACAAAATAAACGTACTTGGCGGTAATATATTTAAATATTCAAAAATTGAAACTCTTGTATCCCTTTTAAATACGATTAATATACCAAAATCATATTATATCCATTATTTAAACTTAATAAGCCAAAAAGATAGGATGATACAAATCACCAAAGAATTATCGGGATCGAAAATACAAATACTGGTTCATTTTCCCATCAAAAAAAATGTATTTGAGAAATCTATGCCTTTAATTACAGGGATTAATATTAACCCGGTTTTCACATTTATAATTGAAAAAGAAAGCGACATTGAAAGCACACAAGAGTTCGTCTCTTTATTTGGCATCGATAATTATTCATTCACTCCCTATTTCAATGGAAAAAATCTACCATTTTTTGAAAAACATGTATTCATTACGAAAAAGAATATTCTGGAATCAAAACCGTCAATAACGGAAATTCTTTCAAAAAATGTGGTCAATCGCTCTCTTTACGGGAGTATTACGATTTTGAGTAACGGAGATTTAAAATCGAATCTCAATTTTGATAAAATCGGAAATATAAAAAAAGATTCGATTCGCCATGCAATATATAACCAATTAAAAGAGGGAAAAAAATCGATTATATACAATACTTGGTGGAGGACAAGAGATCAAGTAGAGTGGTGTAAACACTGCCATTACAATTTGATATGCCCGTCGATCTCAAATTATGAGTTAGCAATGGGGAGAAATAATCTCTGCCGTATATTGGGAAAATCTTAGGTGTTGATTTTCAAATAAAAAAATGTAAAATAACAAAAAAAATGCTTCATACAGCTTTTATTAAAAGGATATTAATCGCAATCGCACTTTTATTCATGGCTTTCTATCTTGCAGCCGATGATTATTCTTTTTCTGCTGAAAATGTAGAAAGATTAAAGAAAATGTTGAAGAATGCGGATGATTATGAAAAAAGTGAATTATTGGATGAGATTTTAAACGAATATAAAAAGGATTCAAAACATCCGGAAAAAATATTGAAGTATGGTCAAAAAGCGTTAGAATCCGCACAAAAAATTAATAACATAGACCGGGAAATAGCTGCCCTGGCAGATATCGGTTTTGCATATAGAGCCCTGAATGATAATGTCAAGGCCCTGGAATTTGCGAAAAAAAGCCTGGAATTAGCAGAAAATAAAAAGAATACAAAGGGTATACTCTATGCCTTAAAAGTTCTGGGTGACATTTATGTTTATGTTCCCGATAATAAAAAATCACTGGAAATTTACAAAAGGATGAAATCGATCTATGAAGACCTCAATAATAAAGAGGGAATTGCAAAATATACCCAATACATTGCCAGTTGTTATTATGGTGAAGGGGAAACCAGTATTGCGCTCCAATATTTTAAAGAGGCATTAGGGAGATACAAAGAATTAGGTGATACAAAGAGTATGGTACAGATGATACTGAGTGTGGGTCGTATCTATGGGCAGTATGGATATATGGATAAAGCCCTCGAAAACTACCTGGAAGCTGTTAAAATCAGTGAAACACATCAATTAGATATAATAACGGCTGCTGCATATAGTTCAATGGGCAGTTTATATGCCAATACACACGATTATACAAAGGCTTTAAAATATTTCAAAAAATCGATAGCACTTTACAAAGAAAAAAAACATACGCCGGGAATCAGAACCTTGATGGGTAAAATCGGTAGTGCATATAAAGCGCTTAAACAACACGATAAAGCTTTGGATTATTTTTTTAGGGCATTAAAATCAGTATGGGAAGTCGATCGCTCCGGCAGAAATGGAGCAGCAGAATATCTATTAAATATTGGGCATGTTTTTTATGAAAAAAAGAATTATAGCAAAGCAATGGATAATTATAAAAGAGCTTTGGAACTGGGAGAGAAATTTAAAGACCTCTATATTAAAGCGGATTGCGACCATCATATCGGGAAAATAAAATTGATCAGAGGAAATTTAAATCAAGCATTGGCCCATTTTGAAAATAGCCTGGAAATTTCAAAAAAAATAAAAAAAGTAGATTTAACCAAAGATAATTATAAATATCTATCGGAAATCTATTCCAGGTACGGCAATGATAAAAGATCGTTTGAGTATTTCAAACTCTATAATGATTTAAAGGACCGAATTTTTAACGAAGAGAGCGCAAGCAAAATCGCAAACATGCAGACCAAATTCGAAATGGAAAAAAAGGAGAAGGAGGTTGAAATCTTAAAAAGGGATATTGAGATTCAAAGACTCAGGATGAACCGTCAACGGATTATCAGGAATACACTTATCGTAATTGTTATACTGTTTCTAATCATTGTCATTCAACTTTTTAAAAAATATCGCTACCTGTTAGCCTTCTGGGAAAAAAAGCATTACATCGCTCATTATAAAATAATGAATAAAATTGCCTCAGGAGGCATAGGTGTGATTTACAAAGCCCACGATATAACTGATAAAACACGTACGTTTGCTGTAAAAGTGCTCAGAGATGAATATTTTACCGACGAAATCCAAAAAAAGAGGTTCAAAAACGAAGCATCCATTATCGATCAATTTAACCACCCCAACATTGTTAAAATTTTTGAACGGGGAGAATATGAAGACCATCTTTATATTGTTATGGAGTTACTTGATGGGAAAACCCTTTCGGAGCTAATAAAGGAAGAGGGAACGTTACCCATCGGAACTGTTTTGAGTATCATGGAGCAGGTGATGGATGCATTGGTGAAAATTCACAGAAAAAAAGTCATCCACCGGGATTTAAAACCTGAAAATATCATGATTATCAAGACCCTGGAGAATCCCCATTTTGTGAAACTATTGGATTTCGGCCTGGCAAAAACAAAGGCGTTCTCTCGATTGACCAAACCAGGAATCGTCCTGGGGACTATTTTTTATCTATCTCCTGAACAGATAATAGGTTCAGAAATAACCCCGGCTAGTGACGTGTATTCGATGGGTATTATATGCTGCGAAATGTTGACAGGCCAAAAGCCTTTTACCGCAGAGACAGAAGATAGTATTATAAGCCAGATACTTAATAACGAACCATTTCAACCGTCCAGGTTCCGGCCCGATATCCCGGCAAAATTCAATCAATTGGTTATGAAAATGATCAGCAAGAATCCAAAGGATAGACCATCAGCAGAGGTTGTTTTAAATACCCTTCATAAACAACAGCAGCAAAGAAATTTTATGGAGATAAAATAAACAATCAATAAAATAAATCTAAGATGTCAGGCAAGTATCCGGAAGCGTTTCTTGAAAAAAATAAGCATATATATTGAAATTTGAAGCCATTTTGTTTAAAATAATAGTTCGAAAAAAACGAATTGTAATAATTGATTTCCAGAGAGTTCGCCAGCCGGATAAATGAGTCAAACGTAAGTGGAGGTCGGATGCTGAAAAAGCAATTTAAAGGTATGTTGTTTGCTTTTTCATTTTTTACCGGAGGTATCCTTGCACTACTTTTTCTTCAATTCGTTATGTATGGCAGCCCTCTTCCAGGAGCCGATAAAATACCCGTCAGGTACCATCTTAAATCCTGGACTACAGATAACGGTCTGCCTCAAAATACTGTTAATAAAATTGTCCAGACCATGGACGGTTACATCTGGCTGGCCACCAATGACGGCTTGGTCCGTTTCGATGGTATCAACTTTACTGTTTTTAATTCCAAAAATCTCCCCCAATTGTTAACCAATCGCATCCTGGATATTATTGAAAGTAGGGATGGCAATCTATGGATCGGTACCGAAGGTGGGGGCGTGACAATGAAAGGAAAAAACAGCCAAAATACCAAATATACAATGGACCATGGACTGGCCGGAAATTTTATCCTCAATTTTTTTGAAGACAGTCAAAGGCGGATGTGGATTGCCACCAATAAGGGCTTGAATTATTTTAAAGACGGCAGCTTGTTTACCTTTACTACTAAAGACGGACTTTCCCACAACCGAGCTTATAAGGTATTTGAAGACTCCCGGCATAACCTGTGGATTGCCACTGAAGATGATGTCCTGAATCGGTTCAACAATGGGAATATCGCTTATATATCCGCGGAAAAGCCGGGACCGTCGGGACTTATTCATTGTATTTATGAGGATAAAAATCAAAATGTCTGGTTCAGCTACTCCGGCAAATTGTGCCGCTTTAAAGACGGAACATTCACAACAATAAAGATGCCACTGGGAAGGTTAGACCCAATCGTTTCCATGGCGGAAGATCATGAGGGTAACCTGTGGGCGGTGAGCAATAATGGAGAGTTTTACCATATTAGAGAGGATAAACCGGAAATCTTCCGGTTACCCCAACTGGAGAATGAGTATCGGCTCACACTTATGGTTGACAGGGAAGGTCTCCTCTGGATAGGAACCGGAAGCAGCGGGTTGCACCGGTTAAGAAAGGTCCCCATTGCGACCTATTCAGTGGAGCACGGCCTAACACACCAACTGGTTTTATCCCTTCACCAGGATACCAAAGGTGTCGTTTGGATAGGTACCAACGGGAAAGGAGTCTCTTATTTTGAAAACGGGATATTTAAACCCTTTGCACCGGTGCAAGGTAACCATATCTGGTCGACTTTGACGGATAGTAACGGCAATCATTGGTTCGGCACCTGGGGCGGGGGATTGATCCGGGTCAAAGGCGATCAAGTACAAACCTTTACAAATGCGCAGGGGCTGGGCGATAATGTGGTCCGGGCGTTGTATGAGGACAGCAGGCAAAACCTCTGGATAGGGACCGGAAGTGGATTAACAGTTTATAGAAACGGGAGGTTTAAAAATTTCCATAAAAGGAACGGCTTTAAAGGGGATTTTGTCATTTCCCTGTTGGAAGACCGCCAGGGCATTCTCTGGGTGGGTACACAGGGGAGTGGTTTGAATCGCTTCGAGGATGGCCGTTTTTTCAATTATTCCACCCAAAATGGCTTATCAAATAACGGAGTGCGCTCCTTGCATGAAGACGACACCGGCTCCCTCTGGATCGGCACTTACGGCGGTGGATTGAACCGGTTTAAAAACGGGAAGTTTGTGGCCATTACCACTGAAAACGGACTATATGATAATGTGGTTTCCTGTATACTGGAAGACTGCCAGGGATTTCTCTGGATGTCCTGTAACCGGGGTGTTTACAGGGCTGCAAAACAAGAATTGAACGACTTTGCCGATGGCAAGATTCAAGCGATTACCTGTACCTATTATAATAAAGCGGACGGCATGAAAACCGCCGAGTGCAACGGCGGGTTCCAGCCTTCCGGTTGGAAGACGGCGGATGGAAAGCTCTGGTTTCCCACCATCCGGGGTGTGGTGGTCTTTGATCCCGAACAGGTGACCATCAACCAAAAGCCGCCTCCTGTGCTAGTGGAAAAAATGATCGTTGATGGTAACGAAATCGACCTTCACCGAAAAAGGGAACTGTCACCCGGAGTCAAACGTTATGAATTTCATTATACCGGTTTGAGTTTTCCTGTACCGGAACGTGTGCGCTTCTCCTTCAAGCTGGAGGGCCTGGAAGAGAAATGGCGTGATGTGGGCACCCGACGGGTGGCTTACTACACTCAAATTCCACCGGGAAACTATACCTTCCGGGTGAAGGCCTGTAACAATGACGGGGTCTGGAATGAAACCGGTGCTGCTGTTTCATTTTATCTAAAACCCTATTTTTACCAGACCGGTTGGTTTTACGGCCTCTGTGCCGTGGCCGTGGTGGTGATGGTATTTGCAGGTTATCGGCTGCGGATCCGGCAGTTGAAGACACGGGAAAAAGAACTGAGCAAAATGGTGGAATCGCGTACCCGGCAACTGGCAGAACAATCCGAAAAACTCAAAGAGATGGACCGGGTCAAATCCCGCTTTTTCGCCAATATCTCCCATGAGTTCCGTACGCCGCTGACATTGATCATGGGGCCACTGGAACAAGTATTCTCCGAAAACCAGGACAGGAAATTGTCAGGGGACATCAAAATAGCGCTGCGTCATTCGCAGCGGCTGCTCACCTTGATCAACCAACTGCTGGACCTCTCCAAACTGGACAGTGGTAAGATGGAATTACACGCCTCAAAACAAAATATCATCCCTTTTCTAAGAGGTGTGGTGGGTGCCTTCCAATCCCTGGCAGATCAAAAGAAACTGGATTTAACCTTTCATACCAAAGAAGAGGATATCACACTCTATTACGATGCCGAAAAAATGGAAAAAGTGGTTGGCAACTTAATCGCCAATGCCGTGAAGTTCACTCCCGCAGGGGGGGAAATCACCTTAACCGCAGCGGCACACGCTACAAAAGAAGAGAAATATCCCTCCGGGTACCTGGAAATAACGGTTTGCGACACAGGCATTGGTATCCCGGAAGAGCAGTTGCCTTACATATTCGACCGCTTTTACCAGGCTGACGGTTGTTTTTCTCATGAGCATAAACACAAAGGCTCCGGTATTGGCCTGGCCCTGGCGAAAGAGTTGGTCACCCTCCATCACGGCGATATCCGTGTCGCCAGCCGGGAAGGTAAAGACACGGAATTTACCCTCCGCCTGCCCTTAGGCGCGGATCATCTCAAAGCGGAGGAAATTGCCAATGCGTTTGAATTCGAACCTGGCCCGGGGATTTTCCCCAAAATCCCGCTCTACGACAGCATTGAACAAGAAGAAGAGGCCGGTGGCGTAGATATCGATGCGGGAGAGCAGGAAAGGGATGTCATACTGGTAGTAGAAGACAATCCCGATGTGCGCAAATACATCCGGGACCCTTTACAAGTGGAATACACCGTTATAGAAGCGTCAGACGGTGAGGAAGGTATCGAAAAAGCCAGGGAAATTATTCCTGATCTTATTATCAGCGACGTCATGATGCCCCGGAAAGACGGCTATCAATTGTGTGATGTGTTAAAAAAAGATGTCAAGACCTGCCATATTCCTATTATCCTGTTAACAGCCAAAGCCTCGGAGGACAGTGTGGTGGAGGGATTGGAGTCTGGCGCGGACGACTATGTCACCAAACCTTTCAATATCAAAATATTGTTGGCCCGCATCAAAAACCTCATCGACCTGCGCCGCCGCCTGCAGGAAACCATCCAGAGAGAGATGATGCTGCAGCCCATTGAAATTGCCGTCTCCTCTATTGACCGGGAGTTTATGAAAGAACTAAAAAAAACCATAGAGAAGAACTTATCGGATATGGAATTCGGCGTCGATGAACTGGCAAAGTCACTCTATATGAGCCGCACTACCCTGAACCGGAAAGTAAGGGCCCTCACCGGCGAGTCCACCAACCAATTTATCCAATCTTACCGCCTGAAACGGGCAGCACAGCTTTTAAAAGCCAACTTCGGCAATGTCACTGAAGTGGCCTTCGAGGTCGGTTTTTCCAGTTCCAATTATTTTACCCGCTGTTTCAAAGAAAAATTTCACCAATTACCCCACTCTTATTCCGGGGAATAATCCTTCACCCTCCACCCCGGGTTTAGAAGGTCCCCCAGCCAGGGGGGTTGATTTTACTATTTTTTGGCTCGATTCTCCTATCTCTACTCCCTTCATTCCTTTAAAATAGACGCAGATGGTTTGAGTAATTAAAACTCGGACCATCGAGACTGTATAAAAAACAGAGGATTTAAAAATGGCAATCTTAATAAATGATCATTAAATTTCGTGGAGGTGTGATAATGAAATCATTCAGGATAAGAAACAATACCGGCAGGGAGGTGATTTTACGTCTCAACAGTGGAAGGGGTCTGTTTATAGAATCTGGAGCCACTTCACACGAGATACCTGATGAAGAGGTGAATAATAATTCTATGATAATAAACTTTCAAGAACAGCGGATTATAACCGTGAAAGAAAGCATACAGACTCAGGGCTGAAGAAAAATGAAAGCCACAATAACACGAAACCAAAGCACCAAAAAACAAACCCTGGGAGATATGTCGGTTACGGATGACAACGGAGAAATCATTTTCTCCTGCAAAACCCTGGAACCGCCCTGGAAATACAACCGGCCAAATGTGAGTTGTATCCCTACCGGGACTTACAACGTCACCAGGAAGGATTCGGGAAAATTCAAAGATTATTTCCATATCATGGATGTTCCCAATCGGACTTATATTCTTATCCATCCGGGTAATTATTACACTCAGATCAAGGGCTGCGTATTGGTAGGTGGAGGTTTCTCTGATATCAACAGCGACGGTTACCTGGATGTTACCAACAGTCGGAATACAATGAACAAGTTGTTAGAATTGATGCCGGATATATTTGAATTAACCATCGAAGAAGTATAGAGAGGCGCAAGTTGTAGGTGTTGTAGATAAAAGTCAAGTAGAGTGCCAATAGTTAAATTCTGGACTATCCCTAATTCCTCTTTTTAAGAATGAATAAATTTTACTTTTTTAGTCTTTTTTTATCTGATAGCTTCTGAAGGAGTCTTTAGAGGTTTACCAGGTTTTTCAACAATAATAGATCCTGTAAATGTCTGACATTGGCTATTCGATGGCATTTTGACAGAATATTGTTTTGTACCTACTGTCGTCCATTGCGCAGAATAAGGAACATCGAATACCTGGTTGGGAAATAATTCTGGAATATGAAATGTAACACTTTTATGATCCTGTACGGAAAAGTCTAATTTTAAAGGAGGTGATTTTTTTTTGTATTGGTTTTTCACTTTGGCAATAATAGTGGCTTTCTCATTTGTTTTAACTTTCTTTGGCGCTGAAAAAGAAATATTGAGGCATTGGGGATCCCCAGTTATTCCACTTTCATCAAAATGACTCCCCACATATACTTTAAATGAACCAGACTGTAAATTATTGGATTCATCCAATTCTGTGATTTTGTTTTTATAATCAATCCATGCTTTATATCCTTTTTTACCGGGTATATAATAACGGTGGCTCAGTGAATATTCCTTTTTTTGCCCCGGATTTAAGGTAGGTACATCAAACACTTTTGCACCTAATCCTGAATCACCTGCTCCTTCAAGAAAGAACCATAATTTTGAAGGAGGTGATATCCCTGGCCCTATATTTTTAACTTCAGTAGTAACTGTTTTATTCCTTAAAACATGAATATCCTTTACTATTGGAATATACACTGTTAAATCAGGTATCGGATCCACTCTATTATATCTAGACTTCTCATTATTACTTTCATTGCTTTCTTTTACAACATCATACACATCGACTTTAATTGTGTTTTGATATATCCCCATTTCATGAACTTTGTAATGATATCTGATTTTATGTTCTTTTGGTCCATCATTGAGTGCGCTGCTTAGGCTGCTGATATTAAAATATCGGGTTATCTTATGAAATTTTACGGGACCGGTAATGGTTAGTTTTGCTTTACATGGTGGTGATTTAATGTTACTTAAGTTCGTTATTGTTGCACTGACAGTAACTGTTTCCCCTATTTTGGGGAATTCTGGCTTAACAATTATTCGACCTGAAATGCAAAGATCTGGTTGTTGTGGAAAAATGAAGTGATATAAAAAAAATAAACCCAATGCTAAAACTAAAAATTTTTTCATTTGTCACTCCTTATAGAATTAAATAAAATTTACTTATAAATATCTCATATTTTATTATATTTATGTCAAGAATTCAATGGACGATTAAAGCAGCGATTGACTTTCGACCGCTTTTTTAATATACTACTTTTGTTATTAATTAATGTTACTATTCTTACTAATTATGTTAGAAGAAGTTGTGGAATATGATTACCCGTCATGCGGGTTTATAAACCCAAATGAAAAAATATAATCCCAATCAAATGAATCAGACGTGTAAACGTGTAAACGTTTAAACGATTTGGCTATTAAGTGAATCAAGAAAAAAAACCAACCCTCAGCCAGGCCCTGATAACGATCTTGGCAATGGCAGTTGTTATCATTGTAGGCAGCCGTTTTCAATCTGGTCTAAAAGGTGTTTTTCTTCCTATGACCCTTGCAGTGGGTGTTGTAGGGGCTCTTCACTTCTATTTGCGAAAGCCCTGGAAAACCCTCCAGGAAAACATTTTTTCCGGTGTCAGCAAAGTTAGCATTGCTGTTTTAATCCTGTTACTCATTGGCGCATTGGTAGGGATCTGGATCCAAGCCGGTATCATACCCAGCCTTATCTATTACGGACTGCAAATTATTTCTCCATCCTTTTTCCTCCCCACCACCTTCCTAGTTTGTCTCATCATATCCATGGCAACAGGAACCGCCTTTGGTACCATTGGAACAGGTGGCATCGCCTTAATGGGGGTACGAGCAGGATTAGGAATCCCGGCTCCCATTACTACCGGAGCCATCCTCAGTGGAGCCTATTTCGGTGATAAGATGTCTCCTCTATCAGACACCACCAATATCGCTGCAGCCGTAGGTGAAGCCGATCTCTTCCGGCATATCCGTTCAATGATGTATACCACGATTCCTGCTGCACTGCTTACTTTTTCCCTGTTTTGGTTCTTTGGTGGCACTGCAGAAACCATGAGTGACAATCAACTGGTCCGGATGTTGGACGGTCTTAACAAGGGATGGAATATTCATTTTTTTCATCTTATACCTATTGTGATCATGCTGGTTATGGCTTTAAAAAGAATGCCCACCATGCCACTTCTTTTTATCCATGTGGTTTTTGGTGCCGTCTGGGGTATGATCTTTCAAAAAGCGTCGCTCACCCAGGTATTTGTAACTGCCACCATTGGGTGTAAATGTGAGACTGGCATCCAAAATGTAGACCAGGTGCTGAGCCGCGGCGGCATGGTTTCCATGGAGGCTGTTATTATCCTTGTACTAATCGCCGGAGCTCTAGGTGGATCGTTAAGGGCAGCAGGTGTGTTAGAGACACTGGTCAACGGGATGCTGCGATGGGTAAAGAGAACAGGTTCTCTTATTGCACTGGTACTGTTCTCCTGCTATATTGTCATTCTATTAACAGGAAATCAGGCCCTTTCGCTTATCCTGGTGGGACAGATGTTCCTGCCCATCTTCAAAAAAAATCGTATCGACAGCACGGTATTGACACGGTCGCTGGAGGATTCAGGAACCCTCTCCGCTCCCCTGGTCCCATGGGGTGTTGCTGGTGGTTTTTGCAGTCAAATGCTGGGCATTCCCACCGTTCAGTATCTACCATACTGCTGGTTCGCCTTTCTTGTCCCGGTTTTTTCCCTCATATTGGGGTATACAGGTATCGCTGTCTGGAAAGAGGAAGACGAGATAAATCAAAAGAAAAAAAGGAGGAAAGACCATGACAATCATTGATTTCCACAATCATTTTTATCCACCGGAATATATAGAGGCTTTGGAAACGAATCCCGGTAATATCAAAGTAACTTACGATGATGCCAATAACCCGCTTTTACATTACCCGGGGGATTACAATATTCTTGTTCCCGGGCACAGGGATATCGGCTATCGTGCCCAGGTTTTGGAAAAGGAAGGGATTGACAAACAAGTTATTACCTTTTATACACCAGGTACCCATATCGAATCCCCGGGCCGTGCGGTCCATCTGGCCCAAATGGTTAATGACAGTTTTGCTCGGATCGTCCATGAGCGTCCTGACCGGTTTGCTGCTTTAGCCACCTTACCGCTAAATGATCCGGCAGCATCAATAAAAGAGCTAAAACGTGCGTTTGGGGAACTGGGTTTTAAGGGTATCATGATGTTCAGCAATATAAACGGAGCTGCCTTGAGTGATAGGCAATTCTGGCCGCTTTATGAAAAAGCCGATGAGTTGAAAGCTGTTTTCTATATTCATCCCTCTTTCCCGGTAGGCGTTGAAGCAATGACCGATTACTGGCTCATGCCGTTGGTGGGATTCACTTTTGATACCACGCTAGCGGCTTCCAAATTGGTATTCAGCGGTGTAGTCGAAAGATTTCCCGGTATCACCTGGGTGCTTGGTCATCTGGGTGGTGCAATCCCCTTCCTGGCGGAACGACTTGATCGCGGATATTATGCATTTAAAGAGTGTCGAAAAAATATTAACCGGCCTCCCAGTGAGTACTTGAAAGAATTTTATTACGATACGGTCAATTTCGATATCGACGCTTTGCAGCTTGCCATCGCGTTTGCAGGAGCGGTTCACCTGGTTGCCGGGAGTGATTATCCCCACCAGATCGGAAGTTTGATAAAAATGGTAGAGAGCATTGACCAATTGCCTATTTCCCCGGAAGAAAAAGCAGGAATATATGGAGATAATGCCGCACGGCTGCTGGGATTATGACTGGAACAATTGGGAAGTAACTTTTGAAGGAAAGGAAGGAAAGAGGGATGGTGCAAGGAAAAAAAGGAAGTTTTTTACGCCAGGGACATACTTGATGACCTTACAGGTTTAAAAGAGAAAATTCCGGGGAATTTGAAATTCTTCTTCAATTCTGATATAGGTACTCTATGAGACGTGCAAGAATAACATATGACGGTGCTTTTCATCACGTGACCAACAGAGGTATAAACGGTAAAGATATATTCACCGGCAATCAAAACAAAAATCAATTCCTGGATTTCTGTATGTCCACTGTACATTGCCAAAAACAAAACGGCATAACACTTCCTCTTTTCCTTGCACCGCCCCTCTTTTCCAATGAGCATCCCCGGTTTTGGCTTTCATTTTTCATTTTTCATGTTGACACCATACCGCGTATCCCGTATCATGTGTTTTTAGAGTTGGTACTTCTATTTTTTATGCATTTTTAGAGTTGACTCTTCTATTTTTTTTGTTATAATTCTCTTATGATAATTAAAAGAGCGATAAATCTGCCGGTAACAAAGAGTTTTTTTCTTTTCGGACCAAGGCTTACCGGTAAAAGTACGCTGCTAAAGACAAATTATATGACCGGCAAAGGGATTTTTTATATTGATCTGCTGGATACCTACGACTTAATGCGGTATCTCCAGGATGCACCGGCGTTTTACAGGGAAATAAAGGCTGCTCAAAACGAAACCCCCATTATTATCGTGGATGAAATTCAAAAAATTCCCATACTATTAAATGAAATTCACAGACTTCTTGAAGAGTTCCCCCATCTCCAGTTTATCATGAGTGGTTCAAGTGCCAGGAAATTGAAAAAAATGAAAGCCAATCTCCTGGGGGGGCGGGCCCTTACCTATTACCTGGGACCATTTTCCTTTTTAGAATTGAATGATAAATTCCATTTGATCCGTGCCCTGGAACTGGGCACCCTTCCCCCTGTTTACCTGGAAAAGGAAGATGATATTGCCAGGGATATATTGAGAAGCTATGTGAAAACCTACCTGGAAGAAGAAATCAAACAGGAGGCCCTGGTTCGTAACCTGGGAGCTTTTGTAAAATTTCTTCCTCTAGCTGGTGAAGAGAGTGGAAATATTCTCAATTTTTCCAATTTAAGCAGAGAAATCGGTGTCAGCTATAAAACCGTACAGGAATACTTCCAGATCCTGGTAGACACCTTGATCATTTTTTTTCTACCCTCCTTTGCCAGGTCAAAAAGAAAATCACTGATCCAACACTCTAAATTTTATTTTTTCGATACCGGCGTTTTGAGATCTGTAAAAAACGAATTGACACTGCCTCTGCGGCCTGGGACAAGAGTTTTTGGAACATATTTCGAGCATTTTATTATAAATGAATTAAAGCGATATAATGATTACAAAAAACTAGACTGCGGTTTCTTTTTTTTCCGGACCACAACGGGTCAAGAGGTTGACCTGGTACTAGAAAAACCCGGGAAAAAACTGGTGGCCGTAGAAATTAAAGCCAGGGACAGGGTTGGGAAGGTGGATTTCAAAGGTCTTTATCATTTCAAAAGAATGTTTCCCCAAAGTCGGTTGATACTGGTTTCTTTAGTACCACGTACTCAAATATTTGATGATATCACGGTCATTCCCTGGCAAAAAATGTTCGACGTTTTCAAATGAATTGTGAGAAATTATGGGAAAAAAGGTGTCTGGCCGCTCTTCGTTTTTGGCACCTTTTTTTTTGATCTGGATGAGTGTCTGGAGCAGAACATCGATTCGTATCGACTGCAGCCTAAAACTCGCGAAATCCCGGGTGCAAATCACCGATAAGCATTGCGAAGAGAATCAGATGCTAAAAAAATAACAGATTTTGGGGACAGGGGACAGGCGACAATTAAGACATGCCGGAGGCACCTCGCGGCGCGGGGACCCTATAAAAGAACGAAAAGATTATCTTTTCCAAACGAACCGCGACATGTAAAGACTTTAAGTTCTTATGTCGTGGTTATAAATGCCGCAGCGCGATTGCGAGTATGCTTGTCATGCCCCTATTATTCTAAAAATTCTCATCATTATAGATTTTAATAAGAAATTCTCGCCTGGCACATCATTTTACCTTTACCCGGGAGGGAAAACCAATCGCGGAAATCCTTCCTTTAAAGGATAAAGCCCAAAACTGGAAAAGGAAGATAAAAAAAATAAAACTCCCCGAAGGGATTTCCACTCAGACTTATATTGAAGAAGAAAGAAATTTGATATGATACTATTTTTCGACACCTCAGCTTTAATCAGTTAAAAAATGCTGCAGAAGCTGAGAATATAGAGGTTATTGATCCCACTGAATTTGAATAAGGAAAACCCAATTCCTGACCTCTCCCTCTCCTCCCGCAGGCTTTGTTCCTATGGGCTAAAAAAGCGGGAACGCGCAAAACGCAGGGACGGAGGGCAAAACGTCAAAGTATGCCCCTTGTTCTCATCAAACAACGGTCATGGGGCGGTTAGATCAAGAGGTTTGCATATTTGCTCTCACCGAATACTCTATTCCAGTGTTCATTCTTTAAGGGAAATGGAATTACTTATTTATTTTTTTACCATTTTCAAAATCCCAGCGGAAAATGGGCGCGAAAAAAAGGTGCCCAAAAAAGGGCGCTTTTGGCGCCTATCCCCCTTTTGTCCCTTTCCCCATTCTATATTCTTTTTTCTTTTTTTTGTATCAATAGTTGAATTTTCCCCCGATTTATGTTATTCAATAATTGTAATTGGCTAAATAGACACAGGTTTTGATCATGTTGAAACTGGATATAATAGATTGTTGGCTGTGCCGCAGGGAAGTTGTTAAATACTCTGTTCCCCAGGTACAGAAGCATATTCGTTTATGGTGAGGGGACAGATGCAAGTTAGATTTTACCTGGACCCGGAAACAAACCTTCCCCCTTATTTACAAACATCATGTGACTGAGGATGAAGTAGAAGATATTTTATCCCGACCTGGCGAAGACCGGCCTGGACAAGAAGGTTCGCGTGTTGCTATTGGTCAAACACAAGAAGGCCGATATCTGCGTGTTATATATGTACCGAACCATGAGTCAGATAGTGTGTTTGTAATAACTGCATATGAACTTCGCGGGAAGCCATTGTTAGCTTATAGAAAGCGAAAAAAAAGGAGAAAAAAATGAAGCAAAATAAATTTCCACCGGGATGGGATGAAGAGCGTGTCCGTCGTGTATTAGATCACTATGAGCACCAGACTGAAGAACAAGCCCTCGCTGAAGATGAAGCTGCATACGAACTAGAAGAGCAGAGTATGATGGAAATACCAAATGCTTTAGTTCCCAAAGTTCGTAATTTAATCGCTCAATATCAATCACAAAAACAGTTGTAAAAAACGATTTAAATTGTTTAATTTAAAAGCCTCTTCATTAAATGATTTTCAGCCGCCCGTTGTTCTCATCAAACAACGGTCATGGGGGCGGTTAAATCAAGAAGTTTGCACATTTGCTCTCACCGAACACTCTATTCCAGTGTTCATTCTTTAAGGAAAATGGAATTACTTATTTATTTTTTTACCATTTTCAAAATCCCAGCGGAAAATGGGCGCGAAAAAAAGGTGCCAGACCAGAAGCGCGCCTTCACGCAAGCTTGCGGTAAAGTTCGCGGTTTTTGACCAGTACGAGATAAAAGGTGCCAGGCAAAAAAATAAAAGAATAAAAAACAAAAGGCAGAACTACTTTATTTTTGGTTAGGTTCGGCTCAATTCTTTATCCAGATCGCGGATACGCTGCGACATTTTACGGATCATGGAGAAAGCCAGTGAAGGGTCTACCTGGATATGGGAGAGTAATGTTTTTTTATCCACTGAGAGTACCCGTGTACTCCCTTTTGCCCGAACCGTAGCGGATCGTAGTTCTTCTTCGAATAATGCCATTTCGCCGAAGAAATCTCCTTCTCGCAGTACTGCCAGTAAAATAGAGCGGTCACCGGTTTGGCGAATGACTTCCACTTCACCGGCCTGGATGACAAACATACAATCGCCTGTTTCGTCTTGACGCACAATTATTTCTCCATCATGGTATACTTTTCCCAGATCGCCTTTTTTCATACTGCTCTCCTGTTTTTTGGACTCGATGTTCCCCTGGTTCTTTTTTTCCCCTGGAGATGAAGAGAGGGAAGCCGCACAATTCCAGAGGAACCTGCTTAAGAAAGCGGGATGCAGGGTGCGCAGGAAGATTTCACGGTAAGATGCGCTTCCCGTAAAGCTGTCCCATAATACTGCACTCATGCGTTTTGTACTTTTGGGGTTTTGTTGTTCTTTATCTACCAATCTTAAAATGCCCCGGCGGGCGGGACCTATTTTACTGATCAGGTTAATAACAGCGAAAGTCAATTTGCCAAAGATGTTATCGGTACAGATGGCTTTGTAAGCAGATTTATAATAGTGTTGGTTGAAATCTTCGGCTGATACGCCGTGAAATACGGCAGTGGCGGCACATGCTTTGGCTGTACGGTAAGCAGCACCGATACCATCTTTATAGAGCCTGGTGGCGCCGCTGTCGCCAATCAAAACGACCCGGTCACAAAAGGGGTATCCTGCCTGTTTTGTATTAATGAAAGGGGTGCAATGGCACACACGGGATTCATGTTCTTTGCCTGTTGGAAGCAATCGTTTTACCGCCGGTGAGTGAAGAAACATGTCCACCAGTTGGTTGTCGATTTTATCTCCCAAGAGGCAGAGGGTCATATAATCATTTTTGGGAATGAGAGCGGCAAATTCGAGGCGGGGTAGGTTGAGAAGGAATACGTGCATGGAATGACCCATATACGTTTGTATGGCTTCCGGGTCCATTGGAATTTCGCCGATAAAGGTCCGGGTTTTTTGGGGTGGGCGGTATTGACGCTGCGAGTTGGCGAAAATTTTTAATGTCGCACTATTCACTCCTGCTGCGACGGTGACCAGGTCATAAGGATGGGAGTCTCCATCCTTCGTGATCAGTACGGGTTTGCCTCTATCATGGTCATGCGTTTTATTATCGATATGGTTCCCTTCCCAATCCACGCTTTTCACACGCTGCTTGATTACATTCGCACCTTTGTCCGAAGCCAGTTCCAGTAGGAAACCGTCGAAACTTCGATATTTTTGTTCTTTGCTACCCCGGGGGGCGCTTCCCCGGGACAAAGCAGCAATTCGTTTTTCCCGGGTAGGTGGGTCTATGCGTCTGCTCCCGGTATCTGTGTGAATGATATAGGAATCTATCGCCTTTTGAACCACGGAAGGGGGCAGCTTGATTCCTTCGGTGGCAAGCAGTTGTACCAGGGATTCGGATACAATTCCCCCGCAGTGGTTGCAATTGGCCGGGCCTGGGGTGAAGAAATCCTTGGGTTCATAAATGTCTACTTGGAGTTGCAGTTTGACCCTGCCTGCCATTTCCAGAAGGAAATAAGTGAAAAAGGAACCGGCAGGTCCTCCCCCAATAACGGCAACTTTTGAGCCGTTTTCCAGCTTGAGTGACGAAGAAGCGTTTCGGCTTTTTTTCATTGATTACACTTTTTTTCCAATTATACAAGAAAAAGGTATCGCGCCAGCGGCGCACCACAACTTTAGGCACTTTATCTCACTACGTCTTCACATGCATAAGAAGGTATATGGAGATTCCTGAGAAGATAAAGAGCGGCGCAAAGGCGGAGAGAAAAGGGGAGAGTAACGCTGCCGATCCCATGGCACTGAATACAGCAAACGTACCCCAAAAAATGATGGATATACCAATAGCAAATCCAATCCCGTACAAAGTCCCTTTTTTCCCCATCATAAAGGAAAAAGGAATGGCAATTAATACCATCACAAGACTGGCCAATGGGAAGGCATATCTATTATACAATTGGGCTTCATATCTTTTGGTAGCTGACTTGTTCCTTTCCAGGTATTGGATGTATTCCTTTAGGGCATTTATATTCATATAGCGAGAATCCCTGATTTTTTTTATAAAAAATTCTTTACCTTCTTCAATAATGATCGGCCTTTCACTAAATTCCTTGTAACTCAGTGGGCTGTTATCTTCAAAATCCCTTTCAAATCCATCTTCCAGGACCAATTTCGTTTCATTCTCCCATCGGGCCGATTTTGATGAGATCCGTTTTTTAATGGAAAAGGAGTCATCCAGGTAGATCACATTAAACTGGATGTATCTATTTTTTTTCATATTGAGATAATCGTAAAAATAGAATTCATTTTTATTCCCCACCACCCAGTTTTTATGGAATTCGTGTTCTTGGGGTGATTCTCGTTTGCGAATGATATCCATTGTTTTTTTTGCCATTTGGTTGGCCTCCGGTGCAATTTTTTCCTGGAGATGGAAAAAACCCAGAGAAAGGAGAATACCAAGAATAATTGCGGGAAAGGTGAGACGGTACAGGCTGATGCCGCTTACCTGCACGGCTATTATCTCATTGTTTTTACTCATCACTGAAAAGGTCAACAGAACCGCAGTTAATACCGCCACCGGAATCACAAATTTAACAATCTCAGGTGTATAATAATAGATATATTGCAGCAAATAATAAAATGCCACCTGATTCTCAATTACATTATCTACCAATTCCATAATCGTCACAATATAGAAGACCATGGTAATTGAAAGAAATATAAAAATGAATGTCATTACCAGTCGTTTAGCCACATATAGATCAAGAATATTAAATATTCTGAAATTCATTCGTTTGATTTTTATGACAAAAAGTATTTTTCCCTTTTTTTTATTGTTATTGTTACGGACTTCTGTTTGTTTTTTATAAAAACGATTTTTTATCTTATCGACAAAGAAGAGTAATTTTTCCCAGTGGATGGTTTTTTCTTTTGAGCAGTAGTAATAAGCAATAATCCCCGCAATAATTAAAAATATATCTGCGGACCACATGCCCACAAAGGGTGATAAAATCCCTTTTACTACCAGGTTTTGGGATGCGGTTATAATACTGTAATAGATGAAAATAATTCCCAGGGAGATAATAAAGCCACTGACTTTTCCACCTTTTTTGGTGGAAATTCCCAGGGAGAGTCCAAGAAATCCCATGGCTACGCAGGCAAAGGGAAGTGCAAATTTGCGATGAAATTCAATGGCAAAGAGGACATTTTTGGGTTCTTCTTTCATCTTTTTTACCAGGTCAGGGAGGACAAATTGAGTACTTCGCCGGGTCTGTTTTATTTCGTGGTCTCTAGGGATTTTCTCTTTTGTAATACCCCAGTGGGTGTGTTCATAGCCTTTTTCCGGTTCCTCTTTTTTAAAACTGTGAACCCATGCATTTTTTAACAGGATGTATCTCTCTTCTTCCCGGGGCTTTTGAATAAATTTCCCCCTTTTTGCCAGGATAACCGTATCATTGCCCCCATGTTTCCGTGAGTAGAGAAATACATCGATCCACTCACCGGTATCATGATCGATGTCATTAAAATAGATGGTATAAGGGTGAAAATCTCTATTAAAGGCCCTGGATTTAATTTCAGCGACGCTTTTTGATAGTATTATCCGGGTATTTAATTGGCTGAACCTGAAATTGGCTTCCGGTGCCAGGTACATAATGAGCCAGGATGAAATTAACCACCCCACTATAGAAAAGAGCATAATAGGCCTGAGGATTCTGAGGTTATTAATCCCCAGAGTTTTAAAGGCCACGATTTCAGAGTCGGTACTCATCCGACTCAACCCCGCCAGGATTCCCATTAATGTGGCCATGGGAATGGTAAAGGACAATAAATCTGGCAGCAGGTAGATCAATATTTTTAAAATGGTCATGCCAGAGACATCTTTGGAAATTAATCGTTCCGATAGGATGAGTATCATGTTGATTAACAGGGTAAATGTATAGACCAGTAGGCCGATTCCAAAAGGCGAAGCAATTTCTTTTAATATATACCTGTCAAGAGATTTAAACATTTCCCAATCATATCATAATATCGCTATTATGCCAATACCCGAAGAAAAGTGCCTAAAGTTGTGGTGCGCCGTAGAAACAGCGCGCGGTACCTTTTAGAGCTAAAAAGGTATATGGCGCGCAGCGCCGCCTCAACTTTAGGCACTTTAGTCACTTTATACAATTCAACTTGTTTTTATGATTGTTCCGGGTTATAATCCCATTCTTCGGAGGAAAAATGAACCATTTTAAATCGATTCTTGTTATTTTATTTATTCTTTTGATGGTCTCCCTGAATGCCAGTGACGAGCAAATATACCATCAAACAGATGAAATTGTCATTGCCATGTGTCAACCCACAGTAAGCCAGATTAAAAATATCGAACAACTATATGAGAAAGATATCATTACCTTAAATAAGATTAAACTCATTGGCATTTACCATGAAAATGAATCCACCGATTATGAGCCTGCAAAGGCATATGTTGAAGAAAATAAATTGTTCTGGGTGGCTTTTGAAAAGATAACAGGGAAGGTAGATGTGGAAAATTTATTTAGAAGAAATATATGGACAGAGCAATTCAAAGATATTTTCGATCACACGCACGGCATTATTTTTACTGGTGGTGCGGATATACCACCTGCAGTTTTTGGTGAAGAGGATGATTTATTAACCGTCGCCGATACCCCCAACCGCTGTTTATACGAAGTTTCCTTCATCTTTCACCTCATTGGCGGCAGTCAGAATCCACAATTTCTCTCTTTACTGGAGACCCGTCCCAATTACACCGTATTGGGACTCTGCCTGGGGGCCCAGACCCTGAATGTGGGGGCAGGGGGTTCCCTTTACCAGGATATCCCTTCACAGGTATATGGTTTTAAAACCGTTCAACAAGTATTAAAGGCAGGGGAGGAGAAAATACACAGTTCCCGGTACATCAAGGCCCTTCATCCTCTAGAAGAAGACCTGGCACCTGCATTTCATCGGATAAAATTTAAAAAGAGCAGTACTTTCATGAAGCGCTTGAAAATGAAGAAAGACAATACGCCTTATGTTTTGACCTCTCATCATCAGACAATGAAACGGTTGGGAAAGGGTTTGAAAGTCGCTGCCACATCCATGGACGGTAAAGTAGTAGAGATCATTGAACATCAAAGATATAAAAATGTGTTGGGTGTCCAGTTCCACCCGGAGTACTACCCGCTCTATCAGAAGGGTCGGTACTATAAAGAAAAACCTGGCGATGACACATTGCATTTCAATTTGAGGACGTTTTTACAGGAACATCCACCATCCATGAAGTTTCACAGGGCGATATGGGAGTGGTTCTCAAAGGCGCTTAAAGAATAATAATCACTACTTTTCCAGTTCCCTTTTTAATGCCAAGCCGATGTTTTCGATGGTGTAGGGCTTTTGGATATAGGAACCGGCACCTATCCTCATCGTCTTCCTAACCCGATCTGTCTCAGAAAATCCACTGGCAATGATAGCCTTTGTACCGGGTTGTATTTTAAGTATCTTTTTATAGGTATCAAAACCATCCATACCAGGTTCCATGATCATATCCAGGATGACTAAGTCCACATAATTCATGTGGGTTTTCATATACTCGATGGCTTCCTCTCCACTGGCAACACTGTCTACAGTATATCCCAATTCATTTAGCAGAACGGTTACAATTTCTCTCTGTTCTTGCACATCATCTACCACCAGTATCCGTTCCCCATGCCCTAAATATTCTTCAATGCCGATGGTTTCCCTCCCCTGTAAGGCTGCTTCAGGGCTTACCGGGAAATACAGCTCAAAGGTTGTGCCCTTTCCCTCTATACTATTGGCGTTTATATACCCGTTATGGTCATTGATCGTATTCCAGACGATGGTCATCCCAAGACCGGTTCCACTGAGTCCCATCTCTTTTTTTGTATAAAAAGGTTCAAAAATTCGCTTAAGATCCTCTTTGATAATTCCAACACCGGTATCCGATATAATGACCACAACAAAGTTTTCAATATTATAGTCTTTGATGATTTTTTTATTGTAGAGGTTTTTTGTGGCAATAGTGATTTTTCCACCTTCTGGCATGGCTTCAGCAGCATTCGAACAGAGATTCATAAGGGCTTTGGTGAGGTGAACCGGGGAGCCTTCTATATTCAACAATTCTTCCTCCAGGCTTATTTCCACCTCCACTTTTGAGTGACGGGATGTTAGTTCCTCAAATACAGGGGATTTTATATAATCATTGATGAGATCATTCCAATTAACCACTTCTTTTGTATCCACACCCCGTCTGGCCAATGTCAATAAATCCTGCACAATGGCAGCTGCTCGCTGACCAGATCGTTTCATGGTTAAAAGGGGCTTGACCAGGGGGCTGTCTTTTGGGAGTTTCATTAGTAATAACTCCGGGTAACTAACAATGGCACTTAATACATTATTAAGATCATGCGCCACTCCCCCTGCCAACCGGCCAATGGCTTCCATTTTTTTCGATAAGTGCAGTTCCTCCATCAGTTCCTTTTTCTTCTCCTCTTCCCGCTTGCTGTGGATAACACTGGCAATCTGACCAGAAACAAACTCCAGCATCTTTTTGTCCTTTTCCGTATAGGCCTGCGCATTGGTGTAATGCTGCACCACTACGGCACCGAAAATCTCATTTTTAAACGTCAACGGTACCCCTAACCAGATTTGGGATCGCTCTCCCACCAAATCAATTTCCCCTTTCTCTTCCAGCTTATAACACTCATCATCTGTAATCAAAATCGATTTACCGGTTCGGATAACATACTCGGTGAGTCCCCTGGACGCTTTGATCGTATGCCCCTGGTAGTCATCAAACTCATCTACGAAATAGGGCAGAAAGATAGAATTCTCTTCGACATCATATAACGCAATGTAAAAGTTTTTAGCATCGATTAACTGGCCAATGGATTGATGAATCGAATGGTAAATCTCATTAGAATCCATATCTGAATGAGCCGTTTTCACTATTTTGTAGAGTGTTGCCTGTAGTAGTTCTGCCTGTTGACGTTCGGCTATTTGTCGATTTAATTGCTTATTAATAACTTCCAGTTGTCGATTCCTTTGCCGGATGGAATAAGTCCAGATTTGGTTAAACATAAAGACCAGAGCTAACGCGATCCCCATTATTGCCAGCATAAACCACCAGTTCTGCCAGAAAGGGGGTGTGATTTTTATTTTGACCGATGTCTCACTCTCCCCACCGTCGCGACTGTAACTTTTCACCCTGAATATATATTTGCCTCCAGGCACATTGGTATAATTGGCAAATCGTCTGGTACCGCACTGAACCCAATCCCTGTCAAATCCTTCAAGCTTGTGGGCGTATTGAATTTTATCGGGATTTCTATATTCAGGAGTGACAAATTCAAAGGAGAAAAAATTGTCTTTGTGGGACAATTTAATTCCCTCCATTTCCCCAATGGATTTATCAAATTTTAATATCTTATTAAATTTTCTAAAGGTTGTAATCACCACCGGATTCATCGGTAGGTTTGCTTGCAGTGCCTCAGGGAAAAAGTGATTAAAACCGTTGATACCGCCAAAAAACATCTCCCCTTTTTTGTTCTTATAGGAAGCTCCGGCATTGAATTCATTGCTTTGAAGCCCATCTTTCACATCATATTTTCTAAACGTTTCGTTTCCCGGGTCAAACTGGGTGATCCCCTTATTGGTACTCAGCCAGAGGTTTTTAACAAGTCCTTTTGAGGCCGTTTCTTCCAGGATTCCATAGACAACATTATTAGGAAGACCATCTTTTTCCGTATAGTTTTTCCATGTTTTTCGGATTGGATCAAACCGATTGAATCCCCCACCATCAGTGCCGATCCATAGGATTCCTGTACTATCTTCAAGAATAGAAGAGATCCGGTGATTGCTTAAGCTGCTGAATTTGTGCCGGTCCGTCATCCCTGTTTTGATCGGATCATTTTTGAAAGGGATGAGCCTGTTTTTTTCACGATCGTATCTATTCAGACCTTCTGAGGTACTCACCCAAAGCGTACGGCTGCGGTCTTCATAAATAACGTATACAGAGTCATGACTTAGTCGGTGTGGGTTGCCTGGTTCATTTTTGTACCTGGTAAAGGTCCCAGCTTCCCGGTCCATTTTATTCAGTCCCCCACCGATGGTTCCTATCCACAAGACGCCTTTACTATCTTCGTAGATCGTACGTACACGGTTATCACTCAGGCTTCGTGGATTTTTTGGATCATGACGATAATGGAAAAATCTTCCCTTTTCTCTGTCGAATCTATCCAACCCACCCCCAAAGGTACCGATCCACAATACCCCGGACGAATCTTCAAAAATCGAATTCACCCGGTTATGGCTTATACAATTCTGGCAGGCGGGATTATGCATATAATGCGTGAAAATACCTTTTTCCCTGTCAAACCTGTTTAAACCTCCATCATTCGTACCAATCCACAATGCACCGTCCTTGCCCTCCCAAAATGCCCGGATAATGTCGTCGCTCAGGCTGTTGGGATCATTGGGATTGCGTCTGATGCAATGAAAGAACTTTTTCTCCCTGTCGAAGGTATTGACACCACCCCCCACTGTCCCAATCCAGATTAAATTCTCTTTGCTTTCAAAAATAGACATTACTCGGTTATTACTCATACTTTTCGGGTCCAGGACATCTGCCTGGTAATGGGAAAAGGTCTCCCTGCCTTTTTCATCGTGACTAAGAATAGAAACCCCACCGCCATCGGTTCCTATCCATAACAATCCGTTATCATCTTCGTAAATTGAGCAAACGCGATTGTGGCTTAAGCTGTTGGGATCATTCGGGTCATGCATGTATTGTTTGAAGCTCTCTTTTTCCCGGTCAAAGGCATTCAATCCTCCACCATCCGTACCCACCCACAGTATTCCGGATCGACTCTCATAAATAACCATCACACGTTCATCGCTCAAACCTCCAGAGTTTCCCGGATCATGCCTGTAACAAAAAAATGTCCCCTTCTCCCGGTTCAATTTGTTCAAACCTCCTCCATAGGTGCCGACCCACAGAATGCCCTTTGAATCTTCAAAGATTGCCCGGACTTTATTATGGCTCAGGCTTTTGGGATCTCCCGGGATGTGCTCATACCTGGCAAAAATTTCCTTATCCGAAACAAATTTGTTCAGACCTCCTCCCCAGGTTCCAATCCATATGCAGCCCTTACTGTCAATAAAAAGAGAAAAAACAATATCATGACTGAGGCTTAGGGGGTTGGAGGCATCGTGGCTGTAACAGACAGCTCTTTCGCTTTTAGGGTCGAATTTATTCAATCCCCCGCCATTGGTACCGATCCACAGCATCCCATCCCTGTCTTTGCAAATTGCCCGTATATGGTTGTTAGATATGGAGTGAGGATCTGACTTATTGTGATTGTATACTTTGATATTCTGTCCATCGTATTTGTTCAAACCGTCCTGGGTTCCAAACCACAGGAACCCTCCATTATCCTGTACAATGCTATTGACAGCACTTTGGGACAAACCCTGTTCCAGTGAAATATGTTCAAATTTTATTGTCTTTTCTTTAAAGGCCCAAAGATTTCCTATCAAGTGGAGCCAAATTAAAACAGTAAGAATAGTGGTAATTTTTTTCTTCACTTTTTTATGCGCCTGTTTATTGTGGTTGTATTCTTTGCGATACTTTTTTTCACGATGTTATATAATAATATAATATATTATTCACTTAAAATCAAATAAATTTGCTTTTTTCCTAAAAATTCTTTATAATTGAACGTTAATTAAAATGAGGACTTTAAATGGCAGAAGAATTGTTGAGAAGCATCAAGCAGTTAAGCAAAGAGCGCGGTATATCTCCGGACATTTTTTATTCTGCCATTGAAGAAGCATTACTAACTGTAGCCGATAGATATTTTGACAACCAGGCTGATATCCATGTTGAAATCGATAAAGATCGTGGAAAGATTGAAGTGTACTGCACCAAGCTGGTGGTGAACGACATTGAGGACCCTTCTTCGGAAATAAACTGGAAAGAGGCAATAAAGTATGATTCCAAAGCAAGGATGGGAGATGAAATAAAAATATTTCTTCCAGGTGAGACCCTGGGACGGGTGGCCGCTCAAACCGCAAAACAAATTATCATGCATAAAGTCTTTAAAGCTGAACAGCAGCGAATTTACAGCAAATATCTACCCCTCACAGGTTCGCTTGTTTCGGGTGAAGTCAACCGGATTGAAAAAGACAATGTCATCATCAGCCTTGATATGGGGGAAGCGATCTTACCTCCAAAGGAATTATCGCCAAAGGATATTTTTAAAAGAGGCGACATCGTCAAATTTTATATCAAGCGTGTCTTTCCTGAAGGAAAAGGGCCTTTAATTTTAGGTTCCAGGTATATGAATGATTTTGTGATTGAACTGGTCAGAATGGAAGTCCCGGAGGTGGCTGAAGGAATTGTAAAAATTTTTTCAATTTCAAGAGAACCCGGCATCAAAACCAAAGTCGCGGTTTATTCCATTGATAAAACCGTGGACCCAGTGGGCGCTATCGTCGGTATGAATGGGAACAGAGTTCTCTCTATTACCAAAGAATTAAGGGGAGAGAGGATCGATGTGATTGCCTGGAGCAACTCACCGGAACGATTCATTGCCTCTGCGTTGACTCCTGCGGAAACTGTAAAAGTCAAAATTGTCGATCGCAATGAAAACAAAGCTGAAGTGACTGTGACTGATGATACCCTTTCTGCTGCTATCGGGAAAAGGGGAATCAATATAAAATTGGCATCTAAATTAACCAAATGGAATATTCAGCTAACAAACCGAATGGAAAATAGAGCGGTTAATACCCAAAAAAAGTTGTAAGAGGAGCATCTGATGCAGAATATAAAACTACACGAAGCCACAAAACAATTCGGAATTTCAAATAAGTTGGCGATGTTTTTCCTGGGAAAAAAGAATCTCTCGGTTAAATCACATTCATCTGTTATCACAATGGAACAGCTTGAATTGCTGCGGGAGTTTGCAAATGACAAAGAAAAATTTTCCGGTATATATGGTGAATTTGATCGGATAGAAAAAGAAAAGAAGAAAAAGAAAGATAAAAAAACAAAAACTGTAGAAAAAATACCTGAACAAAAAGAAGATAGAAAAAAAGAACCCGAATTAAAAAAAGAAGAACCGGAAATTAAAGAGAAACATAAAATTAAAGTTAAAAAAGCAAAACCTGATAAAGATAAAGATAACAGAAAAGTATATGAAGTTAGGAAAGCAGAACCTGAGGGAATAGTAGAAAAAATTGAGCCTATCAAAGAAAAAGAAAGAGAAAAAAAATATAAAAAAAAGAAAGTTAAGAGAATAGAAAAAGAGATTGAAGTAGTCAGAGAAAAGGAGTCTCAGAGATTTGATGACCGTAGGAAAAAAATCGATAAATGGGGAGAGAGACCGATTCCACCACAAAAAGCAGCCAGAAGAAAGCATGAAAAACCCGAAAGGAAACCAATTCCAATGGTGGAAGAGCGGAAAGTTACCAGGCCTGAACCTGTTTCCAAGGCTGCACCCCCTCCGGCCAAACCTGAACCAAAACCAAAACCAAAAGAATATAATTTGCCGGAATTGATCCAGATTTCCAATTACATCAGTATAAAAGAGCTGGCAGAAAAATTAAATCTAAAATTAAAAGATATAGAAGAACGAATGGGGATGCTAAAAAAAGAATATATAACCAACCAGATATTGGATGTGGAAGACATAAAAGAGATTTGCAAGGAATTTAATGTTGAGTTGGATATTGTTTCTTTTGAGGATTCCATATTTTATGAGCATATTGAAAAATCCAACGCCAAATTGGTTCCACGGGCACCAGTAGTTACCGTAATGGGTCATGTGGACCATGGGAAAACTACACTTCTGGATACACTGAGAAATACACGAGTGGCAGACAGGGAAGCGGGTGGGATTACGCAGAAGATCGGTGCTTATAAATTAACAAACAATGGCAACGATATTATTTTCTTGGACACACCAGGGCATGAGGCCTTTACCAATATAAGGGCGCGGGGGGCTCAGGTGACAGATATTGTCATTCTGGTAGTGGCAGCCAACGATGGAGTTAAACCTCAAACCATTGAAGCTATTAATCATGCAAAGGCTGCGGGAGTTCCCATTGTGGTCACCATTAACAAAATTGACCTGCCTGGTGCTGATCCTGATAAAGTCAAACAGGAATTAGCCAACCACAATGTAGTAGTTGAAGAGTGGGGTGGCGATGTGGTCTCTGTAGAAATCTCCGCCAAGTATAACCAGAACCTCGACTCTCTCCTGGAAATGGTAAGCCTTGTCTCGGAAATGTTGGAATTAAAAGCGTATAAAGATATCCCTGCAAGGGGAACGGTTATCGAATCACGCCTGGACCCTAAACTGGGATCGATGGGCACTGTACTGATTCAACACGGCCATGTAAAACGAGGTAATGCCTTTATCTGCGGTAACTCTGTGGGAAAAGTCAAATCGATATTTGATGACCAGGGAGGCGTTTTAGATGATGCCGAAGTACCTCTTCCAGTGGAAATCATGGGATTTGAAAATGTACCCGAAGCCGGTGAACGATTCCAGGTTATCGATGATGTGGAAAAAGCACGAAAAGTCATTGAAATAAGAAACCTCAAAGAGAAAGAAGCCAGAAATGAAGAAGTGATCGCTGAAAAAAAACTAAGTCTCCAAAATCTTTTTGAACGATTGGAAGAAAATAAAACCAAAGTATTTCCGATCATCATTAAAACCGATAATTTCAGTTCCGGTGAAGTATTGGAGAATATACTATTAAAGCAAAGCCAGGAAAAATTGAAAATGAATATCGTGCATAAAGGCATTGGGAATATTACAGAGAGTGATATCCTGCTGGCCTCTACTTCTGGGTCGATCATTATCGGATTCAATGTAAAAGCACCCCAGAAAATAGTGGGACTTGCCAAACGAGAACAAATCGAAATTAAATTATACACAGTCATCTATCATTTGATAGAGGATATAGAGAAAGCAGTCAAAGGAGAAATTGAACCGGAATACATCGAGACTCAGATCGGGAAGGTGGAAGTCCTTCAGATCTTCAAAATTTCAAAGATCGGTATCATTGCCGGATGCCTGGTAAAAGAAGGAAAAGTAACCAATAAATCAAAGTTAAAAGTCTTTCGAAAGAATGATTTTGTCTTTGAAGGTGAGGTGGAGACTCTCAGAAGACTCAAAAATGATGCATCTGAGGTTAACGCCGGTACTGAATGTGGGATAAAGGTAAAAAATTTCAATGCGATTGAAATCGGTGATATACTAGAAGTATATGAAACAAAAGTGAAAGAGTGATTGTAGGCATTATGGTTATGGATTTGCTTTCAAAAAGTACCCACAGTCTTAAAGAAAAACGTCATATCGTTACCAGTATAAAAGAGAAATTGAAACAGAAATTTAATATCTCTATCATTGAGAGTGATTACCAGGATAGGTGGCAGAAAATCCAGTTGGCTGTTTCCATGGTTTCCAATTCCAGGGTAATGATTGAAAAGGTTTTTGACCAGATTGAAGATCTCATTTATCTAAATTACCCGGTTCAACTGGTAGCGGTTAATAAAGAATACATATAACGAATAGATACGGATGTCTTATCGAATCGGACGGTTTTCCAGTACTTTAAAACAGAACCTGGCGGAGATCATGTTAAATGATATTAACAATCCGCATTTGAAGTCCATTTCCATAACAGAGGTTATAGTCAGTCCGGATTTAAGAAAAGCCCGTGTTTATGTTTCCTGTGCCCACGACGGTGAACATACCAACCACCATCATTCCGACGATTTAATCCAGCAGTTGACCCGGGCCAAAGGGTTTATTAAGAGAACCCTGGCCCAAAGGATGTATTTAAAATATGTTCCAGAGCTTTTATTTATAAGGAATAACGATGAAATTTCAAATTCAATTGGATAGTTAAATGAAAAAGAAAATTGCAAACGCCATCAAAAAGTCAAAACGGATTGCCATCAGTTCTCACATCCGACCGGATGCTGATTCCATCGGCAGTGGACTGGCACTTTATTTAATGCTGCAGAAAGTAGGTAAAGAGGTTCATTATTATAATATCGATAAAGCTCCTTTTCCCCTCACCAGTCTGCCAGCCTATGAAGTTATTGAATTTCGTCAGATTTATCCTGACCCTTATGATATGTTGATTTTGATCGAGGGAGGCACCGAGGCCCGTACCGGCCAGACACATATTGACGACTATTTTACAGTTAATATCGATCACCACGCCACCAGTGCATACGAATCCAATATAAACTGGGTGGTGCCGGAAGCCGCGGCTGTGGGAGAACTCGTATATGAATTGGGGCTTCAATTGAATATCGAATTTACTCGGGATATCGGGTTTAATCTCTATGCCGCCATCTCCTCCGATACTGGCTCCTTTAAATATTCCAACACCACCTATAAATCACTCCATATCGCCTCTCAACTGGTTAAAAATTGCCGATTCACTCCTGATGAGGTCAGTAATCTACTTTTTTATTCCAATCATTATGAAAAAGTTCAAATGATCCAGAAAGTTTTATCCACCCTGGAATTGCACTTAAACAAGCGAGTGGCTATGATTGATTTTAAACGGGAGTTTCTAAATACCCTCAGTTTAAAAGATATTGAAACCGAGGATGTCATTTCCATTGCCCGTTCAATTAATGGAGTGGATGTCACACTCTTCTTTAAGGAGATCGGCGACGACCATTACAGAGTCTCCATCCGGTCACGGGGGAGTGTGAGTTCGCAAGAGGTGGCAAAAATCTTCAAAGGCGGCGGTCATGATCATGCTGGCGGTTTTTTTTACAAAGGGAAAATAAAGGACGCCAAAAGAGATATTCTCAATATCATCGAAAAACAGTTCATTAAATAGTTATATATAAATATAAATATAAAAAAATAAATAGAATGATACACGGTCTTGTCCTGGTTAATAAATCTAAAACCATTACCTCTCACACAGTTGTGGAAAAAATCCGTAAATTATTTAAAGTAAAAAAAGTTGGACATTTCGGAACCCTTGATCCGTTAGCCCAGGGGCTGCTATTAATAGGCATGGGAAATGCGACAAAATTTTTTGATTTTTATATAAAAAAGAAAAAATTGTACTCTGGGACCATCAAATTTGGATATGCCACCACCACCTATGATGCCGAAGGTGACCCCCTGACGGAAAAAAAAGAGGCCAACCTGGATCAAATCAACATCCCCGCTTTGTTGTCCCAATTTACAGGGAAGCAGTTACAAACACCACCTATCTATTCCGCCAAAAAATTTAAGGGTAAACCCCTTTACAAATACGCCAGGCAAAACAAAGAGGTGGAAATAAAACCAGTCCACATCGAAATCTTTTCATTAAAAGGGAAAGTAGTCGATCAAGAGACCTTGTGGTTCGAGGCCCTCACCTCAACCGGCACTTATATTCGGTCCCTGGCCCATGATATGGGGCAGATAGTCGGTGTCGGTGCCTACCTGGACGAATTAACACGGTTGGCCGTGGGAGAGTTTTATTTGAAAGATGCTTTTACTCTGGAAGAATTAATCCGACATGTGGAAGCCTCTGAAATCTCCAAAGTGGTGACGCCCATCGAAGCACTCCTGCCTGAATTTCCCAAAATCATCGTTAACCAGGGAGGACGTAAAGGAATATTAAACGGCATGCCGCTTCTGCCCGAGGATATTATAAAAGTGATTACCACTGACAATACTGAAAATTTCAGGTTGTTTGATGATGAAGGCAAACTCCTGGCCATTGCCCGCAAAGACGAAAAACTCATGCGTTTCAAACCATATATAGTCTTTCCGAATTAAGGAAGAGGCTGGCGGTCCCTGCATATTAAAGTAAACCACCCACACTGGCACCTATACTTATAACCTAATGGACAAAAGGGTTTTGCCCGCCGGAGGAGATTAGGGAGATTAGAGGGAGATTAGGGGACAGACAAGAATTTGGGAATTTGGGAAATTTGTAATTCTTCTAATTTTTCCGGTGGAAGGATTAAATCTTTAGGAGACGTTTAATGTTTTTAAGAAATTGGATAGAAGGACAGAAAATTTGGTCATTCTAGCATCGAAATCCGATAAAGGACATCAAGCAGACCCTTTAATTAAAGATTATCCAACACTGATCCCTTTGTATAACCAACTGGATGGAAAAATGCAAAGGAAGAAAACAAAATTCATAAACGTAAAACTCGGGTGGTAAAAGACCAACTGCAACCACTCTTCTTCCCCATAAACGAACGCGGGCGTATCTTTTTACGATTCCAGCTTTTCTGTAAATGGGCAATTAACGCATAATTACCAAGGGCGATGCCCTCTGAAAAGTTCTTTACCCGATAGCGAAAACGGTCCCCTACACCAAAATCTCCATGATACTTCAACACATCATTTACAAGTTCTGAACATATATGTGCGCTGCCGCTTCGCTTTATGCCACCGGATTTATAAACAAATTCTCTATAACTGAAAATGTGGTCGAAGGATTTTTCGCTTAAAATAAGTGGAGTAAGCAACGGTTCAACCGTGTTTTCCATCTCTTCAACATCAACACCTTCAGCATCAGCACCATCTGCAAAACCAGGCAATATGGAAAGCGGTCGCAATAGCTTTTTGGCACGGACCGGCGTTCTCACCCTTAAACCAAGACTGCTCCAACGATAATCCTCTGGCCTTTGCACAATCGCTGCCCTCATTGGATTTAAATCAATATAGGCACTGCAAGCTAATTGGGCTTCACCTTTTGACACGATGACACCTTTGAATCGATCCCCCCACAAATAACCGAAACGATCATATTTTT
>Ga0180438_10000897_pt1 | contig 54570 bp, 40 predicted proteins | sample SS_ome_12_FD_132455 | JGI IMG/M metagenome (GOLD analysis project Ga0180438, IMG submission 132455) | Hypersaline lake sediment archaeal communities from the Salton Sea, California, USA - SS_3_D_2 metaG | ecosystem: Environmental > Aquatic > Non-marine Saline and Alkaline > Hypersaline >... | reverse complement strand
TGTCAACGGCATTATGGTTTCCGGAATGATGACCCCCGACATAAGCAGCGACTTCGTCTTCCCTGGCGAGTTCAAAAAGCAACTGCTTAAAATCATCCCGGATTACAGGCTGGATATTTACAGTGGCAAATTCAAGATTACCGGCAGAAAAGACGCTCTCGTCGAAAGAGTCTTGCAGGTCACAAACGATGGAAGAAAATTAATGCGCCGCCTGCTTGACACCCACCGGTGGGACTTCTTCTTCATGACCTTCGTGGGACCTGACAGGCTCCAGCACTTCATGTGGGACGAGGTCGTCTCAATGGACCCTCAATGTGTCCGATGCTATCAACTGATTGACGATATTATAGGGGACGTACTCAACCGCATGGACGAGCGGACGATCCTGTTTGTCGGGTCCGACCATGGATTTGCACCCGCAAAACGCGTCTTCTTCGTCAACAACTTCCTCCGCCGCCTCGGATTACTTCAGACAAGGAAAAACCCGGCTCCACAGAATACCAGAGCCGGAATTCATGACACCATCCTTAGGATCTTATCCCGAACCGGACTCTCGGAAGCAAAGAAATTACTCCCTGTCCGACTTGTCAGCGCGGTAAGACGATCCCTTTCGAAAGGGTCCGTGATGGGACACGAGGTCGATCGGAAAATAAGTCCTGAGGAAATCGAATGGACCGGAACAAAAGTATTCTCGCTGCTGACTTCCGGAATCATATCGGTCAACCTTAAAGAACGTGAGCCCGAAGGCACGGTGCCTCCCGATCAGTATGACTCGGTATGCCGATATGTTGAAGAGGCACTGCTCAGAGTCGAGGACCCACTCTATAAAGCGAAAATGGTGAAAGCCGTCTTCAGAGGAAGTGACATATACGATGGCGCATACGAAAGCTCCGGACCTGACCTGGTCGTCGTCATGAATGAGCCATACTCTATAAGTGAGCGACTCGGCGACAGTATCGTCGCAGACAGCAAACTCGACGACAGGTACATGACCGGCGTCCATGACCGGTATGGCATATACGCAGCCTGCGGCCCCGTCATTAACAACAGCAGAACAAACGCCGACATCTGCGATATTGCGCCCACAATACTCTATCTCATGAACACACCCATCCCTTACGATGTCGATGGTCGCGTGCTAACGGAAATTATCACTCCCGATTTCGCGGCAGAGAACCCTGTTCGGTTCGAGCAGAAAGTCGTATCCAAAGACCCTGAAACGGGAAGGCTCGGGAAAGCCGAGTCCGATCAAATTGAAAGACAATTGAAGAATTTGGGATACCTCGATTGATAATCGGTCCTGTCCCGACTGTAAACAGACGTTTGTCGCTTTGGCGAGAAGAAAAATGAGCTTTAAGACGAAACTGGCAAAGGCTGCTTGTGGAAGCGCTGTCAAACTCGCCACGCAGAAAATCAGCATGGCAACAGGACTGACCCTGTCCAGACCTACCGGCGTCTTCGTGGCAATCACAAATCGCTGCAATCTCAGATGCAAACAGTGTGACGTCCCCTTCCTCGCAGGCCGCACCAAAGAGCTTTCGACCGAACAGTGGAAGCACATCCTCGCCCGACTGAACGAATGGCTGGGAACCGCCGTCCTGCGATGGTCCGGTGGCGAGCCTTTCCTCCGCAGCGACATGCTCGAACTGATCAAATACAGCTCAAACCTCGGAATGCTCAACAGCGTCATAACAAACGGCCAGTTGATTGATAAAGAACTTGCTGAGCAGATCGTTGATGCCGAAACCTTCAATGTCAGCCTCTCCATAGACGGCATGCAGAAGGGCCACGACTTCGTACGCGGAGACGGAACCTTCGAAAAGGTCGCTGACGCAGCGCGTTTTCTCAAACACGTACGCCGTGAAAAGAAAAGCGACATGAGAATCATAGTGAAAACCACCATTATGGAAACCAACCTCGACGAATTACCCGAACTTGTCGAATGGGTCCGCCGACACGGTCTCAACGGAATCTCAATTTCCCCGCTCATGGAGAACCTCGCCACCGACAGTCCCGACGCCAAGTGGTTCGAGAAAAGCCCCCTCTGGGTGAAGGACCTGCAAAAACTCGATCGGGTGGTTGACTGGTTAATCCAAAACGCAGGCCCAAAATCACCGATTCTGAATCCGAAAGCCTATCTCGCGGGCATAAAGGAATACTTCCGCGACCCCACGGTCCCCAAACCCCCCGATTTCACCTGTCACGTCGGACATGACCACTTCAGGATCGATCCCAACGGCGACGTGTACCTCTGTCCCCTGATTACCTCGGCACTGGTTGGAAATGTCGCGCAAAACAGTCCCGAAATGGTCTGGAAATCACCGGAAGCTCGAAAGAGCAGAAACGAGATACTCACGTGCAGGAAGAATTGTCTTGTCGCCTGCCAGTATGAGCGAAGCTTTGCGGAGAACTTCGACTTCTTCCTCAAGCTGTTTGAATGAACCAACTGACTTGACGGCGAACCTGAAATGGTAGTGAATCTGAGACTTCATCTCAGGCAATAGTATGGAGATATGATGAAGGTTTTTCTCTTGGGATTGGACGGCATGACGCTCAGGGTGGCAAGGCCCTACGTGGATGCCGGGCTGCTGCCGAATTTTAGAAAGGTGCTCGGTGACGGTGCGTTCGGAGTCCTGCAATCTACAATCCCGCCCATAACCGGGCCCGCATGGACCTCGATGGCTACTGGAAAAAGCCCCGACAAACACGGCCTCTATGAGTTCAGAAAAAGAAACGGCTACAAAACGACTATTGTCACAAAAAACTGTTCAGCCGCCGAGCCCATCTGGAATATCCTCAGCCGGAAAGGAAAACATGTGGCCGTGATTAACGTGCCCTTCACCTACCCACCCGATGAGGTCAACGGAGTGATGATTTCAGGAATGATGACACCGTCGACCAGCTCTGCTTTTACCTATCCCAAAGAGATAAAAAGGGAACTCTTCAGAATCATGCCTGACTATCGCCTTGAGGTCGACGCAAAAGACCTTTTTGCCCGTGGCGATAAGGACGGATTCGCTAAAGAAATCCTCAAAATCACCCGGAAAAACAGGACGCTAATGCAGCACTTTTTCGGCAAACATCCGTGGGACCTCTTTTTCTTCGTATTCATGATGCCCGACAGACTCCAGCATTTCCTCTGGGACCAGGTCCTGGCGATGGCCCCTGAGTGCGTCGAGTGTTTCCAACTCCTGGACGACATCCTCGGCGACATTCTCAAACTGATGGACGACGACACCGTCCTGATTATCGCCTCCGACCACGGCTTCAAGCCGGTAAGTAAGGTTTTCTATATAAACAGCTTTCTCAAGAAATTACACATGCTGAATATTCGTGGCGGACGTCAAATCAAACTAATTGGGCCAATTATTTTCTGCTACAAAACTCTCGCTCGGCTCGGATTGTTGGAAATAAAGAAGATACTGCCCGCTTCGGCCGTTAATTCCGTCAGAAACTTCCTGCTCACTACAGGACTTGGAAACAGAATCGACTGGCGGAAAACAAAAGCCTTTTCACTGCTGCAGTACGGGTTGGTGAGCGTAAACCTCAAAGGTCGCGAGCCTCAGGGAATAGTCGACAAGACCGATTATGACGGGCTTTGCAGAATGCTCCAGGAGGAATTTCTCAAGCTCCAGGACCCGCAGACCGGCGACAAGGTCGTCAAAGCAGTTTACAAAAGCGGCCACGCGTGTTCACCGCCCCCTGACGACGGCAGGCCGGATCTGATTGTCGTCGCAAACGAAGGTTATCTCATTGTAGAGAAGGACTTTGGTGACGAAATCGTTGGTCTCAACAAACGAAAAGTTGCAAATCACATCGGTGACCATGACCTGGATGGATTCTTTGCAGCTTATGGAAGCATTATCAAACAAGCTGAAATAACAGCCCATATCTGTGACATAATGCCGACAATCCTCTACCTCACCGGGACCGCCGTTCCCGACGACCTCGACGGACAGGTCCTGACAAAGATTATAAACGAAGACTTCCTCAGAAAGAACCCGTTAAGATTTACCCGACCTTCGGCCTGGGACCGTTCACGGGAAACCCGGCTCAGACGCCAGGAGTCCGAAGCCGTCGAAAAGAGCTTGAGAAGCCTGGGATACATCGAATAGCTACAATAGCCCTTTGAGTGGTAATCGCTTATTCGCCGGCTCTAAAATGAATACTATTAATGAAAAAGTTGAAAGAGTGCTGAGGAAGACGCCTCAGTATACGAGACTCAGACGGCACCTCATGTCGATCCTCTCGCACAGCACACCACGCAAGCTGGTGAACCTGCTCGCAATAGAGCTTCAGCGCAAAATACACCGCACAAAAGTCGTCGGTTATCCTTATCTGCTCATATTCGACACCGGAAACATCTGCAATCTCCGATGTCCCCTCTGTCCGACCGGAACCGGCAGCGTCAAAAGAAAAAAACAACTTGTCAAATTTACCGACTTCAGAAAAATATTCGACCGGCTCTGTCCGTATCTGTTCGAAGTCATCCTCCACAACTGGGGTGAGCCCTTCCTCAACCCCGACATTTTCGAGATGATTCGTTACAGCCGACGGCGAAACGTACAGACCAGCCTCAGCACAAATCTGAACATTGCCGATTTCGACGCCGAAGCCGTAGTCAAATCAGGGCTCGAATATTTCATAGTTTCCCTCGATGGGGTCACACAAGACATCTACGCCCGATATAGGGTAGGCGGCGACGTCGAACTCGTGTTTGAAAATCTCAGGAAAATCATTGCAAAAAAGAAAGAACTTAATAGGAAAACCCCATTTGTCGAATGGCAGTTCATTGTGATGAAACACAACTGCGCCCAGATTGACGATGCCCTGCGAATCTCGAAGGAAATCGGCGTTGACCTCCTTCGCTTCATACCCGTCGGAATCTCATTTCACGCCGAAAACAAAAAAGCCCTTGCTGAAGAGTGGTTTCCCTACATCCCCAAAGAACCCGGATACAGGCAAGACGCCTTCCTGCAGAAGCCCGTCGCCGGAGGCTGTTTCTATCTCTATAGGTCCGTCACCGTAAATCCGGTCGGCGCAGTCTCACCATGCTGTGCCGTTTACAACGAAGCCGACGACTTCGGAAACATGCTTGATGCGGATTTCGCAGACGTCTGGAATAACCGGCTCTATCAAAACGCCAGGGCGCTTTACAATAAAGGACGGTCTCATAAAGCCGAAACCATTTGTCGCAATTGCGGAATATTTGAAATACCTTGATTCCGACGGCAAGACCGAACCGGCGAAAGACCACACCGACTTTCTTACGTGGGGCATACAACACAACTCAGTTAAACTGACACTCACCGGGCTTGATAGCCTGCGACGCCGTAAGCCGCAACTTCCATATGTCCGTCACGAGAAACGACGTAACATCCGAAACCTCACCGCAAAACAGGCGAAGCCGTCCTTTGCTTGTGGTTGCCTGTGGCGAGTTTTGGCGCGGCCTTACGACTCCTTCCCTCACGGCCCTCTTGACGGCCTTGTCCGTCACAGCCGCACTTGTTCTGTCCTGCTTCGTTTTCATCCGGCCCTGCATGATGGCTTCGGGTGGCCACCGTTACTTCGCCCTCACTGAGTACGACACGTACAATTCCGTTACCGGCAGGGCAATCAGCCTCTCACGCGCACGCAACTGTGCACCCGCTGTCTTTTTTCTCGGAACTTCCGCCGACGAAGAGGCTCTTACATCCTGTGACCAACTCGCTCAACTTGTCGCCGAAAAAATCGACATTACGCCTGTCGTCCATGATCTGACAATGGCCGGACAAACACATTGGGAAATGGCCGCCCTCACCGATATGCTGCCCGAACATTTCGATGGAGTCGTGCTCCTGGGATTGGGGGTGGCTCCACCGCGTTTTCTGCTGCCCGGCACAGAGTTGGCTCAGCTTGTCGAAACACCACGACTTGGATTTGTCAGCGAAGCTTTCGACCGCGAGATCTCGCTGGCTGGACTAAAAGTGCCTGAACGCCGGGGAAACTACTTCTGGGACAACCGAAAATACTTCGCTATGAGGATTCCGTCATTGTTCCGCAATATCCTCACCGCCCCCCCCGTATACGAGGGACATACTGAATTCTACCAAATCCGAGCCCGATTCTTCAACTTGGAAGAGGAGATAACACGAACCAGGAAACTCCTGCAAGATTACGGGACCGCCGCACCACGGGGCCTTGCAGTCTTCGAACGTATCGCACAAAGCCTGAAGCGTCGAGGCCGCGTTGCCGTCGTTATCATGCAGTCTCCCGCAAATCCGCAGTTCATCGACAAAACCTGGGGACGCGCCTCTTACAACGCGCACAAAGAGCGAATGCATCTATTTGCCGCACAACACCGCATCTTCTACTGGGACCTCACGGATTCAGCCGCACTGACAGCAGACGATTTCTACGACTGGACACACATTCAATCGCACGAGGCCAAAAAACGATATATGCATGCACTGGCGCAGAAGCTCGCCGAACTGCTCGGCAAAACCGCTGCAAAGGAAGCTGAATGATTACTCGAACAAGACTGGCCGGAATTGTTCTTCAGGGCGTCATACTCGGACTGTTCGTCTTTCTCGCACTTATGAAGATGATCTCTGCACAGGATGGACTCCGTATCTTCCGTTATGAGGCGTTCTGAGTGACACAATGATCGGTGAACTGTCATTCTGGCTCGTTCTTTTTATGGCGGTGCCGATTTTCTGGCTCCTCCCTAAGAGCCTTCGTTTCGGCTTTCTTGCAGCGGTCTCGTTCGGCTACCTGGGGACGGTGGAACTCTTTGGCGCGTGTGCGCTGTTGATATGGACCCTGACGTTTTATTGTCTGGCGCCGCGGTTGGCGCCAGGCAAAACGATGCGACACATGCTGGGGGCGGGGCTCATACTGGCAATTTTCGGCTACCTGGCCTGTTTTAAGTACGTTCCACAACTGCTCGCGGCGATAGCTGCCGGCCCGCACGAGGCCAAGTTACTAATACCCCTCGGTATAAGCTATTATACTTTCAAGTTGATACACTACGTGATAGAATCCGGACGGGGAAATATCAGGGATCGTTCGCTGCAGCAGTTCTTGTGCTACGTGTTCCTGTTCCCCGCATTTACCGCAGGGCCTATCGAAAGATTCGACCATTTTCTCCGAGAGCAGCAGGATCGATGGAACCTCGATTCAACGGTGCAGGGACTGACCAGAATTATATGCGGCCTTATCAAAAAATTTGTATTTGCCGATTTCTTTTTTAGAAAATGCTTCACGGGAGGCTTGTGCCATAATACGCTGCTGGTGCGTCTGAGTGATTTGACGACGCCGACGGTGTGGGTGTATTTGGCGGCCCTTTACATGTATATCTACCTGGACTTCAGTGCCTATACCGACATAGCAATTGGGTGCAGCAGGTTGTTTGGCATCAGAATAATGGAGAACTTCAACTTCCCGGTTTTTGCACGTGACATGAGAGACTTCTGGCGAAGGTGGCACATGACGTTGTCCGGCTGGTGCTTCAATTATGTCTATATGCCGGTTCTCGGCCTGTTCCGCAGGCCGGCGCTGGCCGTTTATGCGGCATTCGTCGTCATCGGACTCTGGCATGCCGGCACGCTTCTGCGGCTGGGATGGGGTCTGTACCATGCAACGGGAGTGCTCGCATTTACAATATGGTCGCGTGCCAAGCGCAGGTATGGCTGGACGTTCTTCGAACGCGGCCTCTGGCCATGGGCTGGAATTCTTGTCACGCAAGTATTCGTATGTTCAAGTATGATATTTCTGGTTGATGGCAAGGGCTACAATCTCTATGGTGCCCTTCGCGTTTTGGCAAAGCTGTTTTTCATAGACTTGCCGGCTTGAAATCAGACCAATCAAAAAGCTGCGCCGCATATAGTAAAACGCCTCGCTCGACCACGGGAGAACTTAATAAAAGATGCGTGAGAATACAGTCTACAGTCTGCTCGAAGGCAATTTGCGACATCAAGCCGATAACGTGGCGGTCACAGAAGGAGAAACCGAAATAACCTACGCCCGGTTGACTGCTCGCGCTGAATCATTGGCCGGTTGGCTGTGGGAAAACGGCGTTAGACCCGGTGATTTTGTGGGGATACACCTGCGAAAGTGCGTGGAGGAAATTGTGGCCACTTTCGCCGTTGCCCGCATCGCGGCGGTTTTCGTAAACATCAACGCGCTCTGGACAATTCGACAACTGTGCCATGTTGTTGATGACTGCCAAGTCAGTGTCTTGATAACGGATGGCCGCCGGGCTGCTGCGATGGCGGAGTCGGGCCTGCCTGAAAAACTGGGCAGGATTGTCGTCACAGGGTCGGCTCCTGACCACGACAAAATAATTTCGTGGGCGAGTATTCCACCGCATTTGTCCGCCCCGCCGGTCACCCCGGCCGAGAGCGATCTGGCGACCCTTATCTACACCTCCGGCTCCACGGGAAACCCGAAGGGGGTGATGCACAGCCATCTGAACCTCGTGCAGGGCGCACGCAATATCGCAGAATACCTGAAAAATTCAGCGCAGGACAGGGTGCTCGGGGTTCTGCCGATGAGCTCTACTTACGGCCTGAGCCAGCTAACCACGATGTTTCTCGTAGGCGGCACAATCGTACTTCAGCCGGTTGCCATCCCGGATGAGATCGTCAAGACCGTCAGTGCCCGGCAGGTAACGGGCATAGCGGCAGTCCCGCCGCTGTGGATACAGCTTGTCCGCTATCTCGAGCAGGTCCCCGCGTCGATGCCTTCTTTACGATACATAACTACTTCGGGCAGTGCGCTTGCGATGCCGTTTTTGCGGGCTTTGGCTGAGACTTTTGATGGGGTCGAAATCTATTCGATGTACGGATTGACTGAAGGCCTGCGGTCGACTTACCTGCAGCCTGAGCTTTTCACCGAGAAACTCGGTTCTATCGGTCGTGCAATTCCCAACGTCGAAGTCTATGTGGTTGACCCGGAAAGGGGCATCTGCAGGCCGGGGGAACAGGGCGAACTGATCCATCGCGGAAACCTGATTTGCCAGGGGTACTGGAAAAAACCGGAGGCTACGGCCGAAATCATTAAGCCCTGTGAGCACTTAAAGCCGCTGATCGGCGACGAAAAGGTCCTTCATACTGGCGACATTGTGCGAATGGATGAGGACGGTTGCCTCTGGTTTGTCGGGCGAAACGACTGCATGATAAAGTGTGGCGGCCACCGAATAAGCCCCGACGAGGTTGAGCAAATCGTTTATGATAGCGGCCTCATCACCAGCGTGGTCGCGTTCGGAGTAGCCGATGAGATGCTCGGACAACTCGTGCATATCGCAGTTACACTGGCCAACTCCGGCCGCCTCAACACCGAAAAGTTGTCAAGCTTTTGCCGCAGGAACATGCCCGGCTACATGGTGCCGCGCAAAACACACGTACTGCCCGGACCGATGCCGAGAACGACCACCCAGAAAATCGACCGCCGCCGGGTCGTCAGCATGTGCTTAAATGAAAGTTAGCTCTGTGTCACTTGGTCGCACCTGAGTGCCGGTGTTGCCGCAAAAGCTCAGAGGAACAATCATGTCGCTGACTAAGGAAAGCCTGATCGATTACATAACGCAGCATTGCAACGTCACAAAAGAAGACCTGGATGACGGCCAGCTTCTTTTTTCAAGCGGTCTGCTCGACTCCTTCAATATGCTCGACATCATCGCATTTATCGAAGGTCAAACGCCGATTACAGTAGGTCCTATGGACGTAAACCTCGACAACCTGGATTCGGTGGACCGCATAATTGATTTTGTGCGCCGCCGCACCACACATGACCCTCATACGACAGAAACGGATTCCCGCTAAACACTCAACAGTCCATTAAGGACCGACCCATCCTTTTGGCGCACTCTCGCACCACATTGCAGTCGGATGCATCGAGCCTTCCACCGCACATCTCAAATCCTTCACACACCTTTGCCTGCCTATCCCGGCAAACGAAAGAGATCCTGTGGTGCTAAAATCAACTATGCCCGACTCACGAGAATGTCAGAACCTGCACTTAAACACCATAACCATGCTGCCAAGACCAAGAAGGCCTACCGTTGCCGGCTCCGGAATGATCCTCACATTGAACAGTGTTTCGTCATCCCATCCGCTATATCGGTTGAGACCGGTACCGATTGCAAAAACGATAAAGTCACCGGTATTTACGCTTGTATTAACCGAGTATGGGACCTCGGCCGCGCCGGGGCTCAGCTGGGTCACGCCAAGAAGCATACCCGTGCCCGGCTGTGTGATCAGGACGCTCGAACCCGCATCACCCATGTACTTGAAGGTCCCGGACACATTCACATTACCTGAGACGCCTGACGTCCAGACAGTGTACACCCTGTACTCTGCGGCGCCGGGCAGGCCCCAGCAGTTCCATGGCAGTGCTGCAAGGAATTCAGTATCGAACAGGCTGAGCGATACGATATTTGGTGTGACGTTTATGGGGGTTGTATCGTATGCCAGAGTCGGCGTCCCGCGGACCGGATGCAGCCAGACGTCTGCGCCGAGAGGCGCTATTATACTCCGGTCGTCGTTCATTACAAAGAACGTCCACGAACCGCCGCTGCTATCGGGAAACGGGTTTGCCGGCCAGCTGTTGCTAACCCAGTCGGACACGATGTCTGCAACAACTGTCGCATGAGCCTGTCGCGATCCGGATAATAATGCCAATATCAGAATTGCAAGAATACCGGCGCATTTGACAACACTAACTTTCTCTTTTCTCAAAAACATCTTCTTCCGCCTTTCTTCAGGGAAAATTTGTTCTCTTCTCTTTTCACTTTTCTCCTCGCCCGGACATAAGCCCGAACAAGTCTTCGAATGTGCTCAGCAAGCGGCCAATCGACTCATTGGCGCTCCTTTCGAACATCCTTCCCACCTCTTTCCCTGAAGAAATCATCCAGGGCCGATATTGACCTCCTTTCAGCAAACCCTGCTCAAAAGTTCACATGTATTTCTAATCCCGACTTGTCGGGACCGAATTTGGTTTTTCGCACCTCCACAGATGACAACCGCTGAGGCGTCGATTCACTCTTTTTGCTTTTAGAGAAAGGTAATACGGAAATGCCCTATGCCCGGTAAGGCTCGGTTCGTATCCCTTTTCTCAGCCTTCTTCCACTCTTTCCTTACCGGTCACTGCGCGAATCGCAGATATTTTCGGTCAGCACAATAAACCGCGCGCCAAATCAAACAAGCACCTGAGGACGCGGACGTAGAATTGGGCGCGCCCGGCAAGGCCCAACTCATACCCCTTTCTCAGGGCTTCTTTCCTCTTTCCTTGCCGGCCCGTGCACAACTGCAAGAGCTATAAAATCAGGCACAAACGGCGCCTGGTCAGTTCATACGTTCTCTGAGAAATGAAATAAAGGTATGGTCGCACCCAGCAAGGTCCAACTCTTCACTCTATCTCTTCTCAGCCTTCTTCTTCTCTTTCCTTACTGGCTACGATATCGCTCGGAGAACAACTGGTACGCTTTACATTTATACACAGCCATACTCCAAACAAACCATCAATATAGTCGCCTTGGTACCGAATGTCAAGTGGTTTTTTATTTTTTTTATTTTTTCCAGCATGATGTGGGGTGCTCCTTCATAAATACTGTATTCACAAGCCTTTACAAACGGACCATCCGGATAAGATCCGTCAGAGCCCGCGCATAAGACCTTCTATCAGGCTCTCGGTGGAGTCTCGAATATCGGATTTGCTGGTATCCACCAGATGTGGTATAGCCGGCGGATGGCTTGTCAGTTCATGGCAATGGGGTGGCTGGCTCTAAGCATTTTGCTCTTCAACACAAGCAGGCCTACCGCAAGCTGCGGATCCGCATCGATGGCCTCGCTGCTTGAAGACTTTCTTTTAGCCGTCGACCCGTTGCCCGGCACGCCTCTTGTCAGTGCCGCGTTTGACCTTCGTATTTGTGCTATTGTCTTGCGTTCATCTTTGGTCAATTCAACCTGAATGTCCGGAATGATGCCCCAGTTGTTTGTATTTCCCACCTCGACCAAACCTTGGCTTTCAACCGTTCGCCCGGAAGGCAGGTGATAATGCGCCATCGTATACTTAAGCATCGCGCCTCCCGGCAGGTGTACGACCGTTTGGACGCTGCCTTTGCCCAGAGTTCTTTCACCAACCAGAATTCCGCGCTTGTATTTCGGATCCTGCAGCGCGCCCGCGACTATCTCGGCGGCGCTGGCCGATGCCTTATCAACCAGTACGACGACCGGGTAATCCGGATGGGTGTTTTCCAAGTGTGCCGACAGATAAGTGGACATACCGTAACGAGGGCGTGTACTAACTATGATACCCTTCTCAACGAATCTGTCCACCACCCCCGCCGCAGCGTTTACTACCCCGCCCGGATTCGACCGTAGGTCCAGAATCAACCCTTCCAGACCCTCGGTCTCAAGCCGGCCAAGCACCTCTTCAAAATCCACAATCGTATTGTCGTTAAAGGAAGTGAGACGTATAAAACCGATCCTTTCATCGTTGTCTATTATGTACCGCCATCGGCCTTGTTCGGTTCTTTGCCATCCACAAACAGAGGGCAGCGTTATGGGTGCTCTCGTTATCGTGACATTCCTGGCTGCCGATGTGATGGTTCGGCGAACCGTCAGTGTCACGTCCGTACCCGCCGGACCGGTAATGTTCCTGACCATGCAGCCGGCGCTCATGTTTTCGGTCGAAGTTCCATCGACCGCCTCAATCATGTCGCCTGCGTCAAGCCCCGAGTGGTATGCAGGGGTATCCGGCAATAGGCTTGATACCGTCCACAGGTCTTTTTCTTTCGAGAAACAAATCCCGATGCCCGAAAACCGACCGTTCAGTTCCTTCTTGAAATCAGCCACTTCCGAAGGCCAGATGATGCCTGTGTATCTGTCCAGTGCTGAGAACGCGCCGCCTCCAAAATGAAAAATCATCATCTCTTCAGGTAACTTCGCGGTTGTAGCGTTCAGCGCCAGGACACTTTCAAAAATATCGATAAAGTCGTTGATGTCAACGCGCCGCGCAGAGAGCCTCAGTTCCTGCAGGATTTTCGCCAGCGACCGCGACCAATCGTCGGATTTTTTATTATCGAACGGTAAAAAACAGCTGTTTATTTCATTTATCTGTGAAGATATCTTCAAACTTGTTGATTTACCGGAAGATTGAAGCTTTGCAACTTCTACCAACAACCTGCACCGCTCGACAGCCCCTCTTGCCATTTGGCGATAATCGTCTATTCTGACAACATAATCCGAATCAAGACGCCTGATCGCGGTTATCAGGCTTTCCCGACTTATGCCTGCATATCGCTGCGCCACCGTCTCGCAGGGACTGTCACGAAGGGACGTGGCGATATCAGCCTTGTCGACGAGCTGCTGCGAATGATCGGTGTAAGCCCTGTTGTCGGGGTCAAGGGCCTGCAGCTTCGCATAGTACTGAGTATACGCATCAAGCCACCTGCCCTCTGCTTCGCATTGCGCGGCTTTAATAATTGCCTTGCGAATCACCGATTCTACAAACCGCTCTTGGAGAAGGGCCTTTTTCTGTTCCTGGTCGGCTACACCGGCAGCGGTAGCGATTGCTTCCAGGGCGTCCCCGACGTTATCGTCGTCGCTTGCCTGCTGTCTCGAGCAAAGCTTGTGCAGCTTATCAAGCTGTTGCCGATAGATTCTCTGACGCTCAATCCGACGTTCTCTTTCTATCGCTTCATATTCTGAAACAAGCCTGTCCAGACGCCTTATGTTTGAATCATTACTTCCGCCTTCCCTTGCAAGAAGTTCCCTGGCGCCCACGAAGTTGTCTTTCTGGATCTGAAGGCAGATTTGATTGACCACCGCAGACAGGTTCCGGGTGACGCCCGACGAATTGTGAGGCCTCAGCGTCGACGAGCGATGGCCTGATTCAACCACCATGCCTTGGCAAAGTAGCAATACAGCCGCTATCAGGCAGATTCCGCTCAATTTGTAATTGGTCTCTCGGTTACTTTGCAACAACAAACCTCGCCACTTTATAGTTTGACGCCGCGGGCCCATCACCCGGCATTGTGCTCGTTGATTTCAGGACGGCCTCCTCACGCCTATGGACCTGCATTACAGACAATAAATTAATCGATCCGTTTTGCACAGCCGTATATGTTATCGAACAAAATTTCTCTTCACTTTATGTCGGCTTTAGCCGGCGACAATTCTTTCGACTCTTTTAATCACTGAAGATTCCTGAAATTCGTTTTTTCCAATATGACCGTAACCACCGCCTCAAATCATAAACACGGAAACACCTTTGTTTCACCGCTCAAAGAGTCCCAAAACATTCGGTCTGAAAATAGAATGTGTCGTTTTCACCGCCCGGCGAGTCCCGTTTGAAAGATGCCACCGGGATTGGTCGATATCAATTCTGTCTCTTATTTCGGTGCTCACGAGCACCGCCACAACTCAATTTGGTGAGACAATGGAGGAAAGGTATTATGGTGACAGCGGCAATACTCTTCAGATATGTGTTCCAGAAGAAAAAACGCAGCAAAAACCGGTGGAAATCACCCATAGCACTGCTTGCAGTTCTGGCTCTGCTGATTGGCACGACGGTAGCGGCTGATAATAGCAACATCCGATCCGACCGTTCCTGCCGTGCCCTGCGGCGCATGAGCGGGGTCTACGTTTGCTACGGCATGATTGATGAGGCGCTGCCTTTCGCTAAACAGGCTTTGGACCTGGCAAAGAAAACGGATATTTCAAAGGCCGAACTCAGCGCCTGTCTGATTAATCTGGCCTCAGTTTACAAGGATTTGAAGCGGTTTGACGAGGCGCAAAAACTCTGCGAAGAAGGCCTTGAAATACAGCGAAAGGCATACTCTGAGAGTCATCCATACACAGCCTACACGTTGAGGGTGCTAAGTTCGATCTATCAAGGTCAGGGCAAGTATCCCAACGCAAGGGCTCTATTGGAGCGGGCAATCGCTATTATGAGCGAAAATCATCCGGCGGATGAGCAGGTAATAGCTCCGTTCAAGGTAGATCTCGCGCAATTGCTTGCTGCACAAGGCAGCGATAAGGAGGCGGAGACTTATTATCTCGATGCGCTGCGTTCAATCAATGCCAGCTACGGCCCCGAACACCTTTATACCGCAGAGGTGGTCGGCAGCCTCGCAAGACTTTATGCCTCACAGGGAAGGTACGACGAGGCCGAACCTTTGGTCAATCAGACCCTGGCGGTACAACAAAGAATTTACGGCCCTGAAAGCCATCAAATTGTACCCACATGGCTGACCATTGCAAGAATTGATCAAGGAAACGGAAACTACAAACAGGCGGAACTGATGCATTCGCGAGCCCTAAAGACGCTCAAGAAAGCCTTTGGCCCGGAACATCACAGCCTCATAGAGGTGCTGGAAGCCCAGCATCAGTTCTATCTTGCCACCAGCCAGCCGAAAAGGGCCGCCGACGTCGAAAAGAAAGCAGCAGACATCCGTGAGAAAACCCAGACCGAGCTTGCTTTGATGGCAAAAGCCGACCTATAATCCGCTGTATGCACGTGCTTGCTCTGCTTGGCTTTTCCAAAATGGAACGGTTTCACAGGTTTACTGTTCCAACGAGAGCACAAGACCGCCGGGAATGTATTACGGACACACGGCCGTTCATAAGGCCAAGAGTCTCCTTTTCCCTACACAACCGGATTGACCGGCTTTTTTCTCGTGACTTCTTCGACGCAAGAGTCTTATAATTGACGCATGAATATGCCGGACACAATTCCCAAGAGACAACATCCGGTTTTCGTTGGTGAAAACCCGAAAATAAACGCAAACGCGTGAAAGGGCTTTATACATGACGTCTGGATTTATAACAGCCGGTCAAGCGCCGTGGAAATTCAGTATATATTCGACACCCTTCCCGCGCCCAATTACACACAAATATCGGGCTCCTGCAATTTCCCACTGCGATATTCTTCTCCCCGCGTCCCATTTTCCGGAAGGAATTACAAAGTTTTGGGTAAATATCACTTGGACCTGCCGATTATAAGAACCTCGGTCGAACACGGAACCGCCTTCGGCAAACCCGGCAAAGGAACAGCAACACCAGAGAGCCTGATCAATGCAATCAAATACGCCGCACGAATGGCTGCCGGAAGCTGGGACGCACGCGCTCACGCCGAAATCGGCCGTTCACAGGTGACAGATTTATGGATAAGCACATAATCGGGGTAATTGCCGATGACTTCACCGGCGCCGCCGAGGTGGCGGGTGTGGGGCTGCGTTACGGCCTCGCACCGGAGGTGCAAACGGCTTTCTTTCGTGATTGCGACGCCCGTCTGTTGGTTCTCGATACGGATTCGCGCTCGTGCTCACAAAACCGTGCCGTTGGACTGGTGACAGAGGCTGCTCGCCTACTGAAGGATGCCGGCTGTGACTGGATTTACAAGAAGGTGGACTCCGCCATGCGGGGCAATATCGCAGCCGAACTGCAGGCCCTGATTTCTGAACTGAACCGCCGCCGCGTTCTGCTTGTCCCCGCCAACCCATCTCTCGGCAGAACAATCTCGAATGGCCGCTACTTTATAGACGGCTGTCCTATCCAAGAAACCGATTTCGCACAAGACCCGGAATATCCGGCAACATCATCGGATGTCCTTGAACTGCTGGCATGGCCCGAATCGACGCCTGCACGCGTTCTGTCAGCCGACCAGCCGCTGCCTGCCGATGGTGTCATTATAGGCCAAACGCAAACTAAGGACGATTTGTCGGCGTGGGCGGCAAGACTCGACCCTTATACTATCGCCGCCGGTGGAGCCGAATTCTTCGCAGCTATACTCGAGGAAACGGGCTTCAAAACAGAGCCCCACGACATGCCCGATAAACCGCAGCACCCGGCCAAAGCACTATTTGTCTGCGGCGGCAGCAGCCGATACAGCCGAGAGGCTATAAGCCGGGCCGCCCAACGCGGCGTGCCCGTAATTACCTTACCACCGGAGCTTGCCGGCAACGGCGGCACCGATGAACTGCTTGCCCGCTGGAGCAGCCAGGTCGCAACGGCCCTCGAAAAATCCCCTTGTGCCGTGTTGGCGGTAAATCAGGCTGTCCGGCAGAACGCTGCCGCAAAGCAACTATCTCAGCGTATAGCGGATTTGGTTGACAGAATTGTCAGACTCAGGCCCCTGGACCAGCTTTACGTCGAGGGCGGCGCTACTGCTTCGGCGATCGTGCGACGCCTTAAATGGACCCGTTTTATACCCCGCCATGAACTGGTCCCGGGCGTTGTAACAATGACCGTTCTACACAAACAGGACCAATACCTCACCGTCAAACCCGGCAGCTATCCCTGGCCGGAAAGCCTGTTCTCAACAGTAGTCTAATAGACTATCGCGGTCGTCTCTTCGATCTTTTCCATCATTTCGGTGACATCTCCAACGTCGGACACATAACCGTCGAAACCTCTTTGAAGCAATGCGTTGCATTCTGAATCGCTCAATTCGTGTACAATCGCTATCAGCTTGATAGTCTGCAACTCATCACTGGCCCGGACGGTTCTGCAAATGTCCGTCGAGTCTATGTCCTTGGCCACAAGGCTTATGAGCATCACGTGCGGGACAAATTTCTGAGCGAGCAGGCCCGTCTCAAAATTGCTGTGGGCCGCCTCCACCTCGTAACCCCCCTTGCTTCGTAACGACTCGGCCCACGCCTGGCTCCTGCTCTCTTCACTGTCTACTATCAAAATGCGCATTGTGCCGACCGGAATTGCCGTTGCGGGCATATTGTGGACCTTCATAAAACGAATTAATTCGCTCAGCGGTATCCGTCGATCCTTGCTGCCGGGAATGCGATAGCCTTTCAATTGACCGCTGTCAAACCACTTCGAAACCGTGCGAGGAGCAACGTTGCAGATCTTCGCAACGTCGCCTGTCGTCAGTACGTTTTTGCCTTTCGTCATCGTCCTGTCTCCGTCACCACGTAATAAAAACGTAATATTATTCGGCGTTAAAGCGTCCTCGTTTCACTCACAAATGCCAATTTGCTCCGCAGACACTAATAAACTTGTCTCCAAAAAAATATACGTCCCATAAAGGTACATGCGCCACATTCGACTGCAAAGCTCTGAAATCGGTACTATGGCTCTGCACAGGAGTACACGAAAAATGTCCTTGATTTGGATCTCCGCCCCGCTATAATGAGATTGAAATTCGCTCGGCTCGAGTGTATGGAAATCATAAATCGCTCGTTGCAGGAACTTGATTATGCGCATATATTTATCTCGACCTGACATCACCGAAAAAGAGATCGAAGCCGTCACGAACGTCCTTCGCGGGCCCGACCTTTCCCTCGGACCGAAACTGCCCGAATTTGAGCAGGCATTTGTCAGGTACATCGGAAGAAAACACGCCGTAGCGGTGAATAGCGGGACCAGCGGCCTGTTTCTTTGTATCTCGGCCATGGGTATCGGCCCGGGTGATGAGGTCATTACAACACCGTTCACCTTTATTGCTTCGGCAACTTCCATAATGATGACGGGCGCAAAGCCCGTATTTGCAGACATTGAACCGGTCAGCCTGAATATCGATCCCGTCCAGATCGAATCCAGGATCACACCAAGGACAAAGGCTGTACTTCCCGTTGAGGTGTTCGGCAGCCCCGCCGGCTTTGACAGAATCTGCCAGGTCGCACAAATGCATAATCTGCCCATAATTGAGGACAGTTGTGAAGCATTAGGCTCGTCACTGAACGGCAAAAAGGCAGGAACTTTCGGCATGATGAGCCTCTTCGCATTTTATCCGAACAAACAGATAACTACCGGCGAGGGCGGGATGATATTGACCGACGACGACGAGTTAGCCGATATGTGCCTCTCGCTTCGCAATCAGGGCAGAAGCACCACCGGCGGCTGGCTCGGCCACGAGCGTCTCGGATATAACTATAGATTGAGCGACATCAACTGCGCACTCGGCATCGTGCAGCTTTCCAGGATCGAAGAAATCAAAGCTAAACGAGGGCAGGTCGCACGATGGTATCAGGAAATGCTCGGCGAAGACGACCGATTGATACTGCCCATCGAGGCTGAAGGCTGCGAGATAAGCTGGTTCGTCTTTGTCGTGCGCCTGGATGAGCGCTTCAGCCGGAAAAAACGTGACGATATCCTCGGCAGGATGAGACGCCGCGGAATACAGGTCAGCAATTATTTCCCCCCCGTACATTTGCAGCCGTTCATGGCCAGCCAGTTCGGGTACAACGAGGGCGACTTTACCGTTACCGAGGCGGTCTGCAAGAGCACGATAGCGTTGCCGTTTTACAACAACCTCACCAAGGATGAGGTGTCGATTGTCTGCACAGAATTGACCAAAGCGCTCGATGAATATCCGCCCGACGTTTGACCACGCGCCTTTTTTATTTTATACTTGGTATAGACGAGGCTGCTAATATTCAGAAACGCAGCCTCCGATAAAAAAATCTGTCACAGAGGGGAACCTTCAGAGGCCTTATCGCTCTAAATTAAAAGATAGGGCCGTCTTTGACTGCCGGAGTCGAGGGTCTCCAAAAAATTCTTCTGGAAGGGAGAAACTTCTAATGAGAGGCTGGAGAATTAAACTCATATTTATGCTGATTGTCTATTTCGCAGGTTTCGCGACGGCAATTTACTGCCTCGCGCCCGTGCCGGACGACCAGGCCGCCCGCACAAACGAAAAAGGTCTGAAAGTTGCGATATTTGAAAGCGATAGTTTTGCACAGTCCTTTAACGTTAAGATGCACAAGTGCCTGGGCATGGCGAAGGACGCCGCCGCCCGCGCAGGCGAGTTCATTAAGGAAAAGGTTGATGAATACGAATCGCGGACCGATGGCTGATCGCCGAGGAAGTTCAATATAGAACAGGTTCTTTAAATTGCTAACACAACATGCTCCTTTTTGGCCGCGGGACACCAACTCCCGCGGCTGTTTTTTGCGCAGCGTACGCACATTCGCCGGGCACTCGCAAGCCTGCTCCTCCCCAAAACCATCCGCTGGGATTCATTAGCAAATTCGCGACCATTGGGGCTTTTTGCAACCTTCGGGTCCGATCCGACTGAAAGCCCACTAAAACAGCACATTCGCGATTGCCCCTTTTTCCAAATGCCGAGCACATACCGGGCGTCTCTATCGTAGATGCAAAATAAACCACCAGCTGGCTGCGGCTGTTGACCCAGCCGGTTCGGGCGTTTGCTTACGCTGAAGAAATTCGGCATTGACAATTTTTCGTTGACGTGGACTCAAGAAAAGCGTAAAATTCATGTTTTTATGTAATTGCTGATGAAAGCTCACTAAGGCACAATGACGTTTAATTACACCTGAAGGAGAAAATTATGGAACAGCAACCCAAAGAAAAAGCCATGGATTCCCTTATGACAGAAACTCGAACATTTCCACCGCCGGAATCGATTAAAGCTAATGCCTATATCACCAGCGACCGGCAGTACCGGCAGATGTGGGAACAGTCGATTAATGACCCTGATGCGTTCTGGCTGGAGCAGGCCAGGAGTCTTGCATGGTTCAAACAACCAACCAAAAGTCTTGAATATAACTGGGACACAAAGGCGCACATAATCGAACACACCTGGTTTGCCGACGGCGAACTGAATGTCTCCTACAACTGCCTGGACCGCCACCTCGGCACCCCCACAGCCAAGAAAACCGCCATACTTTGGCAGGGCGAAGCAGAAGACGCCGTCAGAGAATATACCTACGAACAGCTTCACAAGGAAGTTTGTAGGTTCGCCAACGTCCTCAAGGCAAAGGGCGTCAAAAAAGGCGACCGAATCGCCGTTTATCTGCCGATGGTGCCTGAGCTTGCAATAGTTATGCTTGCCTGCACAAGGATAGGTGCAATTCACTCGGTCATCTTCGGTGGGTTCAGCGCCGACGCAATTCAGGGACGAGTGAACGACTCCGACTGCAGGATGCTCATAACATCCAATGTCTCGATAAGGGCCGGAAAGCATATTAGGCTAAAAGACATCGCCGACAACGCCCTCGAAAATACACCAACTATTGAGAGCGTTATAGTCGTAAAAGTCAACGGCGAAGCGTGCAATATGAAAGAAGACAGGGACAGCTGGTATCACGACGAAATGGCCAGGGCCCCCGACCGCTGCGAGCCCGAACACATGAACGCCGAAGACCCGCTTTTTATCCTCTACACTTCCGGCTCGACCGGTAAACCAAAGGGTGTCGTACATACAACTGGCGGCTATCTCGTCCACACCGCACTTACGCACGAGATCGTTTTCAACATTCACGACGACGACATGTACTGGTGCACCGCGGACATCGGCTGGGTCACCGGCCACAGCTACATTGTCTACGGCCCCCTCGCAAACGGTGCAACATCCCTCATGTTCGAAGGGGTCCCAACGTATCCCGACGCCGGGCGATTCTGGCAGATCTGTGACAAATTTGGCGTTACCGTCTTTTACACGGCGCCCACTGCCATTCGTGCTTTGATGCGCCTCGGAGATGAATGGCCCGCCAAATACAAACTCGATAAGCTGCGAGTTCTCGGAACCGTGGGCGAACCCATAAATCCCGAAGCGTGGATGTGGTACTACGAGAAGATCGGACGCAACAGATGTCCCATCGTCGATACCTGGTGGCAGACCGAAACGGGCGGCTTCATGATTACACCGCTGCCCGGCGCTCACACGCTCAAACCCGGAAGTGCGAACCGACCGTTCTTCGGTGTCGATCCCGTAGTGCTGCGCGACGACGGCGCCCAGTGCAGGGTCAATGAGGGCGGCAAGCTCTGCATCCGAAGGCCCTGGCCGGGCATGATGCGCACGATGTGGGGTGACCACGAGCGATTCATCGACACTTATTTCACGATGTACAACGACATCTATTTCACCGGTGACGGATGCAGGATCGACAACGACGGCGATTACTGGCTTATGGGAAGAATCGACGACGTTGTAAATGTTTCCGGTCACCGGATCGGAACCGCTGAGGTCGAAAGCGCGCTTGTAAGCCATGAAAAGGTGGCCGAGGCCGCAGTAACACCTGTACCACACGAGGTCAAGGGCCAGGGCCTCTATGCCTTTGTAACCCTCGTCGATGGCGTCGCCGAAAATGAACAGCTGCGAAAAGAACTCGTCATGCACGTTCGCAAAGAGATCGGCCCCATCGCGACACCCGAGGCCATTCAATTCGCACCGGCCCTTCCAAAAACGCGATCGGGAAAAATCATGCGCAGAATCCTGCGCAAAATCGCCGAGAAGAGCACCGACAGCCTCGGTGACATTACCACACTTGCCGATCCGAGCGTCGTCGAGACCCTTATTAAAGGCCGAGGCTGATATCCTCATGTGTGCCTGAATTTCAAGGCCGGACGCACCGTGAAAAAGTGCGTTCGGCCCGTCCCGGAAGAAAGGATTACTAATGACCGAAGAAACAGCCGCATTAGAAGCTGCACCGGAACAAAACCGTTCGGAACCTCTTGTCTCGCCCCACGACCGGGCTCAAGACCCACTCAAAGATCATGGCTGGCGAGTTACATTCGCAGGAATGGGCATCAATCTGGCGCTCGGTATACTCTACACATGGAGCGTCATCAGCAAGAGTATTCCTGCAAGTTGGGGATGGGATGAGGATGCAAAGTCTTTGCCCTATATGTTTGCCTGTCTCGTCTTCTCGCTGGTAATGGTTCCCGCCGGAAGAATGCAGGACAAGCTCGGACCTCGACTTGTCGCCACAATCGGCGGAATCCTCGTCGGAATCGGCTTCATTATAGCAAGTCAGACCACAACCGTATCCGGATTCGTCATCGGCTTTGGCGTCCTTGCAGGCGCTGGAATAGGTTTCGGATACGCGTCCGCCACGCCTCCGGCGGTCAAATGGTTTCCCCCCGCAAAGACTGGATTGATTGCCGGAATAGTCGTATCGGGCTTCGGTCTGGCATCGGTTTACGCCGCACCGATGACTAACGCTCTAATAACAGGGCTCGGTTTCAGAAACGCCGTATTATTCTGGGGAATCGCCTTTCTAATTGTGGTAGTTGCTCTGGCCCAGTTGCTCAAAACACCACCAAAAGGCTACCTGCCCCAAGGCTCGCCACCCCAGCCGACCGCCGCTCTGACCGCAAAAAAGAAGGAAGAATTCCTCCCCCGCGAAATGCTTGCAACACCACAGTTCTACATGATTTGGTTCATGTATGCCTGCGGCGCCGGCGCAGGTCTTATGATTATTTCAAAACTCGCTGCCATCGGACTTACACAGGCCGGAATAAAGCTCGGATTCATCCTCGTAGCCGCTCTGGCCGTAGGAAACGGCGCAGGAAGAATCGTGGCCGGTACCACCAGTGACAAAATAGGACGTAAGGCAACCCTTTTCATCTGCTTCGTTCTTCAAGCTTTTCTTATACTGCTCATCTCCAGCGTAAGAGAGACAAACCCTCTCGCCAACATTCCTGTCCTGGCGATAATCTCCGCCATGATCGGCGCAAACTACGGTGCTAATCTCTCCCTCTTTCCGTCAATTACAAAGGATTACTTCGGACTAAAGAATTTCGGCATGAACTACGGGCTTGTATTTACCGCCTGGGGCGTCGGTGGCTTCATGCTCGCAAAGCTCGCAGGTGCGATGTACGTAAAACACCAGACTTTCAATGTGGCCTATTACGGCGCTTCGATTATGCTGATACTTGCCGCGATAATGGTCTTCTTCGTAAAGCCGCCCCACCATATCGATCAACCCGCCGCCTGACGAAAAGAAAAATTCTGACCTTTCGTATTGGCCCGTCCTCCAGGTCGGGCCATTTTTACTTTACCCACAATCACAAAAGCCGGTGAATCTATGCAAGGCCCTATGGCACCCTTGCTGCTTACAGACCGTGCACCGGAAAAATTTCGGCCTTTATAACCTCTGCAACCGCCTCGATGGCGGCAGTGATGCTCTGGCGTTGCTGTGCCTCCGCCGGTAACTTTCGATCCCGAAGCCCCCCCTGCCACTCTTCACTCTCCAGCATCACTCCCCCCACAGCAAGAAATGCGTCGTCCTCACTTGCCGTCCCGCTCAGCACCGTCCAACCAAGCGCCCAGGCACGAACCGTGTTGCCCAGTTGGTAACCACCGCCGCCCGTCATTAAGATGGGCTTCTCGAATCTCAGCAAGTGCTCGATGATTTCGACGTAAACATTGTTCGTCAGCCTCAAATTCGCAAGGGGATCGCCCGCGAGCGCATCGACGCCCAGCTCAAAAACGAACACGTCCGCCCCGTATGCCTCGATCAATGGCAATGCTATCGAACTAAAAGCCTCCAGGTAGGCCTCGTCGTATGTCCCGATCGGCAGCGGGATATTTACACAGTAACCCCTCCCTCGGCCCGTGCCGACCTCGTTCGCGAAACCAGTGCCCGGAAACAGCGTCCGACCGTTTTGGTGCAGAGATATCGTCATCACATCGGCCCGGTCGTAAAATGCATATGCAACGCCATCTCCGTGATGAACGTCGACGTCAAGATACAGAACCTTCTTGCCCTCCTCAGCGAGCGCCATACAAGCCAGAACCACATCATTGAGATAGCAAAAACCGGACGCTCGCTCCGGACCCGCATGGTGGAGCCCCCCTGACGGATTAAACGCCACCTGCGCCTCGCCGGAGACTATAAGCTCGACTCCTTTCAGACTCGCCCCGCATGCATGGGCGCTGTAATCGTACATGTCCGGAAAAACCGGACAATCACCTGTGCCGATCCCCATGTTAAGGGCCTCCGGCAGATACTTTCCATTAGCCGCCGTCTGAAGAGTATGCAGATACTTCGATGTATGAAACTTCTTCAGAACAACTCTCCCAGCCGCCTCCGGCGCCACAACACTGACGTCCTCACCGCCAAGCAGGTCCATGGATTCCAGAATCCTGAGCGTCTTACCCGCGCGACTCACGTTAAAAGGGCAGCTATCCGGATACTTATACCTCTCCAGTTCCGCCGAATGAATAAATGCCGCTCTTCTCGCCATCGTAATCAAACCCCAAAAACACCGCACTCGTGCCGCATATCCGGAACTCAAAGCCGCTGGCTGCTACTTCTCGTCATCGCTCAAGTAGTAGGTTATATCATACACCTCTCCATCAAACTCGGTATTTACCTTATAGCCCGAATTGTAGAAAACCGCCAGCATCGGCTTGTTCACCGGCAGAACCTTTGCATAAAACCGCCTCACACCTCGCTGTTTCGCTATCTGCGTCAGGTAGTTCAGCAGAAGCGTGCCCATCCCTTTTTTCTGCCATTCATCCTGCACGATAAATGCCACTTCAGCCGCCTGTGTCTTCGGGTCCAGAAAATACTGGGCTATCGCAACAACCTGTTCCTCCGAGACGCTCGGAACCGTCCCCACAATGCAGATATTCTGCCGGTAATCGATGTTGGTCAACTGCTGGACATCCTTGTGTGGAAACGTCATTGTCTGGGTCATGTATCGGGTCCGAACGGAGGTCGGGCTGAGCGAGTAAAGCATCTCCGAAATGGACGCCTCGTCCGTCGGCTTTACCGGTCTGAAGAATATTTCCGTCCCGTCGCGGAGAGTGTCATAGTGTTCCAGTTCTTCCGGATAAGTCACCTTCTCCATATCAAGTTCTATCTGGTCTTCGTAGACGTATTTCCGTACCTTGGCGGCGTGAATCAGCCCCTTCCTGAATTTGGGATGTGCGATATTGATAAGTGCCAGCACCCTTTCCCTCACCGTTTTGCCGTGAAGATAAGCCGTCCCGTATTCCGTCACCACATAGTGAACGTCGCCGCGCGTCGTGACCACCCCGGCGCCCTCCGTCAGGTGAGGAACTATCCGGCTGACAAGACCCTTTTTCGCCGTCGAAGGTATCGCGATTATCGCCTTGCCGCCCCTGCTCTGCGCCGCACCTCGAATAAAATCGACCTGGCCCCCTATCCCGCTGTAAAACTTGTAACCTAACGAATCAGAGCACACCTGACCCGTCAAATCTATCTCCAGACCCACGTTAATACCCACCATCTTCTCGTGCTGCCTGATAATGTTCGGATCGTTCACATACTCGGTAGGGTAGAATTCGAAAAACGGATTGTTGTCGATGTAATCGTAAAGACGCCTCGAACCCATGCAGAAACTTGCTACTATCTTGCCCCGGTTGAGCGTCTTCTTCGCACAGGTGATCACACCGCACTCCACAAGGTCGATTATCCAGTCCTCGAACATCTCCGTATGAATCCCAAGGTCCTTCTTGTCCCGCAAAAACTCCGCCAGCGCCTGGGGGATACGCCCTATCCCGCACTCGATCGTGCTGCCGTCCTCAACAAGCCTGGCGATATTCTGACCGATCCGCCGCAAAACCTCATCCGGCGCCGTCGTCGAAGTCTCGACAATTTCCTCGTCAAAAGGAACTAACGCATCGATATTGTTCACGTGGATGAAACTGTCTCCGAACGTGCGAGGCATCCTGCGATTGACCTGCGCTATCACGTATCTTGCGTTCGCAACTGCCGATTTGACAACGTCGACCGAAACACCGAGACTGCATAAGCCGTTCTGATCGGGCTCGGTGACGCTGATCAGGGCTGCGTCGATCGGAATCCTTCCGCTTTCAAACTCGCGCGGAATCTCCGACAAAAATATCGGCGTATAGTCGCCCACCCCTTCGCTCAGCGCATCCCGAACGTTTTCTGCGATGAAAAAACTGTTCATCTTGAACCTGTCACGGTATCTGGACGTTGCGTAAGGGGCATGCCCCATAGTCAGCAGGTGAACAATCTTCGCATCGTAGATATGCCCCGAATGCTCAACCAGCGCTCCAACAAGATGCTGCGGCTGTCCGCAGCCGGTGCCTATGAATATGCTGTTGCCGCTCTTGATAAGCTTCATCGCCAGCGTCGCGGTGGTCACCTTCCTTTTGTACTTCTCCTTCCAGTCGAACTGTTGCATATCTGTTGCCTTTCACACTTTCTCTACGCTCATCCTTGCGTCCACTGCTATCGGCGTCGTGCCTTCCGGCCCCACAACGTACGGATTTATATCCAGCTCCTGTATCTGCGGAAACTCGGTTACAAGCTGTGAAAGCCTCTGCAGGCCTTCGGCTATTGCGTCAATGTCAACCGCCTCTTCTCCGCGAACACCCTCAAGCATCCGGTAAGTCCTCGTGCTCACAAGCATTTGCTTGGCCTCATCCGCCGTCAGCGGCGCCAAATAGAATGACACGTCCTTCAGAACTTCCACCATAGTACCGCCCATCCCGAACATCATCAGCGGTCCAAAACGCCGATCGCGATTCATCCCCAGGATAACTTCCCGTCCCCCGCTGCACATCTCCTGAACAAGAACACCGAGTATATCTGCCTCCGGAAGCCTCTTCGGTATCCGATACATCATCAAATCGAACGAATCCTTCACTTCCTGGACGCTGCCAAGACCCACCCGCACCCCGCCAAAGTCCGATTTGTGCAGTATATCCGGCGACCATATCTTCAGCACCACCGGATAACCGAGCTGCTCTGCAATATTCGCAGCCTGCTCGGCTGTCGTTGCAATCGAACCTTTCGGAGTCAAAAACCCGTAAGCCTCAAGTATCTCCTTTGCCTCGGTCTCCCCCACCTCTCGAATACCCATTCTCAGATGTCTTTCAATGATGTGCTCTACCTTTCGGCGGTTGACCGGGAAAAGCTTCACCACTCGTTTCGGACGCGACCGCCACCGAACATAGTCACTCATCACCTTAATCGTCCCAACCGCACTCTCCAGTGAATCGTACTGAGGGACCTTGCCCTCCCGCAAAATCCTCACACCCGCCTCAACCTTACCCGCCCCAAGAAAGCACGCCAGAATCGGCTTGGTCGTCTTTTTCTTTGCCGTCCCTACTATCGCTTCGGCACTGGCCCCCGACTGCGTCATTGCCTGCGGCGTCAAAAGCACCAGCACACAGTCAACATTCGGATCATCGAGAACAATCTCAAGGGCGAACTCATATCGGTCGGCAAGCGCGTCGCCAAGTACATCCACAGGATTAGAAACATTTGCCGCAGCCGGCAGCGCCGCACCCAGTTTTTCCACCGTTTCATCAGACAGCTTGGCGAACGTAAGACCTTGTCGCTCAACAGCATCGGCAGCCATTATTCCCGGCCCACCGGCGTTGGTTATCACCGCAACACCAGTCCCCCGTGGCAACGGCTGATTGGCAAAGGCCTGGGCATAATCGAATTGCTGTTTGATTGAATTGCACCGAACGATACCGGCCCGCTCAAACACACATTCATAAGCCGTTTCATCCCCCGCAAGACTGCCCGTGTGAGACGAGGCCGCTCTTGCACCAGCCGCCGTACCTCCCGATTTTATCAGCAGTATCGGTTTGTGATACGATATCTGCTCCGCCTGACGCACAAATGCGTTGCCGTCTGTGATGCTCTCCAGATAACCGGCGATAACCTTTGTCTCCGCGTCCTCGTCCAGCGACTTGATGATATCCAGCTCGTCCACGTCCGCCTTGTTGCCGATGCTCACCAGCTTGCTGAAACCAATGCCGTTTGAGTTGGCGATATCAAGAATTGCCGAAACAAGAGCACCCGACTGTGAAATATAACCTATCCCCCCGGCAATAGGCAATGCGCCCCCGAAACTCGCGTTCAGCCTTGACGATGGAACCATTACCCCGAGGCAGTTCGGACCGATTAGCCTGATAGACGCCCTCTTTGCTGTCTCCACAATCCGCTGCTCAAGTTTTCTACCCGCCTCGCCCACCTCCTTAAAGCCGGCCGTGATAATGATCACAGACCTGGACCCGATTCTACCGCATTGCTCTATGATCGAAGACACTGCCTTTGGCGGAACTACTATGATCACCAAATCCGGAATCTCGCCGATCGATTTTAAGTCCGGATAGCACCTCAGCCCCTTGATTTCGCTGGCATTCGGATTGACCGGAAATATCCTGCCCTCATATCCGGCATCTATCATGCTGGTCAGAATCTCGTGCCCCACTTTGCCACTCTTGGTCGAAGCCCCGACTATTGCCACCGAATCAGGTTTGAAAAACTTCTCAAGACTCATAGCAGGAACATATCCTTACACAAGTACTATACTTCCGCGGCCTTTTCCTGGGTCGGCTCTAACATCCGCCGGCTTATACCCACAGTCTCCGGCATTAACGAGACCTTGGTATTCTACCAACCTGAAGTCTTTGTCCGGCGAAGGGCAATTGAAAGCTTAGCAGTCAACTTCGCCTTCTTCCACCCTAATATTACTCACCTTTGTGTCAAGACGCTCGCCAAAAAGCGGAGAACCCCCTTTTTTGTCAAACACAAGTGATATGGTTTCCTCCACGTTCTTCTCTGAGAGTTTAACCCCCTCCGCCATACGCGAACCCTCGATCTCAAATCTGACTATGAAATGTTTCATTTTGACCTCTTTTCGTATTCCTGCCAGGACCACTCTGGCTGCTCAACTTATTACACCTTTCGTGTACTCTTTGGTTAGTTCTTCCTTCGGATTTTCAAAAAACTCCTCTGCCGGACCGTGTTCTATCAGTTCTCCGCAGTAAAGAAAGACAACATAATCCGCAAGCCTTCTCGCCTGACGCAATATGTGCGTGACGATAATCGTGGTATACTTGTCCTTTAACCCGAGAAAGCTCTTTTCTATGCGCCGGCTTGATTTCGGGTCCAGCGCCGAAGTCGGCTCATCCGCTAAAATGATCTCCGGCTCTACCGCAAGTCCTCTTGCAAGGCAAAGCCGCTGCTGCTGACCGATGGAGACACGCGACGCCGGCTCCCCAAGCCTGTCCTTAACCTCGTCCCACAAACTGGCTTCACGCAGATAATGCTCCACTATCCTGTCAAGCCGCTTCTTGTCTTTCAGACCGTGTATCCGCGGACCGTAAGCAACGTTATCATAAATCGACATCGGCAGTGGACAAGGGTTCTGCGAAAGCAGCCCCATTTTCTTCCTGATGTGGGTCACTTCGATTTTCGAATCGAAGATGTTCTCACCGTCAACCATCACCCGCCCACTGACCCTCACCCCGTCTCTCATATCTATCAGACGATTGAACGACTTAAGAAGGGTCGTTTTACCACAACCCGACGGACCGATTATCATTATTATCTTCTTGTCCGGTATTTCAATACTTATGTCCTTCAGTACCTCTTCGGACCCGTAGAACACACTTAAATTCTGAACGCTTATATGTGTCTTGAATTCCATTATTATCCACTACCTCATTACGTGCCGCGTAAATCTGTGCGTCAGCACCCTGCATATAATGCTTATCAGCAAAATGATGACCGTAAGAACAAACGCCGATGCGTAAGCCCTGTCCTGAACTTCGGGAAAAGGCGTTCCCAACTGAAAAAAAATCGCCAGAGGCAACGTCGCAGCCGGACGAAACAGACTCCGGGGAACGTAATCACTGAACCCCGTCGTGAATATCACCGAAGCGGCGTCACCTATCCCCCGTCCGAAAGCTATCAGAACTGCCGTCAATATCCCGGGCAGCGCCTGGCGAACCACAACCTTCAGCGCCGTCTCAAGCTTCGTTGCGCCCAAAGCGTAAGATGCCTCCAGAAGCTCCCTCGGAACCATTCGCACAACTTCATCCATACCTCTGCTCATGATAGGCATTATCAACAGACCGACCGTGATGATGCCTCCCAGAAGAGAAGCGCGTAATCCCAGAGTAATCAGAATCGTAAAACCGAACGCCCCGTACACTATCGACGGTACTCCCCACAAAACGTCTAATGAAAAACGGGTAAAGCTGATTAACCGCGTCTGTTTTTCTCCGAAGACATTCAGGTACAGTACCACCGGCACACTAATCAAAATCGATAAAAAACTCGCCCCGCCCGCCAAGTAAAGAGAGCCGATTATGGCGTTCAGTATCCCCCCCTCTTTACCGAGATAATACCCGCCCTTCGGCGCCTGGGTAATCATCGCAATGTTCATCGCCGGAAGGCCCTTTAACACGACCGTACCTAACATCAGCCCCAGCACCGAGAGAATAAGCACCGTTGATAGAATCATAAGCCCTTTGAACAGGCCCTCTTCCACCCTTCTCTTGTCCATTTACTGTATCCTTCTTTGAACCCTTAAAAGAACCACTCTGGCTGCCGCGTTGAAGCTTAGCACCACTATCAGCAGGACCAGACATCCGAACAGCAACGCAGAATCATACAAAGGAACTGACAGCATCTCCCCGTAATTGTTCGCAATCAACGCCGGAAGCGGATATGCCGGGTCAAAAATAGAAGTTGGTGACTTCGCTACGTTGCCCGCAACCATAAGAACCGCCATCGTTTCGCCAAAAGCACGCGACAGACCCAGTACAACGGCTGCTATTACTCCCGGCATGCCCTTGCGCAGAACAACGTGCTTTGTCGTCTGCCACTTCGTCGCACCTAAAGAAAGTGACGCCTCCCGAACATCATCAGGCACCGACCGGAAAACCTCCGCCGATACGTGGGTTATTACCGGAATTACCATTATCGCCAGGACTATACCCCCCGCCAGAACACTGTAACCCGCAGAGTACGTTCCAAAAAACGGAGCAATACGGTCCTTTATCAACGGCACTATTACCAACACGCCCCACACCCCGTAAACCACCGACGGTATACCCGCAAGCAAATCAATAAGAGGCTTGGTGCATTCTCGCACGTACCTGTGCGCGTACTCAGAAAGATAAACCGACGTCAGAAGGCACAGCGGCACGGCTATCAAAAGCGCCAGAATCGTCACCCACAGCGAACCCAGGATGAAGGGCAAAAATCCAAACTCCCCCTGCAGCGGACGCCATGAGGACGAAAAAAGAAGTTCCCCCAGGGGTTTTGTCGCAAGTATCGGCCGCGACCGCTGATACAGACCCACTATCATTACAAACACGAGTAACCCGCACCCAATCGTGACACAAAGCATTATGCGACCGGCTATTATGGATTTTAGCTGTCTTCTGCTTTTCATATTCGAGCATTTCTCCGTCGCACACTCGACGGAAGAACCTGTTCTCCGACCGTGTGTTCCGACCGTCAAAAACGCTTAGAAATCTCCTAGTTTTTTCAACTCGTCCAAAATCCTCTCATTGGGTAACGTAACGTAACCTGATTCGTATACATACTGCTGTCCGTCCGTAAGCACCCACTTGATGAACTCAACTACAATCAGCCTCTCCGGCCTGCCTTTGGATACGAAATGAAGCATTCGCGCCGGCGGTGACGGATACTGTTCTGCTCGTATAGCCGCGATTAGCGAAGCGCGACTCCCGTAAAAATCCTCGTTTGCCTCCAGCACTCCGTTGCCATTGATGTCGATCGGCGCCACGCGTATCGGTTCCACCTGACGGCCCGTCTTCGCGTCATAGACATAGTTAATATTGTTAAAGCCTATTCCAAGCCGGTCTTTCTTGACCGCTTCCGCCAGACCCGGATCACCGTAAACGCCGATACCAAGCAAATCCTCCTGTTCAGCACCCAGAAACTTCGCCCACGTCTTCGCCGCACCGCAAGCATCAGAGCGCGTATAAACATGAATTGAATCGCCAATCCCGCCCACTCCGACCTGAGCCCACCTGCTCACCTTGCCCGTCATCCAGATACCAGCCAGCGTCTCCCTTGCGATTCCTTTACCCAGGATCCAGGCCAGCACGGGGTTTTTCTCGTGAACCGTCGCCACCACCGCATCCTTCGTTACCGACACCCACCATGCCCCCTTCTCGATCTCCTGCGGATATATCTCGCGGGAGACCATCCCGATATCGACCACCTGCGCAAGACAGTCCGCCATACCCTTTCCCGCACCGCCGGCTGCAACGTCTATCCTCACTCCCGGATGCAACTCGCGGAATTCTTCCGCCCACCTGACCGCTATCGGATAAAGCGCCCACGCGCCCGACATCGTTATCGTGCCCCTCAATCCATCGCTGTCCCCGCCCTCTTGCCCCCTCTCTCCACATCCCGGCGCAAACAAAATACCTGCCGCCAAAGCCGCTACTGCTATCCTTTTCATATCGTCGACCTCAACCTTCAGACCTTGACCTTGCTCTCGCTCCCGGAATCCGCCTTATCGGCGCTCGACTCAAGCCCGATCAAACCAGATCCTCGAGTGTCACGCTCTCCAGCTTCTTCGAAATGTAGTCCCGCATCTCCTTGAATAACCTTATGACCTTCTTCTCCTTCCCCAAAGGGGTATCCGAGTAAAAATACCTGCTCACCGACTCCGTCGCCGCCAACGCGCCGTCCATTACCCGTATGATTTCCGCAAGAGTTATTGCTGACGAGGGCTTCGCCAGCTTGTAACCTCCGCTCGTGCCACGTCTGGTCTTTATGTAACCGTTCTGCCTGAGTACCGAGAACAAAAGCTCCAGATACTTCTTCGGTATCTCGCACTTTGAGCATATCTCCTCTATCTTCATGAAGCTGTTGCTTTGATTACGGGCCATATAAATCAAAGCCAGAATCGAATACTCGCTTTTTGTCGTCAGTTTCATTATTAAGCTCCTTATCCATCAAGTCTATTATCATTATAGACAAGGCGCTCCCGCTGTTCAACGAAAAAAAACAAAATCGACAAGATTTTTTTGTCCCCTCTCGTGGATAACTCCTCCGTTTTCCGATACTATACTGTCGCTCTTGTTCGAAAAATGGTGTTGTTTGACACTCATGGCACGAACCGATGCCCGACGTGCATAATTTCGTAATCCAGGAACACACCCGATCAGGCCGCGTGCATTGGGATCTGATGCTGGAGGCAGGCCCGGTCCTCCAGACCTACCGACTGGACCTGAGCCCCCGGCAGTTGTTGCAGCAAACCGCTATCGCCGTCAGGATTTTCGACCACCCCATCAAGTTTCTAACCTACCAGGGCAGCGTAAACGCCGGCAAAGGCGCCGTAAAGATAGCCGAATCAGGTACTTACGAATTGCTCCATGAATCACATAACCAAAAGCAATTTCGATTCTCCGGCAAAGTCCTCAAAGGAAAATTCGCCCTGACCTGCATCGAAAACGACAAATGGCAATTCCGCTCGTCTCGATGATTCAACCACCGGTTTGGATTTCCGCAACACTCACACGACCAGCGGGCGGGCGTAATAAACCCAAAGTGCCGCTATTTCACGCATAAGGTACCACGGAAGTTCCCTCAGAACATAGCTCTCCTTCGCAGGAACCGTGTATACCTCCCAGCCCCTCCGCTGATAGGCCATCTTAATTCGCGGCAGGTGATAGAAGTGGCTCACGACAAGTACACGCTCGATGCCCCGCGATTCGAATATCCTGCAAGTGTTCCCAACCGTCATTCCAGTGTTCAATCCATCCTTATCGAGTACTATTGACTCATCCGGCACGCCCAGATTCACCGCCATTGCTCGCATGGCCTCAGTCTCGTGTATCGCCCCGTCACCCGGTCCGCCGCTCAAAATGAGTGTTTTTCCAAAACCGCCGCCAACAAGTGCGCACCCGGTCCGGACGCGGTCCGCCACAGCGTCAGAACAGCGCCCGTCCGCATAAACACGCGCCCCGAATACTACCACTGCCTCGGCCTTTCTGCGATAATCGGTTTTCCCAAAGCAATACATCTGCGCCAGGCCAAAGCCGAACACCAGAACTGTAAACCCAATAAAAATAAATACTTGCGAAGCAACATCGCCGCGCCGCCCTCTCGTACCGCCCAATCCGACAAGCACAATTACCAGCGCAACACTCACAAAAATCGAAAATGGCACCAGAAATCCTGCTTCTATCGCACCGCGACAAACCAACAGGTAGAAATTCACAACATTCCACGCCGAACCCCCCAGAAGAATCGTCACAAGCGCAGTTGTCACTCTGAGCCGTCGCCTTCCACAATCTGGATACAGTGCATATGCCACCAGGAAAATCGAGACTACCGCCAGAAACGCCTCTGACCAACACTCGCCAAACGGACGAAAATCAATCCACCAGCAGTTCGCGTTGAAACCGGAATGAAACATTCCACCTGCGATGTTCACCAGTGAAAACGCCCCCCAAAAAAAATGCAGGCACTCGGCTCAGCCGGGCAAAAAAGGCGGAAAATCCGCCATTAAAACCTTCGCTATGTTTTTCTTCTTTTCGGTCCTTTCTGAACAGCCGCGCTCTCATTTGTAATGCCTTCCCCGTTTGCTTGCACCCCGGTTATTTGTTCGCTCTCCAGCCGGATTCCAGCCGGATTCCAGCCCTTACGCTCTTCGCCGGCATAAATTCTGCAGCTAATCCACATTTGTTTTTCATCGGCAGATTTGCCTATCGCCCCGCAGTTTCTTTGGCCGCCAACAAGCCTTATTTTCTAAGCTCAGGAATGTCAGGCTCGATGTGGACGGTGATATTGACCGGACGCGCGATTTGCTCGTGCATCGACTTTTCCAGGCTATCGGCTATCTCATGCGCCGCCGCCACATTCAAACCGCGGTCAACCAGAATATGAAGGTCCACAAAAACCTCTCTCCCCACCGTCCGCGTCCGAAGCTTGTGCCACTGACGAATCGAAGGATTCGACCCGATTACCTGTTCGATTTGCTTTATTGTCTCGGTGTCAACCGCCCTTTCCGTCAGTTCACCAAGGCACTCGCCGATAATCTGAACGCCTACAAGCACAATCATCAGCCCCACCGCAATCGCTGCAATGTGATCACCGTACTCATAACCGAACCGCAGCGATACGACACCCAAAAGCACGGCCACCGAACTCAGCGCATCGCTTCGCTGGTGCCATGCGTTGGCGTACAATGCCGTGCTGTGTGACTTTATCGCCACACCTCTTGTCAAACGGTACAACAATTCCTTGACTATGATCGAAACCGCCGCCACAGCAAAAACCACCACCCGCGGCTTGATTACCTCCCCCTCGGCGATCCCGAGGCCCGCATAGTAAATCATTCCCGCCCCCACAAAAAGCAGCACAATTGCAATCAAAGCCCCCGAAAAGGTCTCTACCCGGCCGTGACCGTAAGGATGTGTCGCATCGGGCTGCTTGGACCCAAAATGCACCCCAAGCAGCACCACAACATCGGTGCTCATATCCGAAACCGAATGAATACCGTCAGCCACCAGCGCCACCGAACCGCCAAAAAAACCGACAACCAGCTTCAGCACACAAAGACCGGCGTTGACGGCAATTGCAAGATTCGTAACCGATTTTATCTGTTTGCGAGCAAGTTCTTGTTTCTGAATTGACATACCCGGTTCTGCCCAAAAACTCCCGGCGAATATGCGTATTCACCACGATATATCTCTGCGCCGCAGCTTAAGCTAAGGCTTCAAAAACAAGTCTAATCACCGGCTCTGGATTGCTCCTGCTTAAGCTCCATACAGCCCTCGTCAAAAAAGATGCGGGTCTTCTCGTTAAAAGTAATCCGACCGCAATTGCTCCAGTCAACAAAAACAAAATCCTTGTCGAGAAAGCAATATCTCATCCGCTCGGCTATTTCACCTCTTAAAACTTTCGCGATTTTTCCAAAACCGTCTTCAGCTTGCCCACTACGGTCTCCACCTGCCTCGCTTTCAGCGACAAAATATCCTGAAGCGCCTCGCCGATATATGGCAGGTACGTCTCAATGTAGCTTCGCTTTGCCATCTCCTGCTGGATACGCTTTCGTTTTCGCAGGTACATCCCCAGCTTTCTGCCGCAGTCCTGCACGGCTAATTGAATCTCCCTGATGATTTCCGGATAGTGCGCAATCGCCTCCTTGCTCTCGGAAGTAAAAGGCACCCACACCGACGCAAAGTGGACCATAAGCATCACCGGACCCGTCGGCAGAGCTCCCCGGCTCTGGCTCAACGCATAATTCCGCCAATTTGTATCCATCACAGCCTTGTAAATCGCACATCCCGACTGCTGATACAAAAGCGGAACCCTGTTTGCAATCCGGTTAAGACGCATCAAAGCTTCCTTTTCCGCCTCACCGTTGTCGTTTCCCTTGATTCCATATGCCAAAGCGGCCTCAACCAGAAACGGATTGCCGCGGTAAACCGACGGGCTGCGCGTGCTTGCGCAGTAGAAATCCGCCTCGACCACACGCTTCAGACCGGCTTCCAGTTCATCCGGACCTATAGGCCCTATGCAGTCCGTCGACGGCGACATGATTTTTGTCTTGTTTATCGCCTCGTGGAGCGCTTCGGCCTGCTTCAAAGTCATCCGCGAAGGCCTCAGAGTCCGACGAAGTTTCCCCGCATCGCAAATCTGGTTCGCCACACGAAGACTCACACGCGAAAATTCACTCTGAAGAAAAGACGTCAACTGCTTCGTCCCGCTGTCGCGGGCCATCTTGTACAAAAGACCAAGCTCCACACCGTATGGATGCGGCTTGATCTCACGCGGGGCAAACGGAAGCTCGCTGACCTGCCTGCCGTACTCAAATCTCTCACCGTCGGGCGCATTATATACTATCGTCGCATGAGGATTGGCCATCGCCGTCTGCGAAATGTACTCGTCCACCGATTGTCTTCCACGAAGATACCGTCCTTCAAGCGTTATCGTCACACTCGTACCCGTCGCAAGCTCGAATTCGCATTCTTCATCGAGCACAACCTGGGGACGATTTTTCGTCGTGTCAATCTGAACGTGATAATGATGTGCCTTCCTTTGCGGATTCGTCCGGGAAACAATTTGAACCGGCTCACCCGTCGTCAAAAGCCCATACATGCCCGCCGCCGATATCCCGATGCCCTGCTGACCGCGGCTCATCTTCAGGCTGTGAAACTTGCTGCCGTACAAAAGCCGCGCGAAAATATTGGGAATTTGCGCCTTCAATATCCCCGGACCGTTGTCACGGACTTTCAAAACGTATTTCTTGTCCGATACGGCCCGTATATCGATAAGCAAATCCGGCAGTATCTGCGCCTCCTCGCACGCGTCCAGAGAATTGTCCACCGCCTCCTTAACCGCCGTCAGAAGCGCCTTGCGAGGATTGTCGAAACCCAAAAGGTGCCTGTTCTTCGCAAAGAACTCGCTGACGCTTATCGACCGCTGCTTATCCGCCATCGACTCCGCCGTTGCAGCCGCTTGCTTCCTCTCACGCCTCACAACTGCGGTCTTTTTCGGCTCGACTGAGCGCTTCTTCCCCGCGACCTTTCCTTTGACCGATTTTACAGACGCCGACTTGCCGCCGCGCTTCTTGGGTAAGGACCTTTTCGACCCGGCTTTCTTTGCCGTGGCTTTTTTGACCTTCGTTTTTTTCGCCTTTCTGGCTGTCACTCTCTTGACCTTTGCTCCGGATTGCTCAACCGGTGAACCTTCGAATGCAAACTGCAACTGCCCTGCGGGCTGGCCCTTCCTTGCCGCCATACATAAAACTCCGAAATCCTTTCTAAAACCCGGCCACCACTCAACGCCTGTGACGACGCAATTCAGTCCAGCTTACAAACGTATAGCTCATTTACGAATTCCAGCTTGCCCAGTTCTGCCACCGCCTTTTCGTCCGGTTCCTTATCAAGACTGACCGCCAGAGCCGCCTGCTGATCCTCCGGCTTTTGCCCAACGCCCATCGTGCAGATATTGATCTTGTGCTTGCCGCAAACCGTCCCAACGTCGCCGATCACTCCCGGTTTGTCGTCGTTGAAGATTACCAGAACCGTCCCCTGCGGCGTCATCTCTATCTTGAACCCGTCGATTTCAATAATCCGCATCAGGGTCCCGCCGAATATCGAGCCGGTCACCGTCCGTGTCCTCGTGTCCGTCACAACCTTGGCGCTAAAGCTCGATGAAACGTCCTGTGCCTCGGGATTTTTCGTCTCATCCATGCTGATGCCGCGCTCCTTGCTCAGTACCGGGACATTCACCATGTTCAGCGGCATGTCGAAATGCTTCTGAAGCAGCCCGATCGCAAAGTTCAGCGTAACAGCCGTAACGTCCATCTCGGCCACCGTACCGCGATACTGTACCGCCACTTCCTTGATCTTGCCAGGGGCAATCGTGCTCATGACAGAACCGATCCGACGGCCTAACTCCGCGTACCGGCTCACTATCGGCGGCAGCGCACCAGCCGTAGACGGCGCATTAAGAGCATTTCGAACAGGACCTCCCTTCAGCGCGTCCACCAGAATCTGCGCCGCCTCGACAGCTACTTCGATTTGTGCCTCCGTCGTGCTCGCACCTAAGTGCGGGGTTACCAGGCAGTTCTCGAATTCAGAAAAACGCGTATTCTCCGGCGGCTCCTTCGGATAAACGTCAAACGCCACGCCCGCTATTCGACCCGCGCCAAGCGCATCGTACGCCGCATCTTCGTTTATGATCCCCCCGCGAGCACAGTTTATCAGGCGAACCGTCGGTTTCATCATCCTGATTGCCTCAGCATTAATCATGTTCACCGTCTGCTCGTTTTTGGGCACGTGAACGCTGATGTAATCCGATTCCCTGAAAATCCTTGCCAGCTCCTCCACCACCTCTACGCCCACCTTGCTGGCATCCGGAGGAGCCGCAAGTGGATCGTAGCCGAGAACCTTCATGTCAAATCCACACGCCAGCTTCGCAACGCTCATGCCGATACGACCTAAACCGATCAGACCGAGAACTTTCCCGTTCAACTGAGTGCCCATATACTTCTTCCGGTCCCACGCCCCGCCTTTCAGACTGTTGCAGGCCGGTACTACGTTTCGGCTCATCGACAGAATTAGAGCCATCGTATGCTCAGCCGCACTCACCGTATTGCCGCCCGGCGTATTCATCACCAGCACACCCTTTCGGGTCGCCGCGCCAATATCGATATTATCAACGCCTACACCGGCACGCGCTACCGCCCTGAGCTTGCCCGGATTCTCCAGCACCTTGGAAGTGACCTTCGTACCGCTGCGAATTATCAAACCGTCATATTCGCCGATAATCGACGCCAATTCCTCCTCGCTGATACCCGTCTTTACCACAGCCTCTACGCCCTCCTGGCTGTTCAGCAAATCAATCCCCTCCTCAGCAAGCTTGTCCGTTATTAAAACCCTTATCATCGCATCTCTCCAAAAAGCTAACAAACAAATAAAATCAAGACTAAAAACAAACAACCCTGCGCCGTGCCTGAGCCTGCTTTCTCTCTCGTCGCAAAACCATCCAGCCGGCGCCAGGCTGAATAGAACATTACATCAGACTATGAATTATACCACCTCCCGCAGAAAAGGCAATTCCCCGAATCAACCGAATGTTCAACGGTCATTCACGAACAACAAATCCCCGCGCGCACCGCAGGCCTCTGTCAAACAAATCCGTACAGCTTTATATACTCGGGCCGGTTCAAGGTGGCTGTCGGGTATCAAATAAAAAGAAGGCGTGTTTCCTGTTTTTGCCCCAATTCTGGAACATTACCAATTTTTTTTCATTTTCTTCTGTACTCAAATTTGCAGTGCTACGTATAGTTCAGTAGAGTCAAAAGATTAGCTTGAGAGGCTGAGTGAAGAATAGTTGAAGTTTTGTGGGGGCGTAAAAACAGGGGAATATAGAATAGTAGGTGGTGCCTCGGGCGAAGGACCGAGCTATACGATCTTTTTGACCGGCAGCAAGACCGAATAAAGAGTGGAATTATTCGGCTTGAATTGTTCGTTCAAAAAGTATTATGATGCCCGCCTCCCGCTTGAGGCATCGTTTTTATTATGGAATCACTCCTGTTGGAAAGTATCCATCACGCCCAAGAGACTAATTTTCGGCGTCCTGCTCGGAGCAAGCAGGTGAGCGAAAAAACTGAGCAAACAATTTCTTACAGCGGAGTTGCCTGCTGGGCAACTAAAACCCAATTGGCAAAACTCGAAATCCAACAAGGAGTCAAATTATGAAAAGCGGCAAATTGAAACCCGTCTTGTGCATTGTTGCACTAGGTTTGATGCTTGCTGTCCCGGTTTTGGCAAGGGCCCCACACGGAAGGGTCGGAAAATCCAACACAGCGTTTCTGGCACTTTATGAGAAGGACCCGGTAACCTGGGAGATTGTGGAAGACGGTGCATGGGGTGTTATGAAATACAGAATTAAAGCCCCGCTGTTCAGGTTCGTATTTATCGGACGCGGACTCGAACCACACCAGGAGTACACCCTCATTTACTATCCCGACCCCTGGCCCGGTTCCGGGCTGATTTGCCTGGGGTCGGCCTCCACCGATGTTGAGGGCAACTTGATCATCGTTGGCGCCGCTGACACCGGCGACCTCCCAAAAGAAACCGATGAGAACTACCCCGATGGTGCCAAAATCTGGCTTGTCCTGTCCGCCGACCTCAACTGTGTGCCGACTGAACAGACCCCGACCAGGATGACAGCATGGAACCCCACTGAGTACCTCTTTGAGTTCGATCTCATCACGTACGAGAAAACCGAGCCAAGGATGGGACCACCCGGTGACGATAATGACGATAATGGCGACGATGACGATGATGACGACCTCGAGCCCGGCTACTAAAAATTAGCAGGCTCGGATAAGAAACTCAACTGAGGCCCCGAGGCGGTGGGATTTCGTTCCACCGCCTTTTTTGCCCCGCTCTAAGATACTTGCTATACTTTAATTAGGGTTGAGAAGATTTGTAATTGTTTGTGACAGGAGCTTCATGGGGGGATTTCAGATGGACTCCTTAAACAAACCGGCCCGAGAAAAGCGCCGTGGTGCTGCGGCGGTCATTTCGATGTTTTTTATTATTGTTTTTTCGGCTCTGACCGTTTCAATGGTCTCTCTTTCCGATTCGAGCGTCCAGATTTCCGCCAACCATCGAAAAGCCAACAACGCGCTCGCCGCCGCCGAATCGGGCCTTGAGATACTTCGCTACTGGCTAAGCCACGTATCATTATCGGGCAACACGCCCAGCAGCGAGCTGTTCACAGAAGTCGCCGAATCGCTTCAAAATGATTTGACCACGAATGGCCTGACAAACATTACTGCCGGTTACAATGGCTCGGTGATTACCATTCCAAGCGTCACGCTCGATTCGTCCGGCGACCAGAATTTCTCCGTGACCATGACCCGGCTCGACACCGACACGATACAGGCTGACGTCGTCGGAACACACGGCGAAATAAACCGGGCCCTGAGGACCACTTTTCGTCTCGGAGAAAGAGCAAATACGGTCTTCAACTACGGCGTTGCCACTAAAGGGCCCCTCTCGCTCGCCGGAAATATCGAACTCGAAGGCGTCAACGTCTCCGTCGAATCGAGCGTCTATATCGAGAGCGAGAACTCCAACGTCGCCCTCTCCATTGTAGGCAACTCGCAAATCGCCGGCGATGTGGCGATAGTCAATTCGCTTGCGAGCGTCGACATGCAGGGAGGTCAGGCCAGCATAGGAGGAGAAAGAGGCGAAGCCGCGATTGAAAATCACGTCTCGTTTGGTGTAGCGCCCAGTGAGTTCCCCGACCCTGAACCGCAGTACTTTCTTCCTTATGTCACCGACGCCATCGACGCCAACACCGACACCACCGCTGACGCTGTCTTTGAAAACATCTTTATCCCCGCCGGTACTAACCCGACCTTCACAGGTCACGTCACGCTCAAGGGCATCGTCTACGTTCAGCCGCCGAACGTGGTAACTTTCGAGGGAACCGCCGATGTGATTGGAATTATCGTCGGCGACGGCGAAATGGAGGACAATTCCGGTATAAACCAGATTAACTTTCTGGGCACCGTTCACAGCGAGCCGATCGACCATCTGCCGGCAGAGCCGCAGTTCGCAGGACTGCACGACCAGGCCGGAACTTTCGTTGTCGCGCCCGGATTCGAGCTGTCCTTTGGCGGAACATTCGACACGCTCAACGGTGCGATCGCAGCCAACGGGGTCGAATTCTTCGGCAACGCCGGCGGGATCATTAACGGCTCCATAATCAATTACTCCGACGAGCCAATGCACCTGAGCGGCAACAGCGACCTTTACTTCAACCGTTCCGGCACAAGTACCATACCTCCGGGATTCATTCCCGACGTCGTGTTGTACTATGAACCGACTTCCTATTCCGAAGTTACGCTGTAGAAAGCTCAACGGGCGAGTCTCGTAATACCAAATCTGCGTCAAAATGAGAAACTCAGGGACTGCCCTCAGCGACAATCTTCTGATACGAGCGGCAATAAGCACAAACACAAATAATAACACTAAATGCTCTTTCCTCTGACACAATATTGCGTTAACGTTCGGTCGGATGGTCACGTTGGCCCGCGCTATCTTGCGTCGCCCCCAGCCTTTTGCTAACGTCGCTTCTTCTCCAGCGCCCTCTGGGCCCTGGCTGGAGCCTCGGATGACGGGATCTTTTTCCGCATCTCAAGATAGAAGTCCTTCAGTTCATCTCGTAGCCCCGCCTCGGCAAGCTCCTCCAGACCATCAATATGGGACGGACTCAAGTTGGCAACTCGACGCCATATGCGCATCGCGTCGGTTTTTGCACCAGCCTTTGCCGCCTTCACGGCTATCCGGGAGTACCAATCCGGCAGCTCCTTCGGTGTCAATCTTATCGCCGCCTGCGGAAAGACCTGCTCTGCACGTTTCCAATCACCTGTGTCCAGATATGACTCAAACAACGTAAACTGATACCTTTCTTTCAGTTCCCTCTTGTCAGCATTCGCAACCGCGTACTTCAGCAGAGCAATCGACCGCTTTGGGAAATGCATCCGGTTCATTATCCACCCAAGCGTACCCGCCCGACTGGGATGTCCTCTGCGCGCAAGCTCTTCTGCCCGAATAAAATGCTTGTCAATCTCGCCAGGCTCCGCCCTCTCGAGCATCCGCCAAAGAAGACGTTCTTCTGTGTGTTCCCACTTCGCTCGGTTTCCAAGCCAGGTCCACAATACCGCGTCATCGGCGCTGAGCTGCTTTTCGAAGTCAAATGCCAATAATCTCGCCGCGCTCCCGGCCGATTGCGAAGTTGCAGGTGCTTGTTCGATCTCTTTTCTGAGAATTGATACCGCTTCGGGCGTCCGCTCGTTGCGCTCCAAAAAGATGGCGTAGTCCGTCAGCAGCCGGCTTCGCCAATCAAACGAGCCTCTGGCGTGTCGTTCCGACTCGGGCTGCGGTCTCGCCAACCCAAGTCCTCGCAACAGTGCCTCTTCTTCTTGCGCCGGTTCCTTCCGACCCCTATAGTACTCGGCCCTTTTACTCCAGTATTCGGGATCGTCCTCCGATTTCTTCTCGTCCTTTCTGATTCGGCCCTCAATGACTCGCTGCCCGCTTGCCGCCTGCACTTCTCCGGCAAAAAGGGCATTGAGACCAAGGTTGTGCTTTTTCCGGATGTCCGCACCTTCCACCATCCACACCTGCGCCTGGTCCTCCTTTCCAAGCTTCAGAAGACACTCGGCCAGTCCCTCTCGCGCTTGTACCGCAAACATGGCACGCAGCCTCTCGGGCGGGACCAGCGCCGCACACATCATTGCAAGTTCACGCACCTCCTCGTCGGTCAGCGGCATCTCGACCGCCCGTCTGAAGAATACTGCCGCCGTCTGCCACTGTTTCAAAGTCTTGAGCCGAGAGCCTATCTCCTCGGCTTCCGTCGCGAGCTTCGCTTCCATGCTCTCGGCCATCCACGACAGGTCCCACCCCTCTTTCCCGGTATGACGGGCGTATACCAGCGCCTCCAGCAATGCAACCGCCCTCTCGATGTCTCTCGGATTCTCACGCACGCGCTCCGAGAGTTCTTTCACTAACCTCCCGCCTTGACCGTGTTTCACGTTGAAACGCACACGCTCCTTGACCCAGAAGTTCCCGCTTCCTTCGGCCATCTCGCCGAGCCACCCGTCCACCTTCTCGACACTCCATCCTGAGTTTATGAAATGTTTCAGAAGACGGTTCTCCAAAGCCATGTTAGAGATGTTGTCACCGAACACTTCGACGGTCGCCTTCGCCACGTCCCATGCCTCAAGGTTGTCACAGGCATCGTAGTAAATGCTGCTCACCTGGTAGTTGTCGATTTCCGCCCATTGCCTCTTAAGTTCCTGCAGCGCCTTTATGGCCTCCTTGTTCATCCCGGCACGCATCAGCACGCTCAGCTTAAACATAGCCTCTTGGGCGGTCCCGGGTGCTGACGAACCGACCTCTGCCGCCAGTCCGGCGATGTCCCTGTCCTGCTCCATGAGCATACTCGACAGATCGCGCTGCGCCTTCCACCAGTCCGCGCTCGCTTCCGCCGCGCTCACACCTGCTGACCCAGCCGCCAGACAAGACAATCCCGCAATTGCCGTGAGCAGTCTCAAGCTTCCGGACAAACGCATATGCTTTTCCTCCACAGACGCCGACATAATAATATAAGACACTTTTTGACCGCCAACTTCGTCTGCCTGAGACAAAACGTCAACGTTCTTGTGTGCCTGGCCCCGTCGTTTTGGCTCTGGCTCTTTGGCCTGCAGCCTGACGCACGGCAGGCCCAATAAGCTCTATGCCGTCAAAATCCTGTTTCCGCACGCCGATTTTCCTGCGAAAACCGGGCGCGATCTTTACGCTGGCTCTTTTTACCTTCTGGACGCGGCAGAACCCGCACGAATTCCACGAAAAACTGTATTATATCTTATGCTGTCGTAAAGGTGCTTTGCAAGCGTGATTTCTTGCGCCTTTTCGGCCAAATAAATTGTTTGCATTTCAAATTTGCCTCTACCATAATGTTCGCATGTGAATAAAGGTGAAAGTCTGAATAAGGAAATTCGAAAATGGAAGAATACCAGAAAAAACCAGGCGACCTTATCGACACCACCGACTGTCTCGAAGCAGTGGGTGTTTTTAGGGGATGGAAAAACTTTTTGTTTATAATTACCTTTGTGTGCCTCCTTCAGCAGCAGTTGTCGTTCTGGGCCGTAAATACAGGACACGTTAAACCAGCCGACACGCCCGCGACCGAACCGGCAGCGGTAATCCCACAGCAGACACAACAAGCCCGGCAGCCCCCTCAACCCGAAGGTGAGCCTGCCGAACCGGTCGACGAAATAGCCGTGGTGGCCAAAGAACTAACCGGCGAACCAAACCAGCAGATAGAACAAAAGCAGATACGCACCCGGCGCCTTGTCCTCAAGCAAGAAACGTTCCTCTGGACCGTCAGGTTCTTCAACTTTGTCCTGGTCCTTGCCGCCGCCCTTTATTGCCTCACAATGCTCTTTATCCTGAAAGTCTCGATGCTCGGCAGGCTTGGAGGCATAAACCACATCGCCAGGGCGTTCTTTCTCTCACTGCTCATGTTTGTTCTGCTGCTGCCATGGCAGGTCCTCTTTCGCGGCGTTGTCTCCGGAGCTATGTACATGCCAAAAGAACTGCTCAGCGCCTATCAAAACGTACGCTCCGGCGAAATCATCGATAAGGCCTTCTACTATCTGCGATATACCGCCTACTGGCTGCTCGTGCTGCTCTTGTTGATCTTTTCCCAGGTTCGCAGTTGTCGCTGGGCAAAGGCGATACTGCGTCGCCTTGAGGTCATATAGACCTGTGGCTGGCGAGAGAATTGGCTTTATAGGCACCGGCATCATGGGTCAGCCCATGGCGCGCAACCTCCTTAAGGCCGGATGGCAGCTCACGGTCTACACCCGCACCAGGGCAAAGGCCGAGACGCTTTTCTCCGACGGCGCCGCCTGGGCCGACAGCCCCGCCGATACTGCCCGCACCAGCGACGTGGTTATAACCTGCGTAACCGACACCCCGGACGTCGAGCAGGTCTTGCTCGGTCCAAAAGGCGTCATCGAAGGCGCAAACCAGGGACTTATCTGCGTTGACATGAGCACAATTTCGCCCGCAGCCACAAGGAAAATGGGAGAAAAACTCGCCGCGCAAGCTGTCACCTTGATCGATGCGCCCATAAGCGGCGGTCAGATCGGTGCGATCGAGGGCAAACTCTCGATCATGGCCGGCGGGCCGAAAGACGCCTTCCAAAAAGTCCTCCCCATTCTGCAGGTGATGGGAAAAACCGTCACCCATTGCGGCCCGCTGGGTTCCGGCCAGATGACAAAGCTGGCAAACCAGATAATGGTCATTCATACGATAATGAGCATTTCCGAGGGCCTGGCCTTCGCCGAAAAGGCCGGCCTCAACCTCGAAACCACGCTCAAGGTCACATCCGCTGGAGCTGCCGCCAGCCATTCCTTAAAAGCCCTCGGGCCCAAAATCATCGCCGGAGATTTCAAGCCCGCCTTCATGGTCGATTTGCAGCTAAAGGACCTGCGACTTGTAATGGAATACGCCGAGCAGTTGAAACAGCCGCTGCCCGGCGCCGCCCTGGCCCGCCAGTTGCTCGCGTCGCTCCAGGCACAGGGCAGAGGCCGCGACGGCACACAGGCCCTCATCGAAATCATTCGACAACTCGCACCCACTGCGCCCTCTTAACCAAACCCCTTCTAATCAACATGATAAATCACTTTGTGCCCCCGGATTTTTCGCGGCCTTACGCACTCCCAAATTCATTTGGGCGTTACACGATCCCCAATTTATTCCCCCGTTCCGATTGACCACGCCACCAGGACAACCGATTCCCTCCCATCTAAAAACCCGGAACCACAGGGCCGCCCCCCTTCACGCTTCACGAGCCCTTCTTCACCCACCCCAGCTGCCGGCGCACAAAGCGCGCTATTTTTCCCCTGGCTGCCGCGGTTGCGCCGGGTGTTTCGGGTCATAAAGCAGGCGCACCGGGGCGGCATAACTGAGTTTTTCGGCCGCATTTACAGCCTGGGCGCTCAGAAAAGCCGCAAAAAATGCAAGTGCAATTATTCGTCCTCGCATTCTGCTGCTCCCTTTTGCGCCCATGTGAGTCGGATTATAAGCTCCCGGCGTGACGGATACTTTTTCAACAGTTCGTCTCTTTCACCTGCCTCGAAGTCGGCAAACTCAAACCCCGGTGAAACGGTCGTGCCCATCAACGCAAATTTCCCTCCTTCCTTCAGGCAACTGCCCTGCCAGACGCCTCGCGCAACCGTCACCTGAACACGCTGCCCCTTCGCCAAGTCGCCGCCAAGCTCGATTATCTCGCTCGAACCGTTCGGGCGAAGCTGAAGCATCGTGACGCTGTCGCCGAGATAGAAGTGAAAAATCTCGTCACTGGCCAAACGGTGCAGTCTCGAAAACATATCCGGCGTCAGCAGGTAAAGAATCGCACTGCTCAAAGACCTTTGGCCACCGTACCTTTCGGGCAGACAGCGGCTCGCAATCTTTTCGTCGCAGCGGTAGCTCTCCACGTAATAGCCGCCCTCACCCGGAAGCGACTTCATGCCGAACTGCTTGATGATTTCTTCGGCCGTTTCCATTCGCCTCTCGTCGGTACGACCCGCCGACTATTCGCCGCTGATTACTCTTGCCGATTCTATCACGACGGCATCGACCGGAACATCGGAATAAAAACCTTTTCGGGTCGTCTTTACTGATGCGATGGCGTCGACAACCTCCATACCGTCAACGACTTTGCCGAACACCGCATAGCCTGGATTCTGTGGTCCCGCGTAATTAAGGCGTGGATTGTTACCGTGGTTGATGAAGAATTGGCTGGTGGCGCTGTTGGGATTATCGGTCCGCGCCATGGCGATTGTGCCTCTGTCGTTGCTCAAACCGTTGCCGGCTTCGTTTACTATCGCCTGGTGGGTCGCTTTCTTCTCCATGTCCGCCGTCAGTCCGCCCCCCTGGACCATAAAGCCGGAAATGACCCTGTGGAATATCGTGTCGTCGTAATACCCTTCCTTTACGTAGCGCAGAAAATTCTCCACCGTCACAGGCGCCTTTTCCCGGTCAAGCTCGATTACGATGTCACCTTTTGTAGTCTGAAGTTTAACTCTCAATCTCGTATCCTCCTTTTCCGCTTGCACCGGTTTCCTGATAACTGTCTTCTGTTCAATTTCCTCAGTCGGCTTCTCTTCGCCCCCGCTGCGAACCGCTTCTTTCGGCTGTTGTTCTGATGGCTTTTCTTCGGCTTGCGCTTGAGCCTCATTTGGCTCCGAACCGGGGCCAGCCTTGTCTTTTCTACAACCGGAAACCGCAACCGCACAAATCACGGCAAACAGCACAAGTCCTCCATGGCGGCCGATACAACTTCTTCTTGAAATCTCTCTCATAATCATTTCCCTTTCAAAATAACGACCACACCAATTCTACACGCCCCCGTTGAAGCCTGCAAGAGCCTGAACATAAATTGTAGCGCCGCGCACGCGGCATCTGCAAAGTACGGCGAAAAAGCGTTCCTTACCGGACAAACGCCTAAATTCTTGCATGGCCGAATCCGAACAGCTATATTCTACAGACCGTACGCACACAAAAGCCCGACCGAAGCCGGTTCGGCCTCAGATGATACAATGGGAGTACATACGTGAGAATATTTCGTTCGCCCGCTAATCCGATAATCGTACCCGGCGATGTCAAACCTTCGAGAGACGATTACGAAGTGGTCGGTGTTTTCAATCCTGCTGTTGCCCGACTCGAAGATGAGGTGGTTCTTTTGCTCCGGGTGGCCGAGCGTCCGGTTGCTACCCGACCGAATGTAACGGTTGTTCCGATTTACGAACACTCTCATGCCCGCATAATTGAAAAAGAGTTTTTCAGAGATGACCCGCAAAATGATTTTTCGGACCCGAGGTTTGTAATTCGCGCAGGCCAAAAGTATTTGTCGTCCATCTCGCATCTCAGGCTCGCACGAAGTAAAAACGGCATCGACTTTGAAATTGACAAAACTGCCGCAATTCAGCCCGCCGGTATCTATGAGGCTTTCGGCGTCGAAGATGCGCGAATAACACGTATTGACGATGAATACTATGTCCATTATGTCGCCGTTTGCTCCTCCGGCGTCACTACCATGCTGGCCTCGACAATAGACTTCACCTCTTTCCACCGTCTCGGGGTCATCTTCTGCCCCGACAACAAGGACGTGCTTATCTTCCCGCAGCGCATCGCCGGAAGGTTCTACGCGCTTCACCGCCCCGTTTCCGCCGAGTTTACAAAAAGGTACGAAATCTGGATCAGCGAATCGCCCGACCTTCGATGCTGGGGAAATCATCGAATCCTGTGCGCCCCGCGCGCCGATTCGTGGGACGCCGTCAAGATTGGCGGCGGCGCACCGCCGTTCAAAACCGAATATGGCTGGCTCGAAGTCTATCACGGCGTCGATGTGGATAATCGCTACTGCCTCGGCGCGCTTCTGCTCGACCCTGACGAACCGTGGAAGATTCTCGCAAGGAGTGACACGCCGATCTTTGTCCCCCAGGCCGATTACGAAGTCGCCGGCTTTGTTCAAAACGTTGTTTTTACATGCGGCCTGCTTTGCGAAAAAGGCAGGCTCAAGATTTATTATGGTGCTGCCGACACGTGCATCTGTTATGCTGAAATCGAATTGCACGACGTAATCGAAAGCTTGAGTTTGCAGGGGTGTTAATGGATAACGGGCGGCCACAATCAGATGACGGCGTTTTTCCGCCTTTGACCCGTCTTTACGCCTTTCTTGCACCCAGGGGCTACACCGTAATCATGTTTGGCGCGATTGTGTGCACGCTCGCGGTGAAGTTCTTCCATTCATGTCGAAGTGGGCTCATCGGCGAGTATTTTGCATGGATACCTACTGATGTTGCCGTTCTGTTGTCACTTGAAGTGGCGCTCGTCCTGATATGCTTTCGCTGGCCGAAGCGATGGGTCATCCGCACAGCCACGATAATCGCCGCTGTCGTTTGTACATGGTCCGTTATGAACGCCGGCTGGCTCATACGCCACGGTCTGCAGCTTGTCCCAAGAAACCTCCTCCCGTTGGTTAGGGACCCGATTAATTCATTCCCGATCTTGGGCGTAAATCTGATAAAAATGCCGCTCGCCGCGATAGTCCTGCTTGGCCCCAGCGCTCTCGCCCTTGCGTTTTTTTTCAGCGTGCTCGCAAAACCGCGCAAGCCGAACTATGAACACAGGTTCTTCCGGGCGAGAATCACGGCTTGCTTGACTGTCATTCTGATAGCCCTTATCGCACGCAGTGCGGTCGCACGACGAGGCTCCACGCCCATAACTTCGCAAGGCCTGCGTTATAACAGCCAGGCCAGGGCGATTGCAACTTTGTTTACACCGCGCACCGAACCAACGCGGCGGATACCGTCTGCTGATCGGATACAGATCTCAATGACAGACCGGCCAAACCCGGTCAACCACAATATCGTCATTGTTGTCCTCGAGGGTATTCAGTATGCTTGCACGTCACTTGCACAGAGTCAAAGCGGCCGCACACCCCATCTCTTGAGCCTTGCACGGCAGGGCGTCGAGTTCGCAAACGCACGCTCTTGCATGTCACACACCACAAAGGCGCTGTTCGGACTTTTGACCGGAAGATACCCCTCCGCCTCGCAGGACCTTGCCGAAGCCGTACCGGTCTCCAAGCCCTATGCAGGCCTGGCCACGATTCTAAACCGCCGGTTGAGTTATCGAACGGCATTTTTCCAGTCGGCCAAAGGCAATTTCGAATGTCGCCCGGGACTCGTCGGAAATCTCGGCTTCGAATACTTCCACGCAAGAGAAGACCTTGCCGACGAAAATGCCTTCGTCGGCTACCTCGGAAGTGACGAATTCGCGATGATAGAACCAATTGCACAGTGGATCAAAAGTGGTGACAGGCCGTTCCTGCTCACGATTCTCTGCTCGGTAACGCACGATCCGTACGAAATTCCCGAGCGTTTCGGCGAACCCGCCAAAGAACAACTCGACCGCTACATACAGGCTATCTCATACACTGACAAATTCATAGCCGCGCTCGACGCCGAACTGGCCGCGCTCTCTCCGAGGGCCCAAACCATCTTCTGCGTCGTCGGAGACCACGGAGAGGCCTTCGGCGAGCACGGACTCTTCGGACATGAGCGCATAGCCTTTGAGGAGCTTCAACGTATTCCCTGGGTAATGCGGGCTGAAACCTTGATAAGTGCGCAAACGCGGATTACCCAGCCGGTCAATTCGGTTGATTTGACCCCGACTATCCTCGCTCTGCTCGGCTTCGACGTACAGGCTGCTGATTTTGACGGCATCGACGCACTCGGCTCTGTCGCCGCCGAACACAGGGCATACTTTTCATGCTGGATGCTGGAAGGGCCGATGGGATTTGTCGAGGATGGACGCAAGTTCGTATACAATCCAACTACAAGGGCCGTCTCCGTTTATGACCTCAGTTCCGATCCCATTGAGCTTGCCCCGGCCGACCTGCCCGACGAGCGGGCGGAAAAGATAAAGGCCCACATACTTGAATGGCGCCATGCGACCGTGTTTCGCCCCCTACAGAGGGCTGTTGGTGAAAAAGTCCTTTTTGAACGGTGGAAATGCCGCTGGTGGAACCATCGCGCGCCCATTGCAAGAGCTGAGTATTCTCCCGAAAACCAAAACTGACACTCAAGCCCAACCTCTCTAACCGTCAATCCTCTCTTTCACACAAGTGTTGGTTTTTCTCACAAGCCGCGTTGTTTTCTGTAAACACTAAGCACACCTGTCAGCTACATCTGCACTATTGGCTGCAATTGCGTAAAAATAGGCTGGCTGAGCATGTCGGGCGTTTCACGAAAGCAACGTGCCGTTAAAATGCGAATATCAACGATTTTCGGGTATAATACAGCTTGCATTGTCACAACTGGTTATAATATAGATTGTTACTTCCGACCGAACACATGTTTTTACCGGTTGGTCATTGTTGGCACACCCTTTGCACGCAACAGTTTTACCCATGAAGCAATATATTGGGCGGACATCCTAAAACTAAAATCCGGAGGAGGAAAGGTCCGCCCGATTTTTTTGGATAACACGGATATCCGCGCCGCACCGGAATAAGTTGCGGCCGACGCCATTGTCCTGACCGTTAATTCTGCGGAGTCGCCCTGAGGAGGGGGTGACTCCGTTGCCTTTTTAGTAAAAACCCTTATCCACCATTGCAGATCCTGCTATAATGTCCGTTTTAGAGTTGTTGACTTTCAGGAAAGCCCGTAATGATGAAAAACCCGCTCTCAACCATCATAATGTGTTTGTTGCTGTCGGTACCGGCCGTATACTCCGGAAACGCCTCAACAACCGACCTTTCAAATGCAGCCCTAATCGTTTCCCCGGCCCAGACCAAAACCGCAAAAGCCGCGCACATGTTAGCCGACGAAATCGAGAAACGAACCGGCATTCGCCTGCCGATAAGCCCGTCGGTCACACCGACCGGCCCGGCAATTGTCCTGGGCACAGCCAATAGCCTGAAAGGCTCCGTCTCGCCGCCCCCCGGCCTGAAGCTCCCCCAAAAAGCCGAGGGCTACGCCATATGGCTCGATACAAAAAACCGGCCCGCGCCCACCGTTTATCTGCTTGGCTGTGACGACCGCGGCGTCCTGTTCGCAGCCGGCAGGCTTATCCGCCTTCTGGCCATGGAACCAGGCCGCTTGCAAATCCCCTCCGACACCTCTCTGACCGATGCCCCGGCTTACCCAATACGCGGCCATATGATCATTCCCGATGGCAACTTCATACGGTGGGATACCCCCGGCCACGAACAGCTAATCCGCGACCTGGTCATATTCGGCACCAACAGCTTCGAATACAACCGCCCCAAGCCCGAATTTGCCGAATTGCTCGATTCCTACGGCCTGGACTTGTGGGTATTCTTCGGCAAAGGAAAGGTCGTGAGGATGCGAACGCTGGAAGATGTTCATAGTAGACTTGGCGACCTCAAAGGGCTGGACCATGTCTTTATCCCCGGCGGAGATTCAACCGGCACACCCGAGCCCCGAATAGTCCTGCCGGCGATGAAGCACTTCGCCCCGCTGCTCAAAACGGTGCATCCGCACGCGAAGATATGGTATTCGAACCAGTGCACTTTTCAGCACGCCGTGCACGACAATGAATACATCTTCGACTATTTCCGAACGGAAAGCCCCCGCTGGTTCGAAGGTATGGTTTACGGCCCCTGGACCCGAGAAGGTATACACGAGCTTCGCCGGAACACTCCACCACAGTACAAGCTGCGGCACTATCCCGACATCTGCCACAACCTCCGCTGTCAGTACGCGATCCCAAAATGGGACCGTGCCTTTGCGCGAACCTGGGGCCGGGACGGAATCCGCGTAATGCCCGGGATGATGGCGCGGGTCCACAATGTCACCGCCCCGTTGACGGACGGTTTCGTTGCATATAACCACACCGGCTGCAACAACGACATCGAGAAGTTCGTCTGGAGCCGGATGGCCTGGAACCCGAATACCCCCGTCAAACAGATTCTGCGCGAATACGGCAAGGTGTTTTTCGGCGACGACCTTGCCGAAGATGTCGCTCAAGGCCTGCTTATGCTCGAAGACAACTGGACAGGCCCGGTCGCCGCGAACAACGGCATCGAAAAAACGCTTGCACACTGGCAAAAAATTGCTCGAAAGGCCGGCCCCGCGTCAAAGAACTGGCGGCTCGAACTCTTCCTCTACAAGGCCTTCATCGACGCCTATATCCAGCGAAAGCACCTCGCCGAAATGCAGTACGAGGCTCACGCATACCAGGCACTCGAAGGGGCCGCGAAAAACGGCGTCGAGACCGCAATCGCCGCAGCCACCGCCGCCCTCGCCCGCATCGACACAGAGTTCCCCACCAAACCGCAGCTAAACGCCGAGCTCGAATCCTGGGACCTGCACAGATACGAGGACCTGCCTGTGATTCTCAGCAACCTGTACAGCTCGTTGAACGACCGTCGATGGCTCGAATACGAATTCGACAGGATTCTGAACATAACCGACAAATCCGAACAGCTTGCACGTATCCACACCATCCTGCACT